>Ga0075429_100001139_pt1 | contig 21433 bp, 21 predicted proteins | sample RhiMetdeltSRZDD3_FD_75295 | JGI IMG/M metagenome (GOLD analysis project Ga0075429, IMG submission 75295) | Populus rhizosphere microbial communities from Tennessee, USA - Rhizosphere MetaG P. deltoides SRZDD3 | ecosystem: Host-associated > Plants > Roots > Rhizosphere > Soil | place: USA... | reverse complement strand
CCCGGTGAAGCCACCGATCGGGCTTGAAGGTTCCGTGTACGGTGCCGTTCCTCCCGAACTCGCCTCGTACCCGCGACGTGATGGTTCCGGCCCTGACCTGTTCGGCTTGGGCGGCGCCCTGGACGGCGCTCGACGATGACGTTGAGGTCGCCGCCGTCGCCGATGATGCTGCGGCCCCGGTCAGGCCAGCCATCATCACGGCTGCGACCAGCACCGCCACGACCCGGATGGGCTTTGACAGTTGCTCCATGGAGTCCCTCCCTTGTTCTAGGGGCCGCTTGTGACGACGGCCCGAGATCCATAGACCGGTCGTAGTACCCCTCCCGAATCGGTCCATGCAGACCACCTCGTCGCCCAGCCTGGTGGCTCGCTAACAGGCTCGTTTGCCGACACGTGGCGTGGCTGGCGTGTGGCGGTCGGTTATCAGCTATCCCGCCCGCGGGCTCCGTGTCCTCGGGCGTCGGAGGCCGGGTAGATCGGGTCCGGCCCCGTCTCGCGGAGGGGCTTGGCATGCGTCCTCGTGCGCTCTTGCGCCCTCATGGGGCCAGCAGTTGGGCTAGCTGAGCGGTCGTTCACCGGGTGGCGTTTCGGCGTCGGCACTCTTGACACATATCCATATGGAGATATGTTCGAGTGGTGGCTCGAGCCTCGACAACGTCGGATGTCTTCAACGCCGTCGGCGACGTCCACCGCCGCGCAATCCTCGATGTGCTGCTCACAGGCGAGAAGGCGGTCGGGGCGATTGTCGGCGACGTCTCGATGTCTCAGCCCCAGGTCTCCAGGCACCTACGGGTGCTCGGTGAGGTGGGGCTCGTCAAGTGCCGGGCCGAGGGCCGTCGCCGGCTCTACCGCCTGGCCCCAGAGCAGCTTCAGCCCATGCAGGACTGGGTGGCCAAGTACGAGCGGGCGATCAACGACCGACTGGATCGGATCGAGGACTACCTCGAAGTGCTGCAACGACAAGGGGACGACCGTGACACCTGATCGGCATCGTTCTGCAGTCATCACATTCCCGAACGAACTCGAGGTTGTCATCACTCGAGAGTTCGACGCTCCGATCGCTCTCGTCTTCGACGTGTTGAGGAAGCCCGAGCACGTGAGCAAGTGGGGCGCGACCCCTCCGGACCGGATGACGGAGTGCTCGATCGACCTGCGGGTCGGTGGGAACTACCGCTCCTCCTTCGTGACCGGCGACGGAACCGTCTTCTCGTTCAGCGGGATATACCTGGAGGTCGAGCCGCCGGTCCGAACTGTGGAGACGTGGCACTTCAACTGCTGGCCGGATGTCGAGGCAGTCGAAACGATGGAGCTGCAGGAACGTGACGGCGTGACGACGTTCAACTGGAGGCTGGTGTTCCGCGACAAGGCAGGACGCGACCACATGACCGGCTTCGACGGCCAGCAAGACAGCCTCGACGAGATAGAAGACATCCTCCGGTCACTTCTCGACCCCAGCCGCGCCTAACGAGGGAAACGCACGCTCATGGCGCTGATCGCGTGCGGGTGACCTCTCGGGCTGCTCGGTCTGCGGATCTTCGAGCCGCCCGGCGGCCGTCACGGGCACCGGGTACAGCTTCTTCGAAGCGACGGTTCGTGCTGGAGTATCTTCTGGTCGCCGTATGTGGGTGGCGTTCATACTGGCGCGGTGGATCCGGTGACCCTCGAGACCGACCGCCTGATGCTGCGGCCCTTCGCGCCTGGCGATGTAGATGCGGTGTATGACGCCTGCCAGGACGAGGACATTCAGTTCTATACGCCGGTTCCGGTGCCCTATCGGCGGGAGGAGGCCGAAAGACGCGTACGCGTGGACTGGCCTCGCGGTTGGGATACCGACGACGACTACAACCTTGGTGGGTTCTGCAAGGACGGCGGAACGTTTGTCGGCTTGTACTGCCTGACCAGGGTGAGCCGAGGTGTCTACGAACTCGGCTTCTGGGCTGTCAACGAGCAGCGCGGCCACGGCTACTCGGTGGAGGCGGCGCGGACGCTGTGCGAGTGGGGCTGGGCCACGCTCGACGTCCACCGCATCGAGTGGTGGGCCATGGTGGGCAACACCGGGTCGCGCGCGGTCGCCGAGAAGCTGGGCTTCACGGTGGAAGGGACGCTACGTCACCGCGGTATCGCCAACAACGGCAAGCCTCACGACTGGTGGGTGGGCGGACTGGTCAGGCCGTAACCTCGGCTGCGACGAACGCCCGGACATGCCGCTGTCCGCGCGTCCGCGCCGGCGGGGGCACCTGCTTCGCCATACCCTCGTCGAGTGAGTGAGCTGGCCAAACGCCGGGCGAAGGCCAAGGCGGCAACGATTGCCGGCTATCAAGTCCGCTCCATGGAGCCGGATGATGCCGAGAGCGTCGCGCAGGTCCATGTCCAGGTTTGGCAAACGGCATACGCAACCCTGTTGGCTAAGGACTACCTCGCGAGTCTCGACGTGAGCGAATTCGCCGACCAATGGTCGAGCAGACTCGCCCGGCGATCACCGCACGTCTCACACCTCGTGGGTCTGCGATCCGATGGCAGCATCGCTGCCGCGGGGACAACTGGCCCACCAAGGGATCCAGATGAGCCGGCTCTCCTTGAAATCTATGGACTCATCGTCCTGGCAAAGGATCACGGCACCGGACTGGCTGACTTGGTGATGCAGCGACTCGTGGGTCGCGAACGCTGTTCACTCTGGGTCCTGGAGGGCAACGCGAGAGCCATCGCCTTCTATCAGGCTTACGGCTTCCGGATGGACGATCATGCCAAGAAGCATCCGCCGACGGGTGCGATGGAACTCCGCATGGTCCGCCACCTCACGCATTGACATGCGGCTGACCGAGCGCTCGTGCCGACGCGTCCAAGCGAACTGCGCCCGGAAGTCATCGAAGCCGGACCTTTGATCCCACGCTGATGGTGTTGCCCTCGGCGACGGACGAGGCGTCCGTGAGGATGACGCGCTGAAGAATCTTCATCCTCAGTGACGACGCCGACTACGAGACCGTGCTGCGACTGTCGGACCAACGGGCCAGTCAGATACCGGATCGAAAGGACGCAGGGCCATGGTGCGGACATCGACAAAACTAGTCAGAGCACTTGAACGTGCGCTCAAGAATCCACGCTGGACGTACCCCATGTCGTGGTACTTCCCGCTCATGCTGGGTCCGATGCCACGACGCCCTTCGGGAGACGCCCAGTCGCCATCGGAGCGATCAGAGCGCGGTTCCTATGAAGGCGTCAACGAGCGTGAACGCCTGGTGGCGGCCGAGGTCGAGGCGTACGTAGTCGCCGACTTCATGCCGCCCGTCGATGCTCACTTCGAGGCCTTCACTTGCCCGGTGAACACGCCACGCCAACTGCTTCCGAGCGAGGAGTGGATCTACCGCCGCATGGAGGACGAACCCGAAGGCTAATCACTCAGCTGCGGACGCCCGGACATGCCGCTGCGAGGGCGGCGACCAAGCTCGGCCATGCGCGTTTCGGCAGGCGCTCACGCCGGTGGGCGACTGGTCGCCGCCGCTGTCTGCCGGGCTCTGCTCACCATAAGGACGACAAGTAGAACGGGAACGAGCAGCGTCCACATGGTGGGGAGGATGCCTGCAAGGCAGCCGAGTCCGGTCAGCGCGAGGCCCAAGGCAGGCCGTCGCGACCCGGCCAGGGTCCCTACGACGATGAGTACGCCGCCGCCGACCAGCGTGGGGAACCAGAAGAAGAAGCCTCCGTCACCGCTTCGCACCAAGCGAACCGTCTCAGCGACACCCGCCACGATGAGCAGGCAACCCAGAACCATCCCCAACCACCACGTCCAGCGTCGCACAGCAGCACGGTAGCCGACCTGGCCTCGCAGCCGTGCGTTCAATCCGCCGCGTACGTTCGATCCCGGCCACACTCATAGGCCGAGATCCGAGCCGGTTTGTTGAGCGACGGCGGTCGCGTAGGTCGGTGAGCGGGTCAGCCGGGCGGGCGTGGTGCAGGCGCTCGCGGAGAACCCGACGACGATTAGGGTCACGACCGTCGTCGCGGCGCTTCGCTGCTGGATGCGTCGCACTCTTGACCGACGAGATAGCCCTAGACCTGCCGTTACACCGGCGACTACGGCATATCGCCGACAGCAGACGATCGACGCCCTGGGGTTCGTGCGGGTGGAGTCAGCGGTCCAGTCTGCCGGAGCCATCCCCGCCGCACCGGCGCGAGACCGCGTATGGAGCGTGATCTCTGTGTTGTGACGCGACATTGTGGGAGCGCCGGGAGTGGTACGGCGCGTTGGCTCAGGGTTGGCGGTCAGACCTGGGTCGGTTCCTCGGAATCGGCAACGTCGTCAAGGCCTATGTCAGCCAGGATCGCGCGCAGTGCCTCGACTTCCTCGTGCAGCGCGGTACGGCCCGGCCGCGTGATCCTCACCCAGGTGCGCGGCCGGCCTTTGCCGCTGTCACGGGTCAGCGTCACGAGTCCCGCTCTCTCCAGTACCTCGAGGTGGCGCCCGAGGTTGCCGTCCGTGAGCCCGAGTTCGGATCGCAGGAACGTGAAGTCGGCCCGGCTAACGCCCGTCAAGCTCGCCAGGATGCCCAGCCGTACCCGCTGATGAACATCGTCGTCGAGGCGGTGGATGGGGTGCCTGCTCATCGGTGCTCCGCGGCTGCCCGGCCGGTCAGTGCTGCCGCGAGCAGCATCCAACTCGCGAACCCTGCCAGCTCGATCGCCACACAGATGTCGCCGTCCGTCAGTGCGCTGGCCACGACCACAGTCGCGATCATGCCAGCCGAGGCACCGGCGAGGGCGCTGTTCCGGCTCCAGAATGCGAAGAGGCCGACGCCGATTGCGAACACCAGCGACGGCCCTATGTCCTCAAGCCAGGGAAGGTCGAGGGCTACCGCTGTGCGTGACACCGAAGCGGATACCACCAGGAGCCCGACGGCCGCGAGCGCCCAGGGATACACATGTGGTTGCGCTCCCCACTCCCGTGCGGCGCGCCGCACATAGAGGGCGTTGAGCAGTGTCATGGCGACGAGTAGTGGTGCATAGCTCACGACGATGGCGTGTCGGCCAGCGATGAGTACCCAAACCGCCTCGACCGCGAGCAGAGCGGCCCAGGCCAGCATCGGCACGCGCAGTATCCCGATGCGCTCGCGGCTGCGGCGTCGAACGGCGACGAGCTCGGCGAGCGTCATGTCGGCGACCCAGGGGTCGTTCGTCACCATGTATTCCTTTCGCTCTGTAGCATAGAGTAATATACTCTGCGCTGCAGAGTGAAGGAGGATTTCTCCATGGTCTTGCTCTTTGGCGTTCCGGCCGCGCTCGTGCTGGGCCTTCTGGGCGGGTCTCGGCTGCTCAGGCTTCTGATCCTGGCGCTGTTCTGGTTCGTGTGTCTCGCGGCGCAGACCGCGTATCTGGCGCACCCCGGGAGGAAGGGCTTCTTCGGCGTCGACGGCATGGCTGCGGTCCAGTTCGACGGGTCGTCCGATTGGGCTGCTCTCGCCTACTGGCCGAGCCAGGTCCTGCTCGCGGCTTTGCTTCTCGGTGTGTTCCACCTTGGCGAGCGGCTACGCGGGCGAAAGCGGGTTGCTACCCCGCAAGAAATGAATCTCCGATGAACCGAAACCCCGCCCCACCGCAAATGCATCCTGCGACGCTTTTCTAGTAGGCCGTCAACACCCTCGAGGTGACGTTCATCCTCCGCTCGACACCACCAAGAGGCGGCAGCGCCAATCTCGCGGGCGTGGCGGGTGTTGCCGACCTTCATCCGACGATCGTCACATCGTGACTCGACGGTGCTGGCGTCTTGGCCGCTCGGACGCAAGGATCAGAGCGGAGGGGGTCGGCGATGACTCGTACGCGGAGGACGGTGCGAGCGGGGGTGGTGGCGACGGGATCGGCCGTGATCCTGGCGGCGTGTGGGTCGGCATCGGTGGGGCAAGCTTCACCACCGGCCGGGCAAGCTTCTTCTCGTGACCCGGAGGCAGACCTGATTGACGCGATGATCGCACGAGAGTCGATCGCGGGTCGCCCGGGTGGTCTTACCGTCGAGGACCTGTTCGCGAAGTCGGGTGGGGTGGATTCGTTCCGAGCGGAGGTTGTCGAGGTCATGCCTGGCAAGGCGTTCGACGACGGTTCTCACTCCGAGGAGGTGCCGTTCGATGCCGGTACGGCGGATTGGCGGACCTTCCATGTTCGGGTGCGGGTTCAGGAGGTATTCGGTGGTGACGAGACGCCAAACTCCGAAGTGACTCTCGGGCTCGCGTTCGGACGTGACCTCAGCATCGAGATCGTCAGCGGCGGACTGCCGTCGATGGAAGAGATCGTGGTATTCACCGACCCCGACAGCGACGTCTTCTCCTATGATCCCGCCGTCCAGGCCGTGCTTTATGACGGCGCATTCCTGTCACCCGTCGACCGCGGTACCGTCCCCTTCCCCGTGCTCACGAACAACGGCTACTCCCGCAAGCTCGTCGACGCGATCGACTCACTGGCCGAACTCAGAGCCGCCAGTGAGGCTCGTCCATCCTCCGCCTAGGCGAGTCCTGCTGATCCACGGGTGAGCTTCCCGGCCACCGGCCACACCTGGCCCAACTTCCGTGTCTAGAGTTCCGGGCATGCTCGACATCGGCGTCGTCTTGATCGGGGGGACATCCAACGTCGGGAAATCGACCGTTGCCGATGAGGTAGCGGCGAGGCTCAGGTTCGAACGCTGGTCGACGGACAGTCTCGCTCGTCACCCTGGACGGCCCTGGCGAACAGACGGAGACGAGCTACCTCCCCACGCCGCCGAGCACTACAGAGACCTGACCGTCGACAGCTCACCTCATCTGTCCTCGGCCATTTCCAACGCCTGTGGCCGGATATCGAAGAGCTGATCAACCGACGGGCCGTAGGAAGCCGAAAGGGACTCGTCTTGGAGGGATCGGCGCTCTGGCCGGATCGCGTCGCCGAGCTGACGATCCCGCACACCGGTGCGGTGTGGCTCACCGCCGATGCCGCGATCATCCGCCGTCGGATGTGCCGCTGCCGGATACGACCAAGTGACTGAATCGGAACAGCGACTGATGGAGAAGTTCCTCGACCGGACCGACCGATACCAGGCCCTCATGACGGCTGCTGTCGACAGGCTGGGCTTGGCCCGCATCAGCATCGGCGATGATCGTTCAGTTGAAAGCCTCGCCGACGGCGTCCTCGAGGCCGTCGCCGACCAACTTGCTGTCGGACGGCTCCGCGCCGATCGATAACGTCCGACGCCGCTGATCCCCGACCACACCTGGCCCTGCGCCACGAAGAAACCCCAGGCCTGGCAGCGTCAGTTCTAATGGCCCATTAATGGCCCGAACCAGCTCGTTGCCTGGGTGGTGGCAATGGCAGTTCGTGGCCTGCGATGGTGCATGGCTCTCGGGGAAAGGTCTTGGGGCAGTGAATCGCGAGCGGGCCGTCGTGACATTGACCGTCGTCCGGACAGGTGATGATTTGGTCGAAGTACTCGGGGACCAGCCCGGGCGGAAAGGTCGCCCAGCGTGGCGATGGCTTCTTGTCTTCCGTCACGCAGGTTCCACCAACCTCCGGCGACCGCACCTGATACGCCGGGACGTAGCCGTCACTGCAGGTGCGTTCACGGGCCAGGTCAATGTCGCAGGCCGCAGTCAACGCCGCCGCCATGCCGCCGGCGGCGATCGCTACAAGAATCCTCACTCCGCCAGAATCGGTGTCCTGCGTCAGCACGACCAAGAGTGTTTCTACTCACGTCGGCAGACGGAGACGATCGGGTGTCATCTTGGCCCTGTTGCCTGCGCGTCTATGGCCACACTTGGCCCTGCTCCCCGTGGCGGCCGATCGTAGGTCGGAGAGGAGCGGGTCAAGGGTCGAGCTTGCTCGATCACGTAGTGACGGCCGGGAGTCGCCCTTGACGCGCGGAGCGGAGGCCGAAGACTGGTGCGAATGGGTGCGGGGCCTCGCCGCTGTTCGTCGCCCGACATCCCGGACCTGGCACGCAGAATGGCACTTCAGTCGTTGTTGCCCTTCCTCGTGGGCGGGCGGTCGAGCGAGGACGGCGACCGGAGGTATGTCGCCCGCAGCGAGCAGGCCGCTCGCCTGGCGCGCCCGAAGGGCGCGGCCTTGACCTCAAGGAGCCAGATTTGGCAGCCCTGTCCGTAGTCGGCGCTTCGTGTCTCGGGTGATGCTTGACAGTCGTGTGTCACCTGAGGCTTACAGATTTCGTCGCCGCTACCGGTCGGCGAGTTCGGTCACGACTGGGGCCAGGATCTCGACGTCTTCCTCGAAGCACACGTAATAGCTAAGTCCCCATCGCTCGCGGCGCTGCATGAGTGTTTCGATCATGGCCTGCCGGGGACCGATCAGTGTGTATGGAGAGTTCGCCAGCACGTCGACGTCGGCCCACCCGTCCGAAGGCAGGTCCTCGAGTCGCCGGGTCACGTGGAACAGCAAGATCCCACGTTCCGGTCCGGCCGTTGTGCCTCCGGTGACTTGGTCAAGGAGGCGGAGCTTGTCGTCGAACGAGGTTTCGCCGAACTCGACGGGGTCCTTGCCGCCGACTGGGAGTGCCTTCGGGTCGAAGCCCACGATGTCGGCGTGCCGGGCCGCGAACCGGGTCATCCGTGGCCCGCCGCCGCCAAGCAGCAACGGCACCGGCCGCTGCAGCGGCGCGGTCGGCAGCGCGAAGCCGTCCAGGTCGTAATGCGCGCCGTGATGGGTGACCGTCTCGCCCGCCAGGAGGCGCCGGACCAGCTGGACGGACTCCTGGAACCGGGAGACGCGGACCCGACCGTCGTCGAACCGGATGCCCACGGCGTCGTACTCGTCCTTCCACCAGCCGGCGCCCATGCCCAGCTCGAAGCGGCCACCAGACAGCACGTCGAGTTCGGCGGCCTCTTTGGCCAGCAGGGCAGGGTGTCGGAAGTCGTTGGAGTACACATAGCTGCCCAACCGCAGAGTGGCGGTGACGGCGGCCGCGGACGCCAGCCGGGCGGTGCAGGACAACTCGGTGAGGAAGTGGTCGCCGACCAGCAGCGTGGAGAACCCGTCGCCCTCGATCCGCCTGGCGAGCTCGTGCCAGCGCTCGACCGGGCTCGAGTCGCCGCCGCCGAGCACGCCGAACCGGAACGGCCTACCCACCGGCTCCGACACGCGCGCTCCCCACATCCCGGTCCATTGTCGACCGCGGCAGCGACCCGTGGCAACGCCAGGCTCCCCTGCCACAGGCGCGGTGTCATGATGCAGGGCGCGGTAGATGAGCACATCGGTGGGAGGCTGCGGAGCATCAGAGAGGACTTCGCCGCGGGTCATCGGTTCCATGACCTGCGGCACCCGTACCCGACCTGGCTGGTAGCTGCCAGTGTGCCGATCAACGACGCTCAGAGGTTGCTTGGCCTTGCCCGCGCGTCAACCACGCTCGACCTGTATACGCACCATCAGCGTGAGCTGAACTCTAGGGTCTACGACCTGTTTGCTGACGATCCGCTGACGACCGGCGAGTTCAAGAGTCAGGCCGGGATGCCGACAGCGGCGATCATGCCGGTTGACCTGCGGGTTTGTGTGGTCGGGCTGACAGGATTTGAACCTGCGACCCCTTCGTCCCGAACGAAGTGCGCTACCAAGCTGCGCTACAGCCCGTGGGTGTCTTGCGAAAGCCTGGCGAGTGTATCGAAGCGGGACGGTGCGGCCCAAGTCGGTTCAGGGAGTGGGCCGTTCGGGCGGCTTCGGCTCCGCTGCGGTCAGGGTGACGAGGGTCGCCTCGGGGCGGCATGCGAACCGGATCGGCGCGAACGGCGAGGTGCCGAGGCCGGCCGAGACGTGCAGCCAGGAGGGCGGATTGGACCCGACCTGGTGCTGAGACAGCCCGCGGGCGCGCTTGCGGTCCAGGTCGCAGTTGGTCACCAGGGCGCCGTAGCCGGGCACGCGGAGCTGTCCGCCATGCGTGTGGCCGGCGAAGATCACCTGGTAGCCGTCGCGGTTCCACTGGTCGAGGACGCGGAGGTACGGCGCGTGCGCAACTCCGATGGTGAGGTCGGCGGTACGGTCGGCCGGACCCTCGACGGAGGCGAGGTCGTCGAACTTGAGATGCGGGTCGTCGACACCGACGAACGATAGGCGCTGGCCGCGTACGACAAGCTCGCCATGCCGGTTGGTCAGGTCGACCCAGCCATGCTTGGTGAAGGCATCGCGTAGGTCTCCCCACGGGAGCTTGTCGCCGAAGCGCTTCTCGGTCCGCTTGGGCCGGAAGTAGCGGAGCGGGTTCTTGACGAGCGGTGCGTAGTAGTCGTTGGAGCCGAAGACGAAGACGCCGGGCAGGTCGAGCAGCTCCCCGTACGACCGCAGCACGACCGGCACCGAGTCCTGGTGCGCCAGGTTGTCGCCGGTGTTGACGACGAAGTCGGGCTCGAGGTCGGCCAGCCGGCGAAGCCAGCGCTGCTTGGCGTTCTGGCTCGGGGTCAGGTGGGCGTCGGAGATGTGCAGGACGCGGAGCGGACGGCTGCCGGGCCGCAGCACGGGGATCTCGACCCGGCGCAGCACGAAGGCTCGGCGCTCGATGCCCGCGGCATAGCCCAGGGCAAGAACGCCGGCCGCGGCGAGGCCGATTGTGGTCGTCGTCAGGGCGCGCACGGGTCCAGGCTGTCACACCAGGCAATGCAAGACTGGACGCATGGCCGAGCTGAAGGCGCAAGTACGCCGCGACCTGACCGACGCGATGAAGAGCCGAGACGAGCTGCGAGCCTCGACCCTGCGGTTGGCGCTGACCGCGATCCGCAACGCCGAGGTGGCCGGCAAGGAGCAGCGTGAGCTGTCCGACGGCGAGGTGACCGACGTTCTCGGTTCCGAGGCGAAGAAGCGTCGCGAGGCCGCGCAGGCGTTCGCGGACGCGGGTCGGCCGGAGCTCGCCAGCAAGGAGACGGCAGAAGCCGCGATCCTGATGGACTATCTGCCCGAGCAGCTCGACGCGGACGCGATCCAGGCCCTGGTTACCGAGACCGTCAAGGAGCTCGGTGTCGCCGGCGAGGGCATGCGAGCGATGGGCCGCGTCATGGGCGCCCTGCAACCCAAGGTGAAGGGCCGCGCCGAGGGCGGGGTCGTCGCCGCCGAGGTCAAGCGCCAGCTAGGCGCCTGACCGCCGACCAGGGCTAGGTGTGGGGTGGCTTAACGGCCGCCGCCGCCGTGGCCGCCACCCGGGCCGCCGTCGCCACCTGGACCGGGCACGGGTGGCTGAGGTCCAGCAAGGCGGCCGCCGCCATCCCCGTTGCCACCACCGTTGTCGTGGCCGGGCGGACCACCGCCGTGGCCGCCGCCGTGGTCCCCACCGTCACCGTTGTCCGGCGGGGGCGGCACGAAGCCGGTGGATGGGTAGATCGTGACGATCTGGCCTTCGTAGGCCTCGCTGCCGGCGCCCGGATCGGTGTAGGCCACGGTGCCCTCGGCGTACTCCGAGTTGACCGCCGAGCCGACCGTCGGGTTGAAGCCGACGTTGCTGAGCGCCGCCTTCGCCTGGTCGATCGACATGCCGCCGGTGTCGGGCACCAGCTTGACCTTGCCACCGAGCTTGGCCTGGTTCGGCGGATGGAAGTCACGACCGGACAGCCAACTTTGGATGACACTCATCGCGTCGTACCACATCGGACCGGCCAGGGTTGAACCGAACGCAATGTCGCTGGTGACGCCCTGTCCGCCGATGGTCTGACCGACCAGCGTGATCGGATGGCCCTCTCTGTTGGCGCCGGCGATCATCGCCGCGGTCGCCAGATCCTCGGTGTAGCCCATGTACCACACGGACTTGTTTTCCTGGATGGTTCCGGTCTTGGCCGCAGACGGAACGTTGAGGGTCAGGCCGTTCTGAGCTCCGAAGCCGGTCTCCTGGACGCCACGCAGAATGTCGTTGACCGCATCTCCGACTGCCCGGGGGAACACCCGCTTGCACTTGGGCTTGATGGTGTCGACGGTGTGTCCGAACCGGTCGAGGATGGAGGTCACTGGCTGCGGCTCGCAGTACTTGCCTCTCGCGGCGAAGGTGGCATAGGCCGCCGACATCGAGAGCGGGTTCGTACTTGAAACGCCGAGGGTGAAGGGTCCGAGGTCGTCGCGATGCCCCGTACCCTTCGTGTCGACGTGGACACCCATCTCCTGAGCCAGCCGAGCGGACGGACACACACCGACGAGCGATTCCAGTTGGGCGTAGTAGGTGTTGATCGACTGCTGAGTTCCGGTGTACATGTCGAACGTTCCGGAGCCGGTTGAGCTCGACACCGTCCAAGCGTCGGCAGGATGCAGGCCGTTGCACATGGTGTACGCCGTGTTCGGCATCGTGATGGTCTCAGGTGACTGGAACTCCGTGGTGGTCGGATAGCCCTTTTTCAGAGCCGCCGCCAAGACGAAGGCCTTGAAAGTCGATCCGGCCTGGAAGCCGCCTGAATCGCCGTACTGCGGTGGGACGAGGTAGTTCAGGTAGGTCTGGCCGGCCTTCTTGTCGTTGCCCATCGGGCGCGACTGCGCGAGTGCCTTGACCTCGCCACTTCCGGGCTGGACCATCGCCAGCGCACCGATGGCCCGATCGGTTGGATTGACGTTGGCCGCGACTGCCCTGTCGGCCGCCTTCTGGTATCGCAGGTCAAGGCTCGTCTTGATCGTCAGCCCGGCCGTCTCCAGCCGGTACTCGCGCTCGTCCCTCGTCTTACCCAGGTACGGCTCGGTCAGCAGCCACTCGCGGACGTAGTCACAGAAGAACGGCGCCTCGGTGCTCACGCAGCCGTTGGACCGATAGCTCACGTCCAGGCCGAGGGGCGAGTTGTAGAGCGCCCGCGCCTGGTCGTCGGTGATGACGTCGAGCTGGGCCATCCGGGCCAGCACGGTGTTGCGCCGGTCCCGGGCCGCCTCAGGGAACTGGGTCGGGTTGTAGGCGCTGGGGTTCTTGACCATCCCGGCCAGCAGGGCGGACTGCCGCAGGTTCAGGTCGGCCGGCTCGACCGAGAAGTAGTGGTTGGCCGCCTCGTCGATGCCGTAGGCGCCGTCACCGAAGTACGCGAAGTTTAGGTAGTTCTGGAAGATCTCGTCCTTGGTGTGCGACTCCTCGTAGGCCATCGCGTACTTCAGCTCGCGGATCTTGCGGGCGTAGCCGTCCATGCCGTCGCTCGCGGTGACCTCCATCCGCTCCTTCTTGGTGGTCGCCTGCGACAGCAGGATCATCTTGACCAGCTGCTGGGTGATCGACGAGCCGCCCTGCACGTTCTCCTCGGCGGCGTTGTTGATGAACGCGCGGATCGTGCCCTTGATGTCCAGCGCGCCGTGCTGGTAGAAGCGGTAGTCCTCGATCGAGAGGATCGCGTGCTGCATGATCGGCGCGACCTTGTTGAGCGAGATGTCCTGGCGGTTCTCGTCGTAGAAGTACGCGATCGGCTTGCCGTGGTCGTCGAGCACGGTGCTGCGCTGTGGCGTCGGCGTCTCCTGCAGCTGCAGCGGCAGGTCGTGGAAGCCCTCAGCGACGTTCTGGGTCGTGATGCCGACCAGGCTCGCGAACGGCAGCATCAGTCCGGCAACGAGCACACCGCAGATCGCGCTGACGACCCCCATCGTGAGGAGACTCTTGCCGATCTTGCGATTGCCAGACGAAGGGCTAGGCAAGGACATGGGCTACAGCCTACGGGTGACGGGCAGATCTTACGAAAATGATCGCAAGGGAGTGCAACCAAACCAGCCGCTGGCACGTCTATAGAGGTGTAAGGGTCGCAGGAGGGGGAGGGATCCTTGCGGGGGAACCACGGGGAACCGGGGGGACGCAACACCTGGGGTAGTGGCAAGGGGCGGTTCGCCGAACCGCCCCTTATCCATGTCTGACGTGGCTGTTCACCCAGTGTGAGCGAGCAGGTCACCCAATCCGCGCAGCCCGTCGATGTCGTAGACGTCGGTGGGCAGGGCGGGAACCGCGACGGTCGGCACATCCGGGTGGGCGCCGGAGAAGCGGCGGCGCAGGCGGCGCTCCCGCTCGGTCATCCGCAGCAGCTCGGCGTGGATCCGCAGCAGCCCGGCCAGCGGACCGGCCGCCGCCTCGTCGAGATGCGCGGCCGCCGCCTCTGCCTCCGCTGCGGTCAGCTCGGTCGCGGCCGGCACGGTCACCCGGTTGAGTACGAGGCCGGCCAGCGGCATCTCCTCCTGGGTCAGCCGCTCGACGAAGTAGATCGCCTCGCGCAGTGCGTCCGGCTCGGGGGTGGCCACGACGACGAACGCGGTGCCGTCGGCCTGGAGCAGCGCGTACGTCTTCTCGGCCCGCTGCCGGAAGCCGCCGAACAGAGTGTCGAAGGCGGCAACGAAGGTCTGCACGTCACTCAGCACCTGGGCGCCGAGGATCTTGGTCAAGGCGTTGGTCATCATGCCGAAGCCGGCGGTGAACATCCGGGCCGGACCCTTCGCCGGCGCCAGCAGCAGCCGGACGAACCGGCCGTCGAGCAACGAGGCCAGCCGGGCCGGTGCGTCGAGGAAGTCCAGCGCCGACCTCGACGGCGGAGTGTCCACGATGATCAGGTCCCAGCTGCCGTCCCGGTCGGCGTCGGCGGCGAGCTGGCCCAGCTTCTCCATCGCCATGTACTCCTGCGTGCCGGCGAAGCTGCTGGACAGGGCCTGGTAGAACGGGTTGGCCAGGATCTGCTCGGCCTTCTCCGGACTGGCATGCGCCGCCACGACCTCGTCGAACGTGCGCTTCATGTCGAGCATCATCGCGTCGAGCCTGCCGCCGTCGCTGACGCCGATGCCCTTGACCGGTCGGGGGGTGTTGTCGAGCTCGGTCAGTCCCATCGACTGGGCCAGCCGGCGGGCCGGGTCGATCGTGAGGACCACGGTCTTGCGGCCGCGCTCCGCGGCGCATACTCCCAGGGCGGCCGCGGTCGTCGTCTTGCCGACACCGCCAGCACCGCAGCACACGATGATGCGCTGCTCCGGGTCGTCGAGCAGGCGGTCCACGTCGAGTGGCAGGTCCGCTGCGTCCGGCCGCCCGTCGGGAACGACCCGGGACGGCTGCCGCCGGCGCCGGTCGGCCTGCGTGCGCGCTCGCCCGGTCATGGCAGTCCTTGGGCTTGCAGCTCGTGGGCCAGGTCGTACAAGGCGCCGAGGTCGATGCCGTCCGGCATCCGGGGCAGCTCGACAACGGGCTGGCCGAGACCGTCCACGGTCTTTCGCTGGCGCTCCTGGAGCTCGAGTCGGGCGAGGTGGTCCTTCGCCTCGTGGAGCAGTCCCTTCGCCGTGGCGGTCGTGGTCTCGACACCCACCTTGGCCAGGCCCTTGACGACGGCATTGGGTCCGAGCTTTCCGTCGGCGATCTTGGTCTGCGCCGCCCGGTCGAGTGGCGAGCGCTGCTGCAGGTTGACCATCACCGATCCGACCGGCAGGTCCGCCGCTGTCAGCTCCTCGATCGCGTCCTGAGTCTCCTGGACCGGCATCTCCTCGAGCAGGGTCACCAGATGCACGGCGGTTCGCTGCGATCGCATCAGGGTCATGATCGCGTCCGCCTGGCGGCGGATCCGGCCGACCTTGGCGAGCCCGGCCACTTCACTGTTGACGTTGAGGAACCGGGCGATCCGGCCGGTCGGCGGCGCATCGAGCACGATCGCGTCGTAGACCGGGTCACCGGCCTTCGTACGCCGGCGCGCCGCCTCGTAGACCTTGCCGGTGAGGAGCACGTCGCGTACGCCAGGGGCGATGGTCGTCGCGAAGTCGATGACGCCGAACCGGTCGAGTGCCTTGCCGGCCCGGCCGAGTCGGTAGTACATCGCGAGGTACTCCAGCAGCGCCGACTCCGGGTCGATCGCCAGCGCGTACACCTCGCCGCCCTGCGACGCGACCGCGATCGAGCGCTCCTCGTACGGAAGCGGCGGCACGTCGAACAGTTGCGCGATGCCCTGGCGCCCCTCGACCTCGCACAGCAGCACTCGCTGTCCGGCCGACGCCAGCGCCAGTGCCAAGGCACCCGCGACGGTCGTCTTGCCGGTGCCTCCCTTGCCGGTCACGACGTGTAGCCGCAGGCCAGGACGCCTCTCATCCTGTGGCTCGCTGCTGGGCATGAAACGAACTTACCCACCATGCTGTACGCAACGTCCCGCTAGGTGTGAGCTCGGGGCCACACCTCGCGGGACGCAGCTATGCCTCGGCGCGGATGGCGTCGACGACGCGGGGCCACACTGCGGACAGCGGATCGATCAGCTCGAAGTGCCCGGTGGCGGCGAGCTCGGTGTACGCGATGCCCGCCAGATCGCGATTGTGCGCGGGCGGCACTCGGTCGTCGTCGGCCCCGTGCAGCACGACGATCGGCGGATGCTCGGCACGGGCCAGGAGCCGAGCCGGGTCGGTCTCCGCATAGCGGTCGGGCACCTCGTCGGGGCCGCCGCCGAGTAGGGCGTCGACCGCATCGCCGTCCAGCCGCTCGGCATGGGCGCGAGCGAGATCGGCCACCGGTGCGAGGCCTACGGCGCGACGAACCGTGGCGGGGTCGGGGGCGGTCAGCGCCCACCACATCGCGAGTTGGCCGCCGGCGGAGTGGCCGAGCAGGGTCAGCGGCTCGATGTCGCGGCGGCCGATCGCGATGTGGACCAGGTCGGGCAGCCGCTCGCGGACCGTGGCGATGTCGTCGAACGTTGCCGGCCAGCCGCCGTCTCCGCCCGTACGCCGAAACTCCGGTGTCACGACGATCCAGCCGTCGCCGCGCAGCGCCGCTGCCATCGGACGGGTGTGCCGCCGGTCCCACTCGTGGCGCCAGAAGCCGCCGTGGAGCAGGACGAGCACCGGTGCCGTCGCGGTCTCGGTCGGTGGCAGGTGGAGGTCGACGAGCTGATCGGGATGGTCGCCGTAGCGCACCACTGCATCGGGGCCGTCGGCCGGGCGGTTCAGCACGCCTCGCGAGTCAGCCGACATGCGCCGGAGCCTATGGCACTGCGGAAGTTGGCGTGCGATGCAGGTTTGCGTGCCGCGAAACCTGTATGTCACGCCAACACTCGCGCGCTGACTGGCGTCCCGGTCCCACTAGGGTGTGGCCATGACCCAGTGGGAGTACGCGACGGTGCCGCTGTTGGTGCACGCGACCAAGCAGATCCTGGACCAATGGGGCGAGGACGGGTGGGAGCTCGTCGCAGTCCTGCCGGGACCCAACCCGGAGAACCTGGTCGCCTATCTCAAACGGCCGAAGGGAGCCTGAGCGATGTCTGACCCGACGACGCCGGAGCAGCGGCTGGCCGACATGGGCATGCCGGTGCCCGAGGTGGTTCCGCCGGTCGCGGCGTACGTTCCGGCCGTCCGTACCGGCTCGCTGGTCTACACGGCGGGCCAGGTCCCCAAGGTCGGCGACGGCTATCTCTACACCGGCAAGGTCGGTGCCGAAGTCACTCCGGAGCAGGGCGTCGAGTGCGCCCGGCAGTGCGCGCTGAACGCGATCGCCGCGCTCAAGAGCGAGGTCGGCGAGCTGTCGCAGGTTCGGCGGATCGTGAAGGTCGTCGTGTTCGTCGCGAGCGACCCGGCGTTCACCGGCCAGCCAGCCGTCGCGAACGGCGCGAGCGAGCTGCTCGGCGACGCGTTCGGAGACACCGGTCGGCATGCGCGCAGTGCGGTCGGGGTCGCCGTACTCCCGCTCGACGTGCCCGTCGAGGTCGAGCTCATCGCCGAGGTGGCCTGACCGCCCCGCGCTCCACCTGTCAGGCGCTGCTCGGCCTATCACCCGACTGGCGCCTGACAACGCGTTCTCGCTGCCCTGATTCGTCAGGTCAGGCCGATACGTATTTCGTTGAAGTTTTGATGAAAGAAGGGTTCAGATGGTGCGCCTTGCGGCGTAGCGTCGGCCGGGTGTGCCCGGGCAGGCGCCTCGCCTGCGGCTCGGGGGCGAGCCTGAACCTCGGGAGTTGACGATGTCTTTATGCCTGCACAGACGTCGGTCCTCAATCGGCCGAGTCTTTGTAGTGTCTTCTGCGGCGGCGGTGGCCGCCTTCACGGTGGCCGGTGGTGCTGCCGTCGGTGCGGCTCCATCGGCGCCCACGGCGAGTGTTGGTCCTGACCATCCCGTCTCTCAGGACGGTCCATACGTCAAGGCCAACGGCTCACCGATCACGCCAGGCGATGCCATCTCGGCCTGCGGCACCAACCGTCGCCAGCAGAACGAGCCCTCGGCGGCGATCGACCCGACGAATCCCAACATCGTCGTGGCGGGCGCCAACGACTACTGCACCGTCCAGATCGGCGGTGACGCCTGGGCCGGCTTCTATCGCTCGACCGACGGCGGCGCGACCTTTACGGACTCGCTGCTGCCCGGCTACCCGACCGACAACTCGCCCGAGGGCCAGGCCAGTCCGCTGAGCGGCCTCGGCAACCTCGCGGCCGGCGATCCGGTCCAGGCCTGGGACAACCACGGACGGTTGTTCTACATGGGCAACACGTTCAATCGAACGCATCCGCAGAACGGCTCGGTCTGGGTCGCGACGTACGACCAGCACGCCGCTCACTACGTGCGTACGGTGCTCATCGCGCGCGGCTCGCCGGCACTGGCCGGTCGGCTCAACGACAAGACCTCGATCGAGGTCGACCGCGGCTCGAACAGCCCGTACGACGGCAACGTCTACGTCGCGTGGAGCGTGTTCCAGGGCAACGGCAACAACGCGATCATGCTGTCCCGGTCGACCGACCACGGCGCGACGTTCAGCTCGCCGATGAAGATCTCCGAGATGTCGAAGGGCAACCAGTTCGCCGACATCGCGGTGACGAGTGACGGCACCGTCTACGTCGCGTGGAACGGCACCGAGGGCTCTCGAAGCGGCGGCCACGACGTCATGCGGTGGGTCAAGTCCACCGACGGCGGTCGCAGCTTCAGCAAGTCGCAGGTCGCCGCGAACTTCGACGGCTACGACGCCGCCGACACGGTGGGCAACCCGGAGGCAGCCGAGAAGGCCCGCGAGGACGCGGTCAAGAGTGGCGACGCGTACGAGAGTGAGGCCGAGACGACGTCGGCTGGCAACGCCCGCGACTGCGGTTCGGGTCCGTTCGCCTGCGGGTCCGGCTTCACGTTCTTCCGCCACGACAGCCAGCCACGCATTACCGCTGACCCGTCCGGCGACCCGAACACGGTGTACATGGTGTTCGACGCCACGGTGCCCGAGACCGAGGTGCCGTCGGATTCGACGTACAACACCGCTCCGGTCGCCGCTGACGGCACGCTGATGGTCGGCCAGGGCGCGGTCTACTTCACCAAGACGACCAACGGCGGGGCGAGGTGGTCGACGCCGACGCGGCTTGCGCCGTCACCGGTCGGGCACCAGTTCTTCCCCGACGTGAACGCCGACGCCGGCCATCTGTTCGCGGTCTGGCACGACAGCCGCAACGACCCCGGGTACAGCGTGCAGAACCCACCGGGGAACGCCTCGGCGACCGACGCGAACGGATTCCACCTGGCAACGGCTGGACTCGACACCTACGGCGCGAGGTCCAACGACGGCGGCGCGACGTGGACGGTGTACCGCGTGTCGAGCCAGAGCCAGATGCCGAACTTCGAGATGTTCGGTGACCGGCGGGTGCCGTTCCACGGCGACTACAACTACGTGTCGAGCGACGGGAACACCGCGTTCAACACCTGGACCGACACCCGACAGGTCGTCCCTGGCGCCGACCCGCGTGACCAGGGTGGCGCGGGCTTCGACGTCATGCAGTGCCGGGCACCCGGCCCGAACGGCACGTTCGGACCCGACACCTGTCCGAACGCAGGTGGCCTCGACCAAGACATCTTCGGGGCCTCGTCGACCGGCTGACACCAACCACGAAAGATGAGGGATTGGGGTAGCTCCGGCTACCCCAATCCCTCAACATTTGTGAGCCCGTTGCGCGTCAGTGGCCGCGAAACGCCTCCTCGAGCCACCACGATCCGGCGTCTCCTGTGACCTTCGCATCGACGAGCAACGGCGCCTGTCGATCGCCGTCGAGCCACGTGCGTACGCCGTCCAGATCGTCACGGCGGCGTACCGTCACGGCGTCGAAGCCGTACCCACGCCCGATCGCCGCGATGTCGGTGTCGGGGAACCGGACGGTCTCGAGTGGATAGCCGTCGGGACCGAAATGGTGCACCTCGGCGCCGTACGCCGCGTCGTTGTAGACGACGACCACCATCGGCAGGCCGAGCCGAGCCACTGTCTCGAGCTCGGCCGCGGCCATCAGTGCGCCGCCGTCGCCGAGGGCCGCCACGGGCAGCCGATCCGGTTGGGCCAAAGCGGCACCGATCGCGGTGGCGAGGCCGAGCCCGATCGACTGGAACGCCTGCGTGAAGCAGAAGCCGTGCTCGTCGGGGACCGAGAGGAACATGCTCGGGTAGCCCATGAAGTTGCCCGAGTCGATCGACACGATGCGCTCGGCCGGCAGGAGGTCGTCGAGCCCGATGGTCAGGGTGCGTGGGTCGATGTGATCGGCGGTGCTGGTGTCGTCGTACGGGACGTCCCGCCACCGAAGGTCTCGCGCGAGCCGGGACCGAATCTCCTCGGTCCGGTAGCCGGTGGCCGCCGGGCGGTCGGCGGCCAGCAGCTCCGTCGCGGCCCGAGCCGTCTCGGTCACGCCGCCGACCACACCGACGGCGATGTCGCGATGAGCGCCGAGCGCGTCGGCATCGAGGTCGACCTGGGCCACGACCGAGTCGGGTCCGATCAGCCGGCCGTGTCGCATCGTCCACATGTTGAGGGCGCAGCCCCATCCGACGATCAGATCGGCGTCCTGGATGAGCTCGGCGGCGAACGGTGACGCGAAGCCCCCAGACACGTCGAGCGACCAGGGGTCGTCGTGGAAGAGCCCTTTGGCCACCGCACTGGTCGCGAGCAGGGCGCCACCGGCGTCGCCGAGCCGTCGCAGCTCGGCTCGGCTGCCCCGGGCGCCACGTCCGGCGACGAACACCGGCCGTTGCGCCGCGCGGAGTGCCTCGACCAGCGCCGCCAGGCCGGTCGGATCCGGCTCGCGAGCCGCCGACATCGAACCGGCCGACTGGGGAGCAGCCGCGGCACTTGACCTGGCCGGCTCGACCTCGTCGCCCTGCACCCGAAGCGGCAGGTTCAGCAACACGGTCCGGCGATCGTCTCGCGCCGTGACGTACGCCTGGGTCGCGGTCGCCACCGCATCGGCCGCATCGCGTAATCGCATCGGAACCGCGCCGACCGCGATCGCGAGCGCGTCCTGGTCGACGTAGAAGTTCGACCGCGGCTCGGTCACGTCGGCGGCCACGACGACGAGCGGAGTCCGGCTCTTCGCCGCCTCGGTCAGTCCGGTCATCGCGTTAGTCAGGCCGCAGCCCTGATGAACCGTGACGGCGGCGACCCGATCACTCATGCGGGCGTAGCCGTCGGCCATCGTGGCAGCGCCGTTCTCGTGCCGGGCCGCAACGAAGCGAGCCCCGGCGTCGACCATCGCATTGGTCACGTGGAAGTTGCCGGACCCGACGACGCCGAAGGCGCGATCGATACCGAGCTCGACGAGG
>Ga0075429_100001138_pt1 | contig 21438 bp, 17 predicted proteins | sample RhiMetdeltSRZDD3_FD_75295 | JGI IMG/M metagenome (GOLD analysis project Ga0075429, IMG submission 75295) | Populus rhizosphere microbial communities from Tennessee, USA - Rhizosphere MetaG P. deltoides SRZDD3 | ecosystem: Host-associated > Plants > Roots > Rhizosphere > Soil | place: USA... | reverse complement strand
CCGGTACCAGGGCTCGGGGAGCTGCTTCACGGCGGCGTCGATGACCGAGTCGGTCAAGCGTCCGGCGACGAACGCCGCGGTCGAATCCCAGGTCTTCCGGTCGAGGCCGGCGAGGAACCGCCGGTCCAGATGGCGGCTGTTGTACGTCAGCCCCTTGACGCTGGGGAGCTCGGTCCCGAACACCGCGAGCTTCCGGGTGCGGAGCCGGGCGAGAGCCATGAGCACACCGTCGTAGTCCGAAAACGACTGGTCGCGGTCCACCGGGATCGCCAGCCACCGGGTGCCCCAGCGTTCCTGGACCGGGGCCCAGCGCCATTGACCGGCGTGGCGGTCCCAGTCGTTCAGGAAGCCATCCACGAGCCGTGCCGTCAGGAACGAGTGAGTGTCCAGCCGGTGTCGCGAGCTGCTGTCGGCCAGCGGGAGGATTTCTTCGGTGTCCTTCACTTCGGTCACTGCCGCTCCGTCGGGAATTCTCCGGACGTACTCCTCGGGTCCCTCCTGGAGCAGGCCCAGAATTCCGGCGAACTTCTCCCGGTGCTCGCCCAGTCGGGCGTCGTCGCCCATCAGCACGAGCCGAGGATGTCCGCTGGCGAGTCCCACCGATTCCTGGAGCGGGTTGGCGACGAGCGCACCGGCAGGGAAGGACGAGCTGGTCTGGTCGTGGACGAGCCACGCGACCGGGCTCCTGGCCAGTCCGGCGTGAAGCAGGCGCAGGACTTCCTTGTCGACCGAGCGAAAGACGAAATGCCGGCCGCCCGCGGATTCAAAATGGAGGCTGCGGCTTTCCTGTCCGCCTCCCTCCCGGGTCGGGCGCAGGCCGCCCTCGAAGCTGTCGAGGTGGAGCACCGGAACCGTGATCGGTTGCGCCCAGAGGCTTCGGTACTGGCTCCCCAGGAACACCTCTGCGACGGAATTGACGTCGTAGCCTCTGTTCACGACCAGCTCGAGCGAGTCCGCACCGGGTGGCGCCGGAAAGCTCGGCATGGTGATCCGGGGGAGGATCGGGACGGCGAGGAGCACCGCCAGTACCAGCAGCGCCACACCGATGCGCTTGAGCCACCTGCCGAGACTTTTCATGCCGCGGGCGCTAGCTTCCGATTCTCGGGCGCGGGCGCAGTCGAACACTGACGCTGGAGGGCGGAGATGAAGGGTCTTACTTTGGCCGGAATCCTGGTGGCCGCGGTGGGCGTGTTCATTCTGGTCCGCGGGCTCAGCTACAAGTCTTCTGACACGGTGCTCGAGGTCGGCGGACTCAAGGCCTCGGTCGAAGAGCGCCGCAGCGTTCCCACCTGGGTCGGGATCGCGGCGATCGTGGGAGGGCTCGTGATGGTCGGAGCCGGAGCGCGCAAGAAGTAGGTCGCGAGCGCGAGCATGTGCTGATCCTTCCCTGAAGCAAGGCAGCCACAGCGGGCATCGCTGACGGCTCCTGGAGCCGCCCTCGATGCCCGCACCCACCGGCACGGCTCCACCGGGCAATCAGGTCATCATGGTTACTGCAAACACGACGTCGTCTGCGATTCGGTTTGCACAGCGCTCCCGGCTCAGGCCCCCGCCGGAGCGCCTCGGCGCCAGTACCGGGTCAGGCCGTGCCAGCAGGCATCGGGCCCGGCACCGGCGAGAAACTTCCCCGCTCTCGCCGGGTCGACGCGTCCCTCGATCCACTCTTCGAGCCGGCTGGTGAACCACGCGATCCGGCTTGCTTCGGACCCGGTGACGGAGAGACTGTCGCGCGCATACTCCGACCAGGCCAGCAGCCCCGACCGCAGCTCCTCGAAGTGGCGGGCCGGGTCGTGCGAGGGACCGTAGTGCGTGAGGACGATTTCCGCGGGTTCGAGCATCCGGATCCGATGAATCGAGTCGAGCCAGGCTTCGAGGTCGAACTCGGGCGGCGGAGTCACCGGTAACACGCAGGGAAGACCCGGCGTCATCAGGCCTGCGGTGTCCCCCACGAAGGCGACCCCGCTGGCCGGCTCGAAGTAGCACACGTGGTGCCGGGCATGCCCCGGAGTGTACGTCACCACGATCTCGCGTCCTCCCAGCGCCAGCCGCTCGCCCCCTTCCAGCACCTGTACCTGTTCCGGCGGCACCGGCGCCACGTCCCCCCACAGCGCATCCATGCGGTCGCCGTAGAGCCGGCGGGCGCTGGCGAGCAGCTTGGAGGGATCGATCACATGAGGAGCCCCATGCGCGTGCACGTACACCCGGATGCCGGGATGCTCTCGCACCAGCGTGCCGGAGCCGCCGGCATGATCGAGGTGAATGTGAGTGAGCAGAATCGCGGACACATCCCCGATCTCGTATCCCTGCCGCGCGAGCCCGGCGCTGAGGTTTGCCAGGGTCGACGCGGGGCCGGGATCGATGACCACGGGCCCTTCGGAAGTCGGGATGACGCACGCGGCGACCGACTCCGGGCGGCCCATGTGCAGGAGGTCGATCACCGAGTAGCTCGTTGCGTGCTCCTCAGTCATACATATAGGATAATCCACCGTGATCATCCACGACGTCGGTATTGTGGGACTGGGCGCCATGGGGAGCATGACGGCGCTCGAGCTCGCTCGCCGCGGAACCCGCGTGATCGGGTTCGACCGGTTCCGCCCGCCGCATCCGCTGGGATCCTCCACCGGCCGCAGCCGGATTATTCGCGAGGCGTACTTCGAACATCCCCAGTACGTCCCCCTGGTCCAGCGAGCCTATGTGAAATGGGCCGAGCTGGAGCGGGACAGCGGCCTTTCGCTTCTCAGCGCCACCGGCGGGCTGATGATCGGGCCGGCGGAAGGCATCCTGGTGTCGGGCGCCAGACGGAGCGCGCTCCAGCATCGATTGCCGTTCGAAATGCTCGGGCCGGACGAGGTCCGGCGCCGGTTTCCGGTGTTTCTCGCCCGTCCCAACGACGCCGGTCTGTATGAGCCCCGTGCCGGTGTGCTCAAGCCCGAAGCGGCGATCGAGACCGCTCTCGCGCTCGCGGCATCGGCAGGCGCCGAGCTGCGTTACCATGAGCCGGTGCTGGAGTGGCGTCCCGCCGGAGAGGGGATTTCGCTCCGGACGACGGCGAGCGAGTATCTGGTCCAGCGCCTTGTCCTCGCGGGAGGAGCGTGGATGGCCGGGACCCTTCCGGGCTCATCGCTGGGACTCACGGTGGCGAGGCAAACGCTGTTCTGGTTCGAGCCGGAGGGCGATCGGGCGCTGGTGTCGGCGGAGCGAATGCCGGTCTTCATCTGGGAGTGGGCTCCCGGAGAAATGTTCTACGGGTTTCCCGACCAGGGTTCGGGCGTAAAGGTCGCGATCCACCATCAGGGTGAGCCGGCCGATCCCGATACGGTGCGACGGACGGCCGCTCCGGAAGAAGCCGAACGACTCCGCGCCATCATGTCGGGGCTGACTCCTGCCTTCAACGGCCGGTTGCTCGAAAGCGCGGTGTGCCTCTACACCAACACGCCTGATGGCGATTTTCTCATCGACCGTTCTCCCCTCGATCGCCGGGTGATCGTCGCGAGCCCCTGCTCCGGCCACGGGTTCAAGTTCGCGCCGGCGCTGGGCGAAGTGCTCGCCGACCTCGCGCTGGACCGCACTCCGGCGCTGGATCTCGCTCCCTTCCGCCTGGGACGCTGACACCCCGTGCAGCATCTGCCCGTCGGCTATTATTCCCGGGTGTCGAATGCACCGTCCCCCGACGAGCCCGTCTCCCGCGCCCTGTTGGGCCGTGCCATCGACTACGCCGGCCTGTTTCCTCCGGCCATGCTTCCGCTCTCCGAGGTGCTGAGCCGATATCGCGAATACCGCGCGTCCGCCGATGCGTGGGCACTGGGGCGTCTCGTCCTTCCCGCCGACCGGCTGGCGGAGCTTGCCGTTACGGCGAGGGCCTCTCCTCGCGCCAGCGAAGGGGTGCGAAGCGCCCGCGGCAGTCCGATCGACCCCGTCCCGATCTCGGCCCTGGTGGGCACGGGCACGGCGGATGATGTCGACGCGATCGAGCGCTTCAACCGGGAGCAGACGGTTGCGCGGGTGGAGACGGTTGAAGTGAAAGCCGGGTCCGCCGGCATCGCACTGGCGGTGCTCGCGGCGATTCCTCCTGGGTGGGTGAGTTACCTCGAGGTTCCGGTCGGCGAGGCGGGCGATGCAGTGCTCGATGTCGTGGCGGCGCGCGGCGTCCGCGCCAAGGTGCGAACCGGGGGGACCCGGGCGGACGCGATTCCCGATCCGGATTCGCTGTCACACTTCCTGACGGCCGCGGAGGCGCGCGGCGTCCCGTTCAAGGCGACCGCCGGACTGCACCATCCCCTCCGGGGCAGCTTTCCGCTGACCGACGGGGCGGATGCGCCGTCGGGAACGATGTACGGCTATCTGAACCTCGCGCTGGCGGCGCTCCTGGCCTGGTCGGGGCGCGGGGAAGCGGCGATTCGCGAGGCCTTGCTGGAATCGGACGCGTCGGCGCTTCACATCGAGAACGCCTCGCTCTGCTGGCGACACGAATCGTTCCCGGTCGAGATCCTCGAGACGATGCGCTCGGAATTCTTTCATGGATTCGGCTCCTGCTCGTTCCGCGAGCCGCTGGACGAGTGGCCGCTGTGACGCGGGGCGAGAGGAACGATCTCGACGAGACCCACGACGCCGGGCTGCGCTCCTGGGTGGAGTCGGCCAACGTCCCGGGGACCGACTTTCCCCTGCAGAATCTTCCGCTCGGCGTCTTCCGCAGGAAAGCAACCGGCGACGATGCCCGCATCGGCGTTGCGATCGGAGATCAGATCCTGGATCTCCACGCCGCGGCGACCACCGGGGCGCTGGCCCGGGTGGCGCCGGGGGTGCAGGTCGCATTGCTGGGCGCCACGCTCAATTCGCTGATGGCCCAGGGCCGGACCGCCTCCCAGAGCCTTCGGCGCGCGGTGCATGCCTTGCTCCGCGCGGATTCCACCCGGACCCAGCGCGACCCGGCCCTCCTGGTGCCGATGGAGCAAGCCGAGTTGTTGCTGCCGGCGGAGATCGGTGATTACACCGACTTCTATGCGTCGATCCATCACGCCACGAACGTCGGAAGCATGTTCCGCCCCGATGAGCCGCTGCTCCCGAACTACAAATGGATTCCGATCGGGTACCATGGACGGGCGTCGTCGATCATCCCCAGCGGATCGGCGGTGCGCCGGCCCTCCGGCCAGATCCGGGACGACGCCGCGCCGGCCCCGGTCGTCGGTCCCACCCGCGCGCTCGACTACGAATGTGAGATGGCGGCATGGGTCGGCCGCGAGAATCTCCTGGGAGAGGCGGTCCCCATCGACCGGGCCGAGGAGCACCTCTTCGGCGTGGGACTCCTGAACGACTGGTCGGCGCGGGACATTCAGCGCTGGGAGTATCAGCCCCTGGGTCCCTTCCTCGCCAAGAGCTTCGGGACCACCATCTCTCCATGGGTGGTGACACTCGAAGCACTGGCGCCGTTCCGGGTCCCGGCCGCGCCGCGCCCGTCGGGTGATCCGGAACCGCTTCCCTATCTCGACTCGGCCGCCAACCGGAGCCAGGGAGGACTCGCCGTCGACCTGGAAGTGCATCTCTCCAGCGCCGCGATGCGGCGAGCGGGCTCGCCCCCGCTCGTGGTCAGTCGCGCCGGGCTCCGCACGATGTACTGGACCCTGGCGCAGCTGCTCGCCCATCACACCAGCAACGGATGCAATCTGCGGCCGGGAGATGTGCTCGGCACCGGCACGATCTCCGGACCCGAGAAGGAGAATCGAGGCTGCCTCCTCGAGCTGACCTGGCGGGGGCGCGATCCCCTCCTCCTGCCGACCGGAGAATCCCGCCGCTTTCTCGAGGACGGCGATGAAGTGATGCTTCGGGGGAGGTGCGAGCGCGAGGGTTTCATCGGCATCGGGTTCGGCGTCTGCACCGGAATCGTGGGATGAAAGTGTCCGTGACGACGACCCACCTCGAGATGCGCTCGCCGGAAGCGCTCCGTCGCGCCCGGCGCGTGCCCGACGATGTGCTCCTGCTGCGGGCCGGGATTCCCTCGCCGGAGCTGAACCGCGCGTTCTATACCGGCGTCGGCGGGGACTGGTTCTGGATGGACCGGCTCTCCTGGACCTGGGACCAGTGGATGAGCTGGCTCAGCCGCCCGGAGGTGGAAACCTGGGTCGCCCACCAGTCGGGGACGCCGGCGGGTTATTTCGAGCTGGAGCTCCAGCCGGAGCAGAACGTCGAAATCGTGTACTTCGGGGTCCTGCCCGGCTTTGCCGGGAAGGGCATCGGAGGGTACCTGCTGACTCAGGCGATCCATCGCGCCTGGGTGATGGGTCCCGTCATCGGGCGAGTCTCGGTGCATACCTGTTCGCTCGATCACCCCGCGGCGCTCAAGAATTATCTCGCGCGCGGATTCTCGGTGTTCAAGGAAGCGGTGTCGGAAATGGAGCTGCCACCCGAGCCACCGGGCCCATGGCCCGGGGCGGCGAGGCCCCGATGAGCCTTGCCGATCTTCGTCGCGCCTACGCGAAAGCGGTGCTGGACGAGCATTCCCTCGATCCCGATCCGTTGCGACAGTTCCTGTCGTGGCTCGATGAGGCGATGCACGCGGAGCTGCTCGAGCCCAATGCGATGACGCTGGCGACCTGCACCCCCGACGGTCATCCCTCGGCCCGCGTCGTCCTGCTGAAAGGGGCCGACCCCGGCGGGTTCGTGTTCTTCACCGACACCCGGAGCCGGAAGGGCAGGGAGCTGTCCGCGAATCCCCGCGCGGCGCTGGTGTTCTGGTGGGGAGAGCTCGAGCGCCAGGTCCGCATCTGCGGGACCGTCGAACCGGTTTCCGAAGCCGAGTCGGTGAAGTACTTCGAGTCGCGACCCGAGGGAAGCCGGATCAGCGCGTGGGCTTCGAATCAGAGCGAGGTGGTTCGCGACCGGGCGGAGCTGGAGCGTCACTGGATGGAGGCGCGGATGCTGCACGCGGGGTCACAGATTCCGCGTCCCCCGTACTGGGGCGGGTTCCGGGTCGTCCCCACTGAATATGAATTCTGGCAGGGCCGCCCCGACCGGCTGCATGACCGTCTGCGGTACACGGTGCTGGGTGCTGGGGGCTGGGTGCTGGAACGTTTGTCGCCTTAGCCACGAGATCACGATGCGTGCATTCCTCGTCGTCGCGTATGCCTGCGCCCTCGCGACCTCCGCTGCTGGCCAGACTCGCCCCGAGCTCACGGTGCCGTGGATCATGCGGGGGCCCGAGAATACCGGCCGGGAGCCTTCCAACGTGCGCTGGAGCCCAGACGGTCAGTGGATCCACTTCCGCTGGCTTCCTCCCGGCAGCAGCTGGAAGGAAACCCTCAAACCCTATCGGGTTCGTGCCGTTGCCGGCGCGATGCCGGAAGCCTTGTCGCGGACCGCCGCCGATTCGCTGGAGGCCGCCGTCGGAGATGGCCCGCTCTCACCCGATCGCCGCCGCCGGGTGGTCTCGCTGCGCGGGGACCTCTACCTCGTGGAGCTGCCGCTGGGACGGGTGCGCCGGCTGACCGCGACGCCGTCAGCCGAGACCAATCCCTCGTTCGATCGCGAAGGCCGGCGAGTGTTCTTCCAGCGGGAGAACAACGTCTATGCGCTCGATATCGCGCAGGGCGCCATCGAGCAGCTCACCGACATCCGGACCGGCCCGGCGCCCGAGGAGCCGAAGCCGGCGGTGGGCGAGCGCGCATTCCTCGAGCGCGAACAGCAGGCGCTCATCCTGGCGATGCGGGACCGCAAGTGGCGCGACAGCGTGGACAAAGCCGAGCGGGAGGCTCGAGAGGCCGGGCGCCCCAAACCGTTCTTCCTGGGGCGCGACGAGCAGGTGCAGCGGCTCGAGCCGTCGCCGGACGGACGCACGGTGCTGGTTCATCTTTCGACCGGAGCGACCGGGGCCCGCAACGAGAAGGTTCCCAGTTACGTCACCCTCACCGGGTTCGTCGAGGAGCTTCCGGCCCGCACCAAGGTTGGCGACGCGCAGCGCAAGGAGCGCCTGGGTGTCCTCCGCGTGGCGACCGGTGTGCTCGCCTTCATCCGGCCCCTGCCCGGCGACAGCGGCGATATCTACGGCAATGTGGCGGTCGCGGGGTGGAACGATGCCGGCTCCAGTGCGCTGGTCTTCGTCTGGTCGCGCGACTACACCGCCAGGCATCTGCTCCGCGTGGACGCCGACTCCGCGCGGGTGAGATCGCTGGACGTGCTGCGTGACACCGCGTGGGTGGGGGGACCCTGTGACGGCTGTGGCGGATGGCTTGCCGGCGACGCCGGCGTCTGGCTGATCTCGGAAGCGGACGGCTACTCCCACCTGTACACGCTCGACGCCGACGGTGGCAATCGCCGCCAGCGAACCAGAGGAAAGTGGGAAGTCCTGGCGGCCGAGCTGACCGCCGACCGCAGCCAATGGCTGTTGCACACCAGCGAGGCATCGCCCTACGAGCGGCACGCGTACTTGATGTCGGTGACGGAAGGTTCCACCAGCCGTCCAGCCGTCCAGCCGTCCAGCCGTCTGACCTCCGAAGCCGGCGGCCACACCGTCGTCCTTTCCCCCGACGGAACCCGGCTCGCGGATGTCTTCTCCACTGCCAACCGGCCTCCCGAGCTGTTCCTGCGGCCTGCCCGCCCCGGCGCCGGGGGGAGCCAGCTGACCACCTCGCCCACGCCGCAGTGGCTCGGCTATCGCTGGCTCACGCCCGAGATCGTGAGCATTCCCGCATCGGACGGGGTGCCGGTCCCGGCCCGGATCTACCGTCCGGCCGACGTCGGCGCACGACCCAACGGCGCCGCGGTGATCTTCGTGCACGGAGCCGGTTACCTCCACAACGTGCACAATTACTGGTCCAGTTATTTCCGCGAGTATCAATTCCACCACCTGCTGGCGTCCCGCGGCTTCGTCGTGCTCGATGTGGACTACCGGGGCTCGGCCGGCTACGGCCGCGACTGGCGGACAGCCATCTATCGCCACATGGGCGGGCGGGACCTGCAGGACCAGGTCGATGCCTCGAAATACCTCCAGCGCAGCATGGGCATCGAGCCGGAGCGGATCGGAATCTACGGCGGGAGCTACGGCGGGTTCATCACCCTGATGGCGTTGTTCACCGAGGCCCGGTCGTTCGGCGCCGGCGCCGCGCTCCGCTCGGTCACCGACTGGGCTCACTACAACCACCCCTACACGGCCGAAATCCTGAACGAGCCCCAGGAAGACTCCGTCGCGTTCCGGCGCTCCTCGCCGATTTATTTCGCAGAGGGGCTGGAGGATCCGCTGCTCATGCTCCACGGGATGGTGGATGTCAACGTGCATTTCCAGGACATCGTCCGCCTGGTGCAGCGATTGATCGAGCTGGGAAAGACCGACTGGGATCTCGCGGTCTATCCGGTCGAAGATCACGGCTTCGTGCGTCCCGATTCCTGGACCGATGAATACCGCCGCATTCTCGAGCTCTTCTTGGCGCGGCTGCCGAAGCCGTGAGCGAAGCGCTCCGCCGGGGCATCCGGCTGGCCCAGCTCGGGCTGGTCGTGAACGGGGTTCTCGCGATGGTCAAGCTGGTCGCGGGGATTCTCGGTCACTCCTATGCCCTGATCGCCGATGCGGTCGAATCGGTGGCCGACCTCTTCGGCTCGCTGATCGTGTGGGGCGGGCTCCGGCTTTCCTCCCGGGATGCGGATCCCCGCTACCCGTTCGGGTACGGGAAGGCGGAGGCGGTGTCCGCGGCGACCGTGGGAATGCTGCTCTGCGGCGCGGCGATCGGGATCGCCATCGAAGCGATCCGCGAGATTCTCACGCCGCACCATGCCCCCGCCCCGTTCACCCTGATCGTTCTGGTTGCCGTGGTGGTGATCAAGGAGGCGCTCTTCCGGTTGGTGCTGCGGGGCGCCGAGCAGATCGGCAGCCAGGCGGTGAGTGCGGATGCGTGGCACCATCGCGCCGACGCGATCACCTCCACCGCCGCCTTCATCGGCATCAGCATCGCGCTGATCGGCGGTCCGGGCTGGGAGGAAGCGGACGACTGGGCCGCGCTCGCCGCGTCGCTGCTCATCCTCTACAACGGCAGCACGATTCTCAAGCCGGCGCTGCAGGAGCTGATGGACCGCTCGCCGAATGAGGAGCTGCTCCGCGAGGTCGATGCCGCGGCGCACAGCATCGACGGGGTGATGGCCACCGAGAAGCTCCGGGCCCGGAAGAGCGGGACCCGTTTCCTGCTCGAGATGCACGTGCAGGCGGATCCCGCGCTCTCCCTCCATGACGCGCACATCCTGAGCGGCAAGGTGAAGCGCGCGATCCTCACCGCGGTGCCCAGCGTGCAGTACGTGCTGGTGCACATGGAGCCGTTCGAGCGCCCGTGACCCTCGAAGCGCGTTTCGACCGTCATCTCGCCGGACTCGAGCTTCCACCCGGCCCGGCGCTGGTCGCCGTCTCCGGCGGCGCCGACTCGCTCGCCCTCCTTGCGCTGCTGGTTCGCTCGCCTGCGGCGGGCGAGCTGGGCCTCCGGGTCGCCCATATCGATCACGGCATTCATCCCGACAGCGCCGCCGTCGCCCGCGCGGTCGAGCGGGTGGCGGAGGAGTACGCGCTCCCGTTTCACACCACCCGGCTGGACCTCGCTCCCGACACCACCGAAACCGGGGCCCGTGCCGCGCGCTACGACTGGCTCCTGACACTGGCCGAAGAGGTTGGGGCACCGCTCGTGTTCACCGGGCACCACCGGGACGATCAGGTCGAGACCATTCTGATGCGGGTGCTCAAGGGCTCCGGTCCCGCCGGGCTGGCCGGCATTCCTGCCCGGCGCGACCGCCTGGTCCGCCCGCTCCTGCCGTTTCGCCGGGAGGAGCTTACCGGGTATCTCAGCGCACTGGGGCGAGGCTGGTGGGAAGATCCCGCGAACGCCGACCTCCGCCACGAGCGCTCATGGCTCCGCACCACGGTGCTCCCCCTCCTCCGCGGGCGAATGCCCGACGTCGATCGGCGCCTTCTGGTGCTGGGTCGTCAGGCGGCGGCAGATCGGGCCGGGTGGGACGCGGTGCTGGCGCAGATTCCAGGGCTCGAATTGCAGGCGGGGACGGACGGGGTTTCCGTTGCTGCCACCCCCCTCCGGGGGTATGATTCGGCAATTCTACGGGCCCTGCTCGGCGCCCTCGGCCGACGGGCAGGCTGCGTCGTGGGGACGGCACGGGCTGCCAGAATCGAGCGGTTGCTCGCCAGAGGCCGAAGCGGGGCGGTCGCGGAGCTCGGGGCGGGGTTCGCCGCCGAGCTCTCGTTCGGCCGCCTCCGTCTCTTTCGGGAGGCTGGGCATCGTCCCCAATGGGGACAGACAGTACTCGAGGGGTCTTCCGGCACCCTTGATCTCGGCCTCTGGACGATTTCCTGGCAGCGGGAGCCGGCTCCGGACCGGTTGGAGCGCAAGGTCTCGGCAAGCTGGTTCGCCGAGGGCAGCTACACCGTCAGGCCATGGCGGGCGGGGGATCGGATTCGACCGCTCGGTGGCGCGGGAAGGAGACTGGTCGTGCGCTGTATGCAGGACGCGAAGATTCCGCGCAGCCAGCGGGTCGGCTGGCCGGTATTCGAGGCGGAGGGTGTGGTCGTCTGGGTTCCGGGAGTCTGCCGCTCGGCAGATCGTATTCCGGCGCCCGGCGCTCCGTCCCGGCGGATCGATGCCCGGCAGTCCTGAAGTCCTGCGCCGCACCGGCGGCCGAACGGTCAAGTCGATCGTCTACGACGAAGCGGCGATCGCGCGCAAAGTGGCGGAGCTGGGCGCCGACATCACCCGGGCGTATCCGGATGGCGCGCTGCTGGTGCTGGGTTTGCTCAAGGGAAGCTTCATTTTCCTGGGTGACCTGGTGCGCAAGATCGAGCGGCCGCTGCAGGTCGATTTTCTGGTCGCGAGCTCCTACGGCACCGGCACGACGTCGTCGGGAAATGTGCGGCTGCTGTACGACCCGGAAACCACGCTGGAAGGCAAGCACATCGTGCTGGTGGAGGACATCGTGGACACCGGGAACACCTTGAGGAAGCTGCTCGGGGTGCTTCAGGAGCGGGCGCCGGCCTCGCTGGCCATCTGCGCCCTGCTCGACAAGGTAGAAATGCACGAACCGATGCCCGAAGTGCGTTTCGTGGGATTCCAGGCACCGACGGCCTTTCTGGTCGGTTATGGCCTCGACCACGCCGAAGACTTCCGGCATCTTCCCTTTATCGCGGACTTGATGTGATGCAGCAGAGACCACAGAAGCCACCGATGCCCAACTGGTCCGGAGTGAGCAAGAACCTCGCGCTCTGGCTGCTGGTTGCGCTGCTCGCCGTCACCCTCTTCCAGCTGATGCAGAAGCGGGCGGGCGGCAGCGAAGAGCTCTCGTACACCGAGTTCAGCCGTCAGCTCGACGCCGGAAACGTCAAGGCGGTCGAGGTCTACAATGGCAAGCAGGTGAAGGGAGAGTTCCGGACCGAGCTGGCGCAGGGGACGGCCCGGGTGCGGAATTTCACGGTGAACCTTCCCTTCGCGAACAGCGAGGCGATCCTCAAGCGTCTCGAGGACGCCGGGGTCTCCATCACGGCCAAGGAGCCCAAGAGCGGCATCGTCTCGATCCTCGTCACCATGCTCCCGTGGATCGTCATCTTCGCCATCTGGTTCGTGCTGATCCGGCAGATGCAGTCGGGAGGCAACCGCGCGTTTTCGTTCGGGAAGTCGAAGGCCAAGCTGCTCTCGGGCGATACCCCCAAGATCACCTTTGCCGACGTGGCCGGAGCCGATGAGGCGAAGGTCGAGCTCCAGGAGATCATCGAGTTCCTCAAGGACCCCCAGAAATTCACCCGCCTCGGCGGGCGGCTGCCCAAGGGCGCCCTGCTGGTCGGCCCTCCTGGCACCGGCAAGACGCTGCTGGCGAAGGCCGTCGCCGGGGAGGCGGGCCGGCCCTTCTTCTCGATGTCGGGGTCGGATTTCGTGGAGATGTTCGTCGGGGTCGGCGCCTCGCGGGTGCGCGATCTCTTCGAGCAGGGCAAGGCGCATGCCCCCTGCATCATCTTCATCGACGAAATCGACGCGGTGGGCCGCCATCGCGGCGCCGGCCTCGGCGGTGGTCACGACGAGCGGGAGCAGACGCTCAATCAGCTCCTGGTCGAGATGGACGGGTTCGAATCCAATGACGGCGTGATCCTCATCGCCGCCACCAACCGGCCCGACGTGCTCGACCCCGCGCTGCTGCGTCCCGGCCGGTTCGACCGGCAGATCGTGGTGGACTCGCCCGATGTGCGGGGCCGGGAAGGGATTCTGCGGGTGCACACCCGGAAGATTCCTCTCGCGGCGGACGTGCGGCTCGACTCGCTCGCCAAGGGCACGCCCGGCATGGCCGGCGCCGACCTGGCAAATCTGGTCAACGAAGCCGCGGTGCTCGCGGCGCGCCGCAACAAGACGCTGGTCGACATGCAGGACTTCGAGGACGCCAAGGACAAGGTGATGCTCGGGGTCGAGCGGCGGAGCCTGGTGCTCACCGAGGACGACCGGAAGCTCACCGCGTACCACGAGGCGGGGCATACCGTCGTATCGCTGCAGACCCCCGGGGCCGATCCGATCCACAAGGTGACGATTGTGCCGCGCGGCCGCGCGCTCGGGCTCATGACCTCCCTGCCCGAGACCGACCGCTACGGTCACACCAAGGAGTTCCTGCTGGGTCGGCTCTCGATCGCGTTCGGCGGCCGGGTGGCGGAGGAGCTGGTCTTCGGACAGGACAAGATCACCACCGGCGCCGGGAGCGACATCCAGTTCGCCACCAACGTCGCCCGGCAGATGGTGACGGTGTACGGCATGAGCGAGAAGGTCGGGATGATGGCGGTGGGCGACAAGGAGCAGGAGATCTTCCTGGGCCGGGAATTCTCCCAGAAGCGGGAGATCTCGGAGCGGACGCAGCGCATGGTGGACGAGGAGGTAAAGCGCCTCCTCGACGAGGCGCACTCTCACGCCCGCGACCTGCTGACCGCGCACCGTGAGCTGCTCGACCGGATCGCGCTCGCGCTGCTGGAGCGCGAGACGCTGGATTCGGAGGATGTGCTGATCCTGCTCCGGGGGGAAAAGCTTCCGCCGCGCATCGAGCACGTGCCGCTGCCGTCCTACAACGTGAAGCCAGGCGGACCGACCCCGGCCGTCCGTACCCCGCCGATGCTCGGAGCGCCGCCCGCCGAACCCGCCGGCGCGTGATCGTCGCACCGCTCGGCGGCCGTCCCGAGGATACGGTCCGCGTCGCCCTCCTGTCCCACGGATGGGAGGGCGATCTTGCGCGCAGCACCGCCGACAGCGTCGAGATGCTCGCCTTCCATCTGACTCGGCTCGAATCCGTCACCCTGGAGGCCCTCGTCACCAGCGGCTCGCGCCTGGGGCTCGACGTGATCACCGGCGACGATTGGGCGCTGCTCGCAGGTCCGCGCGCGCGGCTCTCGGCGCTGGCCCGGCCCTGGACCAGTCCGGCGCCGCTGGTGGAGCTGGCGACCCTGCTCGGACACGCCCTTCCCGCCGAAGACCCGATTCTCTGGCAGACGGCGCGGGGGCCGGTCGCGCTGGATCGCCCCGCGATCGTCGGCATCGTCAACGTGACTCCCGATTCCTTCAGCGACGGCGGGCGGCTCGCCGGCGTGGATGACGCGGTGCGCCAGGCCGAGCGGCTGGTGGCCGAGGGCGCGACCATTCTCGATGTGGGAGGCGAATCTACCCGGCCCGGTGCCGTGAGCGTGCCGGCCGCCGAGGAGCGCGCCCGGGTGATTCCGGTGATCGATGCGGTCGCACGGCGGCTGCCCGGCGTTCCGATTTCCGTGGATACCGTGAAGGCGGAGGTCGCCAGGGCCGCGCTCGATGTTGGGGCCGCGATCGTCAACGATGTGTCGGGACTCCGGCTCGATCCGGAAATGGGTGCGGTGTGCGCGGCCGGTAATGCCGGTGTGATCCTGATGCATTCGCGCGGAGACGTCGCCGACATGGCCTCGCTGGCGCATGCCGAGTACCCCACCGGAGTCCTGGTGGAGGTCGTTGCCGAGCTGGCCGGACAGCTTGGGCGCGCCCGCGCGGCGGGCATCCAGTCGGAACGCCTGGTGATCGACCCCGGACTCGGCTTCGGGAAGACACCGGAGCAAAGTGTGGAACTGCTCCGATCTTTGGGTGCGCTGCGGGTGCTGGGGCGCCCGATTCTGGTCGGGCCCTCGCGGAAGCGGTTTCTCGGCACCCTGACCGGCCGCGACATTCACGAGCGCGACACCGCGACCGCCGCGGCATGCGCACTCGCCTGGGAGGCAGGCGCACGGTTGTTTCGAGTGCATGAGCCGGCGCCGACCAGGGATGCATTGGCTATCGCCTTTGCCGTGAGACCGCGGTGACTGCCAGCCGTCCAGCCGTCCAGCCGTCCAGCCACGCGGCGATCGAGCCGTCCAGCCGTCCGCCGTACCTCGCCGCCGCGCTGGTGACCCTCGTCGTGCTCCTGGGATACCTTGTGTCCCTGGCGCCCAGCGTCACCTTCTGGGATGCCGGCGAGTTCATCGCGGCCATGAAGATCCTCGGCATTCCGCACCCGCCGGGGACTCCGCTCTTCATCGTGATGGGCCACGTCTGGGGGATGATTTTCCCGTTCGGCGAGTTCGCGTTCCGAACCAACTTCCTGAGCGCGCTCTTCAGCGCGGCAGGCGCCGGATGCTGGTTTCTGGTTCTCCAGGAGTCGGCCGGCCGATATCTGGCCGACGGGGACCCGGCCCGCCGGAACGCTCTTCGGCTGGCGGCTGCCGCGGCCGGCGTGCTCATCGCGGCGTTCGGCTTTACCAACTGGCAGAGCAGCAACGAAACCGAGGTCTATGCGGTGGCGACGTTCACCATCGCGGCGGTCTCCTGGCTGCTGATGCGATGGCGCGCCGCCCGGGGGACCGCGCGGGCCGGACGGTACCTGTTGCTGGTGGCGTATCTGCTGGGCATCGCGATCGGCAACCACCTGCTCGGGCTCCTGGTCGGCCCCGCGGCGGTTGCATTCGTGGTGGCGGAGCTCCGGATTCGTCCCTCCGCCGACCCGGTCACCCGCCGTCACGAGTGGGGCGATGCCGCGGTGCTGGCCGGCCTCTGGGCGCTGCTGACCGGCATCGGGCTCGGCAACGGAACCCTCATTGCGATCGGCGCGGTGGCGTTTCTCGGCGCGCTGGCGTTCGCGGCGATGGCGGGAGAGATCGTCTTCGGTGTGCTGATGCTGGCGATCGCGCTGGTCGGCGTCACCCCGTATCTGTATCTCCTGATCCGCTCGGGCCAGTATCCGATGCTCAACGAGGCGGCGCCGGCCACCTGGGATGCGCTGCTCGCGGTGATCCGGCGTGAGCAGTATCCGCCGCGCACACCGCTGGACGACCCGACAGTGGCGAGCGGTCCCGAGAATCCCGGCCGCACCTTCACGATCATCGGGCTCCAGCTCCTCAACTACCTCCAGTATTTCGACTGGCAATGGGCCAAGGCGCTCCCCGGTGCGTTGGGCAGCCTGCCGGCGCGCACCCTCTTCACGCTCGCGTTCCTGACGCTGGGGATGCGGGGCTTTCTGGCGCAGTGGCGAAGCGACCGCAGCGGAGCCTGGCTCCTCGGCACGCTGTTCCTCGTCACCGGTCTTGGCCTGGTGGCGTACATGAATTTCAAGCCGGGATACAGCGTCGGATACGACCAGTATCCCAGCTCCGACAGCCACGAGGTGCGGGAGCGCGACTACTTCTTCGTGGTGAGCTTCGTCGTCTGGGGGCTCTGGGCCGGGCTGGGGCTGCTTCGCCTGGCCGGGGATGTGGCCCGGGGGCTGGACCGCAGGACGGCTGGACGGCTGGTTACAGGGAAACGGCTCCTGGCCTCGGCGGTTTTCCTTTTCGCATTGGTTCCCTTTGCATTGAACTATGACCAGGCCAGCCGCCGTCACGGTCCCGACGCCCGGCTGGCCGGCGATTTCGCCTACGATCTGCTGAACTCGGCGCCGCCCTATGGGATCGTCTTCACCTACGGCGACAATGACACCTTCCCGCTGTGGTGGGCCCAGGAAGTGGAGGGCATCCGGCGCGACGTAACGGTTGTCTGCCTGGCGCTGGCGCAGACGGACTGGTACATGCGCCAGCTCCGGGACAATCCGGTCCGGCCGTTCGACGAGGCAGCGGCGCCGCCGATATGGAAGGGTCTCAATCCCGTGGCGCCGGACTGGCCGCTGCATACCATGACCGACCAGGAAATCGCCCAAGCGATTCCCCAGATCCTCCCGAAGGCCGTCACCCTGCCGATCGGCCCGCACACGACGACGCTGCCGGCCAATACGATTCTTTACTCGAACGACTTTCTCGTCCTGCGGGTGATTCAGCAGAATTTCGGGCGCCGCCCCCTGGTCTGGGGCCTCACCGCCGCGGGAAGCACCTTCGGACTCGACCGCTTCCTGGTGCAGCGCGCCCTCGGGATCAATCTGATGCCGGTGCCGGCGGACTCGACCGACCTGCGCTACGATTTCCGGCGAATGATGGGAGTACCGCTGGATCTTCCGATGACCGAGCGCCTGCTGATGGAGACGTATCGCTATGCCCGGCTGCTGGAGGAGCCGCGCCGGGAGCTGGAGAGCACGGCGAACGGGATCGCGAGCACGCTGGGGCTGCCGTTCACCCAGATGGCCTATGCGATGGAGCAGCGGGGGGATACCGCCAAAACCATACGCTTCCTGGAGGGCGCGGCGAAGTTGTCGGGCAATCCGGCCGTCACGGCGGCGCTCAACGCCCTCAAGCAAGTGGCACCGCCGCCACCGCCAAGGTCACCGTGACATTGCGGCTCGGGATGTTTTTCGTTGTGGCCGTTGCAACCGGCCTCCCGCGGGTGGTCTCGGCCCAGCGATTCGAACCGCGCGACCTGGCAGGCCTGCGCTGGTTCAAGGGCAACACCCACACGCATACGATCGAGAGCGACGGCGACTCCCCACCCGAGGTGGTGGCGGCATGGTATAAATCGCGCGGGTATCACTTCCTGGTGCTCTCCGACCACAACGTCTTCACCGACCCGGCCAGGCTCGCGGCGCTGGTCGATTCGACCTTTCTCCTCATCGGGGGCGAGGAGCTGACCACCGCGGTCGAGCGACGACCGGTCCACGTCAACGGACTCGCCATCTCTCGGCTGATTCTGCCGCGCAACGACTCGACGCTGGTGGGAACCATCCAGGGCAATGTGGATGCGATCCGGGAGGCTTCCGGAGTGCCGCACATCAATCATCCCAACTTCCGCTGGGCATTCGGCGTCGGGGAGCTGCTGCAGATCCGGAACGATTCGCTGCTCGAGATCCACAGCGGGCACCCGTTCGTGCACAACGACGGGGGAGACGGCGCCCCGGGCATGGAATCGGTATGGGATGCGCTGCTGACCGCGGGCAAGCGGATCTACGGCATCGCGGTCGATGACGCGCATCATTTCCAGGGAGAATTCGCCCGGGATCGGTCCAATCCGGGGCGGGGATGGATCGCCGTGGCGGCGGCTCGGCTGGATGCCGGACTGCTGATGCGGAATCTCGAGCGGGGACTCTTCTATGCCAGCAGCGCGGTAACGCTCGACAGCATCACCGTGTCGGCATCCACCATCTCCCTCCGGATCCGGCAGGAAGCCGACTTCAAGTACACGACGACCTTCGTCGGAGATGGAGGTCGGATCCTGGCGCAGGTGGGTGGGATGTCGCCGAGCTTTTCTCTGGATCGAAACCGCGCCCGCGGCCTGACGTACGTGCGCGCGCGGGTGGACGACTCGGGCGGTGGAAAGGCGTGGGTGCAGCCGGTATTCATCGTGCACTAGCCGGAGAAGAACAAAAGCAAACGCGGATTACGCGGAGGAAGCGGATCTACGCGGAGAGTTCCTCTCTGATGCGACCTCCCGGTTTCCTTCAGAAGCACAATTGTTTAAACAACATGCCACCGACTCGTCCGAAGCCCCGGCCCTGGCGCGGAGTTTTCATGGCAGTGTTGTCATAGTCATTATCGTATTTCCCCGGAGAAATGCCGGGTTGGTTGGGCGAGGAAACTCTCCGCGTAAATCCGCTTCCTCCGCGTTATCCGCGTTTGCTGTTGTTGTTTGGGAATATGTGAAATCTGTGGATCCTACCAGTCCCGCTCGGTAAACCGCGTATCTTGCATCGATGACTCTGCTCCTCGCACTGGCCCTCCTGCAGGCGGCCCCGACGCCGGGCACCGTCGCCATCACCCACGTGACGGTGATCGACGGCGCCGGCCCGGCGCCGCGGACCGATCAAACCGTCATCGTTCAGGGCAACCGGATCATTGGGGTCGGCGCGGCATCGAGCACTCCGGTCCCCGCCGGGGCACGGGTCGTCTCAGGCCAGGGCAGATTCCTCATCCCCGGGCTCTGGGACATGCACGTGCACACCGATGTGCCGCGGGGACGGGACGTGCTGCGGCTCTACGTGGTGAACGGCGTGCTCTCGGTGCGAGACCTCGCCGGCACCTGGGAGCGGCTGACGGAATGGCGCAAGGCGATCGCGAGCGGCGAGCTGGTGGGGCCCAGGATCATGGCGTCAGGACCCTACCTCGAAGGAGGAGAGATCCCGATCCCCCACCTGCTCGCGCGGACGCCCGACGAAGCCCGTGCCGCGGTGGATTCCCTTGCGAGACTCGGCGTGGATGTCGTGAAGCTGCACGGCCAGATGCCTCCGGCGGTCTACTTTGCCGCCGCGCGCGCTGCGCGCGAGCGGGGACTCCGGGTAGCGGGCCACGTGCCGCGGACCATTACCCCTGCCCAGGCTTCCGATTCCGGCGTCGGCAGTCTCGAGCACCTGCTCCAGATTCCGGTGTTCTGCACTCCCGCGGAGTCGCTCGCGCTCGCCCCCCGGTTTCCGATTCAGAGTGTGCTGGGCCGTTGCAGCGGCCAGGACCTGGCTCCCCTCTTTGCGCGGTTTGTCCGGAACGGCACCCGGATCGTCCCGACGCTGGTGGCGGCATACGAGATCGCGCTCTGGCCGACCCGGGACCTGCCGGGCGACGCGTTTGCCGACCGGCTGCCGGATACACTCCGGAAATTCGTGCTCCAGATCTTCCCGATGCCGCCCGACGTTCCCGCCGGCGCGGACCGGGTTGGCCGGGCGCTGTTCGAGAAGCGTCTCGTGCTGGTGGGGGCAATGCACCGTGCCGGCGTCTCGGTTCTGCCCGGCACCGACTCGCCGCTCCGGAACAGCCCTCCCGGCTTCGGCCTCCACGAAGAGCTGGCGCTGATGGCGCGGGCGGGGATTCCGCCCTTCGAGATTCTCCGGGCCGCGACCCTGGAACCGGCGCGCTATTTCGGAATGCTCGATTCGCTGGGAACCATCGCGGAGGGAAAGATCGCGGACCTGGTACTCCTGGGCGCGAATCCACTGCTCGATATCCGCAACACCCGGCGGGTCGAGGCGGTGATCGCGAATGGACGGCTGATCGTCCCCTAGGAACCCGAGGGCTGCCGGATTCCGGGAAGCTCGGTGAAGGTCGCGGTGCGCGGTGTGGCGCGCATCACGTCGGCCAGGGCGGGTGGCGGCGCGATCAGAGCCCGGGCCTTCAGGTCGAGCCACCCCCCGGTGCTGGTCACCCGGGCGGCGACCTGCCCGTCGGACCGGATGAACTCATTGACCAGCACCCACCGCGCCGCGTCGAGACTCATCCCGTCGGCCGCGAGGGTGACCTCGATGGGATCCAGCAGACGCAGCTCCCGGCGGTACTCGAGAGTCTCCTGCAGGATCACCGGACCTACCGCCAGCCGGCCGAACTCGGTCGGCGGGAAGCCGTGGTCGGCGAAATAGAACATGCGTACGTCGGAGACCAGGTCGAGATAAGCGCTGTTGGCCATGTGCCCGTTGGAATCGAGATGGGCCCAGCCGACATAGAGGTGCTTCGAATACGTGGTCATGAGCCGGTCTCACTCCTCCGTGCCGGTAGTCGCCGTCGTCCGGTACACTCCGTAGGCCCAGAGCCGGCGGGCCCGCAAATGGGGACCCTTCCAGCCCATCTTCCGCAGCCGCAGTCCGATCAGTCCGTTCATGACGCCATGGCCCACGAGGAGGAGCGTTCCCCGCTCCGGAGCGATGCCAACCAGCGTTTCCGCTGCCTTTTGGGCCCGGCTCCGGGCCTGGGCAAAGCTCTCGACCCCGGGTGACCACCCGGCGTACCAGGCGATGCGGGAGATCTTGGAATAGACCTGCGCCGGCAGCGGGAGCGGAGAGGGGACTTTTCCGGGCACTTCGACCTCGCGGAAGACCGGATCCACGTAGGGGATCGCCTCGGGCGCAAGGAGGTGGAGCGACTCGATCGAGCGCGGCAGAGGGCTCGCGGCAAAGCCTGCGGCGGAACGGGCGATGCGTCGAAGCTCGGGGCTCGGCGGGAACGCGGGATCGATATGCGCCGCATTCCGGCCTGCGACCCACTCGCCCAGCTCATGCCCCGAGATCAGGGTGCTGTCACTCCAATCCGGCTTGCCGTGCCGGGCGAGAACGATG
>Ga0075429_100001135_pt1 | contig 21475 bp, 17 predicted proteins | sample RhiMetdeltSRZDD3_FD_75295 | JGI IMG/M metagenome (GOLD analysis project Ga0075429, IMG submission 75295) | Populus rhizosphere microbial communities from Tennessee, USA - Rhizosphere MetaG P. deltoides SRZDD3 | ecosystem: Host-associated > Plants > Roots > Rhizosphere > Soil | place: USA... | reverse complement strand
ATCAGCTTCTTGACCTGCTTCTGCGACTTGCCGCAGAACGAGCACTTCAACAGGTCGCCGCCGTCTCCGAACTTGGCCATCTGGTCGAGTCCTCTCGCTCAGGGCTGCGGTCGTCGACTGTTGGAGCGTACCTGCCCGCTGGTGCCCGCCGCCACCATCTTTCTGGAGCCTACTGGCTGCTCGCGACAGCCAGCAGCTCCTCCGCGGCCTCCCGGCTCTCGATGATCTCGTCGATGATCCCGTACTCCTTGGCCTGGGTGGCGGTCATGATGAAGTCGCGGTCGGTGTCGCGGCCGATCTTCTCCACGTCCTGGCCGGTGTGGGCGGCCAGGATCTCGTCCAGCATCCGGCGCATGCGGATGATCTCGCGGGCCTGGATCTCGATGTCCACCGACTGGCCCTCGGCCCCGCCGGACGGCTGGTGGATCAGGACGCGGGAATGGGGCAGGCCGAGGCGCTTGCCGGGAGCTCCGGCGGCCAGCAGCACGGCCGCGGCCGAGGCGGCCTGGCCCATGCAGGTGGTGGCCACGTCGGGCTTGACGTACTGCATGGTGTCGTAGATGGCCAGCAGGGCGGTGACCGACCCGCCGGGCGAGTTGATGTAGAGCTGGATGTCCTTGTCCGGATCCTCGGACTCCAGGTGGAGCAGCTGGGCCATGACCAGGTTGGCCACGGTGTCGTCGATCGGGGTGCCGAGGAAGATGATCCGCTCGTTCAGCAGCCGCGAGTAGATGTCGAAGGAACGCTCGCCGCGGTTGGTCTGCTCGACGACGACGGGGACCAGATAGTTCGAGGGTGGCTGCATCGCCGTTACTCCTTGGGCTCGGAAGCGTCGTCGGGCGCCGGGTCGCGCTGCTCGGCATGCTCGACCATGAACGCCAGGGCCTTGCTTCGCAGGATATCACCGGCGATCACCCCGGCCCGGCCGTCGGCCAGGGCGCGCCGGACCTCCTCGGGGTCACGCCCGATCCGTTGGGCCTGGCGCCGGATCTCGGCCTCGATCTCCTCGTCGCCGGCCTCGAAGCCCTCGGCCTTGGCCACCGCCTCCAGGACCAGCTGGGCCCGGACGGCCCGCTCGGCCTGGGCGCGCAGGTCGGCCTCCACGTCCTCGGTGGTCTGCCCCAGGGCCTCGAGATACTGCTCCAGGTTGGTGCCCATCATGCCCAGCTGCTGGGCGAACCGGTCGGCCCGGTAGTGCAGCTCGTCGTGGACCATCGACTCGGGCAGGGGCACCTCGACCTGATCGAGGTAGGCCTGGAGGACCCGGGTCTCCAGCTCGCCAGCCCGCTGCGCCTCGGCCGCGCCCTCCAGGCGCTCGCGCAGGTCGGCCTTGAGCTCATCCAGGGTGTCGAACTCGCTCGCCTCCTGGGCGAAGTCGTCGTCCAGCTTGGGCAGGACCTTGGTCTTGGCCTCCTTGACCAGGACCTGGAAGGTGACCTCGCGGCCGGCCAGCTCCTCGCCCGCCTCCTCGGGCAGGGTGGCGTTGAAGCGCAGGATGTCGCCCTTGCGCTTGCCCTCCAGCTCCTCGTCCAGCCGTGGCACGACCGTGCCCGAGCCGACCTCGTAGAGGAAGTCGGTGCGGGTCAGCTCCGGGATCTCCTCGGTGTGCTGGGTGGCCCGCAGGTCGATCTGGGCGAAGTCGCCCTTGGCCAGCGGGCGGCCGATGACCTCGAGCTGGGCGGTGCGCTCGCGCAGCCGCTCCAGTTGGGCGTCGACGTGCTCGTCGGTGACCTCCAGGTCGGGCCGCTCGACCTCGATCCCCCGGTAGGGAGGCAGGTCGAGCTCGGGCTTGACGTCGAAGGTGGCCGAGAACTCGAGCGGCTGGCCGTCGGTGTAGTCGGGCGGCTCGACCCTGGCCCTGGACAGCGGCTGGACGCCCAGTTCCTCGATCGCCCTGGCGTAGAACTCGGGCACCGCCTCCTGCTCGATGGCCTCGGCGAGCAGGGCCTCGCGGCCGATGCGGGCCTCGATGACCTGGCGGGGCACCTTGCCCTTGCGGAACCCGGGCACCCTGACCTCCCGCGACAGCCGCCTGGCCGTGCGGTCGATCGCCGGTCGGAGCTCGTCTGGCTCCACGACGACGTTGATCCGCACCTTGGTGGGCTCGACTGGCTCGAGGGTGCTGCGCACGGGTGCCTCCGGTTGGGAACGGGTGAACCGAGCCAGGAGCTCGGAGAAGACGGCGACCCCGGACGCCCACAGACGTCCCGGGTCCCGGGCACAACACGCCCGGAGCGCTGACAGATCGCCGGCCAGTATACCCGCGCCCCCCCCACGCTCCGGGTCCACGCCCGGCCGGGAGTGTGGACGGCGCGGGGCTGCGGGGACCTGGCGGGCGGGGCGGCTGGGACTGACGGGCGGCCAGCGATTGGAGGAGGGGCCGGCCCAACTTCTCCAGCCGGGGTGCCGGCCCCTCGACGCCTGTCGCAGGCTCGCGGAGCCCATCGAACCACCCGGTCCTCACGAACCGCTCACGATCCCACGGCGGTCCGGGATCAGCGGATCAGGACGGGCCGGCCGATCCCGATCAGGGGGGAGCTCGGGTCGTAGTCGACCTGCAAGGCGCCCGTGCCGGCCTGGAGCAGGCGGTCGACGGCCACCAGGGCGTCGATCCGGACGATGCCGGGCGAGTTGACGACGAGGCGGCCCGCGGCCGCGTAGACCGCCCCGGTCAGGTGGACCGGGCCCAGCAGCCGCATCGTCCTGGTGTTGGCCGGGTCGGCGAAGATCGACAGCCCGGCGTACTCGCCGCTGGCCGGCGGGCTGACCTGGAACTGGCCCCCGTTCTCGAGCCGGAACCTGGCCCCGCTGCCGCCACACGGCGCCGGGTAGGCCCCGCAGGCCAGGTAGATGGTGGCCCCGTCGCCGACCACCCGCCCGCCGGTCCGGACGGTGAACCCGGTGGAGTCGGTGACCACGTAGACCCCCGCCTCCAGGGTCAAGGTGGCCGACTGGACGTCGATGCTGGGGTAGACGCCGGGCGTGAGGGTGGTGTCGCTCGTGATGACCTGCGCCGGGTTCCCCCCCGGCGGCGGCGAGGCCAGCTGGTCCGGGGTGGGCAGGTCCTCCAGCGGGTCGACCGCCGGCGGCCCGCCCAGCTCGGGCCGCGGGAACAGCTGGCCCAGAAGCGAGGGAGGGAACGCCCTCCCGAGGACCCTGATCTGCTCGGCGCTGATGGTGCCGGAGCCGAGCAGGTGCAACGCCGAGCTGCTCTCGGAGTTGACCACGATCCCGCCCCCGTTGACGTCGATCTCCCCGAGCCCGGTCAGCAGCAGCGCGTCCACCCCGGCCGGTTCGAGCACGCAGAGCACGCAGTTGTTGGGCGCCGCCGGCCCGGCCCCGGCCGCCGCCATCGCCTTGATGCTGTTCGAGCGCTTCCCCAGCACCGGCGCGAACGCGTACTGCACCTTGACCGGCGGCGTGATCACCCGGAGCGCGTTCGACCCCGCCGGGCAGCGGAAGCCGGGCGGCGGCGGCGTGGCCGGCGGCGGGTTGGGCAGGGTCCAGCAGACGACCTCCCCGTTGTCCTCCACCCCGTCGAGCGCCCAGCCCGCGGGCCCGGGCGTGACCAGGTTCTTGCCGAGCAGGTCCTCCACGGTGGTGATCGCCGCCGCCGGCCCGTCCACCGTCAGCCGCGACGCCCCGGCCAGGGCGGCCGAGTCGGCCGCGGTCTGCGCCGAGGTCCGCGCCGCCCAGTTCAGCCCGACGTCGACCACCAGCGCCGCCAGCCCGAGCAGCAGCGTCAGGCCAAGCACCACCGTGATGGCGACACTCCCCCGCTCCGAACCCCCCCGATCCCGCAACATAGGTGGGCCATCGTCCCCGATCGGCTCCCCGGCAGCCAGTTCGCGTCAAAGCACCCACAACCCGCAAGGGGATCCCGCGGAGGTTGTCCTGGTTCGGGGGTGCTTGACCCAAGTGTCAGACTAGGGCGCCGACCCACCGGTCAAGGAGGACCAGATGCGTCGCCCCCTCGCCACCGTGGCCGCCGCCGCCCTGCTGGCCAGCATGGTCCTGCTGCTCCCGGGCAGCGGGGCGCAGCGCCCGGCGTACGGCCTCTCCTACCACAAGCTCAACAAGATCCAGCGCCGGATCCTCTCGGGGTTCGCCACCAGCGAGCTCAACCCGGCCGCGACCAGCGCGGCGGTCAGGCCGCGCTCGGCCCGTCAGGCCCGGCCGGGCGACATCTACGTCCCGACCGACAGCCTGGGCTGCCCGGACCGCAAGGGCAGCAACGTCAAGGCCAACCGCAACTGCCTCAACCTGGCCGACGTCGACCTGACCGGCCGTTCCCAGGCCAACAACGAGACCTCGGTGGCCATCGACCCGGCCACCGGCGACCTGGTCATGGGCGACAACGACTACCGCAGGGGCGACTCCGGCTGCGTGGCCGCCTACAGCCGCGACGGCGGCCGGACCTGGTCCGACAGCGAGGTGCCGACCGGCTTCACCCGCGGCGCCGCGTTCGGGGCGGCCCGCGAGTACTGGCAGGGGGCCGGCGACCCCGCGGTCGCCACCGACACCCGCGGCAACACCTACTTCTCCTGCCTGCAGTTCAACCGGGGCCAGCCGACCACCCCGGTGGCCGACGCCTCCAGCGCCATCTACCTGTACCGCTCCACCGGCAACGCCGGCGCCTCCTGGAACTTCCCCGGCCGGCCGGTGGTCGAGACCGCCGACCTCACCGGCACCAGCGGCGTGCTCCAGGACAAGGAGCTGCTGGCGGTCGACAACCACCGTCGGAGCCCCTTCCGCGACCGCGTCTACGTCACCTGGACCGAGTTCGCGGCCGACGGGACCGCCTACATCTGGTCGCGGGCCTCGGCCGACTACGGCGAGAGCTTCGGCCCGCGGGTGCTGGTCAGCGCGGCCAGCCCGGCCTGCACCAACACCTTCGGCCTGCCCACCCCGAACGGCCCCTGCAACGAGAACCAGTTCTCGCAGCCGTTCGTGGGCCCCGACGGCGACCTGTACGTCGCCTGGTCGAACTTCAACAGCGCCGCCGAGCCGCCCGGCCCCGAGACCGACCAGCCGGCCGCCGGCGACCGGGCCGCCCAGCAGCCGGAGCAGCCCGGCGAGGACGAGGGCGAGAACGCCTATCAGGTCCTGCTGGCCAGGTCGACCGACGGCGGGGCCAGCTTCGGCGCCCCGGTCAAGGTGAGCGACTACAACGACCTGCCCGACTGCGAGACCTATCAGGACGGGGCCGGGGCCGGCTCCTCCTGCGTGCCCGAGAAGGGCGCAACCGCCAACTCCTTCTTCCGGGCCGCCAACTACCCGGTCGGCGCGGTCGACCCGACCGACCCCGACCGGGTCGTGATCACCTTCGGCTCCTACATCAACCGCCACTCCAACGAGGACAACGGCTGCGTGCCGGCCGGCTTCTCCGAGGACACCGGCAACCCGCTCTACACCGGGGTCAAGACGGCGGGTGCCTGCAACAACGACATCGTGGTCAGCGTGTCCGACGACGGCGGGGCCAGCTTCACCGGCACCGACACCGACGTGCGGGAGCTGCCCAGCGCCACCTCGGCCACGCGCCAGCGCACCACCGACCAGTGGTTCCATTGGGCCGCCTTCACCCGCGACGGCAAGCTGGCCACCTCCTACTACGACCGCCAGTACGGCGACGACGAGCTGACGGGCTGGTCGGACTTCAGCCTCTCCGGCTCCAAGGGCCTCGCGCACTTCGGGGTCCGGCGGGTCACCACCTCCTCGATGCCGCCACCGACCCAGTTCGCGGGCGGCTTCTTCGGCGACTACACCGGCCTGGCCGCCGACCGCCTCGCCTACCCGGCCTGGTCGGACACGCGCAACCCGGCCCCGGTCCTGTGCCCGGGCACCGGCACCCCCGGCAACCCACCCCAACTGTGCGTGACCCCGGCCCCCAACGCCCCCTACAACAACGACCAGGAGATCTACACCGCCGCGGTCCAGGTCCCCAGCGGCTGACAACCGCGGTCACGCCGGGTCGGGTGCCGGTGAGCCCCACGCTTGCCGACCCCGACCCGGCATCGACAACCCGCACCCGGACTCGATGGCCTCCCCGACCCCGACCTCGCTGACCTGGAGCGGCGTCACCTCCCGGCGGATGGCCCGCCAGGCGTTGACCAGACCGTCGACGGACCTGGGCCCTGCCGACATCGCCGGCGTGCTGTGCGCAGCGCACGCCCAGGTCCTCAGCGCCGCTGAGTTCTCGATCGGGCGGCGCATCGCCGGGGCGACCCGCGCCGACATCCAGCACGCCCTCTGGCAGGACCGCACCCTGGTCAAGACGTTCGGTCCGCGCGGCACCGTGCACCTGCTGTCCACCGCCGACCTGCCGATGTGGACCGGGGCGCTGTCGGCCCTGCCATCGTCGGTGCCGGCCCATCCCGAGCCGGTCCGCTTCAGCGCCGAGCAGGCCGACGAGGTCATGGTGGCCATCGGCGACGCGCTGGCGGACAGCGAACTGACCATCGACGAGCTGACCGAGGCGATCGTGGATCGTGCCGGCCCATGGGCCGGCGAGGAGACGATGGAGGCGTTCGGGGGCAGGTGGCCGCGCTGGCGCCAGCTGACGAGCACGGCCGCCCACCGCGGCATCCTCTGCTTCGGACCAACCCGGGGCCGCAAGGTGACCTACACCAACCCGCACCGCTGGCTGCCCGGCTTCCGGCCCGACGACGGCGAGGCGGCCCTTCGCACCCTCCTCATGCGCTACCTGTTCGTCTACGGCCCAGCCACGCCCGAGCACTTCGCCAGATGGCTCAGCATCCCGCCGCGGCGCGCCGTCGAGCTGTTCGACGCACTGGCCGGCGAGTTGGAGTACGTCGAGCTGGACGGTGCGCCGGGCTGGACAATGGCCGGCGACACCGCGACGCCAGCGCAGCCGCACCGAGGGGTCCGCCTGCTGGGCTACTTCGACGCCTTCGTCGTCGCGGGTCAGCCTCGGAAGCGGCTGTACCCGGGCGCCGCCGCGACCCGCGCGCTGACCCCGGCGGGCCAGGCCGGCAACTACCCGGTGCTGCTCGTCGACGGCGTGGTCGGCGGGGTGTGGCACCAGCGGCGCTCGGGTCGCAAGCTCGCCATCACCGTCGAACCGCTGGAGGAGCTGACCACGACCCAACACCGGCAGCTCCACGACGAGGTCGACCTGGTGGGCGCGGTCATGGAGGCCAAGGTGACGCTGACGGTGGGCACCGTGACGGTCGGCCCGCACGCCTGAGCCACGCCCGGGAGGACGGCCGTCGGTGAGCACCGGACCGGCTGGTCGAGCGCCCGGCCGGAGGTGGGCGGCAACGCCGCCGACCGCCTCGAGGTCGGTCTCGATGGCCCAGGAGACTTGTTGCCAGCCCGCAGGTTTTGCTCGAACGAGCAGGCGAGGTCGTCTACGCTGGGCGCTGCCATCGCCTCTTCTGCGGCTCGATGCGGAGGCAAGGAGGTCGAAGCAGCTGCGCGGTCAGCGCTCGGCCAGCGCTCGGCCAGCTGACCGCCGAGCCACGGTGCAGCATCATCGCAGGTCAGAGGCCATGACAACGGGACGTGGCGCAGCTTGGTCAGCGCACCTGCTTTGGGAGCAGCCCGAAGAATGCGCAGTGCGAAGCGGCGTTTGCGCAGGATCGGCGCGACCGTTCCCCGCCGAATCAGGTGGTGTCTCAAGACCAGGATGGCTGATCCGGCAGCCACGGATTAGAAGTAAGACACGACCCGTCCGGTTGGTGATGCTCTGGAGTATCACCGCAGGTCGGGGCGGGTTCGGAGTCCAGCTGGTTGGGCCCAAGCGGAGGCTGTTCAACGACCGGATTGCCATACCAGCTATCCCAGGTGTGCCTCGATCAGCGCCCGATGGGAGATACGGGTTGCCACCTCGTCCGATCCCGGACGTCGTGCCTAGCCTGAGTCGCTCGGATGATCCGACGATGCGCGATTTCAACCTGCGGCTGCCAGGCCAGGACCTCGACCTCAGCTCGCCAGGACGACCGAACCAGCACCAAGCACAGGTCTGATGGCACTGCGGGACCGCAGTCGGGAGCCGGCCGCCCGGCGATTCTCCCGAGGCTCGACTCGTGTTGCCCCGGGCGCGGCGGTTGGGTACACGCTGAGTGGGTTGGGGCTACCTCTGCTGGACCTGTGACGCTGAGCGGCAAGAGCGTTGATGCTCACAGATCACTCTATGTGGCAACCAGGTCAGGCTGAGATTGCCGCCGAAGGCGGCACGAACCGTAGGTTCGCCAAGGCGCGGACGCGCCGTTGAATCAAGCCCGCGAGCGCACCTTACGGTGCGGCCGCTCCGCTCCCCGAGGGGACGGCGCCACAGGCGGCAAAGCTCAACTCGGCCGCGTCTGCCTGAACAGCTGTATTTGACCTGTTACGGGCCGGGAGGGATCGGCCTGGCCGGGCCGCGCGTCGAGGTTCGCTCTAGGCGGCCAACGTCCACTGTCCGGATCGTGGCGGCGATCACGACGAGGATGCCGACGGTCCAGCGCAAAGCGACCTCGAGTACACCCGAAGGCAGCCTGCCAAGAACGATCAGGGAGACCACGAACCCCATCCAAGCAGTGCCGACGCATGCCCAGTGGAGCCGGTTCCAGGGTGGAGTGCCCGCCTGCCCATGGCCGCGATGCGTCATGAATTTTGCGAATAGCACGACCGCGGTCGCTGCCAGTGAGGCGGCGTAGAAATCGACGGGTGGTCCCTCGGTCGTCATCCGAGTGCGCCTAGATCTTCCAGAGCACGGGTTGAGGTGACAGGTGAACCCTTGGCTTGGTCATGATAGGTGCGCCTCCATGACCGCAACGGGCGTGCGGCCGCGCATGAAGTCACCGTGGTTGCGGCGGCGGGTGTTGTAGTGCTGCAGCCAGCCCTGGAACTGGGCGCCTAGGTCGGCCAGGCGACCAAAGTGCTGGCGGTGGAAGGCGGGCCGGTAGAACTCCTGGAGCGCGGTGCCTTGGAAGCGTTCGCAGACGGCGTTGTGGTTAGGCGAGCGAGGCGGGATGCGATGGTGGGTGATGCCAAGCTCGGCCAGATGGCTGGTGAACGCCTTGCCGGTGAACTCGGGTCCGTTGTCAGTCAGCACCCCGGCAAGCTCGACTCCGATGCCGGCCAGCCGTTCGGCGACGTGGTCGACAAAGGCGGCGGCATCCCGCGCGGACTTGTCGCCGGCGACCAGCCGGCCGATCGCGTACCGGGTCGCGGTGTCGACCGCCGTCAGCTGCCACACCGGCCCGATGCCCTTGAGCTTGCCGACATAGAAGCTGTCCAAGGCAACCAGGTCCCCAGGCCGGGCAGCGAAGTGGCAGAAGCCGAACGGGCCGTCCTTGGCGTCGGTGGTCAAGATGCCGGTGGTGGCTGCGGTGAGCTGGGCCAGCGCGGCCACCCGCTGGGCGCGGCGGCCGAGCCGGTGGCGGACCAGGAGCTTCTGGACCCCCGACGGCGACAGGCGCACCCCTCGATCGGCCAGGTGGTCGACCAGGCGCTGGGCGCCGATGGTGGGGCGGGCGACCGCCTCGGCCAGCACCGCCTCGACCTGGTCGGGTGGGGTCGCGGTCGGCATCACCGGCGGCCGGCGCCCCTTGGGCAGCAGCGCAGCCAGGCCATAGCGTTGGGCGCGGCCGGCCCAGCGATAGTAGGTCGTCCGGGAGACGCCGAAGGTGCGGCAGGCCTCGCTCACGCTGGTCTGGCCGGCCCGGTCCAGGACCTGGACGCGCCGGTGGTCGATGATCTGTGCTGGGGTCACGGTGGTGGACTCCTGCGGCTCTTTGGCGGAACCAAAGGGTCCACCACCAGCCCCACCAACGGTGGGACCCGCAACCTCAACCCGTACTCAGCAAGGCCCTAGATCGCCAGATGAAGGTGGTCGTGGTGGCCCTTGGTCCGCCACAGGAGTTCCCGGTAGGTGCCGACGTTGGCCTTGATCCAGTTGTGGAGCCGGTCGAGCATGGCCGGCTCGTCCTTGGACGGGTACCAGTTCACGTCGATCGCCCGGCCCCGGTAGTGGTAGGAGCGCTGGCTGTGCACCGGGTTGACGCCGCCGAACTGGGGATGCTCGGACACGTGGTAGCCCATCGCCTGCAGCTGGCGGCCGATCGCCACGATGTCCGAGGACTGCTTCGAGGATGGTCGCGGCGGGTTGACGCCGCGTTGGAGCTCCTGCGGGCTGACATTGATCTGGAAGTGCATGGAGTCCGGTGAGCTGCCCCAGCGTCCTCCCCACGCAAACACCTGGAGGCCGTCGACGGTCCGCAGCCCCTCGGCCGCCGCCACCTGTGCCGGGGTGAATGCCGTGTCCGCCCACCCGGCCTGGACGTCCTTGCAGCGCTGCTGCTGGGTGGCTGCTGGCGAGAACCGCGCAGGCCCCGACGCGCCCCGCCGGTGGGGGTTGCAGCCAGGGTCGATGTCCAGCGCCAGGCCGTAGGCGTGCAGGGAGCGGCGTCCCGGCTGGTCCTTGATGTCGCGGCAGTTGTAGTTCCAGACACTCCGCGGCTTGTAGCCGGCCGACCGAAGGGCCTGCTCCAGGGCGGTGAACGCCGTCCTGGTGAGCGGGTTCACCGGGGTGCGGGTCCCGAAGAGCCGAAGCGGGACCATGCGGCTCTCTGCGCATTCGTAGCTCGACCATGCGGACCGGAGCCATTGCGAGCTGCGGAGGCGGCTCGGCGACCCCGGGGCGGCCACCGGGGAACGCGTCGCCGCCGCGATGGCGGGCCGGACGATCCGGTCCCTGATGCTGAGCCACTCCCGGGCAAGAGCGCGCTGCTGCGGCCTGATCCGCTGCCCGGTCATCGCCGGATGCCGGGCGTAGAAGACAAGGTTGGTGAGGTCGTTGGCGTCCCGCCGGCCGGCCTGAATCGCGCGTGCGACCAGGTCCCGCTCCGAGAGACCCCGAACCGTGGCACTCATCAATCACCATCCCGGCGCCTATGTGACCGGTCATCACCGTAGGCGGGCCCGCCGGACCTGTTCAGCCGCACGTTCGAGCGACGCCCGTCCGTGCTCCCACGAACGATGTCTCCTTAGGTACCGAGCGGGGCGTCCTCGAGCAGACGGGCCACCATGGCCGCCCGCGAGGAGACGCCGAACTTGGAGAAGATCCGCCGGAGATGCGAGGCGACCGTCCAGGAGCTGATATCGAGGATGGCGGCGATCGTCTTGTTGGGATAGCCCTTCGCCACCATGCGGGCGATCTCCAGCTCGCGCGGGCTCAACGGAATCCGCACCTCGCGGATGCGAGTGAGCAGGCAGCGCACGCCGTCCACCTTGATGTCCAAGATGACGCAGTCACCCCGCCCAACCTCCTTGGCAGCCGCTTGTCCGTCGCCCGCGATGTCGTTGACCAGCTGTCGGATCAGCGCCTCGATTCCGGCATGCTCGAGGTCTCCATCGCGCTCGGCAATGCTCGGTACCAGATTGGCCATTGCCCATTCCCCCCGCGAACTGGCTACGACATGGGCGGGACGCCACGCATTCCGAGATGACCTGCTCCTCCTCTATGCCTGATTGTTCCAACCAGGGCAGACTACGGAAGCTCGGGCTGCTTGGGAACCCCTTCCGTCGCCCGAAGATGCGACGTGCCACCGGATGTCGGGGGCGGTATCACCTCTCAGGAGGCCCCCGCCATGATCCCGACCTGCCAGGCCACGCTGCGGCGAGACCTTCTCCTTGCGGTACGCCTTGCTCGGCGCGCGGCCCGGCGGCTGGAGTCCATGCCGCGGGATGCGCGCACGGTCCGCCTGTACCGGTTGGCCTTCGGCTGCCATCCCGGACGCCAGCTGCTGGCGGGCAGGCGGTTCGCCGACGCCGGCGCGCTCAGCGCGCACCGGTTCCGTCAGGTTGCCGACGGCCTGGAACGGCGGGCGATCCAGTTCCAGTGCCGCGGTCAACCGGCCTCGCACCCGGACCGGAACGCCGCCGTTCCCCGGGCGCTCGGAGGCCGCCCGAACACGGGCGTGATCTGGCTCTATCCCCGGTACTGGTCGCGAACCCAGCCGGTCCGGCTGGGCATCCTCATCCACGAGGCGCTCCACCTGTTCTCCCCGGTCGGTGACCAGGACACGGCGCCGAGGCGCGGCCTCAACGCCCACTGCTTCGAGTGGTTCGCCCTGGTCCTCGACGGCCTGGCCGCCGAGCCCTCCGACCTCTACTCCTGCCACCTCACACCGCCGGGGTAGCGCAAACGAGCGACCACATGCGAGCTAGCTCGGCCGGGGTCGCTCGCAGAGGGGACCACAGATGCGCCTCACCGTGAGATGTGACTCCCGGTCGCCGTCGCTGCCGGTGTGCCATTGACGAACCCAGCTTGGACGAGCGAGGAGGGCCACCATGTCGCGTCAGTCCGCCGACCTCGAAGAGGAGCTCGAAACCGAGTACGAGGAGGAGCTCGAGACCGAGGGCGAGGGCGAGTGGGAGCAGGAGGAGGAGTCGTTCCTCCCCCTTCTTGGCCCCATCGCGAGCGCCGTCGGCGGACTCCTCGGCGAGGAGGAGATCGAGGGCGAGGGCGAGGGTGAGTGGGAGGAGGAGGTCGAGGGGGAGACCGAGGACGAGGCGTTCCTCGGCGCCCTCGGCGGCATCGCCCGGACCGTGGGCGGGCTGCTCGGTGGCGGCGGAGGCGGTGACACCGAGTTCGAGGAGGAGGCCGAAGGCGAGGTCGAGTTCGAGGAGGAGGCCGAGCTCGAGGGCGAGTTCGAGGCGGAGCTTGAGGAGGAGGCCGAGGAGTTCTTCGGCCGCATCCGGCGCGCCATCGGAAGGATCGCCAAGAACCCCGTCTTCCGGACACTGGCCAAGACCATCGGCCCCCTTGCCGCTACCGCCATCGGCGGGCCCGCGGCCGGGGCGCTGGCCCGCGCCGCCACCGCGCGGCTCGAAGGCGAGATGGAGGAAGAGGTCGAGGCCGAGTTCGAGGAGATGGCCACCGCGCCCCTGACGGGCAGCCAGGCGCTCGGCGAGTACATGGCCGCGCAGGCGGCGGCCACCGAGTCCGAGGCGGAGGCGGAGGCGTTCGCCGGCGTGGCCGCCTATGCGGCGCTCGCGCCGAGGGACCGTCGCGACCTGGAGCGCATGCTGCCGGCGCTACTGCGGGGCGCCGCCGTGGTCACCCGTCTGCTGCACGGCAACCGCAGGTCCCGCCAGGCCGTGCGGCTCGTGCCCGGCATCGTCGACGGCGCCGCCCGCACGGTCCTTCGCCGTGCGGCGGCGGGCCAGCCGGTGGGCCCGGTGGAGCTCGGCCGGGCGCTGGGGGCCGCGACCAACCGGGTGCTCGGCGCCGACCCCGCCCGCCAGGCCGTCATGCGGCGCCACGCGCGCGGGCTGGCCTACGCCCGGCGCCGGTACCACGGCTCCAGGGGCCGCTACGGCCGGCGCGGCTACCAGCCGGGGTACGGACCCTATGGGCGCAGGATCCGCTACGGCGGCCGGCCTGCCACCCAGACCATCCGCCGGCAGCCCGTGCGCTCGGGCGCCGTCCCCAGGGGAGTGCGGGTTCCGCGCCCGCGGCCGGGCATGGTCCGGGTCGTCACGCCGGTTCGCGTGCCGCCCCGCGACGGCCGCCCGGCCCGGACGATCCGCGTGGTCAGCGACGTGCGGGTGCCCCGCGGCGCGGTCCCGACCGGTCGGCCGGTAAGCGTCGGTGGCCGGCGCGGCCCGCGATGAGACTGGCCGGCACGGCCACTGATGGTGGAGGGCTTCCATGAGTTCCGCACTGAACTACCGGTATCCCGCGATCCAGGGAGATGACGGCCTGCCGAGGGAGCTCGAGGAAGAGCTCGAGGAGGAGTACGAGGAGGAGCTGGAGTCCGAGCTCGGCCGGGCCGAGGCCGAGGAGGAGTACGAGCTCGAGGACGAGCTGGAAGACGAGTTCGAGGGCGAGCAGTTCGGTGGTCTGGACCGGGCACTCGGAGGGTTCGTGGCCCGTGGCGCCGAGGGCGAGGAAGAGATCGAGGGCGAGGTCGAGGGCGAGGTCGAGGTCGAGTTCGACTTCGAGGCCGAGGCCGAGGCGGAGACCGAGTACGAGTGGGAGCTGGAGGAGGAGTACGAGGACGAAGGCGAGGCGTTCGTCAACCCGATCCGGCGGATCTACCGCGATGCCGAGCTCATGGCGCACCTGTCCGCCAGGGCGGCCGAGACCGAGAGCGAGGACGAGGCGGAGGCGTTCGTCGGCGCGATGGTGCCCATCGCCGCCCGGCTGATCCCACGCGCGGGCCGGCTCCTCACCCGCAACGCACCCGCGCTGATCAGGGGGGTCAGCCGGCTCACACGGCAGCTCCGGCGGAACCCCGCGACCCGCCGGTTCATCAGGGCCCTGCCGGTCATCCTGCAGCGGACCGCGCAGAGCCTGGCGGACCAGGCGGCCCAGGGCCGCCCGATCACCGCGGACACCGTGATCCGCACCCTCACCAGGATGGCCGCTCGTGTTCTCGGGCGGCCGGCGAACCGCCGCCGCGCCGTGCGGGCCGTGGGCGTCTTCAACCGCCGCTACCACGACCGCTTGCGCACCGGTCCCCCGGGTCGTCGCGGCACCACCCGACCCCGACCCCGACGCGTCCCATCCATGGCGGTGCGCCGTGACGGGCGTCGCCGCTGAGACGGCTCCGCGGCCGGCCGAGCCCGCCCAGGTCCCACCGAGGCGGGCGGGCACGGCCCCGGCCGCGGAGCCCGCCATCCTCCCGTCCTACCTGGCCGGCCAGTCCCTCAACGTCCGGCGCCACCTGGGGGCGTTGCGGGACTTCACCAGAAGTGAGTTCGGCGAGGGAGTCGCGCGGCCCAGCGAGGGCCACATCCAGGCGGTGAACCGGCTGCTTGCGACCCTTCGGCGTCCGCTGCAGGCGACCGTGGAGGACCTGGAGCGCGCCTCGCGCGCCGCCCGCCGCGATCCGAAGCCGTCGGCCACAACCCGGCTCCTGGAGCTCAAGACCCAGGCCCACGACTGGGTCCGGGCCACCGAGAAGATCTGGGACTTCTACTTCGAGCTGTTCGGCCAGCGCCAGAGCGCCTTCGGGGAGTGGCTGGTCGCCTGCGACCGCATCGCGCTCGACTGTTACCAGCACGTCTACATGCACCTGGGATCGGCGCGCAGCATTCCCGCGCCGCCGCCGTTCGCCTACATGCGCACCGGGTTCTCGCCGGCGACCTTCCGGCGCGGCATCCCGCTCCGGCGACTGGGGCGGCAGCTGAACCCCTTCCCCCTTGTCCAGCTGCCTTACCACCGGCTGGTGAACCCCTGGACCATGGGCGCCGTCCTCCACGAGGTCAGCCACAACCTGCAGAACGAGCTGCAACTGGAGCGCGTTGTCCCGTTGGCGATCCTGCGGCGGCTCCGGGGTGGCGGCGTCCCCGATGGGGTCGGGCGGGTGTGGGCGCGCTGGAACCGAGAGATCTTCGGCGACATGCTCGGGGTGATGCTCGGTGGCGAGGCGTTCGTCTCGTCGCTGATGGACGTCATCGGCCGCGCCCCGTCGCAGGCGCTGGCCTACACCTCCCATGCCGTGCACCCGACGCCGTACCTGCGGACCTTTCTGTCCTGCGAGCTGCTGGCCAGGATGGGGTTCCCGGAGCGCGCCGAGGCGTTCCGGCGGGCCTGGCGCCGCCTCTACCCCTCACTCGAGGGAACGACCATCCCTCAGGCCGTCCTCAGTACCTGGCCCCGAGCGGTGCCGCTGGTCGTCGAGGCGGTCTGCTACACCCGTTTCCCCTCGCTGGGGAACAAGGCGCTGCGCGAGGTCATCTTCTTCGAGCCGCGGCACCAGCTCATGATCGAGGAGGCCGCGGACCGGCTCGCCAGGGGCGTTGACCCCGGTGTGGTCCCCGAGCGCTTCCTCATCGGCGCCGTCCGCACCGCCCTGGACCGCCGCCTCGCCCCCGCCGACCGCCTGATGCGCAACTTCTACCTCGAGCTGTCGAGGCGGTGACCACCATGACCTTGCCCGCGGTCCATGCCCAGCTCACCGTCGCCGTCGAGGGTCTCTGGCAGGCGGTCTCCGAGCTCGTCCTGATCGTGCACGAGGACAGGCCGGGAGACGCCGACCTGGCCGCGGTCGACGACCTCGGCGAGCGGGTCAGCGAGCTGCAGGCAGAGGTCGCCGCGGCCCGCGGCCTGCTGCGGGACGACGACCTCCTCGTGCCCCGGCTGCCCCATGTCGCCGCCCACCTCGATGCCGGGCTCACGCGCTACTGGCGTGACCTTCGCTCGTATCCCTCGGTGTCGGCGCTCCGCCAGGCGGCCCGCCGGCAAGGAGGGGAGCTACCGGCATGGGAGGCCACCGTCGAAGCCAGTGCCGCCCGCTGCGAAGAGCCGCTCGCCGTCGTCGCCGCCACGCTCAACACCTGTTGGCAGGAGATCTGCCAGCAGCCGATGTCCAGGAGGTCGTCGTGAGTCACAAGAAGCCGGTGCTCCCCGTCGTGGAGGTCGACCAGGCGTTCCCCTTGCTGACGACCGAGGGAGCGGTCCGCGGGGGCGCGCCGGCGAGCGGTGCGGCCGATCAGACGCCGACCGTCACCGCGGTCATTCGCGACGTGCTCGGCTGGCGCCCTCGCCAGCAGGACACCAAAGCCTTCACCGCCGCCCTCGACGCCTCGTTCGAGCTGGAGACCGTGGATGGCCATATCGAGGCGCGGTACCGCCCCCGCGGCTACGCCGTCCAGGCCGACCTCGGCGGCGTGACCGGCGGGCAGGCGTCGCTCTACACCCGGGCCAAGACCAGCCACGTGGAGATCACCCGCATCCTCGACGCGCTGAAGCCGCTCCGGCCGGATGCTGACCCGGAGGACTGCGAGGCCTATCGCGTCCTCGTGCGCGACTCGGTCCGGCAGGTGGTTAGCGAACTGGGGATGCCCGGCGGCCCGAGGGTCGAGCTGGTCGACTCCGCCTTCTCGGTCCTGACCGGCAAGCAGTTCGGGCCAGGCCTGGGCTCGACGTCCGGTCCCATCCCACCGGCTGCCGGCCCACCGCCTGGCGTCGCATTGCAACTGCAGGCACCCGGCTCGGCGACCGCGAACCGGTTCGGTCGCCTGCCGGTTGACCTCGCCCAGCCAGGCGAGACCGCGGACGACATCCCAGGACAGCTGGGAGCGTTGCGTGACCGGTTCGGACTGACCGACGACAACGTCAACACCGTGGACGAGGAGAATGTCCGCACCGCCTTCGTGACCCTGGTGGACCTCGTGGTCGACCTGCAGGGGTCCTGGGAGCGGCAGCGCCTGGCGTTCAGCAGCGACATCGGCCGGGGCTTCCTCGGCACCGAGCTCGTGCTCATCAACCGGCTCATGGCCGCCTCGGCCGAACAGGTCGACGAGCTGGAGGCGGTACTGGAGTCCGCGCTGGTCTCCGCGGCCGAGCGGCAGACGATCGAGCTCGACAAGCGCACGCGGCTCACCCTGGACGGCCTGCTTCGCTGGATGCGGACGTTCCTCACCGAGGACGGCCCGCGGATCGCCCGCGACACCGGACGCGACGGACTCACCACCTCGTTCACGCCCACCGTGCTCGCCATCCTGCAGACCCTCCGCTGCACGCTGGTCGCCCGGCTGGTCCCGTGTGGGTCGGCGAGGTGTGGCGGGCTCGGCATCTGCCGCTGCGACAGCAAGGGGCTCGTCTCCTACATCCCGCTGGGATGCTGCTCGCCGCTCCCACCCGGCATGTACGCCGGACGCACCAGGATCGCCGTCTCCGGGCTCTGCGGACTGCTGGAGCGCCTGGGGCGGGCGGCGGCACGCATCGGCCGCTTCTCGGCGGCGGTGCTCCTCGACGTGGTGGTGACACCGTTCGACGAGACCGATGCCGGTCTCAACCCGCAGACCGGCTACGTCCGCGTCGAGGTCAGGGGATTGCATCTGCGGCCAACGTACCTGCCAGCCTTCATCATCAGCGGCGGCGCGGGGCGGCAGCTGGACGAGCTCGTGCTTCCCGTCCAGGGCAGCGCCAGCGCCGACGCGGACTCGCTGGTGGCGATCTTCGAGCTGTCGTCGCTGCCCACCCGGCTGCAGGAGCTCATGGAACCGACCACCGGTCCGCTTCCCGGCGGAGCCGTGTTCGCCGCCGCCGAGGTCCCATTGGCTTTGGTCGACGGTGAGACGGGACGGGTCGTCGTCGCTCCGCCCGTGACCACCTGGCCCGACCTCCGTCCGGCGGCCGCACAGAAGAGCGCCAGCGGGCCAAGCGGCTGGGGCCGCCTCGACCAGAACGAGCGGTGGAGTCCCCAGAGCACCGCCCCGGCCGATCAAGGCGATGATGGTTGTGCCGAGCCCGAGGACTGCACCGAACCCTGCCGCAGCGAGTGCGATGCAAGCTGCGGCATCGAGTGCGACTGCGACTGCGGCTGTCACCTGGAGCCAAGGATCTCGGCGGCGATGCAGGGTGCGTTCAGGTACCTGGACGACCAGACGGTGCAGGCGGCCGCGCTGGATCTCTGGAGCGCCGTCAAGGAGGCGCAGCTCGTCAACGACGACACTCGTGAGCGCGTCGAGAACGCCGCCGACGAGGCCAGGCGGTTCGTGGAACGGGCTCGAGAGCACGAGGTGCCAGCCAAGCTGGGGACGCTCGTGCAGGCGTTGCAGGACGTGGGACGGACCACCCCACCCGAGCAGCCGGGGTTCCGACAGCTGTCGGCGTCGTCCCTGGACCCGGACCGGCGTGCTGCCGTCGTCGGGGCCAGGATCGAACGGGCCAGGGCGGAGCTGGACGCCGCCAACGACACCGCCGAGCAGTTGGCCAACCTTGCTGAGCAGGATGCCCGCTCCGCCGAGGACGCCCTGCGCACGGCCCGTGAAGCCGAGGAGCAGGCGAAGGCCTTCCGGGAACGTGCCCAGCAGCGTTCCCGCGACGCCGCCCTCGCCACCAGGCGGCAACGGGCGGCCGGGAAGCGGCTGGCCGATGCGGAGAATGAAGCAAGAACCGCCGAGCTCGGGAGCCTGATCGAGCAGCGGGCCGCGGTCGCGGCCGAGCCGCCGACCTCGAAGACTGGCGACAAGGCGACCGACGAGAAGGCGTCCGACGAGAAGGCAACCGCCAAGGACAAGCAAGAGGACAAGCCAAAGCCAGCCCAAAGGCGACCCCGGACGCAGTAACCCAGCGCGAGGAGAGGGTGGAGAACGATGCTCTCTGAACGGGAGTACCAGGCCCGGCTCGACCGGATCCAAGCGCTGCGCTCGCAGGTTGCCGAGCGGCTCTCTGGCAGCCTTGTGTCGAACCCGGCGCTGGCCGAGGAGCTGAACAAGCAGATCGACGACTTGGTCAAGGCGGCAACCGATGCTGACGCACAGGCCCCGGCCCCGCCGGACCGCGGCCTAGCCGAGCTGATCGGCGTCGGGCCGGAAGCGGCTCAGCAGTTCGGCACCGTCAAGGTGCCACCAGGGGTCGCGGAGTACGACGAGAACGTCAACTCCGAACGCGTCGTCGCCGTCGGGGATCTCTACTACATCTACCAGCACGAGAAGATCGGCGTGTTCCGCGTTGTCCAGAAGCTCAAGCAGCTGTTCGAGGCCGGCGCGGTGCGGCTGTCCGGTGGCGACGGCGCCTACCGGCTCTACCAGTTCGACCGTCGCGACGTGCTGCGCTACACCAAGAACGACCGCATCGCCGCGTACCGGCGGATCCTGGGCTACGGCAGGGGGCTCGGTGCCGGCCAGAGCCGGCCGAACACCGACTTCCACATGCTGTTCGCGCACTTCGTCAACCAGGTGACGCTGTTCTGGCGGGACAAGCGCATCAGCGACGTGATCCGCGAGCGCGCCCTGGACCCGAGCTTCGGGTCGATCGCCGTGGTCCGGCGGGCGGGCCTTGACCTGCGCAACAACCTGAAGTTCACCTCGTACGGCCACCTCAACGTGCTCCGCGTCGAGGTCATGCAGCTGCTGGAGGAGTGCTTCCGGATCCTCGGCTCGGAGGACGTCATCGACCTGTTCGGTGCCGACAACGCCTGGGACGTCGTGGATGAGGTCCTGATCCGCTACTTCGACGTGCGGCTGCAGAGCAGCCCGCGGCAGCGCATGGCCGTCAACGGCCGTGAGGTGCTGCGCTGGCTGTCCGGCAACCACGTCATGGAGACGACCCGCGGCGAGTTCGAGGCGCTGCTGATGGAGATCGCCGAGCCCGCCGAGGAGTGGCTGACCTCCGCACAGGCGATGAGCCTGGCCCGCCGCACCGGCACCGACCGGGTCATGCCGTGGGAGCAGATGGGCCAGTCCGGGATCGCGACGCCATATCGGGAACGGACCCCGGCGGCCATGCCGGCGAGCGCGCGCCGCGGCGGACCCGTCTACCCCAGGCGGGGTGGGCTGGGCACCTACCGCGGCGGCCAGTCGGGGACGCGACCGACCCGCGGGGCCGCGCGGCCGGCACGAACCTAGCCTCGGGCGCCTCGATCCGACCGACCGCGACACGATGGACCGGATCCGATGACCCCGACCCGGCCGGCGACAGCCAACGGCGACGCCAGCGCCGAACCGAGGAGCGCGCTCGGGGGTGCGCTCGCCGTCGCCGCCGAGCAGCGCCGGGCGCGCCTGGCGGAGCTGAAGCGCTGGCTGGCGATCCCGTCGGTGAGCTCGGACCCCCCGCGGGCCGACGCCGTCCGGGAGGCGGCCGCCTTCCTTGGCGACCGGTTGGGCGAAGCCGGCGCCGAGGTGGAGGAGCTGCCGACACCGGGCGGGCCGCCGGTGGTCGTCGGCCAGGCTGAGGGGCCGCCGGCCGCGCCGGTCGTCCTCGTCTACGGGCACTACGACGTGCAACCACCCGGCCCGGGGTGGACCACCGACCCGTTCACGCCGACGACGCGTGACGGCGCGCTCTACGCGCGGGGCGCCAACGACGACAAGGGGCAGCTGTTCGCCCACTTGGCCGCCCTCCACGCCTGGCGCCGGTCCGGTGGGCCACCGGTCACGGTCGTGATCGTGGCCGAGGGCGCCGAGGAGGTCGGTAGCCGTGGCTTTGCCGAGGCCCTCTCGGCGCTGCGGCGCCGCACCGGCACGAATGCGGTGGTCGTCTCCGACACCGAACGGGCCAGCGCCGGACGACCCGCCGTCACGGTCTCCCAGCGGGGTCAGGTCGCGCTGCGGGTCACCGTCGACGCCGGCGGGCCGGCGATGCACGCCGGCCGGCTGGGTGGGGCATTGATCGATCCGTCGCTGGTCCTGGCCGCGGTGCTGCTCGACGTCCAGGACGCCTCGAGTCGCTGGAGCTGGCGCCCCGGGAGGGGGCCGCGGCTCAGCCTGGCTCGCCTCAGCGACGCGGGCGTCCGGGCGTTGGCGGGTGGCCGGGCGACCGTCGATGGTGACCTGCACCGTCGCATCGGCCTGGGCCCGTCGGTGACGGTGACGGCGCTGCACGCCGGCGACGCAACGGGTGCCTCCCCGGGCCGGTCACATGCCCACCTCGACCTCCGGCTCCCGCCTGGCATCGACCCGGAGGCGGTCATGCAGGACATCCGCCGGCGGCTGCGGCCGCACCACCTCCCTGGCGTCCGGGTCGCCACCGAGCTGGTGTCGGTGCATCGCGGTCGCGAGCTCGTGCCCG
>Ga0075429_100001126_pt1 | contig 21556 bp, 22 predicted proteins | sample RhiMetdeltSRZDD3_FD_75295 | JGI IMG/M metagenome (GOLD analysis project Ga0075429, IMG submission 75295) | Populus rhizosphere microbial communities from Tennessee, USA - Rhizosphere MetaG P. deltoides SRZDD3 | ecosystem: Host-associated > Plants > Roots > Rhizosphere > Soil | place: USA... | reverse complement strand
TGCGTCGTGCGCGGCGCGTTCGCCGGCGCCGGCGCGGCCGCGGCCGCCGCGGCCGGCAAGGCGGCGATGAACCCGGCCAGCGCCGGATCCGTCACCGCCTCGTCGCCGCCTTCGCTCTCGGGCGCGGCGTCGCCGGCGGCGCCCGCCTCGCCCTCGGCCGCGACGGCCTCGGCGTCGTTCGCCCGGCCGGCGCGCGCGGCGTCGCCGCGTGCGGCGTCCGCGCGCATCGCTTCGGCCCGCGTGGCGTCGCGCGTCGCGTCCAGGCGCAGGGCGTCGATGCGGCCCGCGCCCTGGCGTTGCGCGCTGAGCAGGCGAGCGAACGCGTCGTCGCCCTTGGCCGCCGAGGGCGCCGCGGGCGCCGGCGCGGGAGGCGCCGCGCGCGGCGCGACGGGCAGGGGGGTCGGTGCGGCGGGCATGGTGCTCAGGCGACCTGCGCCACGCCGCTGCCCAACGTGCCCGGCGCCTGGCTCCACGCGCGGCGCGCGGCGAACTCGTCGGTCTGCTTCTGCTCCTGCCGCTCGGCCGCCTGCGCGCTCTCGAGGCGGCGCCGCGCGACGAGCTTGCGCACCGAGCCCACGCGCAGCTCGCAGGCGGTGAGCTGCACGCGCGCGCGCTCGACATGCACCGTCGCCTGGTGAGCGATGCGCTGCTGCTGGTCGATGGCCTGGCCCAGCCGGTCCATGAAGCCGCGGTAGCAGTGCACGAGCTCGATGCGGCCGTCGGTGCGGAAGCGCTCGCTCCAGCGCTGCTCGTACTCGGCGCGGTAGCCGACGAGCTGTTCGGCCTGCGCGCGGGCGTGGCGCTCGGCCTCGGCCGCGCGGTGCAGCGCGGCGAGCGCCTCGTCGCGCTCGCGCTCGGACTGCGCCAGCAGGGTCATCAGCGGTTGCAGGGGAGTGGTCACGGGTCAGCCTTTCGTGGATGTCGTCAGCCGGCGACGGCGCGGCGCAGCGCGCTCACGCTGGCGGGCAGCGGCGCGCGCTCGTGCATGTCCTGCTGCAGCAGCGCGGTCATCGCGCTGCCCAGGCGCACCGCCTGGTCGAGCTCGGCGTCGTGGCCGGGCGCGTATGCGCCCAGCTGGATCAGGTCGCGCGCCTTCGTGAGCCGCGCGTGCATCTGGCGGAAGCGCCGCGCGGCGTCGAGGTGCACCGGCTCGGCGACGCTCGTCATCACGCGCGAGACGGACTTCTCGACGTCGATCGCGGGATAGTGGCCTGCCTCGGCGAGCTCGCGCGACAGCACGATGTGGCCGTCCAGGATGCCGCGCGCCGCGTCGGCGATCGGATCCTGCTGGTCGTCGCCCTCGGAGAGCACGGTGTAGAAGGCGGTGATCGAGCCGCCGCCCTGCGCGCCGTTGCCGCTGCGCTCGACGAGCTGCGGCAGCTTGGCGAAGCAGCTCGGCGGATAGCCCTTGGTGGCCGGCGGCTCGCCGATGGCCAGCGCGATCTCGCGCTGCGCCATCGCGTAGCGGGTGAGCGAGTCCATCAGCAGCAGCACGTGCAGGCCGCGGTCGCGGAAGTGCTCGGCGACGGCGGTGGCGTAGCTCGCGCCCTGCATGCGCGTGAGCGGCGGCGCGTCGGCCGGCGCGGCCACCACCACCGAGCGCGCGAGGCCCTCCTCGCCGAGGATGTCCTCGATGAACTCCTTCACCTCGCGGCCGCGCTCGCCGATCAGGCCGACGACGATCACGTCGGCCTCGGTGTAGCGCGCCATCATGCCGAGCAGCACCGACTTGCCGACGCCGGTGCCGGCGAACAGGCCGATGCGCTGGCCGCGGCCCACGGTGAGCATGGCGTTGATCGCGCGCACGCCGGTGTCGAGCGGGCGGCGCACCGGGTCGCGGTCCATCGCGTTGATCGGGCGGCGCACCAGCGGCTCGTTGTGCACCTGCTCGATGCGGCCCTTGCGGTCGATCGGATGGCCGGTGGAATCGACGACGCGCCCGAGCAGCCCGTCGCCCACGGGCAGGTGCAGCGTGCGGTCCTCGCTGCGGCGCCACGGGTGCTGCGGCACGCCCAGGCGCATCGGCACCACGGGCGCCTGCTTGGGCACCACGCGCGCGCCGCTCGCCAGGCCGTGCACGTCGCCCGTCGGCATGAGATAGGCGCGGTCGCCGCTGAAGCCCACCACCTCGGCGAGCACCGGCGGCTGGCCGGGCTGGCGCACCTCGCACACCGAGCCCACGGGCACGCGGATGCCCGCGGCCTCGAGCACGAGGCCGGCCACGCGCACGAGCAGGCCCTGCGTCTCCAGCGGCACGGGGTCGGCGGAGAACGCCTCGAGGTCGGCGAGGTAGCGGCGCCAGTGGGCGTCGCGGGTCGGATGGGCGCTGGCGGTCGTCATGGCGGGGTCACCGGGAATCTTTCATCACGGCGACCCGGGGGTACGCCGGAAGAAGAGCCGCCATTGCGGGTCTTCTCCCGGTCTGCGTGGCCGGGACGCGGCAGGCGCTACGCGCCATCCCAGGGTTCCTCGCAGCCGAGCGAAGCCACGGCCCGCTTCCAGCGCGCCGCGACCGTCGCGTCCACCACGCCGATGTCCGACTCCACCAGGCAGCCGCCGCGCGCGATCGACGCGTCGGCCAGCAGGCGCGCGCCGCGCGCCGCGAGCGCCTCGGCGGCGCCCTGCACGACCAGCGGGTGGTCGTCGGGATGCACGCGCACCGTCACCTGGCGCGCGCTCATCAGCAGCGTGTCGAGCGCCTCCTGCGCCACCGTGGCCACCAGCTCGGGCCGCGACGCGATCTCGCTGCGCACGATCTGGCGCGCGACGTGGGTGGCCGAGACGGCGAGCGCACGCGCCATGTCCTGCTGCAGGGCGTCGAGCTCGTGGCCGTACGACTGCGTGAGCGCGCCGAGCTGCGCGGTGAGCTGCGCGGCGAAGCTCTGCTTGAACTGCTCCAGCGCCGCGAGCCCGTCGCGGTAGCCGTCCTGGTAGCCGGCGTGGCGCGCGGCGTGCAACTGCGCGCCGACGTCGGGCGCCGGCGGCTTCGGCGGCTCGGGCGGCGCGGCCTTGCGCACGCCGGGCGCCGGCGCGGCGCGGCCGTCGCCGGCCAGCGTGTCGGGGCTCCACGACGCGAACGAGCCCAGCTCCTCGCGGGGGATGAAGCGCGCGTAAACCGAGGCCGCCTTGGCGCCCTCCGGCGGCGGCACGTTGATGAACTTCCTAGAGGTACTCATCGTCGCCGCCGCCGCCCAGCACGACCTGGCCTTCGTCGGCCAGGCGCCGGACGATCTTCAGCAGCTCCTTCTGCTCGGACTCGACTTCGGACACGCGCACCGGCCCGCGCGAATCGAGGTCCTCGCGCAGCGTGTCGGCCGCGCGCGTCGACATGTTGCGGAAGATCTTCTCGCGCAGCTCCGGCGTCGCGCCCTTGAGCGCGATGACCAGCGACTCGGACTGCACCTCCTTGAGCATCGACTGGATCCCCTTGTCGTCGATCTTCGTCAGGTCGTCGAAGGTGAACATGTTGTCCATGATCTTCTGCGCCAGCTCGTTGTCCGTCTCGCGGATGTAGTCGAGCACCGCCGTCTCCACGCTCGCGCCCATCAGGTTGATGATCTCGGCGGCGGGCTTCACGCCGCCGAGCGACGCCTTGCGCAGCTTGTCGCCGCCCGCGAGCACCTTGCTCATCACCTCGTTGAGGTCCTTCAGCGCCGAGGGCTGGATGCCGTCGAGCGTGGCGATGCGCACCAGCACCTCGTTGCGCTGGCGCTCCGTGAACACCTTGAGCACCTGCGACGCCTGCTCGAAGTCCAGGTGCACGAGGATGGCCGCGACGATCTGCGGATGCTCGTGGCGCAGCAGCTCGGCCACCGAGCTGGCGTCCATCCACTTGAGGCTCTCGATGCCGGAGATGTCGCTGCCCTGCAGGATGCGGTCGATCAGCAGGTTGGCCTTGTCCTCGCCGAGCGCCTTGCGCAGCACGGCCTTCACGTACTCGTCGGTGTCGGCCACCAGCAGGCTGTGGTCGCTCGCGAGCTGCGTGAAGCGATCGAGCACGCCGTCGACGCGCTCGCGGGAGACCGCCTTCATCCGGGCGATGGTCTCGCCCAGGCGCTGCACCTCCTTCGGCGCGAGGTGCTTGAAGACCTCCGCGGCCTCCTCCTCGCCGAGCGACATCAGCAGGATGGCGGCGTCCTCGACGCCCTGGTCGTCCATGCTCATGGCGTTGCCTCCCTCCCCCCCTGGGGGACGGTCGGGGTGGGGGCCGACGGCAGGCGGCTCGCGGCCGCCCCCATCCCAGCCCTCCCCCGAAGGGGCAGGGCGTCGTCGTGCAGGCTCATGACCCGGGCGCCTCCCCGCTCACCCACCCGCGCACGATGCTCGCCACCGCCGCCGGGTTCTCCTTGGCGAGCTGGCGCGCGCCCTGCAGCTGGGTGCTCGCCGCCGGCGCCTCCAGGCGGGCCGGCGTGGCGGCGGGCGCGTCGTCGGCCACCAAATCCACGTGCGAGCCGGGTTGCGGCACCGGCGGCGCGGCGAGCGTCCTCAGCACCGGCCGCACGAGGCCGAAGAAGACCAGCAGCGCGACGAACGCGAGCGCGCCCGGCACCGCCCCCGCGCGCAGCATGTCGAGCACCTCCGGCTGCTTCCACCACGGCAGCTCGTTCGCCTTGCCGAGCGGATCGGCCTTGAAGGGCGCGTTGATCACCTTCACCGAGTCGCCGCGCTCCTTGCTGAAGCCGATGCTTTCCTGCACCAGCGCGGTGAGCTTGTCCATCTCCTCGGCGGTGAGCGCGACCTGCGTGGTGCGGCCCTTGGCGTCGGTCACGCTGCGGTGGTTCACCACCACGGCGGCGTTCAGCCGCTTGACGATGCCGGTGGCCGCGCGCGTCACGCGCACGGTCTTGTCGACCTCGTAGTTGGTGACCGCGTCGCGTCGGCTGTTCGTGGCGCCGCCCGCGCCGCCGCCCTGCGCGGCCTGCAGCGGCTGCGCGGCGCCGGTCAGCGGCGCGGTGGCCGGCACCGGCGGCTGGTTCGACGCCGCACCCGGGATGCCGCTCGGCTGCGCGGGCGTGCCGCCCGCCTGCTCGCTGGTCTGCTGGCTGCGCACCGCGCTGCTGGCGTTGGCGCCCTGGTTGGGCCTGAACTCCTCGGACGTCGCCTCGGTCTGCGAGAAGTCGACGTCCGCGGTGACGGTCGCGCGCAGGTTCTCGCGGCCCACCACCGGCTCGAGCAGCTCGACGATGCGCTTGCCGTAGCCGGCCTCGATCTGCCCGACGTACTGCAGCTGCTGCGCGTCCAGGCCCGCGGCCGGGCCGCCCTCGGGCGGCGCGGAGAGCAGGGCGCCGGTCTGGTCCAGCACGCTCACCGCCTTGGGGTTCATCTCCGGCACGCTCGACGACACGAGGTGCACGATGCCGGCCACCTGCGCGCGATCCAGCGTGCGGCCGGCGTGCAGCGTGAGCATCACCGAGGCGCTGGGCTTCTGCTGCTCGCGGAAGAAGCCGTTCTGGTTCGGCAGCGCGAGGTGCACGCGCGCGCTCTGCACCGCCGCCATGGCGGTGATCGAGCGTGTGAGCTCGCCTTCGAGGCCGCGCTGGAAGGTGAGCCGCTCCTGGAACTGCGTCTGGCCGAAGCGCGCGCCGTCCATCAGCTCGAAGCCCACCACCGAGCCCTTGGGCAGGCCGGCCGACGCGAGCTTCAGGCGCACGTCGTGCACCTTCGACGCGGGCACGAGGATGGCGGCGCCGCCGTCGGCGTGCCGGTACGGCACGTTCATCTGCGAGAGCTGCGCGATGATGGCCCCGCCGTCCTTGTCGGACAGGTTGGCGTACAGCACCTTGTAGTCGCCCTGGCCGCTCCACAGCGTCATGGCGAGCACCACGGCCGCCAGGCCCGCGACGCCCACGCCGAGCGCGAGCTTGCTGCGCGCCGGCAGCGCCGCGAGGCGCGCGCTGAAGCCGGCGTCCCCGGCCACGGCCACGGCATTCGGGTTCTTGAGCGCGAGGGCGTTGTCCATCGGCTCGATTATTCGGACACTGAAGGTTACGAAGCGCGCGAACAGCCCGCGAAACGACAGCCAGTTCCCGCCATCGGGCGGGCGGCGCGCCGATAGGATTCGCACACCCGGAGAACCGTCCGGCGGAGCCCGCGATGAACGTGACCCTCAAGCCCTTCGACTTCGCCCAGGCGGTGGCCCGCGCGGGGCTCGACACGAACGGCATGCCGCTCGCGAAGGGCAAGGCGGTGCAGGGCACGGGCTTCTCGGGCGCGCTCACGCAGGCGCTGCAGTCGGTGAGCGCATCGCAGAACCAGGCGGCCGAGCTGCAGCGGCAGGTGCAGATGGGCAGCTCCACGGTGTCCATCGAGGAGACCATGGTCGCGATGCAGAAGGCGCAGATCGGCTTCCAGGCGACGCTGCAGGTGCGCAACCGGCTGGTGCAGGCTTATTCGGACATCATGAACATGAGCGTCTAGCGGCGTGCGCGGCAGAGGGCCGGCCGCGGCTTCCCGCGTCGGGGAAGGGCGGCGCGGCAGGAGAGGTTCTGGCATCGGCTGCCCCCATCCCGGCCTTCCCCCAGAGGGGGAAGGAGAGGACGGCGAAGGCCGCGCTGCGCGCGGCCTTCGAGATCATTCGATGCAGAGCAGTCTTCGGCGCTTCTGCGTGTTGTCGATGTACCGCTGCAGCGCGCGCTGCCCTTCGGGCGTCGTGGTGATCGTCTCGCAGCCGAGGCGCACGCCGCGCACGTCGGGATTGAGCGAGGTGACGTGCTGCAGCCGCAGCGCGGTCTGCACCCGGGTGTCGCCGTCGAGGTCGAGCACCACGCCGTTCATCAGCACGCCCGGCGCGAGCGACGGCACGTCGGCGGGCAGGAACAGCGCGCAGCCGCCGATGCTCACGTCCAGCACGCGCAGCTCGAGGCGCATGTCGAAGATCGCCGGATGGCGCAGCAGCGCGACCGGCATCGAGCGCGGCAGCGGCCGCACGCGAAAGCCGTTGCGGCGCTGGAAGCGGTACACCTCGCGCGGGAACGCGCAGCGCAGCGCGACGGCGCCGCCGCCGCGCACGAGCACCGGCCTGTCGATGTCGAACTGCACCTTCACGCTGTCGAGGTAGCCGACGGCGACGGCCTCGTCGCACTCCACCATCGCTTCCAGCTGCGGCTCGTGCGCCGGCAGGCTGAGGGTGAGGGTGCCGCGCGCGGCGTCGTGGGTCCACACCGTCGCCGTCAGCGAGCGGCCGTTCGGGGCGTTCAGCCCCAGGTGCACGTTGCCGTCGGCCAGGCGCTTCAGCACCGCCGCGATCTCGAGCGGCTCCGTGAGGCGGAAGTCGTCCAGGCTGCTGTCCATCGCCCTCGCACCGCGCTCAGTGCAGCGTCTTCGGCCGGCCGGCCAGGAGGTTGTCGAGGTCCTCGAGCCAGGGCTCGGCGAGCTGGCGGATCTCGGCGTCGTTCAGCAGGATGCGCTGCATGATGCGCGACTTGAGCTGGGCCTCGTCGGCGGCCAGCGGTCGGCTGGCGGCGGCGTGCTTGAGCTGCGAGATCAGCAGCGCGCACGCGCCTTCCAGCTTGACGACCGCATCCCAGTTGCCGTTGCGGGCGGCTTCGAGCATGTCGGCGCTGGCTCGCTCGATGGCTTCGTAATAGTGCAGCAAAGGCGTGCTCATGGTCGGCGTCCTGTGGCGCAAGCGCGCGTCGTTCACGCGGCCGCCGCGATCGGGGGCTGCACCTGGTCGGCGATGCCGTCCCAGCCGTCGCGCAGCGTCTGCGTGAGCCGCGCGCACTCGGCGAGCAGGGCGTCGTCGTTGCGCACGTTCGCGAGCGTGAGGCGGTGAACGATGTAGTCGTAGAGGTCGTGCAGGTTCTCGGCGATGGCGCCGCCGCGCTGCATGTCGAGCGGCGCCTTGAGGCCCTCGTCGACGATGCGCACGGCCTTGCCGATCGCGCGGCACTTTTCCGGCACGTCGCCGCGGGCGAGCGCGCCGCGCGCGCGCGCGATCTCGCTGGCGAGCGTCGCATACAGCAGGCTGACCAGCTTGTGCGGGCTGGCACCCTGGATCGCCGTGGTCGCGTTGACGTCCTGGTAGGCGCTGAATCCGGGGCGGGTGGGGAGGCTGCTGAACATGGGTCGTGCTCCTGCGTCGTTGAATTGTTATCGTCGTCGCCGACCCATTCTTGAGATGCCGTTGTCTGCGCAGGAACGCCCGCGCAGGCCCTCAGGCGTTGACCTTCACGTTGTTCCAGGCGGTGACCTGCTGCGACACGTACTGCGACAGCGCATTGGCGCGCGCCATCGTGCTGTCCAGCGCCGCGTACTGCGCGCGCAGCCGCTTCTCGATGTCGGCCAGGCGCTCGACGGCCTTCGCCTGGTCCTTCTGGTTGGCCGCGATGCGGGTCTCGATCGACTTGGTCTTGCCGGGCAGCGTGCCGCCGCTGGCCAGCAGCTTGTCGGCGAGCGCGGCGAGCTTGCGCGCGAAGCCGTTGCGGCTCGGGCTCGCCTTGTCGTCGAGCGCCAGCGCGTTCTGCAGCTCGGACAGGTTGCCGAGCGCGGTGGCGAGCTTGGCGTCGTTGAGCTTGAGCGAGCCGTCCTTCTGGAACTCCACGCCGATGCTGCTCAGCGTGGCGAAGGTCGCCGAGCCGCTGCCCGCCTGGCCGAGCGCCGCGCGGATCTGGTTCTGCACGCCCACCGCGGCGGCGTCGCCCTGCAGGGGCGCCGCGGTCTTGGTCGACGCGTCGTAGCGGGTGGTCTGGTCGAGGAAGGTGTTGAGCGCGTTGAAGGCGGTCACGAAGGCGGAGAGCGCCTTCTTCACCGCGTCGGTGTTGCGCGCGACCGTCACCGTCACGGGCGAGGTCGTCACCTTGTTCAGCGTGAAGGTGAGGCCTTCCACCACGTCGGTCAGCGTGGCGCCGGGCGCGCTCACCGCGATGCCGTTGATCGTGGCCTGCGTGTTCGCGGCCGCCTGCGCCAGCGTCATGAGGCCGGCGCCGCCGGGCGGGTCGAAGGCCAGGCGCGACAGGCCCGCGGCGTCGGTGCCGTTGCCGTCGTCGTCGGTCACCGTGACGCGAAAGCCGTTCTCCGCGCCGGTGGCGACGGAGCGCAGCGCGAGCCGCGCGCCGGTGGCGTCGGTGACGATGCTGGCGCTCACGCCGGCGTTGGCCGCGTTGATCTTGTCGCGGATGCCGGCCAGCGTGCTCTCGCTGGCGCCGACCGGCACGACGATGTCGCTCGAGCCCGTCTTGGCTGTGAACGCCGTGCGGTCGGCGTTCCAGGTGCCGAGGCGGATCGTGAGGGAGCCCGTGCCCACGGCATCGGTGGAGGCGGCGAACTGGCCCGAGGCGCTCACCAGGTTCTGCGCGGCGGCCAGCGCGGTCACCGAGACGGCGTAACTGCCGGGCGCGGCCTTGGGCGTGCTGGACGCGCCGACCGTCGAGGCGTCGGTGGACCCCGCGGTGGTGAGCGAATACGCGTCGGTCGCGTACAGCGCGGCGGTGGCGTCGCGGAAGCCGGAAACGAGCGACTGCATCTGGCCGAAGGCCGAGAGCTGCGTCTGCATCGCGCTCGCGTCGCGCTGGAGCTTGGTGAGCGGTGCCTGCTCGGACACCATCAGCTTGCTGATGATGCCCGAAACGTCGAGCCCGCTGCCGATGCCCGCGGAAGAGATGCTGCCTGCCATGGTTCGCCCTTCGGATGCGTTCGAGCCGCCGATCCCGGCCGCTCGTCAAGGATGTCGGCAGGCGGCGGCGGAACTTGAGGCCGGCCAGACGGAGCCGGCGGCGCCCGGCGGGCGTCAGCCCTTGAGCAGCGCCATCACCTGCTGCGGCAGCTGGTTCGCCTGCGCGATCATCGCCGTGCCGGCCTGCTGCAGCACCTGGGCGCGCGACAGGTTGGCGGTTTCCTGGGCGAAGTCGGCGTCCTGGATGCGGCTGCGCGAGGCCGACAGGTTCTCGCTCGTCACGTGCAGGTTGGCGATCGTCGTCTCGAAGCGCGACTGCAGCGCGCCCAGCTTGGCGCGCTCGCTGTTGATGAAGGTGAGCGCGGAGTCCACCGTCTTCAGCGCCTCGCTCGCCTTGGCGAAGGTGCTCACGTCGAGGTCGGACACCTTCTTCAGCGTCGAGCCGGTGTCGGCGAAGGCGTTGGAGGTGGTCACGTCCACCGCGAACGACTTGTCCGAGTCGAGCGTGATGCGACCGCTCACCAGGCCGTTGTCGGCGGTGGCGTCGGCGGCCAGCGTCACGGCCGCGCCGGAAGCCGCGCCGGTGTCGTCGAGCTTCTGCACCGTCACGGCGCCGCCGTTGGCCGCGGTGGTGTCGGACACCAGCACGTCGTTGCCGGTGGCGTTGGTCAGCACGATGGCGGTGCCGGCGGCGTTGAGCGAGGCGATCACGCCGGTCTTCGACGACTGGTCGTTGATCGCGGCGATGGCCGGCGCGAGGCCGTCGGCGGAGTTGGTGGACGACAGCGTGAACGAGATGGCCTGGGCGGTGGCGTTGTCCGAGCGCAGGTTCAGCGAGTAGGCGCCGGTGGCGCCGAACGCCAGGCTCAGCTCGGTGCGCGCGGTGGCGGTGACGCCCGTGCTGCCCTTGGCGAGGTTGATCTTGTCGGCGAGCGCCTTGGCGGTCTCGTTGTTGTTGATCGTGACCGTCGAGTTGCCGAGCGCGCCGTTCACGACGACGCTGCCGGCGGTCGTGCCGTTGCTGCCCCACGCGGCCGCCGCGGCCGGGCCGCCCATGGACTGCACCTGGTTGTTGCCGTACACGTTGGTGCGCAGGTTGGCGGTGGCGGCGGTGATCGTCTGGCCGGCGTTGGCGCCCACCTGGAACTGCTGCGTGCCGAAGCTGCCGTCGAGCAGCCTCTGGCCGTTGAACTCGGTGGTCTGCGAGATGCGGTCGAGCTCGGAGACGAGCTGCGCGACTTCCTGCTGCAGTGCCTGGCGGTCGCTCGAGCTGTTCGAGGCGTTGGCCGACTGCACCGCCAGCTCGCGCACGCGCTGCAGGATGTTGCCGGCCGCCTGCATCGCGCCTTCGGCCGTCTGCGCCAGCGAGATGCCGTCGTTCGCGTTGCGCGCCGCCTGGTTCAGGCCGCGGATCTGGGTGGTGAAGCGCTCGGAGATGGCGAGGCCCGCCGCGTCGTCCTTGGCGCTGTTGATGCGCAGGCCCGAGGACAACCGCGCGATCGACGTCGACAGGTCGCCTTGCGTCTTCGACGCGTTGCGTTGTGCCGTCAGCGACGACAGGTTGGTGTTGATCGTCTGAGCCATGGAGGATCTCCGTTGAGGCGTTGCATGACCGGCCTGGCATGCCGGTGACCCAGCTTCTTCCGAAGTCTCGGTGGCGCAATTTCAACAGCGCTGCAGGCTCGATGACGGGTGGATAAGGGGCGGGAATGGGGCGCAAATCGGCGCCGTGAAAAGAAAGACGGCGGTGGGCCGGAACCCACCGCCGTCCAACACCCGCGCCTCGTGGCGCGGATGCCCCCGTCAATCGAAATCAGCGCAGCAGCGACAGCACCTGCTGCGGCAGCTGGTTGGCCTGGGCGACCATCGCCGTGCCGGCCTGCTGCAGCACCTGGGCGCGCGACAGGCTCGCGGTTTCCTGGGCGAAGTCGGCGTCCTGGATGCGGCTGCGCGAGGCCGAGAGGTTCTCGCTCGTCACCTGCAGGTTGGCGATCGTGGTCTCGAAGCGCGACTGCAGGGCGCCCAGCTTGGCGCGCTCGCTGTTGATGAACGTCAGCGCCGAGTCGATCGTCTTCAGCGCCTCGCTGGCCTTCGAGAAGCTGCTCACGTCGAGGTCGGACACCTTCTTCAGCGTCGAGGCCGTGTCGGCGAACGACGTCGTCGTCGTCACGTCCACCGCGAACGACTTCTCCGAGTCGAGCGTCACGTAGCCGCTGGTGAGCGCGTTTTCCGCGATCGTGTCGGCCGCCAGCGTCAGCGCGGCGCCCGAGGCGGCGGCCGCGCTGTCGAGCTTCTGCACCGTCACCGCGCCCGCGTTGGCCACCGTGGTGTCGGCCACCAGGATGTCGTTGCCGATCGCGTTGGTCAGCACGACGGCGGTGCCGGCCGAGTTCAGCGCGGCGGTGACGCCCGTCTTGGACGACTGGTCGTTGATCGCCGACACGGCGGCCGACAGGCCGTCGGCCGTGTTCGTGGCCGACAGCGTGAACGAGATGGCCTGCGCCGTGCTGTTGTCCGAGCGCAGCGTGAGCGAGTAGGAGCCCGCGGTGGCGAAGGACAGGCTGGTGTCGTTCCTCGCCGACGCGGCCACGCCCGTGCTGCCCTTGACCGCGTTGATGTTGTCGGCGACCACCTTGGCGGTCTGGTTGACGCCGATGGTGACGGTGGAGCTGCCGAGCGCGCCATTGACGGCCATCGTGCCGGCGACCACGCCGTTCGAGCCCCACGCCGCGGCGGCGCCGGCCTGGCCGGCCATCTGGATCTGGTTGTTGCCGTACACGTTCGTGCGCACGTTGGCGGTCGACGCGTTGATCGTCTGGCCGGCGTTGGCGCCCACCTGGAACTGCTGCGTGCCGAAGGTGCCGTCGAGCAGCTTCTGGCCGTTGAATTCCGTGGTCTGCGCGATGCGGTCGAGCTCGGCCACGAGCTGCGAGACTTCCTGCTGCAGCGCCTGGCGGTCGCCGCCGCTGTTCGACGCGTTGGCCGACTGCACGGCCAGCTCGCGCACGCGCTGCAGCACGTTGCCGGACGCGGCGAGCGCGCCTTCGGCGGTCTGCGCCAGCGAGATGCCGTCGTTGGCGTTGCGCGCCGCCTGGTTCAGGCCGCGGATCTGCGCCGTGAAGCGCTGCGAGATCGCGAGGCCGGCGGCGTCGTCCTTCGCGCTGTTGATGCGAAGGCCGGACGACAGGCGCGCGATCGAGGTCGACAGGTCGTTCTGCGACTTGCTCATGTTGCGCTGCGCCGCCAGCGAATTCAGGTTGGTGTTGATCGTGGCACCCATTTCCTATCCTTTCAGTCTGTCAGTAGAGGTGACTCCCGGCATGAGCGCCGGCATTGGCCCAGGTCGTCGGACACCCGTCCATCGACCTTTGCCTTCGGCGAGGGCTTGCGCCCTGCGCTTCGGGCCGCGCCCGGCGACAGTCATGCGATGGGGGCGCGGCTTCGGGAGGCGGGTTGCTCCCTGGCACGTCACGTCATCAGCCGGCTACTCCGGACCCCGGTTTCGATTGCTCGTCCCCGTTGGCTGGGTTATCGGAGCCGACCCTGCGGGACTTGAGCGCTTCGCACTTGACGTCGATCGTGTTGCATGGCAAGCGGGCGGCATCGCGAGGCGAGGCGCGAACGTTGCGCGCGAGCGGCAGCCGCTTCGATCCACCGCGCGAACGCCAGTGCGCGCACGGCGCGCAGGGGGCCCGGCGGTCCGTGACCGAGGCCACGACGCCGGCGGCCCGGTCGTGCCGGATCGCACACGCCCCCGCGCCGTGTCCCAATGCGGCTGACGCCCGGTGTAGGAATTGATCCGACACGGCCCATGGAAAAAGCTGGACTGAAGTCGCAGTGCTCGGCTGATGTTGCGAGCACGAGCGCCTGTTCACAATTCGTTCCACGCTGTCACGGGAAGAACAAGGGGCAGCGAACCCGGGGCGAGGAACCCCGCCCTCGACGAGATCCAACGCAGAGAACCCACGCCATGAACGCCGACCAGATCCTGAGCGAAATCCGCGAAGCCAACCTGTCGTACCTGATGCTGGCGCAAAGCCTCATCCGCGCCGACAAGGAGCAGGCGCTGTACCGCCTGGGCATCAGCGAGGAGACCGCGTCGCTCATCGGCCTGCTGTCGCCCGCGCAGATGATGAAGATCGCCTCGGGCAACACGCTGCTGTGCCGCTTCCGCATGGACGACGACCTGGTGTGGGGCCTGCTCACCAACCACGGCAAGGCGGCCAACGACACGACGACCCGCCTGCACGCCTCGATCCTGATGGCCGGCCGCCACCAGGAAGCGGCCTGATTTCACGAAACGGGCGCCGTCGGCGGCGCCACCGGGCCGCGCCGCGGTCCATCATTCGAAGCAGTACGAACCGAACGCCATGCGCACCAAGTCCATCCTCACCGAAGCCAAGCAGATCGAGCGCGCCGTCACGCTGATCAACCTCGGCGCGCGCCTGCAGGTGCTGGAGTCCGAGACCGACCTGTCCTACGAGCGCCTGCTGCGCCTGTACAAGGAGGTGTCCGGCAAGTCGCCCAGCAAGGGCCAGCTGCCGTTCTCCACGGACTGGTTCATGACGTGGCAGCCGAACATCCACGCGTCGCTGTTCCTCAACATCCACGAGTACCTGAACAAGGTGGCCGAGATGGACGAGATCGACGTCGTCATCAAGGCCTACCAGCTCTACCAGGAGCAGACCACCGCGCAGGGCCTCGAGCAACTGCTGTCGGTCACGCGCGCCTGGCGCCTGGTGAAGTTCGTGGACAACGGCATGCTCACGCTCACCCGGTGCTCGCGGTGCGGCGGCAAGTTCGTGACGCACCCGCACGAGATCGCCAAGCACTACGTGTGCGGCCTGTGCAACCCGCCCGCGCGCGCCGGCAAGGGCCGCGCCGCCGGCGGCATCCAGATGCATTGACGCCCGGCATTCGCACGGCCGGCGTCAAGTCCGCGCCGGCGCTGCCGAAGAACCGGACACCTGATTTCGCTTTTCTCTCGTCTCGTCTCCTCCTGGCACATTCGATGTGCTTTTCAGCCGGGCCCTTCCAGGGGCCCGTTTTTTTTCTGCCGTGCGCAATGACCGCAAGCAAGCGCTCAAGCGACCCGCGCCGGGACCGATAAACGCTGCACCATGTTCGTCATCATCGGCTACGTCGTTGCGCTCGGGTGCATCTTCGGTGCCTACATCGTCCATGGCGGGAACATCGGCGTGATCCTGCATGCGCTGCCCACCGAGCTGTTGGCCATCCTGGGTGGCGCGCTCGGGGCGTTCACCGTCACCAACCAGCCCAAGGTGCTGAGGGCGACGCTCGGCGCGCTGCCGGGGCTGCTGAAGAACTCGAAGTACTCGAAGGCGCGCTACATGGAGCTCATGGCGCTGCTGTTCGACATCCTCCAGAAGGCACGCAAGGAAGGCCTGATGTCCATCGAGAAGGACGTCGACGAGCCGGCCGCCTCGCCGCTGTTCAAGAAGTACCCGACGGTCGGCAGCGACCACCACGTGGTCGAGTTCATCACCGACTACCTGCGCATGATGGTCTCGGGCAACCTCAACGCCCACGAGATCGAGAGCCTCATGGACAGCGAGATCGAGACGCACCACCACGAGAACCACCTGCCGGTGGCGGCGATCGCCCGCCTGGCGGGCGCGCTGCCGGCGTTCGGGATCGTCGCCGCGGTGCTCGGCGTGGTGAACACCATGGGCTCGGTGGGCCAGCCGCCCGCCGTGCTGGGCGCGATGATCGGCTCCGCGCTGGTGGGCACCTTCCTCGGCATCCTGCTCGCCTACTGCGTCGTCGAGCCGCTCGGCGGACTGCTCGAGCAGAAGAACGACGAGGGCAGCAAGGAGCTGCAGTGCATCAAGACGACCCTGCTCGCCAGCATGCAGGGCTACGCGCCGCAGGTGGCGGTGGAGTTCGGCCGCAAGGTGCTGTACTCGGCCGACCGGCCGACCTTCCAGGAGCTGGAAAGCCATGTCAAGCGCAAGTGAGCTGAGCCATGGCCGGTGACTCCAAGAAGCTGCAGCCGATCATCGTCAAGCGCGTGAAGCGCGGCGGCCACGGGCACCACGGCGGCGCCTGGAAGATCGCCTACGCCGACTTCGTCACGGCCATGATGGCCTTCTTCCTGCTGATGTGGCTGCTCGGCTCGACCACCGAGGGCGACAAGAAGGGCATCGCGGACTACTTCAATTCGCCGCTGAAGGTGGCCCTCATGGGCGGCAGCGGCTCGGGCGACTCGTCGCACGTGATCCGCGGCGGCGGCACCGACCTGTCGCGCGAGGGCGGGCAGGTGAAGGCGGGCGAGAACGAGACCTCGCGCAAGACCATCAACCTGCAGGCCTTCAAGGCCGCCACGCGGCGCGCCGAGATGGAGCGGCTGCAGGGCCTGCGCAACACCCTGCAGGGCAAGCTCGCGAACAACCCGAAGCTCACCGCGCTGCGCTCGCAGATCCGCCTCGACATGACCGCGGACGGCCTGCGCATCCAGATCGTCGACGGCGACCAGCGGCCGATGTTCGCCAGCGGCAGCGCGGTCGTGCAGCCGTACATGCGCGAGCTGCTCCAGCTGATCGGCGAGGTGCTCGAGGAAGTGCCGAACCGCCTGACGCTCGAAGGCCACACCGACGCGGCGCCGTTCTACGGCGGCGAGCGCGGCTACAGCAACTGGGAGCTCTCGGCCGACCGGGCGAATGCCTCGCGGCGCGAGCTGCTCGCCGGCGGGCTGCCCGACGCGCGCGTGTTGCGCGTGCAGGGGCTGGCGTCGAGCCTGCCGCTGGATGCGCACGACCCCCTCGCGCCGGTGAACCGGCGCATCAGCATCATCGTCATGAACCGCGAGGCGGAGGACCGCTTCTTCGGCAAGCCCGAGGCCGAAGAGCGCGCCGAAACCGACGCAGGGCCGGCGCTGCCCCCGCCGTTGCCCTCAATTTCGCCCGCGATCGCCCGATAAGACGTCGCAATGCCCAGACCGTAGGACCGCCATGAGCAACCCCCCGACTGACCTGAAGTTCCTGATCGTCGACGACTTCTCCACGATGCGTCGCATCGTTCGCGGCCTGCTGAAGGAGATCGGCTACAACAACGCCGAAGAGGCCGAGGACGGCGCCGTCGCGCTCAACATGCTGAAGGGCGCGAAGTACGACTTCGTGGTGAGCGACATCAACATGCCGAACATGAACGGCTTCGAGCTGCTCTCGGCCATCAAGAAGGACGACAGCCTCAAGCACCTGCCGGTGCTCATGGTGACCGCCGAAGCCCGCAAGGAGGACATCGTGCGCGCCGCGCAGGACGGTGCCGCGGGCTACATCGTCAAGCCCTTCACGAAGGCCACGCTGGAAGAGAAGGTCCAGAAGATCATGCAGAAGGTGGCTGTGGCCTGAGGACAAGACGATGAAGAACGAGAATCCCGCCCACCTCGCTCCCGCCGGCAACGGCGTCTCGCCCCACATCTACCAGGAGATCGGGCACCTCACGCGGCTGCTGCACGACACGCTGGAGCAGCTGGGCGTGATGCCGCAGCTCCAGTCGGCGGCCGACAACCTGCCCGACGCGCGCAGCCGCCTCAACTACGTGGCGCGCAAGACGGGCGAAGCGGCCGAGAAGGTGCTGAACTCGGTGGACCGCGCGAAGGCCGAGCACGAGAGCATCTCGCGCGAGACGCGCGCCATCGCCAAGGCCATCATCGCCGACCCGGTGAAGGCCGTGGCGTCGGGCTCGATCATGAACTTCGTGGGCGACGTGGAAGCGTCGACCGCGCGCATCGACCAGCACCTCACCGACATCATGATGGCGCAGGACTTCCACGACCTGACGGGCCAGGTGGTCTCGAAGGTGGTGAAGCTGGCCGGCGACCTCGAGTCCAGCCTGGTCAAGCTGCTGCTCGACGTGACGCCGCCCGAGCAGCGCCCCGCCGTCGCCGCGCCGCCGGACGCGTCGATGCTCAACGGGCCGGTGGTCGACCCGGAGAGCCGCACCGACGTCGTCGCCAATCAGGGCGAAGTGGACGACTTGCTGGCGAGCTTGGGCTTCTAGGGGGGGCACCGAAAAATTGCTGACGCAATTTTTCGGTGGGTTTTTTGAACGGTGCGAGGAGGCCCGGCAAAGCCGGGCCTCCTCGCAAGGGAGGTCGCGCTGCGTGTTACTACGCGCGACCTGAATGCCGCCAGCGTGCCGCTGGCGGCAATGGATCAGCGTTTTGCTGGCGCGGAAATAGCGCCGTTCCACCCCTCTCATCGCCCTCCACCCGGCGGCCCGCCCCGGAACAATGACGAAGCGCCCGTAGCGGCGCTTCGCCATGGCAGAGAACTCCGCACAGGACCGCAACCTCCCCGCATCGCCGCGGCGCCTCGAGAAGGCGCGCGAGGAAGGCCAGGTCGCGCGCTCGCGCGACCTGTCGCACTTCGCCGCGATCGCGGCGGGCGGCGCCGTGCTGGTCGCGCTGGCGCCGCAATGGACCGGCTGGCTGCAGGACCTGCTCGCCGAGAGCCTGCGCTTCGACCGCGCCGCGCTGGCCGAGCCCGACGCGATGCTGCAGCGCCTGGCCGCGATGGCGGGCGCGCTGCTGTGGGCCGTCGTGCCGCTGGGCGCGCTCATGATGGCCGTCGCCGTGCTGGCCGGCGTGCTGATCGGCGGCTGGAACTGGACGCTCAAGCCGCTCGCGCCGAAGTTCGACAAGCTGAACCCGATCGCCGGGCTGCCGCGCATCTTCGCGAAGCAGCAGCTCGTCGATGCGCTGAAGGCCTGCCTGCTCGCGCTCGTGCTCGGCGCCATCGCCGCGCTCTACCTGCGCGGCCATGTCGAGGACTTCGGCGGCGTCATGGCGCTCGCGCTGCCCGCCGGGCTGCAGCGCGCGGGGCACGCGGTGCTGGGCGGGCTGATGCTGGTGCTGCTGGCGCTCGCGGTCTTCGCCGCGATCGACGCGCCGCTGCAGCGCCACCTGCACGCCTCGCGCCTGAAGATGAGCCACCAGGAGCTCAGGCAGGAGCACAAGGAGATCGAGGGCAACCAGGAGGTGAAGGGCAAGATGCGCGTGCGCATGCGCGAGATGTCGCGCCGCCGGATGATGGCCGCGGTGCCGCACGCCGACCTGGTCGTGATGAACCCGACGCACTACGCGGTGGCGCTCAAGTACGACGACGCCACCATGGCCGCCCCGCGCGTGGTGGCCAAGGGCGCCGACCTGCTCGCGATGCAGATCCGCGACGCCGCCGACGGCGCCAAGGTGCCGGTGCTGCAGGCGCCGGTGCTGGCGCGCGCGCTGTACGCCCACGCCGAGCTGGACCGCGAGGTCCCGGCGGCCCTGTTCACCGCGGTGGCGCAGGTGCTGGCGTACGTGTACCAGCTCAAGGCGGCGCTGGGCGGACGCGGGGCGATGCCGGGGGGTCTGCCGGCGCTGGACGTGCCGGTGGAGCTGGATCCGCATCACGGGGCGGAGGTGGGGGCGTGATGCCGGCGCCGACCCTCACCCCGTCCCTCTCCCGCCAGCGGGAGAGGGTACGCACTGCGGCCACCTTCACCTTCTGCCAGCGTGAGAGGGAACGCACGGCCACCTTCTCCTTCCGTCGGCGGGAGAGGGAACGCACGGCCACCTTCTCCCTCTGTCGGCGGGAGAGGGAACGCACTGCCGCCGTCCGGCCCCCTCCCCCTCCGGGGGAGGGCTGGGGTGGGGGCCGGACGTGCCTCCACGCCGACCCCCATCCCGGCCTTCCCCGACCGGAGGCAGGAGACAAGGCATGACCCCCCTCATCGAGCAGCTGCAGAAATGGCTCGGCCCCAACGCCGGCGCCATCCGCGCCCTGATGGCCCCCCTCTTCGTGATCCTCGTGCTCGCGATGATGGTGCTGCCGCTGCCGCCCTTCGCGCTCGACCTGCTCTTCACCTTCAACATCGCCATGGCGCTCATGGTGATGATGGTCGCCGCCTACATGGTGAAGCCGCTCGACTTCGCCGCCTTCCCCACGGTGATCCTGCTCACCACGCTGATGCGCCTGTCGCTCAACGTGGCCTCCACCCGGGTCGTGCTGCTCGAGGGCCACACGGGACCGGGCGCCGCGGGCGCGGTGATCGAGTCGTTCGGCCACTTCCTCATCGGCGGCAACTTCGCCGTCGGCCTCATCGTCTTCGCCATCCTGGTCGTCATCAACTTCGTGGTGGTGACCAAGGGCGCCGAGCGCATCGCCGAAGTCGGCGCGCGCTTCACGCTGGACGCGATGCCCGGCAAGCAGATGGCGATCGACGCCGACCTCAACGCCGGCCTCATCAACGAGAAGGAGGCCAGGCGCCGCCGCGCCGAGGTGGGCGAGGAGGCCGAGTTCTTCGGCTCGATGGACGGCGCGTCGAAGTACGTGCGCGGCGACGCGATGGCCGGCCTGCTGATCCTGTTCATCAACATCATCGGCGGCTTCGTCATCGGCGTGGCGCAGCACGACCTCTCCGCCGCGGCCGCCGCCGACAGCTACATCCTGCTCGCGGTGGGCGACGCGCTCGTCGCGCAGATCCCCGCGCTGCTCATCTCGGTGGCCGCCGCGATGGTGGTCTCGCGCGTCGGCAAGGAGAGCGACGTCGGCAGCCAGATCGCCAAGCAGGTGTTCAACTCGCCGCGCTCGCTGGGCGTCGTGGCGGGCGTGATCGGCGCGCTCGGGCTCATCCCGGGCATGCCGCACGTGGTGTTCCTGCTCATCGCGGGCGGGCTGGGATACGGCGCGTGGTGGATGGACAAGCGCGACAAGGCACGCGCGGCCGCGCCCCCGCCGCCGCGCGAGGCGCCGCCGGCCAACGCCGAGGCGAGCTGGGACGACCTGCAGCCCGTGGACACGCTGGGGCTCGAGGTGGGCTACCGCCTCATCGCGCTGGTCGACAAGGCGCGCGAAGGCGACCTGCTCGCGCGCATCAAGGGCGTGCGCAAGAAGTTCGCGCAGGAGGTGGGCTTCCTGCCGCCGCCGGTGCACATCCGCGACAACCTGGAGCTGAAGCCCGCCATGTACCGCCTCACGCTGCGCGGCGCGACGGTGGGCGAGGGCGAGGCCTACCCCGGCATGTGGCTCGCCATCAACCCGGGCGGCGCCACCACGCACCTCATCGGCACGGCGACGCGCGACCCCGCGTTCGGCCTGCCCGCGGTGTGGATCGAGGAGCGCCAGCGGGAGGCGGCGCAAATGGCCGGATTTACGGTTGTTGATTGCTCGACCGTGGTGGCGACCCATCTTTCACACTTGATGCAGATCCACGCGGCCAAGCTCCTGGGCCGCGTGGAGACCCAGCAGCTCGTGGAGCACGTCACGAAGCTGGCACCCAAACTGATCGAGGACGTGGTACCGAAGATGGTCGGCATCGCCGCACTGCAGAAGGTCCTCCAGCTGCTGCTGGAGGAAGGCGTGCACATCCGCGACGTGCGCTCCATCGTCGACAGCCTGGCCGAGCATGCGGCCACCGTCACCGACCCGAACGAGCTGGCGCGCCGTATCCGCATCCACCTCGCCCCGGCCATCGTGCAGCAGATCTACGGCGCCACGCGCGAGCTCGACGTCATCGCGCTGGAGCCGGAGCTCGAGCGCCTGGTCACCCAGGCGCTCAACTCGCCGCACGGCGCCGCGCTCGACCCCGGCGTGGCCGACACGCTCACGCGCAGCGCCGCCGAGAGCGCCAAGCGCCAGGAAGACCTGGGCGTGCCCGCCTGCCTGCTGGTGCCCGACCTGATCCGCGCGCCGATGGCGCGCCTGCTCAAGCGCGCCGCGCCGCGCCTGCGCGTGCTCGGCCACAGCGAGATCCCCGAGACGCATTCGATCCGCATCGGCTCGATCATCGGCGGCGCCGCCTGAGCGCCGCCGGCTGCAAGCCCACCAAGGACCCCGCATGAACGTCAAGCGATTCAGCGCCAAGACCTCCCGCGACGCCCTCAACATGGTGCGCCAGGCGCTCGGCGAGGACGCCGTCGTGCTGTCCACCAAGCCGTGC
>Ga0075429_100001122_pt1 | contig 21576 bp, 21 predicted proteins | sample RhiMetdeltSRZDD3_FD_75295 | JGI IMG/M metagenome (GOLD analysis project Ga0075429, IMG submission 75295) | Populus rhizosphere microbial communities from Tennessee, USA - Rhizosphere MetaG P. deltoides SRZDD3 | ecosystem: Host-associated > Plants > Roots > Rhizosphere > Soil | place: USA... | reverse complement strand
GCGTTCCTTTCTATGTCGAGGTTCTCCGTTTCCGCGTGCTCCACCAGACCGACGACTACGCGGCGCTCGAGCGGGACGGCGCGACGATCCAGCTGCACGCGGATCGCACGTACTCGCGCCAGCCGTGGGGGACGCGACTCGCGGGAGTCGAGAAGCGCGGCTTCGGTGTCGAGATCCGCCTCCTCGGTATCGATCCCGACGAGGCCGAGCGCCGAGCCCGCGCCGCAGGCCACACGGTGCTCGCCCCAGCGAAGGACTGGTCGCCGCACGGCTGGCGCGACTGCCTCATCGAAGACCCGGACGGCTACACGTTCTCCGTCGGCGTGCCGCTCCGCACTTAGCATTCGCCAGCTGTGAGCGGACCGCTTCCCCTCGATCAGCCGGATCTCGTTCGCCGTCTGCGGGACGTGCTCGTGGCGGCGAAATTCGACGCGGAGAAGATCGGCGGGGCGCTGGGCACCGACGGCGAGATCCTCTCACGCGCTTCCGACATTCCGGTGCAGCTTCGGCAGCTCGAGCAGCACGGCACGTTCGGCGCCCTCGTGCGTCTGCTCATCGTCGGCGTCGATGTTCCGGTGCCGGAGCTCGCGCCCGCGCTCCTGCCACTCACGGTCGACGATCTCGTTCGCCTGAGGATCGTGGAGCGCCGAGATGGCGTCGCGCGCGCACTCGTGCGGATCGTTCCGCACGATCCTCTGCTCATAACGTCCGACGTTCGCCTGCGCTCGGGCGAGCCCGCACCGGCGGACCACGTGCCGGGCGTGCACCGCCCGTCGGTCACGTTGGCGAACCTGACCGTCCGAAAGCCCGTGCGATCCTTCCTGGACCTCGGCACCGGCTGCGGCGTCGAGGCGCTACTCGCCTCGACCCACGCCGAGCGCGTACTGGCCACCGACGTGAGCCCGCGCGCCGTGAATTTCGCCACGTTCAACGCGCAGCTCAACCTCGCTCGGAACATCGAGTTCCGCGTCGGCAGCTGGTTCGATCCCATCGGCGATGACCGCTTCGAGACCATCGTCTGCAACCCGCCCTACGTGATCTCGCCCGCGAGCGAATACATCTACCGGGATAGCGGCCTGGTCGGCGACAGCGTTTCGGAGCAGGTGGTGCGCGCGATCCCTGGGCATCTCGAGGAGGGCGGCTTCGCGACGGTCGCGATCAGCTGGATCGCCGACCCCGATGGGGACGCCGCAGAACCGGTCAAACGCTGGGTCCGTGACAGCGGATGCGACGCGTGGCTGCTGCATTACCGCACCGACAAGCCGCTCGAGACCGCGGCGGTCTGGAATCAGACGGAGTCTGGAGACCCGGAGCGGTACGCGAAGCTCATCGACACGTGGCTGGCGTACTACCGCGAGCTGGCGATCAGGGGCATCGCCTACGGCTCCCTGGTGCTGCGCCGCCACAAGGCGACGAACTGGTTCCGGACCGATCCGCTGCCGCCCGGACGGCTGAAGGCCGCGAGTGACCACATCCTCCGCGTCTTCGGAGCGCACGACCTTCTCGCGGGCGCGTCCGGCGAGGCCGTCCTGCTGGGAGAACGGATCCGCCTGGTGCCGCTGGCGACCATCGAGCAGCGAGTGCGCTTCGCCGACGGAACACCGCGCATCGAGGAGATGAAGCTGACGCTGGACGAAGGCGTCGGCTTTCAGGCGGGGATGGAAGGGCAGGTGCTGAGCATGCTCACGCAGCTCGACGGCCGGCGCACGCTACGCGAGGCGCTCGCGGAGGCCGCGCGGCGCGAGGGTGTGAGCGATCTCGACGCATACGAGCGAGCAGCGCTGCCGGTCGTCCGCCGGATGTTCGAGGTGGGCTTCCTGGAGCGCGTCGTCTTGTCCATCTAACCACGTCGACCGATCCGCTTCTGTTATCCGGATGACTTGACTCTCTCTCCCACTGACGTAGCGTCCTGCGGCGAGGAGGGGAAGGGATGAATGCACCTATCCCAGAAAGTGGCAGGCGCACCGTTCTCAAGCGCGGCTTCTTCGCGGCGGCGGCGGCCGCGGCGGCGGCGATCGCGATCAGACCCAGCGACCAGCGTCCGGCACTCGCGAGCGTGCCCAGCGGTGACGCGAAGACGATCGAGCTTTTCGGTCGCGGATGGCACGCGGACACGAGCAAGGTCCCGAGCAAGGGCGACTCGTATTCCGTCTATGGCGAGCTGCTCACGTCGCCCGACGGCGACAAGTGCGGCGAGTTCTACGCGGCATGTCTCGCGATCGATTCACCGTTCCAGATGACCGGTGAGGGCATCGGCAGCCTGGAGATCCATACGCTCGTCCTCGCGGGAGGTTCCATCGTCGCGATGGGCGCGGGTGGCGGCGTGGAGCGCAGCTTCGCGATCGTGGGTGGGACCGGTAAGTACACCGGAGCCCGTGGCAGCTACACGGCGAACCAAGACACGTACGGCCTGGGCGGTCGCGGCAATGCTGCGTTCAAGCTCAAGCTGTTGGAGTAGGAGAAGCCAATGGCAGTTGACATGTTCCTAAAGCTCGATGGCATCAAGGGCGAAAGCAAGGCCGAGGGGCACAAGGACGAGATCGACGTCCTGTCCTACAGCTGGGGCCTGTCGCAGACCGGGACGATGGCGTTCGGCGGCGGCGCCGGCGCGGGCAAGGTCCAGTTCCAGGACTTCCACTTCACGAAGAGGACCGACGCGTCGTCGCCTCTTCTCTTCCTCGGGTGCGCGACAGGCGAGCACATCAAGTCCGGGATCATCACCGTGCGCAAAGCGGGTGCGGAGCAGAAGTCCGATGCGGACTTCCTGAAGATCACGCTCAGCGATTGCCTGGTCTCGTCGTACCAGAGCAGCGGCTCATCAGGTGGTGACGTGCCGACCGAACAGGTGAGCCTCAACTACGCCAAGATCGAGTTCACCTACACGAGGCAGGATCCGGACGGCAGTGCCGGCGGCACGACCACCAGGGGTTGGGATCTGAAGGCCAACACGAAGGTATAGGGAATGGCAGCAGTCGATTACTTTCTCAAGATCGACGGTGTCGACGGTGAAAGCACCGACGACAAGCACAAAGGCGAGATCGACATCGAGTCGTTCAGCTGGGGCGTGACCCAGACCGCCCCGCGATCCTTTGGCGGCGGTGGCGGCACCGGCAAGGCCCAGTTCCACGACTTCAACTTCACGAAGGCGGTCAGCAAGGCGTCACCGGTGCTGTTCCAGGCGTGTGCCAGCGGACAGCACATCAAACAGGCGGTGTTCATCGGCGAGGCCGCCGGGAGTACGGATCGCGGCGGCAACCAGTTCCTCAAGTACACGTTCAGCGACATCCTCGTGTCCTCGTTCAAAGAAGGCGGAAGCGCGGACCTCGTCATCGACGCGGCCGCGCTGACGTACGCGAGCGTGAAGACCGAGGCGACGCCGGGTGCGATCGTCGCGGTCACGCCGGCGGCCGTCGGCAATGTCGCGCTCGATCCAAAGACCGGGCAGGTGGTCGTGACGGACTCGCCGTCCGGTCTCCTCGTCTCCGGTCCGACCCTCGGCCGCGAGGGCAGTGGCGGTTTCAATCGCGGTGTGGTCGAGTACGCGCTCACGGATCTCGTCGGTGTCATCAATGGTCCCGACCCGTGCGCCCTCATGCTCGACGTCCGCGAAGTGCGCCAGCCGTCCGAGACGCCCGGCGGCGACGATCCCGAGCAGCTTCCCGAGGCCAGGCGCAGAGCGCCTGGTCCGGTGAAGAAGCTTTCGCGACACGATGTCTACTGGTACGGTCCGACAGATCTCGAGCTCACGCCCGACGACTTCTCGCGCACAGCCCACCGTCTCGGGAGCCTTCAATCCGATCCGAGCGGCGAGCCGGCCGAGATGTCGTTCGATCTCTGCGAGATCGTGAAGAAGCATGGGCTCGAGAGCATCGGCATCCGCATCCAGTCGGCGATGGATCACACGGTCCCGACCGAGGAGGACGGGGAGACCCCGCCTCCGGAGCCGGACAGCGGACCACCATTTGTCATCGATCCCGCGACGTTCACCCTCGACCTCACTCTTGAGATGAGATGAACTGAGCGCACGGCGCGCTCGGTCGGGAACGGGGGCGCTTCGGCGCCCCCGTTCCGTCTGCGAGACTTGCACCGTGTTGCTCGAGGAAGGCCGCGTCGTGTCGCGAGCAGAGGTCGGCGATCTGGGCACGCTCCTAAGGGTCGGCGCGCCGGAGATCGCGGCGCAGGCACATGCCGGACAGTTCGTTCATGTGCGTCCCGGCGTCGGGTGGGATCCACTCCTGCGCCGCCCCTATTCGTTCTGCGGCATCGATCGCCGCGCTGGAGAGATCGAGCTGATCGTGAAGCCGCTGGGCACGGGGGGACAGTGGATCGCGGAACGGCGGGCGGGTGACGCGCTCGACCTTCTCGGGCCGCTCGGTACATCCTTCGTCGTGCGGCGCGACACGCGGAACCTGCTTCTGGTCGCCGGCGGAACGGGCATCGCCCCGATGCGGGTGATCGCCGAGCAGGAGGCCCCGCGGCGCAACGTGACGCTGGTGATGGGGGGTCGTTCGGTCGCCTACCTCTGGCCGTCGGATCGGCTGCCCGCGGGGGTCGAGTACGTGACGACGACCGACGACGGCAGCTTCGGCACGCGTGGCCGCGTCACCGACGTGCTGCCCGCGCTGCTCCCCTGGGCCGATCAGCTCCTCGCATGCGGGCCGTGGCCGATGCTCGCCGCGCTCGGCCGTCTGCGCGACGCCGCCGATCGCGCCGCCTCGACCTATCCCGGCCGGCGCACCCTTCTTGAGGCGCAGATCGCGGTCGAGCAGCACATGGGCTGCGCGATGGGCGTCTGCCGTGCGTGCGTCGTCGTCACCTCCGAGGGCAACGCGCGCGTCTGTCGCGAGGGCCCGGTGTTCGCGCTCGGCGACATCGCGTTCGAGGCCGGCGAGCCCGCGACCGTGGGTGTCCACTAGTGCCGTGGCGACGGCCGAGGAAACAGGTCGAGCGGCCCATCGACGTGCGCCGTTCGCTGGAAGAATCCCTCGAGGTGGCATCGGAAGGCGAAGAGGAAGAGGACCTGGTTGAGCTGGCGGACCTCGATGGTGCGTCCATCGCGGAGGCCGCGACCGGTGACGCCGATGCCGAGCGCATGCCGACGGAGATCGCGGACAAGCTGCGTGAGACGCTCGCCGGCGCGGTGATCGCCGACGTGCGCGCGGTCCCGCACGCGCCGCCGGAGACACTACCGGAGCACGGGGTTGATCTGTCGGTCGAGGCCGCGCGCGGTCTGTGGCTCAAGAACCCCGTCCTCACCGCGTCGGGAACGTTCGGGCAGGGCATCGAGTACGCGGAGCTCATCGACGTCACGCGCCTCGGCGCGATCGTCAACAAAGGCACCACACCGAGGGCCCGACCGGGCAATCCGCAGTACCGCATCGCCGAGACGCCCGCGGGCATCCTGAATTCGATCGGCCTCGAGAACCCGGGCGCCGAGGAGGTCGCGCGAAAGTACGGCAAGCTCTGGCCCAAGCTCGGGGTCCCCGTGATCGTCAACGTCGCGGGGTACAGCGTCCAGGACTACGTCTTCGTCGTCGAAGCCCTCGATGGGACACCGGGCGTGATCGCCTTCGAGCTCAACGTGTCGTGCCCGAACGTCGAGGGCGGAATGCTCTTCGGTTCCGATCCGGGACTCGCCGCCGAGGTGACGCGCGCGGTGAAGGACGCGACCGACAAGCCGGTCATCGTGAAGCTCACGCCGAACGCGAACGACGTGGTCGCGGTCGCGCGCGCGTGCGAGGAAGCCGGAGCGGACGGGCTCACGACGATCAACACGGTCCTCGGCATGCGGATCGATGTCGCGAAGAAGCGGCCCATGCTGGGCACCGGCAGTGGCGGCCTGTCCGGGCCGGCGATCCGCCCTATCGCGCTGCACATCACGTATCAGGTCGCCCAGGCCGTCAGGGTCCCGGTCATCGGCGCCGGTGGCGTCACGAACGCGAGCGACGCGCTCGAGTTCCTCATGGCCGGCGCTTCGGCGGTGCAGGTCGGGACCGCGACGTTCGCCGACCCGATCGCGCCGCTCAGCGTGATCGAGGGCCTCGCCGCGTACGTCCGCGCGCAGGGCCTCGGCTCGATCCGCGACATCGTCGGCGCCGCGCAGCCGCGAGCCGAGTGACCAAGCCGCCCGATCCCTTCGCGTTCGGGCCGCTCGCGCTCCTGGAGAAGACCTCGCGCGAACGCCTGAGGAAGCAGGCCTCGAAGCGGCAGCTCGAGGTCGGCGAGATGCTCATCGACGAGCGGCATCCGGCCGACGAGGCGTACGTGATCGTCGACGGCACGATGCGGGTGGTCGGCACGGTCGAGCTCCGGACCCTGGCCATCGTCAGCGCGCCGTCGCTCGTGGGCGAGCTCGTGTTCTTCGACGAGCAGGCGATGGCGGCGACGGTCGTCGCGGACACACCTTGCACCATCTACGTGCTGCCGGGCAAAGAGCTCCGGCGCCTGATGGACGAGCAGCAGATCTTCGCCGTCGCGATGCGCGAGCGTACCGACATGTGGCTTGCGGACGTCTTTCTGAAACGACAGAGCCCGCTGCGGGATCTCCCGTCCGACATCGTCGCGTCGCTCGCGTCGCAGCTGCGACCGCGAATGCTCGCCGCTGATCAGCTCGTCGAGGGGAGCGACGACGACTGGTATCTCGTCCGGCGTGGCGCTCTCGAGCCCGTGGACGGCGGCGAGCGGACCGAGCCCGGCGACTTCATCCAGCGGCAGCGCGGCGTCGGTTACGCGGCGGTCGGCGAGACGTGGCTCTACGAGCTGCGCCTCAGCGACGTCGCGCGCGAGATCGTGCGGTACCAGACGCGGCTTCGGGAGATCAAGGAGACGATCGGCGACCGGACCCGAGTGAAGCTCAGCCCGAACCTCACGATCGTGCACGACTCACGCCTCGGGGGCGCGCTCGTGCGCGACCGGCACAACCGCGCCGTCGTGTCCGAGAGCGTCGCGGCGCTCCTTCCCGCGATCGACGGCCACACCGAGGTCACGCGGCTCACCGAGCTCACGGGTCTCGCGCGCGGTCCGGTGATCGAGGCGCTCGCGGTGCTGATCGCGTCGGGTCTTGCGAACGATGAGTCTCGCTGGCCCGACTTCCGTCCCGACTAGACTCGGCGTCGTGCAGACAGGAACCGCGCGCCCGCAGGCATCGGAAGAGTGGCGCGCCTCGATCGTCCAGCGCCTCGACGCCGTGCATGCGCTGTGGCAGCAGGGCGTCGCCGATCTCACGACCGATCAGGTGAATCACTTCGAACGCCCGGGCGTGCTGCCGATCGCGTTCACGCTCATGCACTTCGTGGTCGGCGAGGATCGCAACGCGGCGAAGTACCTCGGCGCCGGCGCCCTGCTGTGGGACGAGCAGGAGTGGGCGAAGCGCGTCGGGCTCGTCGGTGAGCCGCCGGTGCGCGGCACGCCGATGGCCGACGCCGAGCGGATCCGGCTCGGCGACGTCGACGCCTGGCGTCTCTATCAGACCGCCGTGTTCGCGCGGACCGAGAGCGCGCTCGAGTCCCTGCCCCTCGGCCGCTTCTCCGAGAAGGCGATGGACCGGCCACCAGCGTCCGCACTCCGAGGCGCGTTCATCGCGCTCCTGGTCCCGGAAGGGGAGATCCGCATCAGCGACGTCTGCGAGGCGTACCTCTTCCAGCACGCCGTCCGGCATCTCGGCGAGCTCGAGCATGCACGTGCCCTCGTCGGACTAGGCGGCCTGAGCTAAGGGGGCGCGGCGGCATTCGCCGCCGCGCCCTATAGCGCTAGTCAGTACGCCGCAGGATCCACAGGCCGCTGTTCATGTCACTCGCGTAGACGAGTCCGGTCGCCTCGTCGACGACGACGCCCCAGATCTGCGCGGTGTTGGTCAGGATGCCCCGCTGCGCGGGCTTCACCGGGTTCTGCCCCGCGGGCGGTACGAAGTACGCGACCTCGCGCGGCTCACGCGGGTTGCTCGCATCGACGACGCGCACGCCGTCGGTGTACCAGGAGATGTACACGTCGGTACCGATCACCAGCGGGTTGTGGATCACGTAGTCACCCGCACCCGGGTCGGACGAGCCCAGCGAGTTGATGGTCTTGAACTGCGCGATCTCTCGCGGGGCGCGCGGATCGGAGTAGTCCCAGATGCGCATGTAGCCCCAGCCCGGCTCGGCCGGGCCGCCCTTGCAGAAGTCCTCGTCCGCGCTGAAGAGCAGCTTGCGCGCGTCGTCGTACGACGCGGAGTGAGCGTCACCGTCCTCCCAGGGCCTGTAGATCGTGCGGCTGAGGAAGACCGGGGCGGTCGGTGTCGTGACGTCCAGGGCGATGAAACCGGCGTCCCAGTACGAGACGACGAGCAGCTTCCCATCCGCGGAGGGCGTCATCCCGTGCCCGAAGGCAACTGGGTCGCAGCCCTGCCCGATCGTCGCCGGATCGATGTGAAGGTCCTTCCTGATCCCGAAGGTGGAGACCTCGAAAGGACTTCTTGGGTCGGTGATGTCGATGATCCGGGCGTCCCCGCGGCCGAGCCGATCGCGCGTGCCGCTCGGTGACGACGCGTCCGCGAGCTCGCTGAATGGGACGCTGACATAGGCGAAGGTCCGTCCGAGGTCGGCGCGATGGCCGATCTCGAACTCGTGAACTCCGCGCGTGCAACAGCCCGTGTCGTAGATGCCGAGGGTCACGGGGTGCGCGGCGTCCGTGACGTCCCAGAGCATGAGCCCGCGCGGGATGGTCAGGTCGAGGCGCGAGCCGCAGGTCTGGAGACCCGTGACCGCGATGTGCCGTCCGGCCAGCGGTCCGGATCTCGCGAGATAGGCGACCACGTCTTCGGCCGACGTGTTGGGCGGGTTCTGCAGCGTCGCGACGCGTCTCGGGCTCGATGGGTCGCGTACGTCGATGACCGCGACGCCGGACGCGGGCACCTCGGGGCAGAACCGGTCATTGCCGGTCGCCCAGTCCAGGAAGCCCCAGTGTCCGACGTAGGCAAAGCCGGCGTGCACCCACACGTCGCCGTTGAAGCCGCGGTCCCCGATGCCCTCGTGACCGACGACCTCCATGTTCCAAGCGGAGCCCGCCTTCGTCCCGCCGTCATACGTCTTCTGTGAATTGCTGAGGATCCTCCGCTCGCTTGCGAACAGCTCCTCGCTGTTCTTGTCCGGTCCCGCGAGTGTGACGCCGCTGGTCGCGATGATCAGGATGCCAACAGCCAGCGAGATGAGCGAACGCCGCATGGCGCGCCACCTTTCTCCCCTCAGCTGCTCCCCACCTAATGCCGCACGCCATCCTAGCGGCGCAGCACCAGCCCGATCTTTCCGAACGTCTGTCGCGGCTCCGCGAAGACCCGCACGTCGCCCTTTCCCTCCGCCACGGCGTCGGGTGTGTGGTTCTCCGCGGCGAACTCGACTTCCGACAGGGATGGGAAGTCCGCAAGCAGCCTCGTTGCCATGACGTGGACGAGCTGCTGGATGGAGCGGCTGTTCACGTCATGAAAGGTGCGCTCGATCGCTCGACGCACGTCTCCCGCCGGAACGTGACCCTTTCCCTCTGCGTCGCGGACGTCGCCGTATCGCCAGTGCACATCCAGGCGGACGGTGAGCGGACGATCGGTGAGCTCGGGCAGGCTCGTGTACCGATCGCGAGCGAACTGCTCGAAGGAGCTGCCGGTCGTCTTCAGCAGCCGCATGCCCTGGAGCCCGCTCCGCACGTCGCTGCATATGCACTCGCCCGTCGATCGTTCGAAGTCGGCTTGGGACATCACGACGTCGCCGCGGGTCATCCTGAACACGACGTCGCTGTCACCGTGGACCGCGTCCACCGGGACCTCCTGGGCGGTGACGCGGATGCGCTCCATTTGCGGGTATGTATCGAGGAGCCGACGACCGAGGTACATCACGTACGACTCGAGCGAACGTCCGTCGAAGTCGGCGGCGGTCGCGTACACGAAGTTCTTCATCGTGTCCGTCGCGACGACCTCGCGGTTGTCGCCCTCGGTGTACGCCGCGGCGAAACGCTCCCCGAACACGTCGATCGTCACGGAGGCCGCGAACGGCGGTGCGGAACGCTTTGCGAGCCGGAAGAACACGACGCGCGTCTTCCCGTACTGGATCTCCATCGGCGTCATCGCGGCCGCTCCAACCGATCCAGCGAGATCGCGAGGAACTCGTCGAGACCGGTCTTCAGCTCTGCCTCGCGCGTGTTCGCGAGCCGTGCGCGCAGGACCGGAACGATCTCCCCCTTGGTGCGGCCGGCGACGAACACGACGAACCGGAAACCGAACTTCCTCTCGTACGCGTCGTTCAGCTCAGCCAGATCACGCAACGTTGCGGCGTCGGCAGCGTCGCCCTGCTCGCGCCGCGAGTGGAGCGAGAGAGACGCGGGATCCGCGCCGATGCGCGGGTGCGCATCGAGGACAGCGATCCGTTGTTCTTCGGTCATCGCCTCGAGCGCCGCTCGCGCTTTGGCGATGATCGCGCGCGGCGTGTCCTGACCCGCGTGACGCAGTGCCGCGGCGAGCCCCGGCGCGCGCTCGAACACTGCGGCGAGCCTTCCGGTGATCGCATCGGAGGGCATCTAACTACCGAGGTACGACACGATCCCGTAGCGGGAGACGAGGAGCGGGATGTGCTGATGGCCGCCGACCAGACGGACCTCGAGTGACACGCTGCCGAGGAACGTATCGAGCTGGCGGGAGCGGAAATACGCGCCGACGTCGAACACCAGGCGGTACGTCCCCGGCTCGTGCTCCTCGCCGAGCCTCGCCACGCGGCCGTCCTTGCCCGTCGTGGCCTTGCCCGCGAGCGTCCCGTCCTGATAGAGCGCGACCTCGACGCCGACGGCGGGGACTCCACTCGTCGTGTCGAGCACGTGTGTGGACAGCGTCGCGCGTGTCATCGGGCGGGTATCGTACGCCCGCGATGGCCACACTTCGCATCACCGCCGGGCCGTATACGTTCAAAGCGCGGTGGGAAGAGAAGGACGCGCCGAAGACCGTGGCCGCGGTCCGCCGCATGCTGCCGCTGCGCAGCAAGCTCGTGCACGTTCGGTGGAGCGGCGAGTCCACCTGGGTCCCGATGGGCGAGAGGCGCCTCGGTGTGGACTTCGAGAATCACACCAGTCACCCCGCCCCGGGCGAGATCCTCATCTATCCCGGCGGCATCTCCGAGATGGAGATCCTCTTCCCGTACGGTTCCTGCCTCTTCTCCAGCAAGGTCGGTCAGCTCGCTGGCAATCACTTCGCGACCGTGATCGAAGGTAACGAGAAACTCGCCGAGATCGGCCGCCTCACGCTCTGGGAGGGGGCGCAGGACTTCGTCGTAGAAGAGGTGGATTGAACAGAGAGCGGCTCACCCGTCACGTCGGGCAGGTGCTCTAGTCACGACCGCAGATCTTGCGATCCGCGGTGGACACGTGGTCACCGAGGAAGGCGTCCGCGAAGCGGACGTGCTGATCGCGGGCGGCCTGTTCGACGCGATCGTCGAGCCCGGACACGGCAAGGCTTTCGACGACATCGAAGCGCGCGGCCTGCACGTGTTCCCCGGCGTCGTCGACGCGCACGCACACGTGAACGAGCCAGGTCGCGCGGAGTGGGAGGGCTGGAGCGCGGCAACGCGCGGCGCCGCGGCCGGAGGCGTGACAACACTCGCCGACATGCCTCTCAACTCGATCCCACCGACGCTCGACCAGGAGGCGTTCCAGCGCAAGGCGGTCCTCGGCGGCCGTTCCGCGATCGTCGACTACGCGCTCTGGGGCGGTCTGGTCAGCGCGGATCTCGCCCCACTCCTCGAGCTGAAGACGTCCGGCGTCGTGGGGCTGAAGGCATTCCTCTGCCCCAGTGGCGTTCCGGAGTTCCCGCATCTCGATGCCGAGACGCTCACCGCCGCCCTCGCCGCGGCCACGGTCGCCGGCCATCTCGTCGCCGTGCACGCCGAGGATGAGGCGCTGGTCGCGAAGGGGACCGAGCAGCTGCACACCATGAATCGACGCGACCGCGCGGCGTGGCTCGAGTCCCGGCCGCCGGCCGCGGAGCGGCGCGCGATCGAGCGCCTCGCTGAGGCCGCGCGCGAGACCGGTGCGCGGGTGCATGTCGTTCATGCGTCGAGCTCCGCCGCGGTGACCGCGGTCGTTCGCGCGCGCGAGCGCGGCGCGGATGTCACGGTGGAGACGTGCCCGCACTACCTGCTGTTCAGCGCGGAGGACGTCGATCGCATCGGGCCGGCGCTGAAGTGCGCACCGCCGATCCGCGACGCCTCGTCCCGCGAGCGGCTCTGGCAGCACGTGCTCGACGGCGACATCGATCTCGTCGCCTCCGACCACTCGCCGTGCACCGCCGAGGCGAAAGCGCGGGGCGACAACGACATCTGGGAAGCGTGGGGCGGCGTCACCGGCGTCCAGTCGCTGCTTCCGGTGATGCTCAGCGAGGGCGTTCACCGGCGGGGCCTGCGCCTCGCCGCGCTCGCGCGTCTCGTCGCCGGTGCGCCCGCGCGGCTCCTTGGGCTCTGGCCACAAAAGGGCGCGATCCAGCGTGGGGCGGACGCGGATGTCGCGCTCGTCGCGCTCGATCGGGAGTGGACCTTCGAGGCCGAGCAGCTGCAGGCGCGGAGCGGCCTCAGCCCGTACGTCGGGCAGTCGTTCCGCGGAGCGGTCGTGCGCACGCTGGTCCGCGGCGTGACGGTCTTCGACGGTGGCGATTTCGTAGAGGAGAAACGCCCCGGCCGGTTCGGTCGCCTCGTGAGGAGAATGGCATCGTGAAGACCGCGGTGGGCGTGGCGATCGACGAGCGGCGCCTGCTTCGGCGCCTCGATGAGCTCGCACAACGCGGTGCTCTCCCGGGCGGCGGTCTCTACCGCGCGCTCTACACGCCGTCGTGGGTGTCGGCGACCGAGCTCGTCTCGGGCTGGATGAAGGAAGCAGGACTGCTGGTGCGCCGCGACGCCGTCGGAAATGTCTGGGGACGCGTCGAAGGTTCACGCGGTGGCCGCGTCATCGTCACCGGATCGCACATCGACACGGTGCGCGGCGGCGGCGCGCTCGATGGAGCACTTGGCGTCGTCGCCGCGGTCGAGGCGGTCGCCAGCCTCGTGTCCGAGTTCGGCCGGCCGACCCGCATCCTCGAAGCCGTCGCGATCTGCGAGGAGGAGGGCAGCCGCTTCAACACCAACTTCTGGGGCGCTCGCTCGATCGCCGATCGCGTCGAGCCCGATGAGGTCACGCGCGTGCGTGACGCCGACGGCATCACACTGGGAGACGCGATGCGCGTGGTCGGTCTCGATCCCGCCAACGTCGCGCAGGCGATCCGGCGCGACATCGATACGTTCATCGAGCTACATATCGAGCAGGGGCCGATCCTCGAGGAAGAGGGTCCGCGTCTCGGCGTGGTGCGAACGATCGTCGGGACCGCGCATCTCGAAGTGACCGTCCGCGGTCAGCCTGACCACGCCGGGGCCGCGGCGATGGACCGGAGACGTGACGCCCTCCTCGGTGCGGCTGCGATGACGCTGAGGGTCGCCGAAGCCGCGAGGGAGATGGGACCGCCCGCCGTGGCGACGGTCGGGACCATCAGCGTCGAGCCCGCACAGGTGAACGTCGTGCCGGGTGTGGCGCGCTTCACCGTCGACGCGCGTCACAGCGACAACGCGCAGCGCCTTGCGCTGGTCGCGGAGATCACCAAGGTCTGCAAGGTGACCGGTCGCGAGCGCGACCTCGCGGTCGACGTGCGCACGCTTCGCGACCGGCCACCGGTCCAGCTGAACGAGCGCGTCAGCGACGTCGCCCGCCGCGCCTGCGCCGCCTGCGGGATCACGCCCCGTGACATGACGAGCGGCGCCGGCCACGACGCGCAGGTGCTGAGCGCGGCCTCGCACGCGGCGATGATCTTCGTCCCGAGCATCGGAGGCCGCTCGCACTGCCCGGAGGAAGCCACGGCGGCCGAGGATGTGATCCTCGGAACGCGAGCGCTCGCGACCGCGCTTCGCGAGCTGGCGTACTCCTAAATGGCCATCCTGCTGCGTGGCGGAACGCTGCTCCCGATGGGCGACGGCGCGCGTCCGATCAGCGCCGACATCCTCGTGAGTGGCGCGCGTATCGGTCAGATCGGAACCGACCTGCAGACGCCGCCCGACACCGAGGTCGTGGATTGCTCTGGCTGCTACCTGATGCCCGGCCTCGTGCAAACGCACGTGCACCTGGTGCAGACGATGTTTCGCGGTCTCGCTGAGGACCTCGGCCTCCTCGACTGGCTGCGCCGCTTCATCTGGCCGCTCGAGGCCGCCCACGACGAGGCATCGGTCCGCGCGTGCGTCCGGCTCGGCCTGGGCGAGCTCATCACCACCGGGACGACGACGATCCTCGACATGGGCACGACACGCTGGGGCGACGTCGTCGCCGAAGAGCTGGTGCGCTCGGGGATCCGTGCGCGGTTCGGCCAGGCGATGATGGATACCGGCGAGCACGTGCCGGCGGACCTGGTCCAGAACACGCGCGCGGCGCTCGACGCGAGCGCGGAGCTCCTGAAGCGCTGGAGCAAGGCGGGCGCAGGACGTATCGGCTACGCGTACGCGCCGCGCTTCGCGCTCTCGTGCACACGCGAGCTCCTCGAAGCCGTCGGGATGCTCGCCAAGATGAGCGAGACGCTGGTGCACACGCACTCGAACGAAAGCGTGGAGGAACGCGCGGCCGTGCAGGGCGTCACCGGCATGTCGCCGATCGGCTACCTCGCGCAGGTCGGGATCGCGACGCCGCGGACGATCATCGCGCACGGCGTGCACATCGACGATGAGGAGCTGACGACCCTGCGCGAGAGCGGGAGCGCCGTTACCCACTGTCCGTCGTCGAATCTCAAGCTCGGCTCCGGCGTCGCGGACGTGGTCCGCCTGCGACAGGCGCGGATCACCGTCGGGATCGGCGCCGACGGCGCGGCCTGCAATAACGAGCTCGATGGATTCCAGGAGGTGCGCCTCGCCACGCTGCTCGCGCGCACGCTGCGTGGGCAGGGCGCGTTCACGGCGACGGACGCGCTGATCATGGCGACGCGCGACGGTGCCCGCGCGCTGCACCTGGAGGAGGAGACCGGCTCGCTCGTCGCGGGACGCCGCGCCGACATTCTGGTGATCGACGGCGAGCGGCTGGCGGGACCGGGTGGGGACCCGGTCGCGCGGATCGTCTTCGGCGGTGGCTCGCGCGGTGTGCGCGATGTGCTGATCGACGGAACGTTCATCGTGCGAGGCGGCGCGCCACTGCTCTTCGATCCGGCCGAGGTCCGTGCGAAAGCCGCCGAGGCGTTACCCGCCCTGCTCGGGCGCGCGAAGGTCGCCTAGCCCGAGCTGGCGGTCGCGCTCGGGCCGTGCGTCACGGCCGCCTGGACGCGGTGCAGCAGCTGCGTGAAGTCGAATGGCTTGGGCAGCGTCGCATGGATGCCGGGCAGCGCGCTCCGCATCGGAGCGACCGCCGACACAACGATCACCGGAGGATGCTCGCCCGGGATCTTGCGCAGCTTGGAGTAGAACTCATAGCCGTCCATGACCGGCATCATGAGATCGAGAAGGATCACGTCGGGACCCCAGGACAGCCAGCGGAGTGCGTCGCTGCCGTCGCACGCGCACGCCACCTCGTAGCCCTCATCGCGCAGGAGGATCGCGTAGAAGTCTCGGAGGTCCGCGACGTCCTCGACGACCAGCACTCGCTGTGGCGGGGTGTGACTTCTCACCAACCGATGATGGACCTTCATCCGGTGAATAGATAGCAGCGATCTCACAACGCCGTGCGCCTGCTTGCCTGGTGGACCGTTGGCAAGCGGGCTAAGACGCGGCGGGCGTGCGCTCCGCGCCTAGTCGATCGCGGGGCGCACGAGCGCCTTCAGGGCGATAACGCTGAAGGCGGCCACGGGCCGAGAGTACCCATTGAGCACGACCTCGCCCACGCCTTCTGACTCGACGGACGAAGCCGATGCGGACGAGCGTCGCCTGCGCAGTACCCGACCGCTCGCAGCGCATGGTCGTCGCGCGTGTCCGGCCGTCGCGTCGAACGCGGCGCGGTGGAAGCGCTGCTGCGAATTCTGCGCCGCGAGCTCGCCAGCAACGATCACCGTCAACAACAAGGACCGCGACGGCGGCGACGAGTACCCAGCCGGCGGCAGTCGTAGTGAGGCTTTCGCCGGTGCGAAAGGGATAATCCGCCCCGTGAGAATCCATGTCGCGCGCGACCTGGACGACGTACTGGATCACCTTTCCAGCGCCACCGAGGTGACACTTCTCGCCGGCGGCACCGACCTGATGGTCGACCTGAACTTCGGCCGAAAGCGTCCGGAGCGCGTGGTCGCCATCGACCGCGTAGCGGAGCTTGCGCATCTCGAACGCAACGGCCGCGTGCGGATGGGCGCGGGCGTCACGTACACCCGAATGCTCGCGGAAGACATCGGTTCGGCCGCGCTCCGCGAGGCCGCAAGGACCGTGGGCTCTCCGCAGATCCGCAACGCGGGGACGCTCGGCGGGAACATCGCGACGAGCTCGCCGGCCGGCGACACGCTGCCGGTGCTCGCTGCGCTCGATGCGACCGTCATCCTGCGCTCACAAGCCGGCGATCGGCGTGTGAGATTCACCGAGTTCATCACCGGCCCGAAGAAGAACGTCCGCCGAGCCGACGAGGTCGTCGTCGGCGCCGAGTGGGACGACGCCGGCCCGGCGCAGACCTTCATGAAGGTCGGCACCCGCAACGCGATGGTGATAGCGGTGGCCGGCCTTGCGCTCGTGATCGACCGCACGCGGCGCCGCGTCGGCGTCGGACTCGGCTCGTGCGGGCCGACGATCCTGCGCGCCAGGGAGGCGGAAGGATTCGCAGCGGGGCTGCTCGAGACGCACGCGTGGGAGCCCCGCGGAACGCCGAGCGACTCGGAGCTCGGCGAGTTCGGCCGGCTTGTGGCCACCGCCGCGCGCCCGATCGATGACCAGCGCGGCACCGCCGCATACCGGCGACACGTGCTCGCCGTCATGGGCGCACGCGCGCTCGCGCGCGTGTGGAGAGTCGCGTGAGGCTGAAGCTTCAGATCAACGGCGGCGAGCGCGAGGCCGAGGCGCGCGAGCACGAGAGCTTGCTCACCGTGCTGCGCGAGCGTCTCGGTCTCTGGGGCAGCAAGAACGCCTGCGAGCAGGGCGAGTGCGGATCGTGCTCGGTGCTGATGGACGGACAGCTGGTCTGCGCGTGCCTGGTGCTGGCCGGCGCCGCGGAGGGCCGCGACGTTCGTACGGTCGAGGACCTCGCCGACGGCGAGCACATGCATCCGGTGCAGCGCGCGTTCGTCGACGCCGGCGCGGTGCAGTGCGGTTTCTGCACTCCCGGCTTCATCGTCGCGACCGCCGCCCTCCTGCGCGACAATCCCGAGCCGACCGACGCCGAGATCCGCGAGGCGCTGTCAGGGAACATCTGCCGCTGCACGGGATACGGCAAGATCCTCGAAGCCGTGCGAAGCGTGGCCGCGGAGATGTACCACGGCTGATCGTGAGGATGCGATCGCGTTCTACCGGCGCGAGCTTGGTCGCGAAGTATCGCTCGGCGCGGATGAAGAGCTCGTACTTGAGCGTGACGGCGCGAACCTGGTGGCAGCGGTGCGCCTCGTGTCCGAGGACGGTGTACTGGTGCTGAGGACCATGGTGGTCGCTGAAGGCTCGCAGCGGCGCGGCATCGGCGCTCGCTTGTTGCAGCGAGCTTCGCGAGCCATCGGCAACCGCGAGTGCTACTGCGTAGCCTGGTCGTACCTTGAGTCGTTCTATGGACGGGCAGGTTTCCGACTGATCACTGCGGAAGCTCTGCCGCTCCACCTGCGTGCGCGCCTAGGCGATGGCCTCATTGCGATGCGACGCGAGGCGCGAAGATGACGCTGGCTCCCGCGAAGCCGCGGCTGCGTGGCGTCGTCGGTGAATCCGCGCCGCGGGTCGACGCGCCGCCCAAGGTCAAAGGCGAGTTCCTGTACGGAAGCGACCTCTCGCGCGAGGGCATGCTCTACGGCGCGACGCTGCGCAGTCCGCACGCGCACGCGCGCATCGTTGCGATCGATGTCGCGGCCGCGCGCCGCATGCCCGGCGTGCGGGTGGTGATCACGTCGGACGACCTTCCGACGCAGGAGAAGTTCGGGCTCATGCGATCGGACCAGCCGGTCCTCGCGACGCGCGTGGTGCGCTACGTCGGTGAGGCGGTGGCGATCGTCGCGGCGGACGATCCCGAGCAAGCGCGTCTCGCGACGAAGGCGATCCGCGTCGAGTACGAGCTGCTGCCCGCGGTCACCGACGTCGTCGCGGCGCTGCAGCCCGATGCCCCGAAGCTCCACGATCCGAAGGACGGCAACGTGATCGAGGACGTACGCGTCGTGCACGGCGACCCGGACGCGCAAGCGGACGTGGTCGTCGAGGGCGAGTACGAGGTCGCGATGCAGGACCAGGCCGCGCTCGGGCCCGAAGCGGGCCTGGCCATACCCGGGCAGGACGGCGGCGTGACGCTCCACATCGCGACGCAGTGGCTGCATGAAGATCTGCGCCAGATCGCCCCCTGCCTGGGTCTCCCGGAGGACAAGGTGCGGCTCGTGCTCGCGGGCGTCGGTGGCGCGTTCGGCGCGCGTGAGGATGTCACGCTGCAGATCCACGTCTGCCTTCTCGCGCTCGCCACCAAGCGCGCGGTGCGGATGACGTACGGCCGCGAGGAATCCTTCTACGGGCACGTGCATCGGCATCCCGCGCGCATGTGGTACCGGCACGGAGCGACACGCCACGGCAAGCTCGTGTTCGTGCGCGCCACGATCGTGCTCGACGGCGGCGCGTACGCGTCGTCGACCTTCGCCGTCGTCGCGAACGCCGCGTGCTTCGGCGCCGGGCCGTACCGCGTTCCGAACGCCCTCATCCACGCCGTCGGCGCGTACACGAACAATCCGCCGACCGGCGCGATGCGCGGGTTCGGCGCGGTGCAGTCGTGCTTCGCGTACGAAGCGCAGATGGATAAGCTCGCAGCCGCGCTGGGCATCGATCCGGTCGACCTGCGGGAGCGCAACGCGCTCGCGAACGGTGACCGCATCGTGACGGATCAGCCCGTGGAAGGCTCCGCGCCCGTCGCCGAGGTGATCAGCCGCTGTGCGGCGCTGCCGATGCCCCCCGATCGGCCGTCTAACGATCCGCTGGAGCTGCCGGGCGGCACCGGCAACCTCACGCGCGGCGAAGGCGTGCGACGCGGCGTCGGCTTCGCGGTCGGGATGAAGAACGTCTGCTACTCGCACGCCTTCGACGACTTCTCGACCGCGCGCGTCCGCGTCGCGCGCGAGGGGGATCGAATTGTCGCGCGCGTGCACACCGCCGCATCCGAGGTGGGGCAGGGGATCGTGCTCGTCTGCGAGCAGATCGCGCGCACCGAGCTCGGCGTCCAGCGCGTGATCGTCGAGACGCCGGACACGACGATCGGCTCCGCCGGTTCATCCTCGGCGTCACGGCAGACATGGATGACAGGCGGCGCGGTGCTCGCCGCGTGTCGCGAGGTCAAGGTCGAGCTCGCGAACCGCGCGGGCCGTCGCGGTCTTCGCGTCGATCAGGTCGATATCGGCGAGCTCCTGGACACGCCGGTCGAACGTCTCGTCACGCACCGTCACCGCCCGACGGAGGGGCGGAACGACACCACTCAGAACGACGGCCACGTCGCCTTTCTCTTCGCGGCGCACCGCGCGGTCGTCGACGTCGACGTGGACACCGGTCTGGTGAAGGTGGTGCAGATCGCGACCGCGCAGGATGTCGGCAAGGCGATCAATCCGCTCGCGGTCATCGGGCAGCTGGAAGGTGGCATCGCCCAAGGCCTCGGCCTGGCCGTGATGGAGGAGGTCCAATTAAAGGACGGCGCGGTGCGCAACGCGTCGTTCACCGACTACCTGCTGCCGACGATGCTCGACATGCCGCCGGTCGTGTGCGATCTCATCGAATTCCCGCATCCGGACGCGCCGTACGGTGCGAAGGGTGTCGGCGAGCCGCCGACGATCTCGAGCACGCCCGCGATCGTCGCGGCGATCCGCGCCGCGACGGGCCGCGCGCTCGAGCGTGTCCCGGTGCGCCCGGACGACATCGTGTTCGAAGCATCGTCGCACTCAGGCTGGAGCGTGGTGCCGGGCGAGGATCCGCGTGGAGCGGTGCGCGCGTGATAACGGCGGTTGCATGCCGCCGCGGGTGACGCGGCGAGCCGAGCCGCGGCAGGCCCCGCGGCGGTAGTACGACCCGTTGCCCGCCCGCGCATCATTCACGGCGATGCTGTCCCTCGAGACGCTTCGCGCCGCGCCAAAGGTGCTCCTTCACGACCATCTCGACGGAGGGCTGCGTCCCGACACGATCGTCGAGCTCGCGCGCGACCAGAAGTACGCGGGCCTGCCGACCACCGATCCCGGCGAGCTCGCAAGCTGGTTCCACGCGAGCGCGGCCAGCGGATCTCTGTCGCTCTACCTTCGCGGCTTCGCGCACACGATCGCGGTCATGCAGACCGTCGAGGCGATCGAGCGCGTCGCGTACGAATGCGGCGAGGATCTGGCGCGTGACGGGATCGTGTACGCCGAGGTCCGTTATGCGCCGGTCTTCAGCACGCAGAGCGGCCTGAATCTCGAGCAGGTCGTCACCGCCGTCGTGCGCGGCTTCGAACGTGCCGAGGCTCGCTACCCGATCACGCTGCGCCAGATCATCTGCGCGATGCGCGATCGCACCGACTCGCTCGAGATGGCCGAGCTCGCGGTCGCCCACCGCGAGCAGGGCGTGGTCGGCTTCGACATCGCCGGTGAGGAGGCTGGCCATCCGCCGAAAGCACACCTCGAGGCGTTCCAGCTCTGCCGCCGCGAGAACTTCTCGATCACCATCCACGCGGGCGAAGCCTTTGGGCCGCGATCGATCTGGCAGGCGCTGCAGTACTGCGGCGCGCACCGCATCGGACACGGTGTGCGGCTCATCGAGGACATGGCGATCGCCGACGCCGGATCTGGGGGCGCGGCCACCGTCGTGAAGCTTGGCCAGCTCGCGGCGTACATCCGCGACAAGCGCATCCCGCTCGAGCTGTGTCCATCGAGCAACGTCGACACCGGCGCGGTTCCGACGCTCGAGGAACATCCCATTCGTCACTTCATGGCGCAGCGGTTCCGCGTGACCGTGAACACCGACAACCGGCTCATGTCGGACGTCACGCTCTCCGAGGAGTTCCGGCGCCTGTCGCGCGCATTCGCCCTCACGCTGGCTGACGTCGAGACGCTCACCATGAACGCGATGAAGAGCGCCTTCATCGGTCACGACGAGCGCCTCACGCACATCTACGGCACGATCAAGCCTGGCTTCGCGAAGCTTCGAGGGGAGCCGGCGCTCGCGGGATATCGGCTGCCGCCGAGCGCTTAGCGCATCGCGGTCATTCCGAGTTGGTATCGGACTGCCCGCACACAAGAGCCAACTAGAATCGCCGCATGATCCGACCTTCGGCCATCGACAAGACGCGCCTGCAGCGGCGCCAGCTCCTGCGCATTGGGTTCGCCGGGGTCGTGACGCTCATCGTCGTGGAGCTCGCGGCGGCCATCGCGCCGTTCCTGCGCGTCACGCGCATCACCGGTCTTGGCGCGCCGGTCAC
>Ga0075429_100001119_pt1 | contig 21589 bp, 11 predicted proteins | sample RhiMetdeltSRZDD3_FD_75295 | JGI IMG/M metagenome (GOLD analysis project Ga0075429, IMG submission 75295) | Populus rhizosphere microbial communities from Tennessee, USA - Rhizosphere MetaG P. deltoides SRZDD3 | ecosystem: Host-associated > Plants > Roots > Rhizosphere > Soil | place: USA... | reverse complement strand
CCGGCTGCCCGCAACATCGTCGTGGAGTGGCTCCCCACCTTCTCCCCGATGGCTCGTCGCATCCTGGGTCCGTTCTTCATTGCCTATGTTGCTCTTCTGGGACTCACGTTGCTTTTGGTGTTCCGCGCCATGTTCAGCCAGCGGCCCCGCAAACCTTCTGGTGTTCCAGCTTGGGCAAGAGCGGAGGTTCTGATCCTGCTCGCGCTCGCGGTGCTTTCCGTAGTCGGCCTGCGATTCGTTGGGACCCTGGCCTTGGGCGGGTTCCCGCTTCTCTGGGAATTACTGACCGAAACCCTCCAACCTCGCCCGGCCGACCCAAAGCGAAAAAAACAAGCCAGCCGGACCAAAAACGAGCCAATCCTTTGGTCTTCGGTCGTGACTCTCGCCATCCTTCTTCTCACGACCTCGATCGTGACCAACGCGTACTGGAAACACTTCGGCGCCAGAGCCCGTTTCGGCGTTGGCGTGATGCCGTATCTCTTTCCGGAAAAGCTCACCGACTGGATGGAGCAAAATCACGTTGAGGGACGTTTCTTCAACGGGTACGAGACGGGGAGCTATCTAGATTGGCGCTACGGGGCCTCACAGAGGGTCTTCACCGACACACGACTGGTGAGCGATGAAGTCTATCGGGAATACATTGCATTGATGGACTCACCGGCCGAGTGGCCAAAGGTCGTGGCCAAGTACCGCCTTCAGGGAGCCATGCTGGACAAGCGCGATCCAGACCAAATGAAACTGTATCGGATGCTCAAACCCGACCCGACCTCCAGGCTGGTGTATGAGGATCCGCGCTACGCCTTGATCTTCACCGGGGTTATGAGCGGGAACTGATGAACTGAGACGAAGCGGGACGGCGGTTTTGCCGCCGCCCCGCTCTGGTGACTACTCAGTCGGAACCCGATATACGCGGAACTGGGCGATTCGGAAGTCGTTATTCGTGTCGATCGTCCAGACGATGTCCACCAAGCTGGCATCGAACATGGTGGAAGGAGCCAGGGTGAACTTGGACTGGCCCTTGGCACGGGTGAGATCGATAAAGCCAAGCAAGCACAGATCCTCTCCCTCATCGGTTAGAGAATCCGCGCAGGCGAACATGTGACCTCCGGGCTTCCCCAGAATCCTCACAAAGACCGCATACTTGCCCGCCTCATTCGTGGTCATCACCGCCCGATGGTTTCCGGTCGCATTGCAATCGGTGATGTTCCAGGACGTGCCATTCGTGACAAGAAGCGTCGCATTGTTGGCATCGCGGTTGACGAAGATCCGATTACCCTCGCCGCATCCGCCCGTGTAGTCCTTGTTGGGGTGTCCAATCAGGTTGAATTGGTAGACCTTGTGCCACCGCTCCGGGACATCCGGAGGATTCGCGTTCGCAACTGCACATAGGCCGACGCATCCAAGAACGAGCGTGAATGCTGGCCGCAGGAACTTGTATCGATGCATTGATTCTCCCTTTGATTGAGTTTACAGGCATCGAATTCCACGACGGCCCTCACCCCCCCGGACATCGCAGCTCGCGGCAGATGTCGAGAGCAAACAGTTTGCAGCGATCCCCCCCAATGCTGCGATCATGATGCATCCTGAAGTGAGGACCCCACCATTGCAGAAGATCCGTTGATCGTTCAAGCAATTCTTGTGGGTAAGTTGCCCCAACATTGCAAATAAAAACGTTTGGGCTAAATGAGTTGGATCTGTTGCTTTTGTAGCAGATCGGGACAGCCGCGCGCTTCTGGCACGGCTGCCCCGCTTCGGAATCAATGCATCAATGCAGAAGGTACATGCGCTTTCCTAGCGTGTACCCCTTCGTTTCCATGCGATACAGATAGAGTCCCGAGGCCACCCTCACCCCCGCACTCGATCGGCCATCCCAGATCGCTTGATGTTGACCGGATGGCAGCGTGCTGTTCACCAGCTCCCGAACCCGCCGGCCGTTCAGATCGAACACGCTGATCACGACGCGTTCGTCCGTGAGCAAGCTGAAGTGAATGGTCGTGGATCCGGAGAACGGGTTGGGCACGTTCTGGAGCAAGCCGTAGGCCGGCGGCGCCTCTTCCGCCACGCCGGTGACGGAATTGACGACTTTGAAGGCCTGGTCACTCCGATCGATGCCCATAAGGGCAGTCGCATCATATGCGTAAACGGCCACCCGACCCGCGTCGGTGAGGGTGTTGGGGAATCTCCAGACGTAGCTTTGCCCGTGCACACCGCTGGCAATTAGCGTCCAGGTGGCCCCATTGTCGGGCGAGTAGAACAGATCCGAATGATCGGGATGCCAGGCGGGTGGGATGTCCCACCGAATCTCGACCGCAGTTCCGGCCATGAAGCTTCCGCCCGCGTTAACGGTACGCAGATGGGGCCGGAGAATCCGGATATCGTCCTGGGCCACGAAAGTCGTCATGTCCCGCACCTCGCCCGTGATAACGACATGGACCGAATCGTCGTCGGGCAAGGCCTGGAGGAACGTTCCGCGATCGAACTTCAACGTCCGGTCGGGAACACCGTTCAGGTTGAAGTCCCCGACCACGTCAACGGAGATGTCGGCGGGCACGGTGCCCAGGGCCCGGACCGTTTCCAGAACGATATCCGCCGGATTCAATCCCGCCGGCAGCTCGACATAGGCGGTCACCCATCTCCCCGGGGCGCCGGCATTGAGCGTGTTGGGATCCACGTCCGCCAAGGCGGCATTCGTCGTTCCCACGCGGAACAGAACATCTCGGGCGATCGTCGGATTGATCGGGTCATTGCTCAGGATGTTGAGCATCGCCTGATATTGATTCGGAACGAGGTTCATCGCGTTCATGATGACCTGAACGTCGATACACTGAGCCGGAGAAAGGACACCGTTCGGAGGTTGGACGGATAGCCAGGAGGGTGCCGTGGTGATAGATACCGCCAAGTTGTCATGCAGGAAGGGCGTGTTGAAGGCCACGTTCAAGCCGTCGTCTCGAGTGGCGTTTTGAATCCCAACCGTGGCCGTGGTCACGACGCCAAGCATGGATAGGTACTGATACACGATCGTCCCATCCGGACTCAGGATGACCTGGAAGGTAAACGGCCCGTCCCCTTGTGCCCGGCTGACATCCTGGAACTGGACGATCAACCGGCTCCCATCGTTGTAGTAATACGCTTTGCGCGTGGACATGTAGAGGTCATCCCAGAACGGGGCGATCAGGTTTTCCGGACTAAGCAATGACGGGAGCGGTTGGTTCGAGAAAGACGTGACCGTAGAGGTGAAACTGATCCAGCCATTCGTGCAGACGGTGAAGCTCGGGAACGTATTATCGTAGAATGGGAACGAGAAGCCGATCGGCAACGGACCCGAGTTCTGTTCGTCTCCCGAGATTGAAATCAGAGTCCCCACCGAACGAATGTCGGTCCAGTTGAACACGGGGCCACCCGGCTCGTCGCTGTCGATCCAGCGGTGGCCGTAGTGATCGGGCCCGCCTCTTCGTTCCACGACTGGGGTACCGATCCGTCGATCCTCCGCTCCTTTTGCCACTTCCAGTCCGTCGTAGACGAGCACGCCTCCGATGCAAGGATTGAATCCAGGCAGCGTTGCCCCTGTGGAGAATCGAACCGCCCCCGCGGCGGTTACGGGGATATCGACTTCCACGTTCGTGCAGGTTGCGTACTTCAGCTCGGGAACGCCCACCGTCCTGTTCTCGGTGGCGCGGAAAGAGTCGGCGCTGTAGGCGTAAACATAAAACGAGCCCGCGATCGCGTGAACGCCATCCGGAGGTAGCTCGCGGTTCTGGCAGGTAAGCCAGGTCATGCGATTCCCGCCTCCCGAACTCGGCCACGTGTCCGAGGGAAACTGCAACCCATCTCCACAGAATGTCCAGTTGTACACATCAACGCCCTGGCCGGTCAGACCGTTGTAGGTGATGCCGCAGGTGAGACCGGTGACGCCAACAGCATTCGCCCCGGCAACCACGACATAGATATCCTGTCCGACCCCGGTTGGAGCCTGCGTGACATAGCTCGAGCACGGAAGGTTGGTCGGCGCGGAGCCCCCATCCTCGGCGGCCCGGCACGTCTGCACGCTCTTGCTGGTGTGGCTGCGAACATGGAGCGCCAGTCGGGGACCATCGGGCGGAGGAGCGGGCGGACTCAAGGCGCTGATTGCGTACTCGAGATTGCTCCCTCCGGTGTTGCACAACCGCAGCGTCTTGGTCTTCGTCCCCCCCGGCATCGCCGTTCCTTCAATGCTGGCGGGAGTCGCGACCGCCACCGGCGGAATCACCCCGGTTCCGCTCAGCGGAAGCGCGGTGGGCGAATGCGGATCGTTGCTGACGAAGGTCAATGTCCCACTTCGGTCGCCTGCGGCAAGTGGTTGGAACCGGACCAGGAGCAAGTGGCTATCTCCGGGACTCAGGCTCAAGCTGGATTCGAACACCATGTAGTCATCCCGACTGGGGATCATCGAGGACACGTTCAACACATCCGTACCGACGTTGCTGACGGTTAGCGGGAGATCGTGAACCCTTCCGATGAACAGCGAGCCGAAATCCAGTGCCGTGGGGGTGAGTTGAATGCGGCCTGCCCCGGTCACGTGAAGCTCGACCGGAACCGAAAGAAGCCGCTCATCCGGGTCGTTGCTCTGGATTGCGATCTGGGCTCGGTAGGTTCCGCCGTTCAGCCCCGCCGCGTTGAAAGAGACCTGCACATTGCGGTTCTGCCCGGGAGGAACGGTGGCATCGTCCGTGTCGAGCGACAACCACGAAGGACCAATGAGGCTCAAGGAATACGTGAGAGCCTTGAGGAGCATGGGCCCGGAGTTGTAGTTGTTGTAGTACAGGTATTCCCAAGTCATGCCGGTGGCAATCACGTGTCCGTGCCCCACTCGGTACTCGACCGTGGTCGGCCGGTGTTGAATATTGCTGTCCGTCACCACCAGCGCCCCTGCGGGCAGGTTCTGGATGGTGCAGTGGTTGGCGGAATTCCCCAGGAGGAGAGGCGGCAGGCCTTGAACGATCGGGTGATTCGGCAGGAGAACGCGGTTTTGCGACTCGAGGTCGCCGAATTCAACCAGGACCCCGCCGGGGATCTGAACGTTGCTTCCCTGGGTGGCCAGTTGATACTGAACCACGCCACCCGCGGAAACGAAGGCCTCGAACTTGGCCACATTGGCACTCAGCGCGCTGTAGTACGTGCTGGACTCGTCTCCCACGGTGATGATCAGGTCGTAGGTCGAAAAATTGGTGCTGGCGATTGCTGAGGCCGGAATGACGGTGCATGGCAAATGAAAGTTGGCGTCCAGCACCGTATTCATGAACACGCCCCAGGCGGAAGTCTCCTGGATGACCAGGATCCTCGGATCCCCCGCCGCCGTGCCGGGTTGGATGGGGGTCGAGTCCCCCGTACTGGAGTTCCCTTCCGCGCTCGCGCGAGGAGGTGAATAGGCCGGAACGAGCAGTGCATCCGCGTCGTCTGTGTCCAGCTCGATGTACAGATTGCTTCCGCCGGTGTTGGCGATATTGAGCAGTTGGCTCGACGTATCTCCGGTGAACAGCGACTCGTTCAATGACGACGGCGCCACGACGATATCCGGGGCCGGGATGCCTTCCCCGCTCAATACAACGGTCAGGGCAGGGGTATCCGGATCGTCGGAATGGAGGGTCAACGTCCCCGGACGCGGTCCCGTGGACGTGGGAGCGTAATGGACTTGCACCGCCAGCGAAGCGTGCGGAGCCAACATGAACGTGTTCGGTGTCGCGGTGTAATCGGGATGACTCAAGTCGATGCCGGTCACGTGAAGCTGTTCTGAGCCCTCGTTCTTGACGCTCAAATCCAGGGTCTTCGTGTCACCGATCAACTGAACGCCAAAGTCGAGAGCGCCGGGGGAAACGGCCACGTCGGGGGCTCCGGTCACGTCCAAATGAACCGGAATACGAACGAGCCGCGAGAGCGGATCGTTGCTCGTGATCGCGATGGCGGCATCGTACGGGCCGCCATCGAGACCCTCGGCATCGAACCCGGCGTGGATGGTCAGATTTCCTCCCGGAGCGATGGTTCCCTCGGTGGGGTCCACGGACAGCCAGGAGGGTCCGGCCGTCCATTCCAGCGCGTTGGCCATGAGCAGCGCTCCGTCGGTGTTCGCTTGCCAGAAATCGGAACGCGCGCCGTTCGAGGGGGGAAAGAAGCCCAGATCAACACGTTTTGATATTCCGATGTTCTTCACCGCAACCAGGGGAACGCCATCCGACCACCGTGCGACCAAGGTCGCTCCCGGAGTCAAACTCGGGTTGATGGGACGATAGCTGCTCGAACCGCCATGGAAGCTCGAGACCCCTTGCATCGTCGGATGCCCGGGTTCCAGCACCACGCCTAACGTGGCGGCGGGCCCTATTTGACGCGCGGTCCGCGTGAGTACGAAATAGCTTTGCGAGGCCCATCGCCCTTTCAAGCTGTAATTCGAATCACCGGCCGAGTTCGCAACTTCGAACAAGGCGCTCACGACGCCGCCTCCCCCGTCGACGTAGTCAGCGAGATTGTTCCCAAGCAGAATGGGATCGGAATAGGTGAAGTTGCTGAACACCATCACCGCATCGAACGCCTCGAGCTCGGCCAAGGTCGGGGTCACAACCCGGGCATCGATCCGAGTGACGGAACTGAAACGCCCCGTGGCGAGAAGCTTGGCTTGGACGTCGACATCGAAAGCTGCGTCGTCGGCACTTACCAGGGCGATCGCAAGCCCGGACAAGGGATGATCGGAGTAACCGACTGAGGCCAACTCCTCAGGCCCGGTGAGCGTCTGCGCTTGGGCGCTCCCTTCTCCAGTCAAGCTCACACCCGTAATTGAAATAGGTCCGGAAAGAATCCCGCTCCGCTGGATGAGAGCGGTCACCACCTGTTCCGGGGTCATGCCGGCAGACGCTGCATTTTGCCTGGCAAGCGTCAGATTGAGGTTGCTGCCTCCGGTATTGGTCACCACCAGTGTCTGTTCGGACGTGTCCCCGGTGAGCAGAGCGTCGCTCAGCGAATTCGGCGCAACACCGATCACCGGCGCCGGTATGCCTTCGCCGCTCAACGCGACCAAGAGGGCAGGGGCGTCGGGATCATCGGAATGGAAGGTCAGCGTACCCGGACGCGGTCCCGTGGACGTGGGAGCGTAACGGACCTGCACCGCCAGCGTTTCGCGCGGAGCCAGCGTGAACGCGTTCGGTGTAGCGGTGTAATCGGTATGACTCAAGTCGATGCTGGTCACGTGCAGTTGTGCCGTTCCCTCGTTCTTGACCCGCAGGTTCAGGGTCTTCGTGTCACCGATCAGCTGGATCCCGAAGTCGAGAGCACCGGGAGAAACCGCCAGGTCAGGGGCCCCGGTCACATCCAGATGGACGGGAATCCGGACCAATGAGGTGTGCGGATCGTTGCTCGTGATCGCGACAGCGGCGTCATACGGTCCGCCATCGAGACCCTCCGCATCGAACTGCGTGTGAATGGCCAGACTGCCTCCCGGCGCGATGGTGCCTTGGGTCGGGTCCACGGATAGCCAGGTGGGTCCGGCCGTCCACTCGAGCGCGTTGGCCATGAGCAATGCCCCGTCCGTGTTGGCTTGCCAGAGGCCCGGATCCATGGCGCTGGAAACGGGGAAGAACCCTAGATCGACGCGTTTTGCGGTCCCTATGTTCTTCACCGCAACCAGAGGAGCACTATCCGACCACCGCGCGACCAGCGTTGCGCCCGAAGTCAAACTCGGGTTCGTGGGACGAAAGCTGTAGCTCCCGCCGTTGAAGCTCGAAACGCCTTGCATGGTTGGGTGTCCGGGCTCCAGAACCGCGCCCAGAGTGAACGGACCCCCGGATTGATAGTTGCTCCGCGTGAGCACGAAATAGCTTTCCGAGGCCCATCGCCCTCTCAAGTTGTAATCGGAAGCACCTTGCTCGAGCGCAACTTCAAACACCGCGCTCACGACGCCCCCTCCCCCATCGACGAAATCGGCGAGATTGTTCCCAAGCTGATCAGCATCGAGATAGGGGTAGTCGCTCCACACCATGACCGCATCGAACGCCTGGAGTTCGGCCAGAGTCGGCGTAACAATGCGGGCGTCGATCTGGGTGACCGAGCTGAAGCGTCCGGTAGCAATAAGATTTGCCTGAACGTCGGCACTGAACGAAGGGTCTTCTGCAGACACCAAGACAACGTCGACACCCGAGAGGGGGTGATTGGAGTGGCTGACCGACGCCACCTCGTCAGGTCGCGTAAGCGTCTGTGCCGTGTACCCCCCTCTCGAGAGGCGCGTACCGGTGATCGGGATCGGCCCGTTCTGAATGCCGCTTCGCGCGATGATCGCGCTCACCGCCTGCTCCGGGGTCATGCCTTGAGTCGTCGATTCGACCTCGACGTTCAAGTTGAGGTTGCTGCCCCCGGTATTGGTAACCGTCAACGTCTGCTCCGAGGCATTCCCCGTGAACAGGGACTCGCTCAGCGATTGAGGCGCCACGCCGATCACCGGCGCCGGAATGCCTTCACCGCTCAACGGGAGAGTCAGGGTCGGGGTATCGGGATCGTCGCTCACAATCGTGATCATGGCCGGTGACGCGTGAACCGCGACCGGAGTGAACGTGACGGTCACGATTTTGAACTCCCGGGGAGGAATCACCGCAGAAGACACGTCGGTATGGAACACCGGATCATTGACGCTAAGGCTGACCACATGGAGCGGATCCGTACCGAGATTGTCGATGCGTATCGAGGCGGTTGGCGCCGTCCCAAGGATCACCTGACCGAAGTCCAAGCCATTCGGTGAAGCGGCAATGTCAGGAGCGCCAATCACGGTCAAGGTCACGGGAATGGTTAAATCGGGGTCCGTGGGGTCGTTGGACAAGACATGAATGGAGGCTTGGTACGTCCCGCCCAAGAGCCCGGCCGGATCGAGATGCACATCCAGATTCGCACTCTGTGGCGCCAGGACTGTGCCGGCGCTCGGCGTCACGTTCAACCATTGTGGAACGGATTGAATCTGGACGGCGAGATTGTTATGAACGTAGGGCGTATTGAACGCTACCTGGAGACCATCATCTCCCGTCGCGTTCTGGATCCCGATCGTCGCCTCGTTCGTCGGTTGACCCATGGACAGGTACTGGAATTTGATCGAGCCACCGGGGGTCAGGATGAGCTCGAACGTATACGGCCCACCACTCCCGAAATGAGAGATGTTGTTCCACTGGACGATGAGGCGCGAGGGCTCGCTCCGGTAATAGACCTTGCCCGGCGAGACATAGAGGTCATCCCAGAACGGTGCCACCATGTTGAGCGGCGCGTTGGGGCTGGGAAGCGGTTGATTGCTGTACGAACTCGAGCTGCTGGTGAAACTTAAGATACCGTTCGAAGAAACACGGAACGATGTGTATTCCGCGCCATAGAATTTGAACGGGAAGCCGATGTTGAACGGGCCTACATTTTGATCATCCACCTGGGACAGGACCTGGGTGCCCGTTCCGGAGATATCAACCCAATCGAACGTTGGGCCTCCGGACTGGTCGCTGTCTGTCCACCGATAGCCAAACCCGTCCGGCCCTCCCGACCCTAGGGTGACCGGCTGGCCCACTCTCGTATCCACGGCTCCCTTGGGAATATCCGTGAATTCGGCGAGCGGCACGTTGGCGATGGCTAGAGTCGGAGTGGGGATCTCGAAGTCGAGAGTTCCCTGGCCCACATTGCTGAGCGTGAGCACCGGGTCAGCCGTCGATCCGACGACCAGCGTTTGGGTCAGGGAGGTCGGCAGGATATCGGCGTTCGGCGCGCCGAGCGTCGTGGCGCTCACAACGTTGGATATCAGAGACGCGTTCCCGTAATCGTCGACGGTCTTGAGGGCGATGTAATACAACGTCGAGAACTGAAGCCCCTTGATCTGCATGGATTCCGGCGCCCCCGGAGGGGCCGGATCGGAAGGACCCCCGGCGCTCGAGGCAGCATTGAAATTCGCTTCACTCAAGGGAGTCGTAGAGATCTTCACCTCGTAACGACTGGCCGTTCCTGTGCCGCCATCATCTCCTGACGCGGTCCACGACACGCGAAGCCAGTTCGATCCGGATTCGGAAACGGTCAGATTGACGACCGGGGCCGGCGGAATACTGTCCGGCTCCGAAATGGGTAGCCAGGCATTGAGCCGGCCTCCTGTCATGACTCGCCCGTTCAAACTGGGCAACCGGTCGGCCGAATTTAGAACGAGTGCCTTGGCGTCGAGATGATTGATCTCCGGGAATCGTCCGAAAACGAGCCCGAGCACTCCAGAAACGTGCGGGGTGGCCATGGATGTCCCGCTGATCGCTCCGTAGGTCGCGTTGGGAAAGGTGCTGAGAATGTTCACACCGGGAGCGGCCAGATCGACCGTCTGGACGCCGTAGTTTGAGAAGCCGGCGAGCTGGTCGTTATGGTCGGTCGCGGCCACGGAAACGATATTGTCGAGCGGATAGGAGGAGGGATAGTGCGGGCTGCCGTCGGTGTTCACGCCACTATTGCCCGCCGCCGCGACGAAGAGAATGCCGTGAGTTCCGGCATCGGCGATCGCGTCCATCAGGCCTTGCGAGAAGCCGCCGCCTCCCCAGCTATTGCTGGTCAAGTTCACATGCATCATGGTGGCGTACTGCACCGCCAAGATCGCGTTCGCTGTGCTGCCGCTTCCTCCCGAGCTCAGGAACTTGAGCGGCATGATCTTCACGTGCCAGTTCACACCGACCACGCCGGTCCCATTGTCCCCCACCGCGCCAATCGTGCCCGAGACATGCGTCCCGTGACCGTTGTCATCAAGGGGATTGTTGTCGCCGTTCACGAAATCCCAGCCGCGTACATCGTCGACGTAACCGTTGTGATCGTCATCGATGCCGTTGCCCGAAACTTCCCCGGGATTCGTCCAGATGTTGGCGGCCAGATCGGGGTGGGTGTAGTCGACTCCGGTGTCGATCACCCCGATCAGTACCTGACTCGAGCCGAGGAAATGATCCCAGGCGGTGGGCGCATGAATGTCCGCCCCCGGCGTCCCTCCGGTTTGCCCTATATTTCGCATGCCCCACAGCTCAGCGAATCGAGGGTCGTTAGGGACGCGATCGGCCTGAAGGAGGAAATTGGGCTCGATGTACTGGATCTTGGGGTGATTACGATACCGAGCGACCGCCTCATCGACGTTCAACGAAGAACGCAAGCCACGAAGCTCGGCCTGGGTCTGGCCCAAACCCTTGATGCGGTCCCCGCCCAAGTCCCGCAGGATTTTGTCCTTGTCGCTCGGGCTGGCCGCCGACTTGAACTTGATGATGACTTGACCCGGGACATATCCCATCCCCGGAGGATCGGCGGGCGCGGATCCCGCCCCGAACATCACTCCGAGCACGAAGATCCCGATGAGAACAGCACCAAGGACAACAGATCTCAACATGTACATGACCTCCGGTGATGGGCAAATGTGGGGAGCGGAGGTACGCCCTGATGCTTTCATGCCGCAAATCAAGGGGGCGGCCATCGAGGCGTTGGGGGAAACTGCATCTTGCGCCGACCGTGTCGATCAGATCAAGGATGAAATCTCTATTTTTTGTTGAAAAATGCGAATATTTAACACATTGGCCCCGCACCCAAAGGTGCGGGGCCAATGCTTTACCCCGGGGAAGTCGTTGTTCCCGTTATGGGATTTAGAGATCGCTATCGGATAAGGATAACCCTCTCCGCGGACTGCTGGCCGGCCACGTTGACCTTCACGAAGTAGACACCGGCCGCGGCACGGACACCGTCCTCGTGGCGTCCGTCCCAGTTGGCTTCATGGCTACCCGCCAGCATTCCGCTCACCAGAGTCTTGACCAGCCGTCCCGACGCATCGAAGACGGCGATGTCCACCTGGCGAGGCGTACTGCCGACCGAGTAATTGATCACGGTCGACGCACGGAACGGATTGGGTTGCGCCCGCATCACGATGATCCCAGGCGTTCCCGGGTTGATGCCGGTTGTCTGCATTTCGAGCGGCGTTCCCAGCGCGAAGATATCGGGCACGATGTAGGCGCCGTTATCGCCCCTGTCGTAGCGCAGCGCGACCGGAACACCTGGTTGCTGAGCAAGGATTACGTTCAGCGGGGCCGTGTCGTAGGTGAGGCGCAGATCTACCTGGCCGTCGCCGTCGATATCCCTGAACTCCTTCTTCTTGAGATCGATCACGTCGATGTTGTTGCCGACTTGGGAGGAATGCGTGTCCACGTCGTGAACATCGAATCCCTGCGCGCCCCGAAGCACTAGGGCGAAGCTGTTGGCTCCGGATTGGATCGCCCGTCCGTCCGGGGTGAAACCCAGCGACGATGATGCGGATCCGGCCATGTCGTGCGGTACAGTGACCGTGGCCGAGCCACAGGTGGTATGACCGGCGGCATCCGTCGCGCAATAGGTGATCGTGTACACGCGTCCCGGACCGCTGGCGCTTCTCTCGGCACGGAGATCGAAGCAGTTGTCGTCGCCGATCACGATGTCGTTCGGCTGATCGCCGTTCCCCTGCCCGGCATCCGGTTCGCTGCTGGTCACCGACTGCAGGGTCACGACCGGATTCGGGTCGCAGTCATCGGTCGCCGACACGGACGCGCAGATGTGCCCGTACTTGTGGTTCGGGGGCCAGAGCAGGTCGCGATCCACCGTGACCGCGATCTCGGGCGGCGTCACATCGGTGCAGCACGGGGTCGTGGAGTACTCGATGTTGGTCCAGGTTGCGCTCAACAGCGCGCCCGAATTGGCTCGCGGCTGGAAATAGCCGCCGATCCGTCCGTTATTCATCATCCCCCACAGGCCGTTATGTTGGGGAAAGTTGCACTCGTTGGGATTCTGTTCCCCAAACGGAAGGACGGGGCTGTCGTAGGTATTGCCGTTATAGGTAACTCGATACTGGATCGTGGCTGGATGGGCGGCGGTGTTGTTGTTGGCCGTGTAGGTGGCTTCCAGGCGGATCGTGGTTCCTCTGACGTAGTTGACGCCGTGGTTGACCGTGAAGCTATAGAAAGGAAGCGCTCCTCCGAAGCATGCGACCTCGCCCGAGGACACGTTGGCCATCATCCGGCCGTCCACGAACTGGCCGTACCAGGGCGAGATCCGCAATCCGCCTTCCCCTTCTCCAGCCCCATCGATGTTGAGATCGGCCGCGAGGTGGAAATTGGCATTGTTGTCGAATCGCGCCGCGGTGGCTCCTCCGTCATCGGAGATGCTGAAGCTGTGCAGGTTGGCAAACCCCACGCAGAGCGGATCCATCTCATCGCTAATGGAGACGGACGCGGGATAGTTATTCGTCGAGCTTACCGTCGAGATGGGACAGTCATTGAACGTCCGGAGCGCAATGAACGCCCCGTCCGCTTCCGGAGTCCCACACGGGAGCAGGGATTCGAACTGGATGTTCGACCAGGTGGCGGTGAGGGTGGCACCGCTGTTCGCCCGCGGCTGAAAATACCCGCCCACCCGTCCGTCGTTCAACATGCCCCACTGGTCGTTATGTTGGGGAAAGTTGCACTCGTTGGGGTTCTGCTCGCCGAACGGGAGCACCGGACTGTCGTAAGTATTGCCGTTATAGACCACACGATACTGAATGGAAGCGGGATTGACGGAGGTCAGGTCGTTAGCCAGATAGGTCGCCTCCATGCGAATGGTGGTGCCTCTGGTGTAGGTGATGCCGTGATTGACGGTGAAACTGTAGAATGGCAAAGCTCCACCGAAACACGCGATCTCACCCGAGGTCACGTTGGCCATCATCCGGCCGTCCACGAACTTGCCGTACCAGGGTGAGATCCGCAATCCGCCTTCCCCTTCCCCAGCCCCGTCGAGGTTGACATCGGCCGCGAAGTGGAAGTTGGAGTTGTTGTCGAACACCGCTGACGTCGCTCCCCCGTCCTCGGAGAAGCTGAAGCTGTGCAGGTTGGCAAACCCCACGCAGAGCGGGTCCATCGCGTCGGAAATCTGGATCTGGGCCGGATAGTTGTTGATCGAGCTTACCGTCGAGATGGGACAGTCGTTGAACGTCCGCAGCTCGATCGTAGCTCCGTTCACCTGAGGCGTGGTGGCATAAGATGCGCCCGCGAGGGCGCACAAAACCACCAGAACCACAGGGACGAATAGTTCGATCCGCTTCATGAGTAGCTTCCTCCCTTAGTTGGTTACCGATACCCGCCCGAGCAGCGCATCGGCATGGATCGAAAACCAAATTCGGGAGGACCCTAGAAAATCCTGGTGCCCCAATGGACCGGGGGAGACGCCATTGGCTCGAAAGCATCGCGTAAGCAACGGGGCACGCCTCTGGATCTCCGGACCCGCCCGAGCAGCGAATGGCGACCGAATAATAGCACTTGGGCGAGTCCACCGTCACTTATAACCCTGCTGTGGCACCGCATGTAACAGATGTAACTAACTATCTCTGCAGTACACTTTCTCTGAAAAGTACGCTGAGAGGCCGAGGCCAAAACGGCGGAGACAAAGAAAAGGGCCGTGACCCTTTGGTCACGGCCCCAAACGTTTTCAGTTAGAGGGTCTTAGTGGCCCCGGCCCCCTCGCCCGTGCCCTTTGCCGTTTTGAACCTCCTCGGTTTCGTTCGAGGCATCATTGCCCCGACTTGAACGCGAGTTCTCGACGACCGTCGAACCGTCACGGGACTTTCCACGCTGGCGCTCTTGGAACTGCTGTTCCTTGGACCGCCGGTCCTGGTTCTGGCGCTCGCGTCCCTGGAACTGTTGCTCCTGGTTCATCCGGCGCTGGTTGTTCATGTCGCGCTGACGACCCTGGATCTGCCGCTCCTGTTGGCGCTGGTTCTGGTACTGGCGCTCGCGTCCCTGGACCTGCTGCTCCTGGTTCATCCGGCGCTGAGTGTCGCGCTGACGACCCTGGATTTGGCGTTCCTGTTCGCGCTGGTTCTGGTACTGGCGCTCGCGTCCCTGGAACTGGCGCTGACGGCCTTGGAGCTGCCGCTCTTGCGTTGGCGGATCTTCGTTGAATTGACGTCCGCGCCCTTGTAATTGACGTTCCTGTGGACGTGGGTTGTCACTCTGCTGACGGCCGCGTTCCTGAAGCTGCCGCTCCTGCCGACGCGAGTCGTTGTTTTGACGGGCGCGTTCCCGGATCGGCTCGTCACGCTTGACCTGCTGATCGGAGTTGAACTTCCGATTGCCGTTCATGCGTTCGGAGGAATTGGAGCCCTGGTTCCTGCGCCCGTTCTGCGCGAAGTCCCGGCCTTCATTCCGGGCCCGCAGATCGACCACGTCATGCCGATCGACGCGCTTACCCGTCCACCGCTCCACGTCGGAGACGTTGAACCCGCGGTTCACGGGCTTGCCGTCGTGCTTGCTCCAGCGGGTGACGCTTCGGGTCTGATCGCACAGCGACGCATTTCTGTACACAGGAGCACATGCGTAGCGCACGTTGTAGTCGCAGAAATGCCGGCGAGGCACGAAGCACCAGGACTGCGCGGGAACCGCGTAGCCGTAGGTATTGCCCCAGCTGAAGCCGACCGACACCGACCATCCCGCCTGCGGGGGCAACGGAGCCCAGCCGCACCAGGCGTCGTTGTTCTGCCAACTCACCCAAGCCGGACCCCACGTCGTGTCCGGAACCCAGACCCAGCCGTAGTACGGATCCAAGACCCATCGGCCGTAGTGATAGGTAGCCCAGCCATAGGGCTCGTTGGAGACCCAGGTCCAACCGTAGTCGCTGTAGCCCCAGTAGCCGTCCCAGTATGGACGCCAGTCATCCGAAGCATCGTACGGGGACCAACAGGACCCATACGGTGCCACGTCGACCCAGCGCCCATAGGGGGACAGCTCGTCATGGAAATAAGAAAGGCTGACCGCAACGTTTGGGCTACTGATCGAGCCGGCAACGTAGACTCCCGCGTCGGCGCGTTGGCCGCCAGTGACTCCCAAACTGAGGGCGATCAACCCGATGAGAAAGAGAATGGGTTTCATGAATCAAACTCCTGTTCCAAGCATCCCCGACGCGCACTGCCGGCCCGCTTCGCGTCGAGTCCGCCGCTAATCCACGGCCCTGATTTTTCCTCACGCCAAGTTACAGCCCTGGCGTGGGCTGCTTTCCTTCATCATCCAAGAATCGAGCCAGCTCTAAAGGGCCTAGATGGGGTTTGAGCGTCTAGCGGGTGTCCGGGGAGGTACACATGTCCGGGAAGGTGCAGCGCGGGTGCAACACCTTTATCTTTTGCGAAATCGTCCGATATTTTTAGAGTTGGGCCGTCAGCGGCTCATCCTGCGTGGTCGCCCATCTCGAGAGCGAGGCCCCTGTGAGACTGTTCCTGGTCTTTGTCGGACTGGCGGTGCTTGCGTACATCGGGTTCAAATACGTGGTGCGAGGCGCGCCCCAACCCCACTTTTCCAACATCGCCACCCTCCCCGGAGTCGCCCTGTCCAAGCTGAGCTTTCATGGCGGGGACCTGAGCATGATCATCGTGGTAATCGGAGGCGCCATTCTCGCCCTCCTCATCGCCTACATGGCGGTCTCCAAGTAACGCTTGCCTCTTTCGGACTATCGCCGGGAATGCACGAGCCTCGTCATGAAAAAAGGCGCGTCGCCGCGCCTTTTCCTTGATGACCCGAAGGTTGCGGCCCCGGTTAAGCCGGGGTCCGCAATTCAGTCCCGAATGTCTTACGTATTCGTTTCGGACCGCAGGCCAGGACGAGGCCGTCCCACTTCCTCACGATAGCTGTCCTTCGCGCTTTGAACCGCTTCCTTCACGGCACGGCCCTGATCCCGCAACGTGTCGGCAACCCCGCTGACGCGATCGGCAACGCCGCCGACGCGATCACGAGCGCCGCTGAACAAATCTCCAGCCTTCTCGCCGATTCTGCGGCGGGTCACTTCTCCGCGATCCGGAGCAAGCAGGACCCCTGCTACTGCGCCCAACGCAAACGCGATGAGGATATCGCTTCTGTTATTCATGATCGTCTCCTTCTCCGTAGCCGTTGTGATGTGTAACGCGTCTCAGGGACGAGAATCCTGCGCGCGCTCCCGCCCAGAGCGCCCGTGACCTCCGAGCCAGATTCAAGAACTCCGCACCTTGCCGGAGCTCGTCGGATATTCCCTGAACGTTCGCGGTGATCCCGTGAACCCTCTCCGTCACTGCTTGCGTCCGTTGCGTCAACGCCTTGAGCGCGACCAGCTCTCCCGAAGCGTCGTCGAGGACTCGAGCCATCCGAGGCGTCAGCTCCGACATACGATGCAGCGCCTGTTCGGCCGCAAACAGCGTTCGCTTGATCCGGGTAAAGAGGAGGATAGCGGTCACGGCCGATGTCGCCAGGGCCAAAGCAATGATAGTGAGCATGATATTAGCTAAGGTCATGGTGGATGAAGTCCCTTCCATGGCTCGAATAATGAACCGTACTCAACAGTTGAGTTCCGGGTCCCGACCCTCCACGGACTGATGACTGTTCCCTATACCTGAAACGGCCGGGCCCTCATCCGCACAAAGGCAAACACATGTTCCAGAAACGTGACCCTACGACGGATTCACGCCAAATGAAAACTCGGGAGAACCCTGAAAGGCCTGCGGTCAAAGCCACTTTTCGAACGATCGCGTCCGAGGATCGTCCTTGTACGTTCCGTATCCGGGTATCTCGCGATACCCCGCGCTCTTGTAGAGTTGAATCGCCTCCGGTTGCGGCGCTCCGGTCTCGAGTTTGAGGCGCCGGTAACCGAAGTCTCGTGCCCGTGCCTCCAGCTCCAAAAGAAGCATCCGTCCCAACCCGTGCCCCCTCGCCGCTCGGCGGACGTACATGCGCTTTACTTCCCCCGTGTCCGGATCGAGCTCCTTCAACCCGCCGCAGCCGGCGGGCTCTCCATTCCAATGCAAGATGAGAAAACACGATCGAGGTCCCAGAACGTCTTCCGCCCTGAACGGCTGGCTGCCATCGTCGCCGTAGCGCCGTACAAGCTCATCCCACAATTCGGCGACCAGGCTGGAGGCAAGCGATGATCGGGGATCTTCGGTTTGGATGGAGGCGGACATGCCCCCAGACTAAGGGATGGAGGAAAAAAACGCTCCGCCGGCCGGGAAGAACCCGCCGGCGGAGCCATTCGCCGTGACTAGAAGAGGAAATTCAGACCGCCGACGAAGTAGGTCGAGTTGTAATCGAAGTCCTCGACTTGGTTGAACACGCTCGAATCGAGATCGCGTTCCGGGTCCAGAAAAACGGCGCGCCCCTCACCGTAGAGCGCGACGCGCGGGGCGACTTTCACTTCGAGTCCCGCTCCGACATGCCAGCCGAGGGGGCTTCCCCGCCTTGGATGGGGTGAACACTGAATCGCGCGGAGTCGCGTACACATGTTCGTGTCCACGTGTACACGATTCTAGGATTTGCGAAAGACATCGCTCCCTCTATCTTGCAAGCTGCAAACGAATTCTTTGTTGCGGCCGGAATCGGCAAGCTTCGTGCATTAGCAACCCGGCGCATAGTTGAGTCGTCGAAAAAATAGATTCAGATGAGTCGATCGAGAGCGCAGGAATCGAAAACAGGTAATAAAACGTGAGGAGTCATCGAGAGTTTTCGGGAAGTGATCCTGGCGAATCCGCGGAGGGCTTACCGGGCGGTGAGCCCCCTGCATCCGGGCCTCCCGGACCCTCCACGGATCGCCTTCTTATTTTCGGCCTCAAGCTCCCGGCTGACAGAAACAGGACGAGGAGAGTTGAATGTCCGCTCTCGACCACACTTTGTCGAAATCCGCTTTTACTTGGGCCGCTTCGGCGGTCTTCTTTTGCATTTCGAGGCTTCGGACCAGACCGAACAACGACCAGCCATTTCCGGGAAGACGCTTGAGATCCTCACGGTAAACCAGCTCCGCCTCTTTGGCTCGGCCCATGGTGAGCAGGGTCGCCCCCAACGCATGCCGAACGGGAAGGATCCAGTCCGGCGGCTCGTCGTACACGAGCGCATCTTCAGCCTCTACCGCCTGTCGAAGCTCCGCCACGCCCTTTTCGTTCTCTCCCGCCCGAACGAGGATCTCTCCGGCCAGCATGTGCTCGGCCACCTTCAGCAAATCCGCGGCGCTGTTGTTGCCGAACGTCCCCTCGGGAGCCATCGCAGCTTTCCCGGCCATAAACGCGGCCTGTTCGGCCTTGGCTTCGGGGAGCATGCCCTTGGCGGCATACGCGGTGCCGCGAGCAAAGTGACGCATGAGCCGAGCGAGAGGTAAATAGTCCGGGAATTCGGGGGCGGTCAGTACCGAGTCCCACAACCCGAACCGCATTTCTATTTCGAGAGGCATGGCCATGAAGCCGTCTACGAACGGGGCCGCTTCCCGGACGAACTGGGGGGGAATCGTATTCACCATGCCATGAACGGCGGCCAGCGCCACCGCTTGCTCGCCTTGCATGATGGCGGCGTAACTCAGCATGTGATGGTTGTGGGCCATGTAAATCCGGTAAAAGCCCTGCTCGGGGGATTTCTCGCGATACGTGCGATCCACCTCGATCGCCGTTTCGTTGGCTCTTTGCGCGGCCACCCAGCGACCAGTGCGCACGTCGATGTGAGACGGCATGTGCACCATGTGGCCCAAACCCGGCTCCATGTTGCGAAGACGGTTGGCGGAACTATCCGCTTTTTCCGGATGGGGTGATGCCTCGACCGCGTGAATGTAGAGATGGTTGGCGAGCGGGTGCTGTGGCCATTTGGACAGCACCTGCTCCAGCGTTAACACGATTTCCTCGGTTCCGGGCTCGGGCTGACCGTCATGCGTCCAGAGCCGCCAGGGTCGGAGATCCATCATGGCTTCCGCAAAGAGTGCTCCGACGTCGGCGTCGTCGGGATGGGTGCGCCACACCTCGCGCATGGCCGCCGCATACGCTTCGTCGAGCGGATGCCGGTCGGCCGGTTGAGGGTTTGCATACCGGGTGCCGAGCGCATCGATGAGTGCACGCTCCGTCGGCGTCGCACTGGCTTCCCGGTTCATGGCCTTTTGCCAGGCGTCAAAGGCCGCATAGGCATGCGTGCTATCGACCATGGGGTTGTTGATGTGGGGGCCGTTGGCGATGGACACACCCCACCACGCCATGGCACTGGATGTATCGAGCGCAGTCGCGTGCCGGAAGGAACGAATCGCCTCGTCATGATTGAAGCCGTACAGAAACGCGAGTCCCTGGTCGAAGTAACGCTGTGCTTCCGGGGAGCGGGTGGTGATCTTTCGAGTATGCGTTCCCAACCCCTCGAAGAGCGGCTCGGCCCCTACCGGCTTTACGCTCGTCTTCGACTTGTCCGACGAGCAGGCGATGAGACAACTCGATAACAGGACGATGAAGACGAACACCCGTCGCATCGGTTTCCTCCCTCTCAGATGTCCCGATAATTACCGGCTTTTTCCCATGATCCGCCGGTAGAGCCATGGCAGGCTTTCGTTCATCCGGTAGTCCACCGACGAGTGATCGTCGTCGAACTCTTCATAGCGGTGCGAAATCCGGCGCGCCCGAAGCTTGCGATGCAGAATGCGGGCGCCGTAGTGCAAGTAGTATTGATCGCGGAAGCCGCAGTCGATGTAAATCCCTTTGAGCGAGCGAAGCTGTTTGGCCGCGCGGGGCTCTTCGATCATGTGAATGGGATCGTGGCGAAGCCACCGCGCCCACCGGCGTTCGTCCAACTCTCCGGTCGTCAGGTCCATGGGCAAGTGAAAACCGAGGGCGGTTCCCGGCGCCGGGTCGTAAAACGCGGCCATGGCCAGGAACATGACCGCGTGCGCATCCACGTCCGAAAGTTTCTTTGCCGCGATGAGATCGCGTAAGAACTTCTGCGGATCCCGGCCGTGCTTGGCCAGCGTATCCACCGTACGCGGAATGTCGGTGCGGTAACAGAAATCGAAGTACATGTCGCCTGAGTGGCAGGCGATTGCTCCCCAGTGCTGCGCATAACGCATGCCGTGAACGATGGCTCCGTACCCCCCCGAGGACTTTCCGAACAACGCGCGTTTTTTGGGATCGCGGAAGGTGCGATAGCGCCGATCGATTTCGGGCAGGATCTCAGTCAGCAAATAATCCGCGTAGCGGCCTACACCGGTGGAATTGATGTACTGGTTGCCGCCCAGTCGCGTAAAGCAGTCGGGAAACACCGCGATGACCGGCCCCATCTTCCCCCGGCGCGCGAGCCGCTCCAGCCGCTGGGGAACGTTTTCATCGAATGCCTTCCAGTTGAGATGCGAACCTCCCGAGCCCAGGAACCCGACGATGTCCATGAACACCGGAAAACGTCGACCCGCCTCCTGGTCGTATTCAGGCGGCAGATAGACCCATACCTTGCGGCGGGTGGGATCGCCGAGCGGGTTGTCGCGAAGCACCTTCGAATTCAAAACGAATGATTCGATCCGGCCGCGAAGAAGCGGAGAATGTTTCAACATTGTGCCTGGAAATCCGCCAGCACCTGTGCCACACAAGCCGTCACCGCTTTGGCGGCGGGGACGTGCAGAAATTCATTGGGCCCATGCGCGTTCGAATCCGGCCCCAGAACCCCGGTGATGACAAACTGAGCTTTGGGAAAACGTTCCCCGAGCATGCTCATAAACGGAATGGATCCCCCTTCCCCCAGCACTGCGGCCGGCTTCCCAAAGAATGCGCTGGAAGCGGTCTCGAGACTCTTGGCCAGCCAGGGCTCGGTGG
>Ga0075429_100001116_pt1 | contig 21651 bp, 15 predicted proteins | sample RhiMetdeltSRZDD3_FD_75295 | JGI IMG/M metagenome (GOLD analysis project Ga0075429, IMG submission 75295) | Populus rhizosphere microbial communities from Tennessee, USA - Rhizosphere MetaG P. deltoides SRZDD3 | ecosystem: Host-associated > Plants > Roots > Rhizosphere > Soil | place: USA... | reverse complement strand
ATAGAATCGCCTCCACCGCCCGGCTAACCTCGCTGAAGTCGGCAAAGACCGCGTGGGCACCGGCCCCTTCGAGCTCCGCCACCGCGTAGCCGCCGGTGGCGACGGCGATGGTTCTCGCGCCGATCCCGTCGGCGCAGCGAACATCCGCCGGTGTGTCGCCGATGATCACCACCTCCGAGCCGGTCGGGATCCGGCCGAAATGCGGCTCGGCGCGACGTGCGGCAATCCCGGGAAGCTCGCCGCGGCGAGCATGATCGGATCCGTAGGCTCCGACCAGGAACCGTTCCGGGTCGAGGCCGGCGGCTCGCAGCTTGAGCCGGGCTCCCGGAACCACATTCCCGGTGAGCAGCCCGAGCACCACCGCCGCATCGCCCTCCAGGGCGTCGAGCAGCGCGGGCACGCCCGGCATCAGTCGGGAGCGGTGCCCAGACCGGGCGAGGTCGCGCTCGAGATGGGCGAGATATCTCTCGAGTACCCCGGCAATCCGGCCGGGATCATCCGGTGCCGGATGACCCGCCGCGGCGAGGAGCTCGCTCACGATCTGGGGATCGGTCTTGCCATCGAATCGGATTCCCGCGCCCGGGGTTGTGTCCACACCGTGATCTCCGAGGGCGGCATGGATCGCGCGCCGGCCGGCGCCGTCACTCAGGAGAAGAGTCCCGTCGATGTCGAAGAGGACGAGCTTCCGCTTCACGCCGGAGTCGTGCCGGGCAGGCTTTCCGCCGCGCACCGCCGGCAGAGCGTGACGCCGCGAAGGTTGCAGATGACGCAGATGAAGGTGCCGCAGCGGGTGCAGGGATATCCCTCGGAGGCACGCTCCTCCCGCCCACACGCGCGGCACTCCATCGCATCGGTGGCGGGAGGCTTGGGCGATCGAGGCTGCATAGCCGTCTAGTCCGTGATGCCGTAGAGCTTGATCTTGTTGATCAGCGTGGCGCGCGAGATCCCCAGCTCTTTCGCTGCCCGGGTCCGGTTTCCGCCGTGATAGCGCAGGGTGCGCTCGATGTGCTGATTCTCGAGGTCGTCGATACTCATGGGGGTGTGACGCCGATCGCCCACGCCGGGACGGGCCCGGAATTCACCCGGGAGATGCTCGACCCCGACGGCGATCTGTCCCCGCGCCAGGAGCATCGCGCGCTCAAGAACCTGCTGCATCTCGCGGATGTTGCCCGGCCAGGCATACTCGAGCAGCCTCCCCTGCGCGTCGGGCGTGATGATCTGCGGGCTGTCGGTATAGATGCCCTTGAGCTCGCCGTGGATTCCCGAGATGAGGCCGGCGCGATCGTCCTGCGAGCGCTCCCGCAACGGCGGTATCGCCAGGGTCATGACGTTCAGGCGATAGAACAGATCCTGGCGGAATCGCTCGGCCTCGACCTCTGCGGCAAGATCCCGGCGGGTGGTGACCACGAGGCGAGTGTCCACCGAGATATCGTGAGTTCCTCCGATCCGCCGGAAGGTGCGGGTCTCCAGCACCCGCAACACCTTGGGCTGAAGCTCGGCCGGCAGGTCGGCGACTTCGCGCAGCAGGAGTGTCCCGCCGTCGGCGAGCTCGAGATACCCGCGACGGCGCGCGCTCGCCTCCACGAAAGCGCCCCGCTCGTGTCCGAAGATGAGCGACTCGAGATAGCTCGGGTTCTGGCCCCCGACGCGGACCTCCATGAAGGGGCGTCCGGCCCGAACACCGAGGTCATGAATGACCCGGGCAGCCCATGCCTTGCCGACACCGGTCTCGCCGGTGAGCAGCACCGTGGTGCGCTCGCTCTGGGCAAGGAGTCCGAGCTGGTTGGCCAGCTGTCGCATCGGGGCGGAGCCGCCCAGCGAGTCGGCGCCGAAGCGCGGCGAGCCCGCCCGGATCACCGCTTCCGCCGCCCGCCTTCGGCGCCCTTCCGCCCCGGCCTGCTGCGCCAGATTGAAGAGCAGATCGGGATCGACCGACAGGTCGGCCACCCGACTGGCCCCGGCGATCAATGTGTGGGCGGTCGCCTCAGCCGATACGTTTTCCCCGAATCCGATCACCGGAGCTTCGAACCCGGCGAGGCGTCCCACCAGCCCGGGGGAGGCCTCGGCAAGGTGCATCGCGAGGCAGACGACATCGGGACGGCTGCGCTCCAGGGTGGCGACTCCGGCCTCGCCGGTCAGCTCGCGCAGCACCTCGCAGCCGGCCTGCTCGAACCGCGCCCCGATCGAGCGGAGAAGCGTGCTATCGTCGTGGATGAGGAGGATGGAGTCGGTCATTGTGTCAAGATATACGACGGGAAGTGGCAAGGAGGCAAGGAGGCAAGGAGGCTAGGACTGTCAACCGACTTCCACCTTGCCTCCGAGCCTCTTTGCCTCTGTGCCTTCAGGGCGCCATCACCGTGAGGCACCCCGGCACCACCTCCGCCGTGAACGGCGTCACACCCACCGGATCACCGTCGAACTGCACCGGCAGCTGGTCGGCCGGTTCGACCGTGATGCGGGTGCCCCGGGCATAGCGCAGGTAGGGCGTTTCCCGAATCACAGCTCGTCGGCCATCGATCACTACCCGGCAGAGCCCTCGAATGCCTTCCCAGACCGAGTCCGCGGTCACGGCGACGAGATCGAGAACTCCGTCATCGATCGCGATGTCGGGGCGTATCCGGATCAAGGGAGGAATCATCTCCCCGCAATTCATGACCAGGACCAGTGCGGCGCGAACGTCGAACGGGGTTCCGTCGACCGTGATCCGGCATTCAGTGCTCCGGAGACCCGGCAGCACCCGAAAGGTGGAGGCCCAGTAGGCGCCGATACCCCAGCGGCGCTTGTCCGCGGTGGCGGTGGAGCCCATGACCTGGGCATCCACACCGGCCCCGGCCGCCACGCCGAAATAGTGCTCGCCGTCGGGGAGGACGACCCGGCCAAGGTCGATCCGCCGGCGACGGCCGCTCATCAGAATCTGGGCGGCACGCGGCGGGCTCGCAGGAATCCGGAGGTTGCCGGCCAGAAGATTGCCGGTGCCTCCCGGTATCAGCGCCAGCGGAACCTCGGTGCCGACCAGCGCGGCGGCCGCCTGCATCGTGGTGCCATCGCCGGCAAAGACGGCGACAACGTCGACGCCCGACGTGATGGCCTGCCGGGTCATCTCGCGCGCGTCCTCGGGACCGGTCGTGAGGGCGACGTCCAGGCTCCACCCGGATCGTGCGAGATATCGGGCCACCCGTTGCGGTGTGCTCTCGTTGGTTCGGGCGGCGATGGGATTGGTGATGAGCAGGGCTCGGGCCACCTCAGTAATCCCGGTCCCACCGAAGCTCGGCCCCGAATTGATACCGCCTGGTCCTCAACAGCGCGTCGGCGGCGAGTCCCTGGGCAAAGCAGGTCTGCAGCGGCTCGGCGGAGATCACCGCCCTGAGCTCCCGGACAAACCGGTATTCGAGACTGGCGCCCAGGTTCTGGGCGCCGAACCCCTGACCGTTGCTGAAGCAGAAGCCGGCGTTCGCGGTGACGAAGAGCTTGCTGGTGATCGCGCGCCCGACGGCGAGCTGGGTGGGCGAGGTTCCCCCACCGATGAATCCGGAAGGTGAAAGCCCCGGCCGGATCTGAAACAATCCTTCGGAGGTTCCCAGAATGGCCCGCTGGAGCTCGCTGGTCAGCAGATTCGTCGCATACGCCACCATCGAGGCAGCCACCTCGCCCCGGCTATCGAACTGGAGCTGGCCCGCTGCCCGGGGATCCATCGTTCCGAAGACCAGCAGAGATATCAGTTGCGGCTCCGGAATGGGCGGCCGGTCCGGGGGGGTCCGGAGGGTCAGCTTGGGAATCTCGAGCGTTCCGCTGATGTGGGCGATCACCGGCACATCGCCCTGGGTGCCTTGGGCATTCCGCACGATGTGCATGGCCTCGACGTCGAGCTCGGCGTTGAGATCGCCGAAGTACCGCACCGTCCCCCGTTGCACCTCGAACGTCCGGTTGATCAGCAGTGGAATGTTGAGGGTATAGGTACCGCGGGGCGTGTCGAGGGTCCCGTCGATCCGGTAGACCTTCCGGTTCTTGTTGACCCGGAGCCTGCCCTCCAGCTGGAAATTCGCCTCGAGGGATCGGAGCCAGACCGACTCGCCGATGATGAAATCGAGATCGCGGATCGCGAGCGAATCGAGGAAACGACTCTGGAAAGTGGATTGAAGGTGCGACCGCCGGAGCTCCAGCGTATCGACCAGATCGGCGTTCATCGGATCTTCCAGGTTGACCACCTCCTTGGTGATCAGGTCCGCGAAGTAGATGACGCTTTCGGTCAGCCGGCCGGCCCCACTGAGCACCGGGTGGGCGAAGGATCCGCTCAGCTGGACGTCTCCCCAGGTCCGGATCTTCATGTAGTTGGGCACATTCATGAGCATGAAGTCGCGGGCCGACAGGTTGAGCCCGAGAATCGGCTGGGTCAGCTCGGCCAGCCGGATGCCGCCGGTAGCGATGAGATCACCGCGCTCTCCCTGCACCCGCACGCTGTCCGTGCTGATGGAATCGCCGGCGAACCGGAAGGTGCCATTGATACTCTGGTAACGGACGCCCAGGCTCGGCACATCGCTTGCGCCGTTCTCGATGCTGAGAAATCCGGCCAGCCGGGGCGCTTCCCAGGACCCCTCGATCCGCGCGTCCATGTCGATCGAGCCCGTCACGTTGCGCACATTGGGGGTAAACGCCTCGATGATCGCGAGATCGACGCTGTCGCCCTTGGCCACGATCGTGACCGGTCCCGGAAGCCGGCGCCTCGGCATGATCCTGAGGGCCAGATCGTACGGAAGATTGGCGTCGACTTCGACCACCGGCTGGCCGGTGCGCCAGAACGTCATGTTGCTTCGGAGCACCTGGTCCCGATAATCGAACGCGGCGCGAATCAGCGGAGCCTGGAAATCCCCGAACACCGGTCCGGTGAGCGTCGACGCGCCGCGGAGCGTCGGCATCAGCTTGGTGCCTCCGAGGCGGGCGTCCACCGCGAGGGATCCCCGCATTTCGGTGGTATTCAGCTGCAGCAGACCGTATAGGTCCCGGATTTCGATTCCGAGCGCGGTGACCGAGAGCTCACCGGGAGCCTCTCCCGGCACGTCGCCGGACAGCTCGATGCTTCCGGAGCCGTCGACGGTGGCAAAGCGTACCGTATCGAGTGAAATCCCGGCGTCGGCGATTCGCGCATCGAAGGGCGCCTGCAGCTCCCACTCCCGCCCCTGAAGCGCCAGCCAGAGACTGTCGGCGTGGAACAATTGCGCGCCGGCCAGCTGCTGCCATCGCCCGCCGGCCCGAAGCGCCACCAGGTTTCTTCCCTCGGCTGCGGCATCCCAATGCAGCGAGTCGCTTTTGCCCCGGAAACCTCCGGCGAGATTGCCGAAGGAATAGCTCCGCCAGTAGAGCGAGTCGGCGCGGAGTGTCGTGGAAAACGTGGAATCCGCGGGTCGCAGCGCCACGTTGGCAAGAATGTTCTTGCCGCGGTAGCCCAGCCAATGCACCGAATCCACCGTAGCCGCGATGCCGACATTCAGGGCCCCGAGGGCACCGTCGACCTTGATGTCCGCGCGGCCCCGCCCGCCCATGGTGACGTCACCCTTGAGCGTGTCCCGAACGAACCCGGTCATGGCGAGGGCGACGGAATCGAAGGGCGAGAGATCGGGCGCCTCCAGGTGCATCGCCAGGGTGCCGCTCTTCGGAGCCCGCCATCCGATCGAGCCGGCACCCTCCACCCGGATCGCCTTCCACGAGGCGGTCAGTGTGTCGACCAGGATCAGACTGTCCGCAGCGTGGATCCTCGCCATGGCGGAATCGAACGCCACTTCGCGGAAGGTTCCCGCACCGAGGGAAAGATCCAGCACTCCGACCGGGGCGGCCGTCCCGTCCATGACTCCGCTGGCGAGCAGCGTGCCGCTCAGGCGGGAGGGCGTTCCGGTTGCGCTGAGCGCGGCGAGGTTGACGCCTTCGAATACCAGCCGAAGGGAATCGGCGCCATAACGCGGCGGCATCAGTGTCACCCGGCCGAGCGCCGCGACATGGCCGATCTCACCGTTGACATCGGCATCCACGGCGAGGTGCTCGAGGCTGCCGGACAGCTTGACCCGTCCGCCCAGCGCGCCCCGGGCGGTCAGCGTCGGAAAGCCCCGGCGAATGCCCTCGAAATGGAGCGAATCGAGAATCACATCGGCGTCGAGCGCCAGCACCGTTCCCCGGGTGTCGAGACGCACGGTACCGGAGAGGCGGCTGACCGGGCGCGCGCCATCCCGGTGGACGGCGTTTCCGGCGAACACGACGTTCTTCCATGGCCCGGTGAGGGTGCCGTCCAGACCAAGCCGGCCCTCGAGAATCACCGCCGGAGCCAGAAGCCTCACGGTGCGGAGATCGAGGTCGGTCTCCCGCAGCCGGGCGCCTCCGAAAAACATTCCCTGAGCTCCGCCCAGCCGGACATTTCCTTCCAGGGCGAGCCGGCTCTCCGCCCCGCCGCTCACCCTGGCATCCTGGAAGACCCAGTCGAGGCCGACGGTCATTCCATCGAAGAATCCGTCGGCGCGGAGTGGGCCGGTGATCCGGCCGTGGAGGGGAAGGGTGTCGAGGTAGGGCCGAACCGCGTCGAGATCGAGATTGCTGAGCGTCAGCTGAAGACGGCGGAATCCGAGGCCGCGATAAATATCGGTAATCGCGAGAAGGCGGCCGGTGACCTGGCTGCTCGAATCCCCGACCGAGAGCTCTTGAATATCCCACTCGGTCCGGACCCCGCTCAGCGAATTGGCCCGGAGCCGCGCCGAGCCGGTGAAGGCCGGAAACTTCGGAGAAACCCAGCGGAGATCCGCCAGCGCAAGCCGCGGGGCCTGGAAGGAGAAGTGGTACATGATCGTATCGCGCGGCCAGTCGAGACGCCCCGCGCCACTTCCGGTCGTGCCGGGAAGCTCGGCATGCTCGAGCTCGAACAGGAGGCTGTCGTTCTTGGTTCGGACCCGGCCGCGGAGGTCGCGAACCTCCATCCCCGGGTCGCTGATCCGGGCGGCCAAGTGCCGGATGTCCAGGGTGACCGGCTGATCGTCGGGCGAGGAGATCAGCGCGCGGGGAATGTCGGCATCGACATTCGACAGCGTGCGCACGAGCTCCAGGCCTTCGGGCCCGGATTCGATCCGGCGTCCGGGCTTCGAGCGCTCGAACGCGAGGGCGGAATCCACCTGACGGGTGGTGCGGAGCCGACCATCGGGGTTCCAGGGGAGCCGGATGGTGATCCGGCCGTTCTCGACGCGCAGATCCTGTACTTCCACCAGCGGCCGGGGGCCGGTTCCCTTGGGTCCTTCGCCGAGCCGGAAGATTTCCTGGTAGTTGAGGCGGCCGTTGCGGCGCTTGATGATCTGGATGTCGGGATCGTGGAGCGTGAGTGCCCCGAGAACCAGCCGTCCACCGAGCAAATTCCCAAGGCGGTAACGCAGCTCCACCCGGGGGATCTCCGCGAAGAGCACGCCGGTAGAATCCCGGATGACGACGCTGTCGAGGGCAAATCCCTCGAGCCAGCGGCCGCTGAGCGCCTTGACGTGGAACGAGCCCCGCACCATGCCCTGGGCCTGCTCGTTGATGAATCGGGCGACGAGGCGGAGCCCGGGCGGTGTCCAGAGCACCGCGGAGACAACGCCGAGCACCGTGGCGATGATGCCGCAGAAGAGGACGAAGAATCCGCGCGCGATCCGGCGTCGCATCAGAAGGCCTGCCCGACCCCGAATTGCACCACGAGACCCCGCCCGGTGTTCACCGTGCGGCGGTAGTTCTCCTGGAACACGACGATGTCACCGTCGTTTTGAATGAGATAGAGGCGGCTCACCGGAAGGCGATGGGGGTTGTAGGCCACGTCCAACCGCGCAGGTCCGAGCGGAGTCAGGAACCGGAAGCCCGCGCCCGGCGTGAACCGCATGATCGGCGTACCGCCCTGACCCTCTCCGCCCCGCTGCCACACCGTGCCCGCGTCCACGAACGCCGCCAGCCGCATCTGGTTCCCGAAAATGGGGGACGGCACCCGGAGCTCGACATTCGCGACGATCAGGGAGTTTCCTCCGGTGGCCGCATTCCGCACCAGCGAGTCCCGCACCACCGGCGCGCCGGTGACCGAGTCGGTTCTGAGCTGCGATTCCAGGATGACATAGACCAGCGGGCCGAGCTCATTGCGGTTGTAGCCGCGCACGTCGTTGGGACCGCCGGCGTAGAAGCGCTGCTCCGGCGGCACGAAGTTGCCCGCGCTCCCGCCCACCGTGACGAAGGGCGACACCACCACGCCGGCGCGGAGGTGCAGCGCGAGCACCATCGAGCCCAGGGGCCGGTATATCGCGGCGTCGCCGATGGCGCGGGTGAACTGGGTGAGCGCCGAGGATCCGATCAGGCGCGAGCTGTGGCTGATCTCCGCCGAGTACGCCGAGCCCCGGGTCGGGTCGAGGGGATTGTTCACCCGGGTGCGCTGTGCCAGCACCGACAGGATCGCCACGAGGCGATTCTCGCGAAGCTGGCTGATGTCGTTTTCGGTGCAGGCATTGAAGAAGGCGCAGAACGAGACGGTGGTGGCCTCGGTAGAGCCGTATCCCAGCCGGTAGGCAAAGGAGAGCGGAGTCCGCGACTCGGTCTCCCGGAGCAGCGTGAGACTGCCGCCCAGCTCTTCCCGCCGATATACCGCGAATTCGCTGCGCCGCTCGGCGAAGAGGGAGAGCGCCACGGAATTGGAGGGCGAGATGAATACCGGCCGGCGGAACGAAGTCGTGAGGTTGTAATTCATCTTCGACGAGCCGATCGAATCGTCCTGGAGCGTCGAACAGATCGAGTTCTCGATCGCCGTCACGTGGGTGGGCCGGCCGACGCCCAGCTTCGACACCTGCGCCGCCACGTCGAAGACCTGGCCCCGGCCCATCGCATTCCGCTTGGTCCATCCGAGGCCGGTCCGAAAGCAGTCGTTGGTTCCGTACCCCACCGCCGCGCGCGCCCGATGCATCGGGCCTTCCTGCACCTGGATGGTGAGCGGCACTGTCCCCGACCCTGCAACGAAGTGCGCGGTGTCGAGCTCGACCGTCGCGTAGCGGAAGAGCTCGGACCGGTAGAGCTGCCGCTGGCTTTCCACCAGGTCGCGGCGGTTGAAGGGCAGTCCCGGCTCGGTCGCGAGCAGCGAGGCGACGAAGGCCGAGTCGATCTGATCGGTTCCCCGAACGTGGATCTCCCCGATCACCGACGCTTTGCCGGGCTGGACCAGCACCGAGATGTCGGCGCTTCGCGTCTCGCGGTTCACATCGGCTTTCTCGATCAGGACTCGCGCCTCCGGATACCCCAGGTTCTGGAGCCGGGTGATCAGGGTATCGGCGCTCACCAGGAGCAGATCCCGGTCATAGGGGTCGCCGGTCGCGAGCGCCAGGTCGCGCACCAGCCGGTCCCGATGGTCGAGCGAGTCGAGACCCCGGATCTCCAGCGTCCGCACCAGCACCGGCTCACCTTCGGTGATGTGAAAGGTGATCCAGGCGCTTTGGTCGCTCCGAATCACGGTGGTGTCGACCTGCACGTCCAGGTAGCCCTTCCGCTGGTAGAAGGTCTTCAGCCGGACCGCGTCGACGCGGAGGGTGCGCTCGTTCAGGCGGCGCTTGACGCCCAGCCCGAGCCAGCGGACCCAGCCCGACGCGGCGAAGAAACTGGAGTTGGTGGTGGCGATCGAAGCGGCCAGGAGCCTGGCATCGACGTGCTGGTTCCCGGAGAACTTCAGCTGACGGATCACCAGTCCCTCCTCCACCGCCTGCGCGGCCAGCGAGAGGACGGGAGTGACGCTCCATATCGAACACAGCAGCAGGATGCAGGCGCTCCGCCGGGGCCGGAACTTCCGGGGGCCCCCTGGGCCCATGGGTTCATTTGACGACACGGTGCAAATCTAGTCTTATTCTCCCGCCTCCTCCTCCATCCCGAAACCAGCCATGCGACCCACGCTCGCGCTTTCCCTCGCCGGTCTGCTCCTCGTGCCAGCGCTCGGAGCCCAGTCGCTCGGCCGCCGACTCGACCGGATCCTCGACGTTGCGCCATTCGACCGCCACCATTGGGGAGTCGTGGTGCTCGACACCACCGGCAAGGTCCTTTACGGCCGGAACGCTCTCCGGCTGTTCGTCCCCGCCAGCAATACCAAGCTGGTGGTGAGCGCGGCCGCGACGGTGCTGCTTCCACCCGAGGGCACGGTCGCGACCAGCGTCTACGCGGCGGGCCCGCTGGAGGACGGCGTCGTCCGTGGAGATCTGGTGCTCTATGGCCGGGGCGACCCGACCATGAGTCGTCGCTGCTACGACGCCGATACCGCGCGTGCCGGAGCCTGCGAAACCGATCCGCTGCGCAGAATGCGCGAGCTGGCTGCGGACCTCCGGGAGAAGGGCGTCCGCCGCATTGCCGGAGACATCGTGGGCGACGGCAGCTATTTCGAGCCGGCGATCGTACACGAGACCTGGGAAGAGGGCGACCTGGTGTGGTGGTACGCGGCGCCGGTGTCGGGGCTGGCCTTCAACGACAACAGCATCGATGTGCGATGGGGGCCGGGAACCCAGCCGGGTGCGCCGGGGCGGATTACCGTGGCCCCCGATTTCGGCGATCTCACGCTCGAGAATCGAACCTGGACCACGGCGGAGCGGGGCGACGCGCTCGACGTGGGGCGCCTGGGGCCGCTGGCGCTCTGGGCCGGTGGCTCCATCACGGCCACTGCGAATCCGCGGACCTCCTACCTGGCCCTCCAGGACCCCAACCGGTACGCCGCGAGCGCCTTGCGGCAGGCCCTCGCCGAAGTGGACATCGCGGTTCAAGGCGCGACCACCGCGACGACGGATTCGTCCCGGTACGCGCTGGCCCGGCGAGCCTCGCCCCTCGCGGAGACCACCTCGCGGCCGTTCCGCGAATGGCTGGTGCCCATCCTGGGGCCCAGCCAGAATCTCTTCGCAGAAATGCTGCTGAAGCAACTGGGGAAGTGGGGCAAGGGGGAGGGAAGCTGGCGGGCCGGCCTCGAGGTCGAGCGACGCTTCCTGATCGACTCGGTGCGGATCGACTCCACCCAGTTTTCCCTGCGCGACGGCTCCGGCCTCTCCCACACGAATGTGATGAGCCCGGAGGCCTTCGCGAGGCTGCTCCTGTGGCTGCGGCATCATCCCCGATTTGCCCCCTTCGAGCAGGCTCTGCCGGTATCGGGGCGGAGCGGCACCATCCGGACCCGGATGGTGGGGACCGCGGTGGAGGGACGAGTCAAGGCCAAGACGGGCTCCATCTTTCGGGTGAATGCGCTGTCCGGCTATGTGCAGCTTCCCGACGGCAGGACGCGGATCTTCTCCATTCAGACGAACAACCACGACCTGGGCGGCACGGCGATCCTGGCACGGATTGATAGTCTTGTGGTGGAGATCGGGAAAAAGTGAGAGCATGGTGACCATCTCCAGGATGCTCCCCACCGATTGGCCCGCCGTCAGCCGCATTTATGCCGAGGGGCTCGCCCGGGGCACCGCCACGTTCGATACCGAGATCCCCGAATGGCCGGTGTGGGACGCCGGTCACCTCGCCTCCCCGAGGCTGGTGGCCCGGGTCGGCGACGCGGTGATCGGATGGGCCGCGCTCAGTCCGGTCTCGGCACGCGCGTGTTACCGCGGTGTCGCCGAAGTGACCATTTATGTAGCCGACGCGGCGCAGCGACAGGGTGTGGGGCGGGCGTTGATGGAAGCGCTGATCGCCGCATCGGAGCAGGCGGGACTGTGGACCCTGCACTCCTCGATCCATGCCGACAACCGGACCAGCATTGCGCTCCATGAGCGCTGCGGCTTCCGGGTCGTGGGACGGCGGGAGCGGATCGCCCGCCGTGCCGACGGCTGGGCCGACACGATCATCATGGAGCGGCGAAGCGCGGTGGTGGGGGTTTAACTGGTTTGCTTGTCGCCGAAAATATCGAGATCCGAGCTGTGCCCCGGATCGACCTTTCGCTTGGGATCGATGTAGTGCACCGCGTTGTTGACCGCGGTGGCGGCCTCACCCGCCCCGGTGGCGATCAGTTTCAGTTTGCCCTCGTACACCGCGATGTCCCCCGCCGCATAGATGCCCGGAACGTTGGTGGCCATGACCCGATTCACCACGATGTGGGCTTTCTGCGTGTCCAGTCCCCAGGCCTTGATTGCACCGAGATCGGAATGAAAGCCCAGCTGCGGGAGCACCGCGTCGAACGGCAGGGTCTCGACCGCCTTGGTCTTGTTGTTGAGCAGCGTCACTCGCTCGATTCGCTCGCCCCCATCGATGGCCTGCACCTCCGTGAAGGTGCGCACGTCGCACTGCCCTGCTTGCCGCAGCCGCTCGACTTCGCGGATGGTCGCCGCGTGGGCGCGGAACCCGTCGCGACGGTGGATCAACATGACTGAGCGCGCGATGCCGGACAGGTTCACGACCCAGTCGAAGGCCGAATCCCCTCCGCCCACGATCAGGACCCGCTGACCGGCAAATCCGCTCGGGTCGAGGACCTTATAGTCGAGACCCCTGCCCTCCCATACCTCGACCCCCTCCGCAGGCAGCTTCCTCGCCTCGAACGCACCAATCCCCCCGGCGATGAGCAGCGTCCTGGTGGGATAGACCTCCTTGTCGGTCTCGAGGAGAAAGTGGCCGATGCCGCCGTCCTCCACCTTTCGGAGGCCGGTCACGACCTCGTCGAGGCGCACCTCGCAGCCGAACTGCAGCGCCTGCTCGGTGAGTCCCTTGACCAGATCTTTGGCGAGCACTTTGGGAAATCCCGCGACATCGAAGATGTATTTCTCGGGATATAGCGCCACCAGTTGACCGCCCAGTGACGGGAGGGCGTCGACCAGACGGCAGGATGCTCCGCGCATCCCGGCGTAGAAGGCGCCGAACAGCCCGGTCGGTCCACCGCCGATGATCGTGATGTCGGTAAGGTTGCTCACGGCGGGCAATATAGACGGTGAGGGATCAGTGGTCAGAGGTCAGTGGTCAGCGGAAGGCCCCTCCTTGACCACTGCCTCCTGACCACTGACCCCTGCAGTATGTTTCTCCCATGCGCATCTACACCCGAACCGGCGACACTGGCGAGACCGGCCTCTTTGGCGGGGGCCGAGTGGCGAAGGACAACGCGCGGGTCGCGGCGTACGGGGATGCCGATGAGCTGAACTCTGCCCTCGGCGTGGCGCGCGCGACCGAACCCGCCGCGATGTTCGATCCCGAGCTCGAGGCCATTCAGCGCGACCTCTTCTCGATCGGCGGACAGCTGGCGACGCCCGATCCCGAAAAGGTGCGGGCCGCTCTCGAGAAGGCAATGCTCTCCTCGTCGCGGATCCGGGAGCTCGAGAGCGCGATCGACGCCGCCGACGCGGAGCTTCCCCCGCTCCGGGCCTTCGTGTTGCCGGCGGGCACGCCCAAGGCCGCGGCCCTGCATCTGGCCCGCACCGTCTGCCGCCGCGCCGAGCGCAGTGTCGTGACGCTCGCGCGCAGCGAGGAGGTGCCGGAGCTCTTCCTGGTGTATCTCAATCGGCTCTCGGACTACCTCTTCACGCTGGCCCGGCTCGCAAATTTTCGAGCGGGGCGTGGCGAGGTGCCCTGGTAGCCGTGGAGCCGGCGGCACTCGTCAAGCACGCGACCGGCAGTTACCCCGTCCTGGTGGAATCCGGGCTGGTGGGCCGGCTGCCGGAGCTGGCAGCGGAGCTGCTGCCCGGGCGGCGGCTGGTGGTGATCACCGATCGGACCGTCGCGCGCGCCGTGTCGCATCAGCTCGAAGTGCCGACCCTCCTCATCGCACCGGGGGAGACGTCGAAATCGCGGGCCCGCTGGAGCGCCCTCACCGACCGGATGCTCGACCTCGGGTACGGGCGCGACTCCGGCATCGTCGCGATCGGAGGCGGCGTCGTCGGAGATCTGGCCGGGTTCGTGGCCGCGACCTATCTCCGGGGCATCCCCTGGCTCTCGGTGCCGACCTCGCTGCTCGCGATGGTGGATGCGTCGATCGGAGGAAAGACCGGGGTCAACGTCCATCATGGCAAGAACCTGGTCGGAGCCTTTCATCCCCCCCAGGCGGTGCTCTCCGATCCCGCCGTGCTCTCCACCCTGCATCCGGAGCATCTGGGCGCCGGACTGGTCGAGGCGATCAAGCATGGCCTGGTGGCGGACGCGGAGTATTTCGAGTGGATCGGCGCGCATGCGACCCGCCTGCTGGCGCGCGACTCCGAGGCGCTGGGAGCGCTGGTGTCCAAGAGCGTCGCCATCAAGGCCGCCATCGTGGGAGACGACGAGCGGGAGCTGGGCCGCCGGGCCATCCTGAACGCCGGGCACACCGTCGGCCACGCGATCGAGCGAGTGAGTGATTACACCGTGCTGCACGGCAACGCGGTTGCCGTCGGCCTGGTGGTCGAGGCCTTGCTGGCCCACCGGCTGGGACTTGCCGAGCGCGCCCTCGCCCCGACGATCAGACTGGCGCTCGAGCGTTTCGACCGGCCCACCACGCTGGACCCGGCCTGGGACGATGAGTCCCTGATCGACGCGATGATGCACGACAAGAAGAACCGCTCCGATGCGCTCCGGTTCGCCCTGCCAACCAAGGTGGGAGCGATGTTCCGCGAGCACAGCAATTGGACGGTGCCGGTGTCTCGGGACACGATGCAGACAGTTCTTTCGACCGCTCGGTCCTCCGCAACCCTGTATTGAGTTTTCCACCGCCGTTTCCGGCAAAGATTAAAGACATAACTCGCTGTCATTGAGCAAGTTACTGATATTTTTTCACATTTCTGTGGACAACAGTTTTGTGAGGAAAGTTGAGAAAATCCGGAACTTGTTGCAGCATAGTGTTTTGTGATGTGGACAGTGTCTAACTATTGACTGTCAAAAAATCGCTCCCTAGATTCGTTCCGTTCCGTCAGGCCCCCATACATCATCGCGACCCGCAAACGCGGGTGATTTTCCCAGCGAGTTCGCAACCGCGGCATCGACCCCCGTGAGGTGGCATGTCCCACGCTCGTCAGCGTCCCGTCCCCCGTGCCCTGTCCAAGTCCGCGCCCAACAATTCGTTCGATCAGTATCTCCTCGACATCCGGAAACTGCCGATGATCGCGGATCCGAAAGAGGAGATCCGGCTCGCCAAGCGCGCGCGCAAGGGCGATCAGTCGGCGACCGACCGTCTGGTGACGGCAAACCTCCGTTTTGTCATCTCCTACGTGAAGCGATTCCAGGGGCACGGGCTCGATCTCTCCGAGCTGGTGGCCATCGGAAACGAAGGACTGCTCAAGGCGGTGCGGAAGTTCGATCCCGCTCACGGAGTCAAATTCATCAGCTATGCCGTGTGGTGGGTCCGCCAGTGCGTGCTCAAAGCCCTGGCCGAACAGACTCGCACCGTGCGCATCCCGCTCAATCAGAACGCCGCTCTGATGAAAATGGCCAAAATCGAAAGCCTCCTCTCCCAGGAGCTGGGCCGCTCGCCCACCGACGCCGAGACCGCCCAAGTGCTCGACGAACCGGTCGAGACGATCCGGCAGGCCCGGCTGGTTTCGACGGTGGAGGTGTCGCTCGACGCGCCGGTCGAGCGTCATGACTCCGGCGCCTCGACCTTCGGCGAGCGGGTTGCCGGCACCGGCACCGGCGATATCGAGGACCTGGTGGATACCGGGCTCAGGAAGGAATTCCTGTCCTCCCTGTTCCGCCGTTACCTGACGCCCCGCGAGCAGCGGATCCTGGCGCTGTATTACGGGCTCGAGGAAGGCAGCGAGGCGCTCACCCTGGAAGGAATCGGCGCGATGCTGGGGGTCACTCGCGAGCGGGTCCGGCAGATTCGCGAGCGCGCCTTCGAGAAGCTCCGGAATGCGCCTGAAGTCAAGCATCTCCGTAATTTCCCATCTGCAGCATAGGCACTGGGCAGTAGGCAATAGGCAATAGGCAGTCGGCAGTAGGCAAGGCAGTTACGACTGCCCACTGCCTATTGCCGACTGCCTGTCAGCTAGATTGTTGGTGTGCCGACACAGTTGCCGTTGTTTCCGTTACGAACCGTTCTCTTTCCCGGCGCGCTGCTTCCGCTCCACATTTTCGAGCCCCGCTATCGTGAGCTCCTCGCCGACCTGACCGCTCGGCCGGCCGAGGACCGTCTGTTCGGCCTGCTTCCGCCCGGGGAGCACAATGAGCTTCCCGAGCCGGGCACGGTGGGAACGGTCGCGAGGCTTCGCGGCTCGCACCAGCTGGCTGACGGGCGATTGAACATCGTGGTCGGCGGCGAGCGGCGGTTTGTCTTTCGCTCCGCCGCTCCGGCCGGGACGTCGTACCTGCAAGGCGCGGTGCAGTGGTTCGACGACGAACCGGAGACCCAGGTTCCCGCCGAGGAGGAGGTCGCGCGGCTCTACGCTCTGGGCGCGCGGTACGCCAGGGCGCTCGACGCGCTGCTTGACCGCGATCTCGATGTCGACCTGCCTCGCGACGCGGCGTTGCTCACGTTCGGCATCGCCGCATTTCTCGAGTGGGAGTTCGAAACTCTGCAGCGGTTCCTCGAAGTGCGCTCCGTGTCGGCGCGAGTCACCCGGCTGCTGGCCGCGCTGCCGAAACTGGTCGCCTCTGCCGAAGCGCGGGCCGGCGCGCACGTGGCTGCCCGCAGCAACGGACACGGGAGCATCGCCTGACCGACCTGCTCGTTCGCCTGCTCACCGAAATCGTCGGGTCCCGCTGGGTTCGACATCGTCCGGCGGAGCTTCGCACCTTCGAGGGCGACGGCCTGCCGACTCACGCCGCGGTGCCGCGACTCGTGGTCCTTCCCGGTACCAGGGACGAAGTCATCGCGGTGGTGCGAGCGCTCCATGCCACCGCGACGCCTTGGGTGGCCCGCGGCGCCGGTACCGGTCTCTCCGGCGGGGCCCTCGCCGCGGACGACAGCGTCCTCGTGGTGCTCACCCGCCTGAGCCGCATCCTTCACCTCGACCCCGTTCGTCGGCGCGCCGTGGTGGAGCCCGGCGTCGTCAACGCCCGGCTCTCGGAGGCGGCCCTTCCCCATGGACTCGCCTACGCGCCGGATCCTTCCAGCCAGAGCGCCTGCACCCTGGGCGGCAATGTCGCCGAGAACGCGGGGGGGCCGCACTGCCTGAAGTACGGCGTCACGACCAACCATGTGGTGGAGCTCGAAGTGCTCCTCCCCGACGGCTCCCTGGTGACGCTCGGGAGCCCGCAGGGGGAGGCCTGGGGACCCGATCTCGCGGGACTCTTCGTCGGCAGCGAAGGCATGTTCGGCATCGCGCTTCAGATCACCCTTCGGCTCTCGCCGCTCCCGCCGGCAATTCAGACCCTGCTGGCGGATTTCGTGACGGTGCGAGCGGCCAGCGAGGCGGTCGGGGCGATCATCGCTGCGGGAATCGTCCCCGCGGCACTCGAGATGATGGACCAGGAATGCATTCGCGCCGTCGAGGCATCCATCTATGCCGCCGGGTACCCGGTCGACGCCGGCGCGGTGCTGCTGGTCGAGCTCGATGGCCAGCCGGTCGCTGTGGCCGCGGAAAGCGCCCAGGTCGAAGTGCTCCTGACAAAGGCCGGGGCCCGCGGGGTGCGCAGCGCGTCGACCCCGGTGGAGCGGGCTCGGCTCTGGCAGGGCAGAAAGAAGGCCTTCGGTGCGATGGGGCGGATTGCTCCCGATCTGGTGGTCCAGGACGCCGTGGTCCCGCGATCCGCGCTTCCCGGTGTACTCGAGCAGATCGGCGAGATCGGCCGGAGCCATGGCCTGATCGTGAGCAACGTGTTCCACGCCGGCGATGGCAACCTCCATCCGAACATCTCGTTCGACCATCGCGACCGCGATCTGGCGGAACGGGTCCACCAGGCGAGCCGTGAGATCATGGCGGTGTGCGTGGCCGCCGGCGGCTCGATCACCGGCGAGCACGGGGTGGGCTCCGACAAGCTGGAGTACATGCCGCTTATCTTCGATCCAGCAACGCTGTCGGCAATGTGCGACGTCCGCCGGGTCTTCGATCCCGATCAGCGCGCCAACCCGCGCAAGGTGGTTCCGGTGCACTATTGCAGGGAGTGGCGGTGAACGACTCCGTTTTCATGCGTCTGCGCCACACTTTTGGCGAGATGATGGTCGAGCGTGACCGCGACGGCCGGCCCCGCGTGATTCCCGATTCGGCCGAGGGCGTGGCCGAGCTTTGCGGGCTGGCGCACGCCAACGCGTGGCGGGTTCGCGTCGAAGGACAGGGAACCTGGATGCCGGCCGATGCGCCGGCGGATATTGCGCTCGCCACCCGCGGCCTCGGTCGCATCGTCCAGATCGCCCCCGCCGATCTGGTGGCGACAGTCGAAGCGGGCGTTCCGGTCGCCCTGTTGCGACGCGAGCTGGAGGCGGCGGGAGCCTGGCTCGCGATCGATCCGCCGGGGCGTCCCGACCGAACGATTGGATCGGTGGTCGCGACCGGCACTGCGGGACCGCTCCGCCACGGTCTGGGTCCGGTTCGGGATCACATACTCGGTGGCACCATCGTCACCGGTGACGGGCGGGTGATCAAGGCGGGTGGAAGCGTGGTCAAGAACGTCGCCGGCTACGATCTCACCAAGCTTCAAGTCGGCGGATTCGGAGCCTTCGGCGTGGTAACCCAGCTGCATCTCCGGCTCCGCGCCCTCCCCGCGCACCGGGTCACGCTTACCGCGCGGGGAGACCGCGATCTTCTCACCCATCAGGCGCGCGCCCTCATGGAGCGAGGCCTCGTGGCGTCGTCCCTCGAACTGTTTTCGCCCGCGCTCGCGGCAGAAGCGGAATGGGTGCTCGCGATCCAGCTTACTGGGACGGAAGCGGGCGTCGAGGCCGAGGTGACGGGTGCCATCGAGGGGGCCGAAACGGCGTGGACGCGGCTCGCCCCGGAAAGCGGGGCGGCGTTCTGGCAGGCCACCGCGCGCGCCGCGCTCGACGCCCCGCTCACTTTCCGACTCGGCGTCTTTCCTGACGGCCTGGACGAAATGCTGGATCTGCTGGCGGACAAGCTCGACACCGGCCTGGTGTCGGCGGGTCCCGGGCAGGGCATGCTCCGGTGGTCGGGCGATGCGTCGGTCGAGACCCTGCGGTCGGTCCGTCATCTCGCCGCCGAGCGGGAAATCCCGCTGACGCTGGAGCGCGGTCCCTGGGCGCTGCGCAACGCGGTCGGACATTTCGGCGCGTACCGCGAGGGAGTCGGGCGGCTGGTCTCGAAGCTGCGCAGCACTTTCGATCCGGATCCGACCTTTGCCGTGGCGCTCGAAGGCGGCGCGGATGACTAGAGGGGGCTTCGAGGCCCTCGATCCCTGCGTCCACTGCGGATTCTGCCTCCCGGCCTGCCCCACCTATCTCGCGACCGGCGACGAAAGCGATTCGCCGCGGGGACGGATCGTGCTCATGCGGGCGCTGGAGCGTGGCGAGCTGGCCGCCGACGATCCGGCGCTTCGCGAGCACCTGGATGCCTGTCTCGGCTGCCGCGGCTGTGAGCCGGTGTGCCCGGCCGGCGTCGGCTATGGCCGGGGGCTCGAAGCCGCGCGAAAACAGCTGGCAGATGCCAACGGGCTCCCGTTCTTCGCGCGCCTCACTCTCGCCGTGTTCCGCCGGCGCGTCCTCTGGCGGTCCGCGTTCACCGTCGCGCGCTGGTTCCGGGCCACTGGGCTGCCGGGGCGACTCGCGGGCGGAAGCAGGCTGGGGTTCTCAATGGGAATGTTGGCGGCGAGCGGACCGGGGTTGGGAGTTGGGAGGTGGGGGTTGGGGAAAGGGCCGGTCCCGAATCCCCGTCTCCCACCTCCCAACCCCCCGCAACGGCCGAGCGGCCCGACGGTAGCGCTCTTCCGCGGCTGCGTCATGGACACGCTGTTCCGGCGAGTACACGATGCCACCCGCCGGACCCTCGAAGCGAACGGCTATCGCGTGGTCGAGGTCGACGGCCAGCGCTGCTGTGGGGCACTGCACGAGCACGCGGGAGACCGGGGCGCCGCGCGCGCGCTGGTGGCGCTCAACGCGTCCGTCTTCCGCGGACAGGCCGACTTCATCGTCGTCAACAGCGCGGGCTGCGGCGCGCTGCTCCGGGAGGCGGCACACCTCGACGCTTCACCGGCCGGCGTGGAAATGGGTTCGCGAATCCGCGACGTGTCGGAGCTGCTGGCGGCCGCCGGTCCCAAACCGGGCGCCCCGCTTCCCATGCAGGTCGCGTACGACGCGCCCTGCCATCTGGAGCACGCTCAGGGCGTGCGCGACGCTCCGCTCCGGTTGCTCCAGGCGATTCCTGAGCTCGTCGTCCACCGGCTGCCGGGATCGGATCGCTGCTGCGGCAGCGCCGGCATGTATTCCCTGCTGCAGCCGGCCATGGCGCGCGCCGTGCTCGACGAGAAGCTGCAGAGCATCGCAGCTGCCGATCCCCGCCCGGCGCTCGTGGTCACCGGGAACCCGGGATGTCTCATGCAGATCGGCGCGGGACTCCGTGCGGCCGGGCTTCCGATCGGTGTCGCGCACCCGGTCGAGCTGCTCGACTGGTCGTACGCCGGGGCCGGGAGCTAACCGCTTACTTTCCTGTCATGCAGCTGGACTTCTCGCTTCCACCAACCCATCTCAAAACACTCCGCGCCGGCGCCGTGATTGTCCGCGATACGCCCGCGCTGCTTCAGATCCAGGGGACCGGCGCGCTGACCTGTCTCCAGGGGCTGTTCACCCAGGACCTCGCCGCACCGGGAGTCGATACCCTGGTCTACGGAGCGCTGCTCACCCCGAAGGGAATGATCGTCGCGGACGGCTGGATCGCGAGAGAGGAATCGGGATTCCTGCTGGCGATCGACGCCCGCGCGCGCGAAGCGGTCCTCACGCTGCTGCGTCGCGCCTTGCCGCCACGTCTGGCCGGCGTCAGCGATCTCACCGAAAGCTGGAGTGCGGCCTGGATGATCGGCGGCTCCGCACCCGACCGCCTGGCACGGGCCGTGGGAAGCCAGGTGCCGGGGGCGGGTATGGTGCTCCGCATGGGAGCCGAGGGTGCCCTCCTCGCGGGAGGTACCTTGACGGCGCCGTTCAGCGTCCTGGCGCTCGGGCCCCTGCCTGTGATCGAAGACGTCGCTCGCGCATTCCTCACCGCGTCCGGACACGAGGGCGGTGAGTCAGAGCTCTCGGCGGCGAGAGTGCTGGCGGGATGGCCTACACTGGGCCGGGAAATCGATGAAAAGACCCTCCCCCAGGAGGTCCGCTTCGAGGAAAATGGCGGAGTGTCCTACACCAAAGGGTGCTACACCGGACAGGAGACCGTTGCGCGGGTGCATTTCCGCGGCCACGTGAACCGCACCCTGCGCGGAGTCGTACTGCAAGGCGGTGAGCCGCCGGTCCAGCGAACGCTCACCCTCGGTGAAAAGAGCGTCGGGGAGATCAAGACGGCGATCGTCCTTGACGATCGGGTGATCGCCCTCGCAATGGTGCGGCGGGAAATCGAGAACGGCGCGCTGGTTCGGGCCGGCGAACGAGAGGTGGCTGTGGCGGGGTTGCCGTTCGGGGAGATAGGGTAGAGGGATCAGTGGTCAGTGACCAGTGGTCAGGGAGGGGGCTTTCCGACTGATCTCTGACCCCTGACCCCTGACCCCTGACCCCCATTGATTACGGCTTCTTCGCGGTGTCCCCCGCGACTTTGGTGGTATCGGTCTTGATCGTGGTGTCGGTGACGGTGGTGGTGACCGTCGTGGTGGTGGTGACAGCTGTTGTGTCGACGGCCGGGG
>Ga0075429_100001115_pt1 | contig 21667 bp, 19 predicted proteins | sample RhiMetdeltSRZDD3_FD_75295 | JGI IMG/M metagenome (GOLD analysis project Ga0075429, IMG submission 75295) | Populus rhizosphere microbial communities from Tennessee, USA - Rhizosphere MetaG P. deltoides SRZDD3 | ecosystem: Host-associated > Plants > Roots > Rhizosphere > Soil | place: USA... | reverse complement strand
CTTCATCACGCCCTCGCGCGCGCGCATCCAGTTGAAGTTGCCCTTGACGGTGTTGATCTCGCCGTTGTGCGCGACCATGCGGTACGGGTGCGCGAGCGGCCACTCGGGGAAGGTGTTGGTGGAGAAGCGCTGGTGCACGAGCGCGAGCGCCGACACCACGCGCGGGTCCTGCAGGTCCCGGTAGTAGCGGCCCACCTGGTCGGCGAGCAGCAGCCCCTTGTAGATGATCGTGCGGCAGCTCATGCTCGGCACGTAGTACTCGCGGCTGTGCGTGAGCTTGAGCGCCTGGATGGCGCTGGAGGCCGTCTTGCGGATCACGTACAGCTTGCGCTCGAGCGCGTCGGTCACGATCACGTCGGGGCCGCGGCCGATGAAGATCTGCCGGATCACCGGCTCCTTCTCGCGCACGGTGGGCGACATCGGCATGTCGCGGTCCACCGGCACGTCGCGCCAGCCGAGCAGCACCTGCCCCTCGGCCTTGACCGCGCGCTCGAGCTCCTGGATGCAGGCGAGCCGCGAGGCGTGCTCCTTGGGCAGGAAGATCATGCCCACGCCGTACTCGCCGAGCGGCGGCAGCTCCACGCCTTGCGCCGCCATCTCGGCGCGGAAGTAATCGTCGGGGATCTGGATGAGGATGCCCGCGCCGTCGCCCATCAGCGGGTCGGCGCCGACGGCGCCGCGATGGTCCAGGTTCTCCAGGATCTTCAGGCCCTGCTCGACGATGGCGTGGTTCTTCAACCCGTGGATGTGCGCCACGAAGCCCACGCCGCACGCGTCGTGCTCCTGCGCGGGGTCGTAGAGGCCGCATTCGGCGGCGCGTTGCAGTTCGATGGACGATGCCGTCCCGCGGGCCGCCGTGCTCATGGGCGCTCTCCGGACAAATGAGGGGAAGCCCGGAGAATACTGTGGCTCCGACAACCGCTCAACCACTTTAAACGGGGTCTGTCCCCTTATTAACCACCCGCCGAAGTGCCGCGCACGTTTTTGGGGACAGGCTTATTGCGGGGCCTTCCACGCGACAGCGGGGCGACGCGGCGCGGCGCCTCGCCCGCCAGGCGCTCGACGAAGGCGCGCTCGCCCAGCGCCCACCCCTTGCCCACCGCGTCGTCCATCCGCTGCAGCAGCGCGCCCGGCAGCGGCTGCTCGAGCAGCAGCCGGTAGGCGGCCTCGCGCTCGAAGGGCGTGTTGCCGAGCTGCCAGAACCGGCGATGCTCGGTGATGTCCGGGTCGACGTGGCGCCCCACGTGGTGCGCGGCGCTGGACCAGGGATGGTCAGCGGCCGATGTGCATGCGGCCGCCCGCACGGGGGCGGTCTCGACGTAGCGGGTGGCGTCGACGAGGTACGCCGGATCCACCACCGTGGCGCGGAAGCGGCCGTCCCACAGCGCCCCGCTGCGCTGGTGGCGGCGGTTGTACGCCCCGCCGAAGCGCCGGCCCACCGCCTGCAGCAGCCGGCTCGGCCCGCCGGGCTCGGCCGGGGTGAGCAGCAGCAGCGCCTGCGACGGCGTGAGGGCGTAGGCATGCAGCGCCACGCCGTGGCCGGCGAGCGCGCCGCCGAGCGCGCGGCGGTAGGCGACGAAGTCCTCGTCGTCCTGGAACACGACCTGTCCGGCGGGCGCGCGCTGGAGCACGAGATGCAGGTGGCCCGGGACCACGAGTCGGGGAAGGCGCGCCATCGCGGTTGCGTCAGAACAGCGCGCGGCCGGTGAGCCGCTGGTGCTCCTTCAGCGCGAAGCGGTCGGTCATGCCGGCGACGTAGTCCGTCACCGCCTGCACGCGGTCCGCCTTCGCGGCGAACGCGGCCGGCATGTCCCCGGGGCGGTCGAGGTAGGCGGCGAACAGGTCGCGCACCACCGTCTTGGCGCGCTCGGTGGTGTCCACCACCTGCGGGTGCCGGTACAGGTTCTCCTGCAGGAAGCGCTTGAGCGCGCGCTGCGGCTGGCGCGAGGCATCGGCGAAGCGCACCAGCGCCGGCATGCGGCGCGCCTCGTCGGCATCGGCGGGCCGGTGCTCGGCGAGGGCTGCGCGGGTGGCATCGGTCACGTCGTAGACCTGCGCGGAAAGCATGCGGCGCACCGACTCGAACAGCAGGCGGCGGCCCGCGAGCCCGGGGTGGTCGCGCCGCGCGGCCGCCGCGTGCTGCGCGAACATCGGCGCGGCGTCGAGCTGCTCCGGCGTGAGCAGGCCCGACCGCACGCCGTCGTCGATGTCGTGCGCGTTGTAGGCGATCTCGTCGGCCAGGTTGCACAGCTGCGCCTCGAGGCTCGGGCGCGTGCCGTCGAGGAAGCGCCGCGCCACCCCGCCCGGCTCGGTGGCCGCGAGCCGCTCGGCATGGCGGCGCGAGCAGTGCTTGAGGATGCCCTCGCGGGTCTCGAAGGTGAGGTTCAGGCCGTCGAACGACGGGTAGCGCTCCTCCAGCTCGTCCACCACGCGCAGGCTCTGCAGGTTGTGCTCGAAGCCGCCGCCCGCGGGGTCGGCCCGCCGCGTGCATTCGTCCAGCGCGTCCTGGCCGGCGTGGCCGAACGGCGTGTGGCCGAGGTCGTGAGCCAGGGCGATCGCTTCCACCAGGTCCTCGTTCAGGCCGAGCGAGCGGGCGATCGAGCGGCCGAGCTGCGCCACCTCCAGCGAATGCGTGAGGCGCGTGCGGAACAGGTCGCCCTCGTGGTTCAGGAAGACCTGCGTCTTGTAGACGAGGCGGCGGAACGCCGTGCAGTGCACGATGCGGTCGCGGTCGCGCTGGAAGTCGTCGCGCGTGGGCGCCGGCGGCTCGGGGTGCCGGCGGCCGCGCGACCGGCCCGGGTGGCTCGCGTACGGCTGCAGCACCGCGGCGCACCCGCTCAGGCGCTGCACGCGCGCACGACGTCGCGCACCAGGTGGTCCGGCGCCGGCCGTACCGCGGCGCGGCCGGGCGACTCGATGACCACGAAGCGGATCTGCCCCGCCTCGGCCTTCTTGTCGTGGCGCATCAGCTGCAGGTACCGGTCGGGGCCGAGCGCGGGCGCGCGCACCGGCAGGCCGGCGCGGCGCACGATGTCGGCGAGCCGCTCGACGAACGCGTCGTCCACCAGCCCCAGCCGCTGCGACAGCCGCGCCGCCATCACCATGCCGCAGCCCACCGCCTCGCCGTGCAGCCATTCGCCGTAGCCCAGGCCGGCCTCGATGGCGTGGCCGAAGGTGTGGCCGAAGTTGAGGATGGCGCGCACGCCGGTCTCGCGCTCGTCGCTGCCGACCACCTGCGCCTTGATCTCGCAGGAGCGCCGGACCGCATGCGCGAGGGCGGCGGGTTCGCGCGCGACCAGCGCGTCGAGGTGCGACTCGATCCAGTCGAGGAAGGCGGCGTCGGCGATCGGGCCGTACTTGATCACCTCGGCCAGGCCGGCGGCCACTTCGCGCGGCGGCAGCGTGTCGAGCGTGGCCAGGTCGGCCACCACGCGCAGCGGCTGGTGGAACGCGCCGATCATGTTCTTGCCGAGCGGGTGGTTGATCGCGGTCTTGCCGCCCACCGACGAGTCCACCTGCGCGAGCAGCGTGGTGGGCACCTGCACGAACGGCACGCCGCGCATGTAGCAGGCGGCCGCGAAGCCGGTCATGTCGCCGACGACGCCGCCGCCCAGCGCGAACAGCACCGTCCGGCGGTCGCAGCCGGCGCCGAGCAGCGCGTCGAACACGAGGTTGAGCGTCTGCCACTGCTTGGCGTCCTCGCCTGCCGGCAGCGTCACCTCGTGCACGCGGAAGAACGCGCCCTGCAGCGCCGCGCGCAGCGCGGGCGCGTACAGCGGGCCGACGCGGGTGTCGGTGACGATCAGCGCGTCGTGGCCGCCCAGGCCCGCGTAGGACTCGGCGCGGCCCAGCAGGCCGGCGCCGATGACCACCGGATAGCTGCGGTCCCCGAGGTCGATCGGGACGGTGTGCGGGGTCGTCGCTTGCATGCCGGCAGTTTAAGCGCCGGTGCCCGGCTCACCTGCGGCTGCGCACGGGCCGGGGCGGGCGGCGGATCGCGTCGGTCGGCACCTCGCCGCTCAGCTCGAGCTGCATCAGGACCATGTTGACGAGCGTGGGCACGGACGGCCGCCCCGTCTCGATGACGAAGTGCGCCACGCCGCGGTAGAGCGGGTCGCGCTGCTGGTAGAGCTCGCGCAGCTTGCGCAGCGGGTCGGCCACCTGCAGCAGCGGGCGCTGGGTGTCGTGGCGCAGGCGGTGGAAGAGCTCCTCCGGCGTGGTGCGCAGGTAGAAGACGAGCGACGCGCGCCGCAGCGCCTCGCGGTTCGCCTCGCGCAGCACGACGCCGCCGCCCGTGGCCAGCACGATGCCCGTCTCCCCCAGCAGTTCGGCGACGACCTCCTGCTCGACGTCGCGGAAGGCGTCCTCGCCCTCGCGTGCGAAGAAGTCGCGGATCGAGCAGCCGATGCGGCGCTCGATCGCCGTGTCGGCGTCGACGAAGCGCCGTTCCAGGCTGCGCGCGAGCTGGCGCCCGACGGTGGACTTGCCGCCGCCGGGCATCGAGACCAGTGAGATCGTCTTGGGCACGCCGCCATGGTACGGCCCGCGTCGGCCGGCGCAGGGTCGGCCGACGCCGGCTCGACCCCCGAGGTCACGGCAGCGTGACGGTGACCAGCTTGGAGAAGTCGCCCGACTTCACTTCGACGCCCACCGCGGCGCCCGCGCAGCCCGCGCCGGTGCTGGTGAGCTGGTGCAGCGTGGGCAGCACGGCGGTGGCAGGCACGGCAGCCGGGGAGACGGTGACCGTGCAGTTGGCCGGGCTCGTCTTCACCGTGACCGTGGTGCCCGAGGGCGCGGCCACGTCGTTGCTGCCGAACGCGGTCCAGACGCGCAGCTGCGCCGGGTTCACCGCCGCCGCCTCCAGCGAGCGCGGATCGGCCACCGGCAGGTAGACCGCGGCGCGGACGAACGAGCGGCCCCAGGCGCCGTCACAGGTGGTGGGCACGGACGTGGGAACGTCGTTGACCGGAACCGCGGGATCCACGACGCACGCGGCGGTGCCGATCCCCGGCGTGCCGGCCAGCGTCGCGCCGACGTTCAGTTCGTCGACCTGCGCGGTGAACGAGCCGTCCACGTTGTCGTCGCGGAACAGGCGGCCGGCGTCGATGAACGGCTCGCCGGCGTCGTACGCGCCGTTGCCGTTGAGGTCCTTGTAGGCTTCCTCGCCCTCGAGCCACGCCAGGATGGCGACCAGGCCGATGGTCGGCCGGAAGTCCTGCGTCGCGAAGGTGACGCTGCAACCCGAGATCGCCGACGTGCCGTTCGACACGCCGGTGAGCAGACACGACGTCTGCACCTGGCCGCCGCTGGTGGAGAACTGCACCCGCGTGCCCTCGGGCACGGGGTTGCCGGCGCTGTCGGCGACGCGAACCGTGACCTTCGTCTCGTCGCCGTCGATCGACCAGTTGAGCGCGTACTTCTCGACCGAGATGGACATGTACCGCTGGTTCGGCACGCCGGTGCTCACCGTCGAGATGCCGCCGCCGGGGGTGGTGCTGCCCGTGCCGCCGGTCGAGCCGGTGCCGCCCGTCGAGCCGGTGCCGCCGGTGGAACCGGTGCCGCCCGTGGTTCCGGTGGTTCCGGTGCCCGCGGACGTGTCCGCCCCGCTGCCGAAGGGCGCCGTGCCGGCGTCCGCGCCGCCGCCGCCGCACGCCGCCATCAGGCTCGCGGTCAGGCCCGCAGCCAGCAAGAGGTTGTATTTCATCGATTGTTCTCGTTCGCGAATGAAGGGGGTCAGCGAACCGCCGTCCGGTCGCTCACGACTTTCGGGGTGAGGAAGATCAGCAGCTCGGTCTTGTTCGACGAGCGCGTCGTGGTCTTGAACAGGTTGCCGAGGTAGGGCACGTCGCCCAGCACCGGCACCTTGGTCACGTCCTCGCGGTCGGCCTGCTCGAAGATGCCGCCGATCACCACCGTGCCGCCGTTCTCCACCAGCACCTGGGTCTTGACGTGCTTGGTGTCGATGGCGAAGCCCGCGGCCGTGGCGCGGCCCACGCTGTCCTTGTTCACGTCGACGTCGAGCAGCACGCTGCCTTCCGGCGTGATCTGCGGCGTCACTTCCAGCTTCAGGTTGGCCTTGCGGAACTGCAGCGCCGTGGCGCCGCTGGAGGTCGCCGTCTGGTAAGGCAGCTCCTCGCCCTGCTCGATCAGCGCCTTCACCTGGTCGGCGGTGATCACGCGCGGGCTCGACACCACCTTGCCCTTGCCGTCGGCCTCGAGCGCGGAGATCTCCAGGTTCAGGAACCGGTTGGACGCGGCGCCGAACAGCGACAGCGCGAAGGTGGCGGCGCTGAAGTTGTTCTGGCCGACCGCCGGCAGGTTCACGAACTGGGTGTCGTTGAACGGCACGGTGGTCACGTTGACCTGGCCGGTCTGCGCGCCGACGGCGTTGATGTTGCCGCCCACGCTCACCTGGTTGTCCCCGCCGACGTTGACGCCGGGCACCCCGCCGCGCAGGCCGCGCAGGTCGGAGGCGCCGAGCTTCACGCCGAGCGAGCGGCCGAAGCGGTCGTCGGCGATCACGATGCGCGCCTCGATCAGCACCTGCCGCACCGGAATGTCGATCTTGGCGATCATCGCCTGGATCTCCTCCAGCTTGGACGGGATGTCGGTGACGAACAGCTGGTTGGTGCGGCTCTCGAAGATGACGCTGCCGCGCGGCGACAGGATGCGGCTCGGGTTGACGGCGCCGCCCTGGGCGCCGGCCGAGGAGCCGGTCAGGCCCTTGGCCACTTCCTCGGCCTTGGTGTAGTTCAGCTGGAACGACTGGGTGCGCACCGGCTCGAGGGAGGCGATCTGCGCGCGCGATTCCAGGTCGACCTTCTCCTTGGCGGCGAGCTCGTCCTTCGGGGCGATCCAGATCACGTTGCCCGACTTGCGCAGGCCCAGGCCCTTGGCCTGCAGGATGATGTCGAGCGCCTGGTCCCACGGCACGTCCTTCAGGCGCAGCGTCACGCTGCCCGTCACGGTGTCGCTGGTGACCACGTTGAAGTTGGTGAAGTCGGCGATGACCTGCAGCAGCGCGCGCACTTCGATGTTCTGGAAGTTGAGCGAGAGCTTCTCGCCGGCGTAGCCCGGGCCCTGCGTCAGCTTGTTCGGGTCGAGCTTCTGCGGGCGCACTTCCAGCACGAACTGGTTGTCGCTCTGGTAGGCGCTGTGTTCCCAAGCGCCGCGCGGGTCGATGACCAGGCGCACGCGGTCGCCGCTCTGCATCGCGGAGACGCTTTGCACCGGGGTGCCGAAGTCGGTCACGTCGAGGCGGCGGCGCAGGCTGTCGGGCAGCGTGGAGCGCAGGAACTCGACCACGAGGCTCTGGCCCTGCTGCCTGATGTCCACGCCGACCTGGTTGTTCGGCAGGTCGACGACGACGCGGCCGGCGCCGTCCGCGCCGCGGCGGAAGTCGATGTCCTTGATCGCGACCGGCGTGCGGTTGAGGCTCTCGGCGAAGTGCACCGGCTCGCCCGTGCCGCCCGCGGCGGGCGCGGCCACCCCGGCGGCGCTCGGCGCCTCCAGGATCACCAGCAGTACGCGGCCCTGCAGCTGCGTGGTGTAGTTGGCCGGCTGCCGCAGGTTCAGCACGAGGCGCGTGCGGTCACCCGACTGCGCGACGTTGACCGTGCGCACGTTGCCCTGGTTGATCTCGATGTTCGACTTGCCGAGCGCGCTGGTGACGCCGGGCAGGTCGATCGCGACGCGCGGCGGCGTCTGCACGGCGAAGCCGTTGGGCGTGCCGGCGAGCGGCTGCGACAACTCGATGCGCACAACCTCGCTGCCGGCCTGCTGGCTGCTGTTGATCGACTGGATCGCGTTCTGCGCCCGGGCGAGGCCCGTCATGCCGAACAACACTGCGAGTGCGAGCAACACGGCCCGCCAAACCCTGATCATTACCGCCTCCTGCATGCGATTCATCGTGCCCTCTCCTGGAGCTGGAGCGACCCCGCGCGTTCGACCCATTCGCCGGCCGCATCCTGGACGATCTCCCGCAGGGAAATGTCCGTCTCCGTGATCCTGGTGATCTTTCCGTAGTTCTGGCCGAGGTAGTCCCCCACCTTGACCTGGTACAGCAGGTTGTCGACCTTCAGCAGCGCATAGGGCCGGGCCTGCTTCGTCACGCTGCCCACCATCACCATCTGGTCGAGCGGGTAGGCCTCGAGCGGCTCCTTGCGCCGGTTGATCTCGGCGGCCAGCATGGAATTCGGCTGCCGCGCCTCCTGCTTGAGCGCCACGGTGAGCTTCTGCGTGCTGAACGGGTCCACTCCCATGAGCGCGGAATACGGCTGCGGGTTGAACTTCTTCGGCGGCGACAGCGGCTCCACGCTCGGCTTCACCTCGCGCTTCTGCTGTTCCATCCACTGGGTCAGCTCCACCTGCTCGCCGGTGCACGCCGCGAGCAGCGCGACGCCGGCCGCGGCCACCACCGCGCGCGACTTCATCAGGTACTTCATTTGGCCGCCCCCGGCTTCTTGGTCTTGTCCGCCGCCTTGCGGATCTGCTCCAGCTCGATGGCGTCGAGGTAGCGGTACGTGCGGGCCGTGGCTTCCATCGACAGCGGCGCGTTGGCGTCCTTGGCCGCGACGATCGCCATGTTGTGCAGCGTGACGATGCGCGAGAGGTTCGCCACGTCGGCCGCGAACGCGCCGATGTCGTGGTAGCGGCCGGTCACGCGGATGGCGATGGGCAGCTCGGCGTAGTAGTCCTTCACCAGCACCTGCCCCGGGCGGAACAGCTCGAACTGCAGGCCGCGGCCGAGGCCGGCGGTGTTGATGTCCGACAGCAGCGCGTCCATCTCGGCCTTGCCGGGAAGCTGCTTCTCGAGCTGCGTCACGTACTCCTCGACCTGCAGCTTCTGCTTGCGCAGCTCGCCGAGGTTGACGGCCTGGGCCAGCTTGTTGCGGTAGTCGGCCTTCAGCGCGGGCTCCTTCGCCCGCTCGGCGTCGAGCTCGTCGGTCGCGCCGGACAGCAGCAGGAACCAGCCCGCCACCACCATGCCCAGCGCCACGGCGGCCCAGGTGGCCAGCTTCGGCAGGATCGGCCACTGGCCCGGCTCGTTGGGGTTCAGCCCGCGGAACTGGGACGCGGCGCCCTCGAAGACCGAGTTCAGGTCGCGGTTCATCGTCGTCTTTGCCATGTCGCGCTCACGCCTTCTTCGCGGCAGCGGCCGCGGTTGCGGCCGGCGCGCTGGCCGCCTTGGCGGCGGCACCCGCGTCGGGCGCCTTGGTGTCCTGCGGGCGCTTGACCGCCAGCCGGACGGAGAAGTCGAACAGGCGACGCTGGTCGCGGTTGGCCGACTGCGTGCTGCCGGGGCCGCCCGCGGCCTTGATCTCCACCAGCTCGGGCTTGACCAGCCACTCGGAGTTGTTGGCGGTGTTGCGCAGGAACTCGGACACGCGCTCGTTGGTCTGCGCGACGCCGCTCACCGTGAGCAGCTGGCCGTCCTGGCGGATCGACACGAAGTACACGCCCTCGGGCGTCTGCTTCACCAGCTCGTTGAGCACGTGCACCGGCACGTTGCGGTCGATCTGCAGGTCCTCGACCGCCTTCTGGCGCGCCTTCAGCGACTCGATCTCCGCGCGCAGGTTGGCGATGTCCTTGATCTGGACTTCCAGCTTGCGGATCTCGGTGCCCAGGTACGCGTTGCGCTCCTGCTGCGCCGTGGTCATCTGCTGCAGCACGAGGTACCACACGCCGACCGCCGCCAGGCCGACCGCGGCCGCCATGCCCAGGCCGGCGAAGTACGCCGCCTTGCGGCGCTTGCGCCGCTCCTCCCGATGCGGGAGCAGGTTGATGAGGATCACTGCAGGAACCTCCGCATCGCCAGGCCGCAGGCCGTCAGGTAGGACGGCGCCTCGCGACGCAGCTTCTGCTCGCGCACCGCGCTGCCGAGCTTCATGTTGTCGAACGGGTTGACCACCATCGACGCGAAACCGGTCAGCTCGGTGACGCGGTCCTTCAGCCCGGGCAGCGTGGCGGTGCCGCCGGCGAGCATCACGTAGTGCACCTTGTGGTGCGGCGTGCTGGTGAAGAAGTACTGCAGCGCACGCCCGATCTCCTGCGACAGGCTGTCGACGAAGGGCGCGAGGATCGACGATTCGTAGTCGTCCGGCAGGTCGTTGGCGAGCTTCTTCTGCTCGGCTTCCTCGAACGAGAAGCCGTACTGGCGCGAGACGAGCTGCGTGAGCTGCGAGCCGCCGAACGCCTGGTCGCGGTCGTACAGCATCTCCTCGTCGCGCAGCACCTTGAGGCTGGTGGTGTCGGCGCCGATCTCGAACAGCGCCACCAGCGCGTCGCGGCCTTCGTTGGGCAGCGTGGCGATCACGCGGCTCATCGCCAGGCGCGAGGCGTGCGACTCGATGTCGAGCACCAGGGGCCTGAGGCCCGCGGCTTCGGCCAGGCCCTGGCGGTCCTGCACGCGGTCCTTGCGGGAGGCGGCGATCAGCACCTCGACGTCGCCCACCGACGTGGGGCTCGGGCCGATGACGCAGAAGTCCAGGCTCACCTCGTCCAGCGAGAACGGGATGTACTGGTTGGCCTCGGATTCGACCTGCAGCTCGAGCTCTTCCTCGCGCAGCCCGGCCGGCAGCATGATCTTCTTGGTGATGACGGCCGACTGCGGCATGGCCATCACGACGTTCTTCGTCTTCGTTCCGCTCTTGCTGACCACGCGCTTGACCGCGTCCGCCACCTCGTCGAACTTCTCGATCTGCCCGTCCTGGATCCAGCCCTTCTCGAAACTTTCGACGGCGAATCGCTCGAGGACATATTCCCCCGATGCGTTCTGTGAAAGTTCCACGAGTTTGACGCTGGACGAACTGATATCCAGGCCGATCATCGGCGGATGCTTGCGCCCCAACAACGTGTCCAGAAAGCTCACTGCGCCTTCTCCCAACGCGCCCTGCACGAGTGCGTCGCTTGTTAATAAGTTACTTGAATGCTAGCAGTAAAGGCCTTGTCGGACAAAGAGATTTCCTGTGAAGGACCCCTCGTGATCCCCCTGTCTCGTTGCGAAACTCTGACGCGTTGGTAACTGCTCCACGAAGATTTTCGGGGGAACCCGGATGGGTGCCCGGCTCAATTCACGCTTCGTTGCCAACCAGTTCACGGACCCGCCCGGAGAGCTGTAACTGCCTTTCTATAATTCGCGGCGCAGCATCCTTGGAGTCTCATGAGCTCATCCGAGCGCGCGGCCGAGCAGCCGTTTCGCCCTCCCCCGCCCCGCAAGCCGCTCCCTCCCGTTCCGTCCTGGGCCCGCTGGCTCATCCGCGCCGTCCTCGCGCTGGCGGGGCTCGGCGTGGCGGCCGCGCTGTCGGCCGTGATGGTGGCGGCCATCGCCCTGTCGGTGGCCTACCCCAACCTGCCCGAGATCGCGAGCCTCACCGACTACCGCCCCAAGCTGCCGATGCGCATCTACTCGGCCGACGGCGTGCTCGTCGGCGAGTTCGGCGAGGAGCGCCGCAACTTCGTGCCGATCGCCGAGATCCCGAAGGTGATGCAGCACGCGGTGCTCGCCATCGAGGACGCGCGCTTCTACGAACACAGCGGCGTCGACTACAAGGGCGTCATCCGCGCCGCGTTCGCGCAGTTCAGCGAGGCGCGCAGCCAGGGCGCATCCACCATCACGATGCAGGTGGCGCGCAACTTCTATCTCTCCACCGAGAAAACGTTCACGCGCAAGATCTACGAGATCCTGCTCGCGCTGAAGATCGAGAGCCAGCTCACCAAGCAGCAGATCCTCGAGGTCTACATGAACCAGATCTACCTCGGCCAGCGCGCCTACGGGTTCGCCTCGGCCGCGGAGATCTACTTCGGCAAGTCGCTCAAGGACATCACCGTCGCCGAAGCGGCGATGCTGGCCGGCCTGCCGAAGGCGCCCTCGGCGTACAACCCGTTCGCCAACGCCAAGCGCGCCACCGTGCGGCAGCTCTACATCATCGACCGCATGCTGGAGAACGGCTTCATCACGCCGGAGCAGCACGAGGCGGCGCGCCGCCAGCCGCTGCGCTACCGCGCGCCGGCCGACGTGCCGGTGCATGCCGAATACGTGGCCGAGGCCGCGCGCCAGCTCATCTTCAACCAGTACGGCGAGGAGGCCTACACGCGCGGCCTGAACGTGTACCTGACGATCGACTCGGCCGAGCAGATGGTCGCCTACCGCGCGCTGCGCAAGGGCATCATGGACTACGAGCGCCGGCAGGTGTACCGCGGCCCCGAGGACTACATCGACCTGCCCAGCAACCCCAAGGACCTGGACGCGCGCATCGCCGAGGCGCTGGTCGACCATCCGGACAACGACGAGATCAAGGCCGCGGTGGCGCTGGAGGCGAGCCCGAAGAAGCTCGTCGCGGTGCTGCAGAACGGCGAGACGGTGACGATCACCGGCGAGGGCCTCAAGCCCGCGACGTCGGGCCTGGCGGGCACCAACCCGAAGACCCACATCCGGCGCGGCGCGGTGATCCGCCTCGTGAAGGCGGGGCCGAAGAACGACACGTGGTTCATCACGCAGCTGCCCGAGGTGGAAGGCGCGTTCGTGGCGCTCGATCCGCGCACCGGCCACATCCGCGCCATGGTCGGCGGCTTCGACTACGCGAAGAACAAGTTCAACCACGTCACCCAGGCGTGGCGGCAGCCGGGCTCGAGCTTCAAGCCGTTCATCTACTCGGCGGCGCTGGAGAAGGGCTTCACGCCGGCCACGGTGGTGAACGACGCGCCGCTCTTCTTCGACGCGGGCACCACCGGCAGCCAGCCGTGGGAGCCGAAGAACTACGACGGCAAGTTCGACGGCCCGATGTCGCTGCGCACGGCGCTGAAGAAGTCGAAGAACATGGTGTCGATCCGCATCCTGAAGTCGATCGGCCCCGGCTACGCGCAGGAGTGGGTCACGCGCTTCGGCTTCGAGCCGGAGAAGCACCCGGCCTACCTCACGATGGCGCTGGGCGCGGGCTCGGTGACGCCGCTGCAGATGGCCTCGGCCTACGCCGTGTTCGCCAACGGCGGCTATCGCGTCAACCCGTTCCTCGTCGCCAAGCTGACCGACACCAAGGGCCGCGTGCTCGCCGAGCCGAAGCCCCCCGCGCCGGACCCCTCGCTGCGCACCATCGATGCGCGCAACGCGTTCATCATGTCGAGCCTGCTGCAGGAGGTGACGCGCTCGGGCACCGCGGCCGGCACGCAGGACAAGCTCAAGCGCGCCGACGTGTACGGCAAGACGGGCACCACCAACGACTCGATGGACGCCTGGTTCTGCGGCTACCAGCCCGGGCTGGTGGGCGTCGTCTGGATCGGCTACGACACGCCGCGCAAGCTGGGCGACCGCGAGACCGGCGGCGGGCTGTCGCTGCCGGTCTGGGTCGAGTTCATGCGCGCGGCGCTGCGCAGCGTGCCGCCGCAGGAGATGCCGGCGCCCGAGGGCGTGGTGAACGTGAACGGCGAGTGGTACTACGACGAGTACGTGCACGGCGGCGGCATCGCCAGCGTGGGGCTGGAGGACAAGCTGCCGACGATGCCGAGCGAAGACGAGCGCAGGAGCATCCTGGACCTGTTCAAGCGCTGAGCGTCGGCCCTCGCCGCCGGTGCGAGCCGGCGGAAGGCCCGGCGCATCGGCCCCTCCCGCACGCGCGAGAGCAAGCCATTCAGGCCGGCGGGCTGAACCTCAGCGCCACGCCCGCCTGCTCGCTCGCGCAGCTCGACAGCGCCTCGAAGAACTCCGCGCCCTCGCGGTCCAGCCACCGGCCGTCGACGTACTTGTAGTGGTAGCCGCCGCGGCGCGCCGCCATCCACAGCTCGTGGACCGGCGGCTGGGTGTTGAGCACGATCTTGCTGCCGCCGGGGAACGACAGCTCGAGCAGGCCGCCGGTGCGCGACGCATCGATGTCGATGACGTCGTCCTGCAGGAGGCGGTCCACCGCGGCTTCGATGCTCGACAGCACGGCCGCGGTCTTCGCGTGGTACTCGCCGTCGGTGAGCGGCGTCGGGACGATGTCGGAAGCCATGGTCGGTAGAATCCCGCGCGTATGTGGTCGAAGCGACTCCGCAGTTTAGCCCGCGCGCCCGCCCTCGTGACGGCCGCCGGCGCACTGCTGGCGGCGCTCGCGGCGTGCGGCCAGAAGGGGCCGCTCACCCTGCCCCCGCCCGCCTCCGCCGCCGCATCGCCGCCGGCGACCGCCGCCTCCTCACCGTCCCGCGCCCCATGACCCTTCCCGGTTCTCCGCATGTCGCCTACCGGGGCGACACGCTGTTCATCGAAGACCGCTCGCTGCGCTCGCTCGCGCACGAGTTCGACACCCCGCTCTACGTGTATTCGCGCACGGCGATGCGCGAAGCCGTCGCCTCGTGGCAGCGCGCGCTCGCGGGCCGCGACCACCTCGTCTGCTATGCCATGAAGGCGAACTCGAGCCTCGCGGTGCTGCAGACCTTCGCCGAGGCCGGCTGCGGCTTCGACATCGTCTCGGGCGGCGAGCTCGAGCGCGCGCTGGCCGCGGGCGCCGACCCGGCGAAGATCGTCTTCTCCGGCGTCGGCAAGACGCGCCGCGAGATGCGCCGCGCCCTCGACGCCGGCGTGCTGTGCTTCAACGTGGAAAGCGAGGCCGAGCTCGCGGAGCTGTCCGCCGTCGCCGCGCACGCCGGGCGCACCGCGCGCGTGAGCCTGCGCGTGAACCCCGACGTCGACGCCGGCACCCACCCCTACATCTCCACGGGACTGAAGGGCAACAAGTTCGGCATCGCGCACGAGCGCGCGGTCGAGGTGTACCGGCGCGCCGCGGGCCTGCCGGGCATCGAGCTGGCGGGCATCGACTGCCACATCGGCTCGCAGATCACCGAGACCGGCCCCTACCTCGACGCGCTCGACCGCCTGCTCGACCTGGTCGAGGCCGTCGAGTCGCACGGCCACGCGCTGCACCACCTCGACCTGGGCGGCGGCCTGGGCATCCGCTACACCGACGAGGCGCCCCCGCCCGCCGACGCGCTGGTGGGCGCGCTGCTCGCGCGCATCGACGCGCGCGGCCACGGCCACCGCCGCATCCTGTTCGAGCCGGGCCGCTCGCTGGTCGGCAACGCCGGCGTGCTCGTGACCGAGGTGCTCTACCTGAAGCCGGGCGCCGAGAAGAACTTCTGCGTCGTCGACGCGGCGATGAACGACCTCGTGCGCCCCGCGATGTACCAGGCCTGGATGGGCATCGTCCCGTGCACCCGGCGCGACGGCACGCCGCACACCTACGACGTGGTCGGGCCGGTGTGCGAGTCGGGCGACTGGCTCGGGCGCGGCCGTGCGCTCGCCGTGCAGGCGGGCGACCACCTGGCGGTGCTTTCCGCCGGCGCGTACTGCATGAGCATGGCGAGCAACTACAACAGCCGCCCGCGCGCCGCGGAAGTCATGGTGTCGGGCCAGCAGGCCTGGCTGGTGCGCGAGCGGGAGAAGACCTCAGAGCTGTTCCGCGGGGAGCACCTGCTGCCGCGCTGAGCGGGGCTGGGGCGCGAGCCGCCCTTCCTCGATGGCGTGGCAGGCGGTCTTCACGCCGTCGATCGTCAGCAGCACGGGCCGCTCGGCCGCACAGCGCGCGTTCGCGTGCGGGCAGCGCGGATGGAACGCGCAGCCGCTCGGCGGATGCAGCGGGTTGGGCACCTCCCCGCGCACCGGCGTGCGCGCGCGGCCGCTCATGCCGATGTCGGGGATGGCGTCGAGCAGCATGCGCGTGTACGGATGGCGCGGGGTGGCGAACAGCGTCGCCTTGTCGGTCCATTCGACCAGCCGGCCCAGGTACATGACGCCCACCTCGTCGCTCACGTGCCGCACCACCGCCAGGTTGTGCGAGATGAACAGCAGCGTGAGCGCGTGCGCGCGCTGCAGGTCCTTCATCAGGTTGAGCACCTGGGCCTGCACCGACACGTCGAGCGCCGACGTGGGCTCGTCGCAAACGAGGAATTCCGGCTGCGTGGCGAGCGCGCGCGCGATCGAGATGCGCTGCCGCTGCCCGCCCGAGAACTGATGCGGGTACTTCTGCATGTCGGCCGCCGCGAGGCCCACGGACTCCAGCAGCGCGCCCACGCGCGCGGGAAGCGCCGCGGCGCCGCGCACCAGGCCGTGCTCGACGAGCGGCTCGGCCACGATGTCGCGCACCGTCCAGCGCGGGTTCAGGCTCGCGTACGGGTCCTGGAAGATCATCTGCATGCGGCGGCGCAGCGCCGCCGCGCCGGCGCCGCCCAAGGTGCGCGCGATGTCGGCGCCGTCGAACAGCACCTGCCCGGCGGTGGGCTGCTGCAGTCCCACGAGCAGGCGCGCCACCGTGCTCTTGCCGCAGCCGGACTCGCCCACGAGCGCCAGCGTGCGGCCGCGCGCGATCGAGAAGCTCACGCCGTCCACCGCGTGCACGTGCAGCCGGGGGAGCCTTTCGACGACGCGGTTCAGCCATGGCGGGGACACGTCGAAGGTCTTGGCGAGATCGCGCACCTCGACCAGCGGCGGCGCGCTCACCCGACGACCCTCCGCGCCGCGCGCTCTCCGGGATGAGCGCTCATGCAGCGGCCCTGCGCGGCTCGTCGTGCAGCCAGCAGGCGGCGCGCGTGGCGCCGGCCGCCAGCAGCTCGGGGCGCTCCACCCGGCAGCGCGCGAAGGCATGCGGGCAGCGCGGATGGAACGCGCAGCCGGGCGGGATGGCCGTGAGCCGCGGCATCGCGCCGTCGATCTGCAGCAGGCGCTCGCGGTCGGCGTCCATGCCGGGAATCGAGCCCATGAGGCCCACGGTGTACGGATGCGCCGGAGCATGGATCACGTCGCGCACCGGGCCGATCTCGGCGATGCGGCCGGCGTACATCACCACCACGCGGTCGCACGTCTCGGCGATCACGCCCATGTCGTGCGTGATCAGCAACACCGCCGCGCCGTGCTCGCGGCACACGCGCTTCAGCAGGGCGATGATCTGCGCCTGCACCGACACGTCGAGCGCGGTGGTGGGCTCGTCCGCCACGATCAGCTTCGGCTGCGCGGCGAGCGCGAGCGCGATGACCACGCGCTGGCGCATGCCGCCGGAGAACTGGTGCGGGTAGTGCTCGAGCCGCTGCGCCGCGGCCGGGATGCCGGTTTCCTCCAGCAGCCGCGCGGCGCGCCGGCGCGCCTCGGCGGCGTCCATGGGCAGGTGGGTGCGGATCGTCTCGACCAGCTGCTGGCCCACCGTGTACAGCGGGTTCAGCGAGGTGAGCGGGTCCTGGAAGATCGCGCCGATGCGGCGCCCGCGCACCTGCCGCATGGCCTCGTGCGGCAGGTTGTCGATGCGCCGGCCCTCGAAGCGGATCTCGCCGGCGGCGATGCGCCCGGGCGGGTCCAGCAGCCCGATGATGGCCGCCCCGGTGAGCGACTTGCCCGCCCCGGACTCGCCCACCACGCCGAGCACCTCGCCCGGCAGCAGGTCGAACGAGAGGTCGTCCAGCGCCACCAGCGTGCCGCGCCGCGTCGGGAACTCCACCCTCAGGTGCCGGACTTCGAGCAGCGGCGCGGTCATGCGCGGCGTCACCGGGCGGCGGGCGGCGCGCAGCCGGGCACCGGCTCCTCGTAGTCCACCTTCACCTCGAAGTCGCGCAGCAGCGAGTTCGGCTTCACCGCCACGAGGTGGTAGAGGGTGCACGGCTTCACCTCCATCCGGAAGGTCTTCTCGGTGCCGAAGCGATCGACGAGGCCGGGGTAGGTCTGCACCTGCACCGTGCGCATGCCGGGGTCGACGCGCACGGGGGTGGTGAACGGCGTGGAGCGGCCGTCGATGCGCGTGACGAGCACCGGGTGCGTGTCGATCGCGGCGCGGGAATAGCGCGCGCCGTCGATCTGGGAATAGGGCGTGGTGCCGCAACCGGCCGCGGCCGCCAGGGCGGCCAGGGCCATGAAAGTCTGGATCGGTGCGTTCATCGATACCTCCTGATGTCAACGCAGGCGCGGGTTCAGCGCATCGCGCAGCCAGTCCCCCAGCAGGTTCACGCTGAGGGCGATGAGCACGAGCATCCCGCCGGGGAAGATGGTGATCCACCATTCGCCGGAAAACAAGAAGTCGTTGCCGACGCGGATCAGCGTGCCGAGCGACGGCGAGGTGGGCGGCGCGCCCACGCCCAGGAAGGACAGCGTCGCCTCGATCAGGATGGCGCTCGCCACCTGGATGGTGGCCAGCACCAGCACCGGCCCCATCACGTTGGGCAGCACGTGGCGCCGCATGATGCGCAGCGGCGGCACGCCGATCACGCGCGCCGCCTGCACGTACTCCTTGCCGCGCTCGACCATCGTGCAGCCGCGCACGGTGCGCGCGTACTGCACCCAGCCGGTGAGCGAGATCGCGACGACGAGCACGGCGAACGCGAGGGTGTCGTGCGCCTGCGGGAACATCGCGCGCCCGATGCCGTCGATGAGCAGCGCCACGAGGATCGCCGGGAACGAGAGCATCACGTCGCACACGCGCATGACGAAGGCGTCGGTGCGGCCGCCCACGAAGCCGGCGAGCAGCCCGAGGCTCACGCCGAGCAGCACCGACACGAGCACCGACGTGACGCCGACGAACAGTGAGGTGCGCGCCCCGAACATGAGCGCCGACAGGATGTCGCGCCCCTGGTCGTCGGTGCCGAGCACGTAGGTGGCCTTGCCCTCGGCCATCCATGCGGGAGGCAGGCGCGCATCGGCGAGCTCCAGCGTGGCGAGGTTCTGCGTGTCGTGCGGGGCCACCACGTTCGCGAACACGGCGCAGAACACGCACACGGCCGCGACCAGCGCGGCGGCCATCGCCACCGGCGAGTGCACGAAGCTGTGCCAGACGTCGCTGTCGAGCACCCGCCCGAACGACCGCGGCGCCGCCTGCGCCGGCGCGGCCGGCATCACGGCGCCCCCGCGGCGCGCTCGATCCGCAGGCGCGGGTCGACGGCGAAGTACAGCAGGTCCACGCCGAGGTTGATGAGCACGAAGATGAGCGAGATGAGGCAGAGGTACGCCGCCATCACGGGGATGTCCGCGAACTGGATCGCCTGGATGAAGAGCAGCCCCATGCCCGGCCACTGGAACACCTGCTCGGTGATGATCGCGAACGCGATCAGGGAGCCCAACTGCAGGCCGGTCATCGTGATCACCGGCACCAGCGTGTTCTTCAGGGCGTGGCCGAAGTGCACGGCCCGGTCCGTGAGGCCGCGCGCGCGCGCGAAGCGGATGTAGTCGGCGCGCAGCACCTCGAGCATCTCGGCGCGCACGAGGCGCATGATGAGCGCCAGCTGGAACAGCGCCAGCGTGATCGCGGGCAGCACGAGGTGCTTCCAGCCGTCCACCGTGAGCATCCCGGTCGTCCACGGGCCGAGCGCCACCACCTCGCCGCGGCCGAAGCTCGGCAGCCACTTGAGCGTGACCGCGAACACGAGGATCAGCAGGATGCCGATCAGGAACGTGGGCAGCGACACGCCGAGCAGCGACAGCGTCATCAGCACCTGCGCGCCGAAGCGGCCGCGCCGCAGCGCGGCATACACCCCCATCGGCACGCCCACCAGCAGCGCGAGCGCGGCGGCGACGAGCGCGAGCTCGAGCGTGGCGGGCAGCCGCTCGGCCATCAGCGACGACACCTTGCGGCCCTGGCGCAGGCTCAGGCCGAACTCGCCGCGCGCCGCGTTGCCCACGAAGCGCGCGAACTGGACGGGGAACGGGCGGTCGAGCCCCAGGTCGGCGCGCAGCTGCCGGCGCTGCTCCGGCGTGGCGTCCTGCCCGAGCAGGTTCGTCACGGGGTCGCCCACGTACTGGAACAGCATGAAGGCGATGAACGCGACGGCGAGCATCACGATCACGGCTTGGACGAGGCGGCGCAGGACGAAGGCGAGCATGGCGGAACAGCGCCGGCCATCTGAGCAAAAGGCGTGCAGGCGTCAAAGAGGGAATGCCCGCAGACGGCAGCGCCGGGAGCGAGCACCGTCACGTCCCGCCGGCGGCGGGCGCGAACACGGCCGCGCGGCAGGCGGCGCGACGGGAACGGACGTCCTGCAGCGCCGCAAGCCACCAGCGCGCCCTGCGCGGTGCCGGAACGAAAAAGGCCGCCCGAAGGCGGCCTGAGGCGAAGCTCGTCCAGCGAGCAGCGATCTTGCTTAGAAGGTGTGCTTGGCGCCGAACGACCAGGTGGTGTTGCGGGTCAGCGTGTCGGTCTTGGTGACGCCGACGTCGGCATACAGGTTCGTGCGCTTGCTGAGCGGGTAGTCGTAGCCCAGACCCAGCTTCTTGGTCCGGTTGCCGAGGTCCGGCTTCAGGCGCGCGATGGCGGCCTTCAGCGTGCCCGGGCCGATCGGGGCCAGGGCGCCGAGGCTGACGAAGTCCGTGTCGACGTCGCCGATGCCGACCGGCGTGTTCACGTTGTCCACTTGCGAACGCGAGAAGTAGAGCATCGGCTTGACGATGCCGAAGTCGTAGTGCACCGCGAAGCTCATCAGGCGGTCGCCGTCACGGCTGTTGGCCGCCGTCGCGATCGGGTCGCTGCCCGTGCCCTTCACGCGCTCGTAGGCGACGGCCGCGTAGATCGGGCCCGCGCCGTACTCGACGTTGAAGCTGTCGTCACGACCGACGGCGTTCTCGCCCAGGCCGGTGCCGATCTGCAGCGTCAGGCCGCCGAACGAGGGCGACTTGTAGCCGATCTGGTTCGAGACACGGACGTTGTTGCCCAGGCCGGTCACCGCGGCGGCGGCCGTCGTGCCCGTGCGGGTCACGGCCGTGTTCGGGTTCGCGCTGCGGAACGAGCCGTACATCAGCGTGCCGAGCTGCGCGACGCCGTCGAAGCCGAACGGATCCGACTTCACCGCGGGCCAGAACGAGGCGCCGTAGTCACGACCCAGGAAGACACGACCGGCCGCCGCGTGCGACAGCTGGAGGTACGAGCGACCCTGCCAGAAGGTGCCGGCGTTGTTCTGCGTGCCGGTGTCGACGTTGTAGCGGTGCTCGATCTGGAACTGGGCCGACATGCCGCCGCCGAGGTCTTCGTTGCCGCGGAAGCCGAGGCGCGGGGCGTTGGCCGATTGCAGCGTCCAGGCCTTGCGCTGGTCGATGCCACCGTTCACGTTGCCGGCCTGGCCGCCGTTGTTGCCCGACGTGCCGCCGTTGCTCTTCGTGACGCCGAGGTCCAGCGAGCCATAGATGGTGACCGACGACTGGGCCGAAGCGGCACCAGCAAACGCGCCCAGAACTGCGAGAGCGAGCAGAGATTTTTTCATTGCGACTATCTCCTAGGTTGAACAAGAGGTCCCGATCGAGCGCGCCCTGCCTTCGAGGGCTGATCAGGCCAAACCCCCTCAGCGGAAGTTGGTGGTATTGCACCAGACCCCCTTGCCGATGCAAAGGATTTGAGGGGTGAAAGTGGCGTTTATGTTGTCAATGCACAACGAGCGCGAAAGGCAGCATCGCCGGTGGACGCCGGCCACGCGCGCGCAAGGCTCGATGCCGGCGACGCGTTGCGCTATCCTCGCCGCGCTTCGACACCGCAGCCCGAACCATGCTCGATCGCTTGCTCGTCGCCGCGGACAACGCGCTTCGCACGTTGGCCGTGGCGAACCATGCCGCACGCCCGTCGCCGGCGCAATCGTTGCCGCAGGAGTTGCCGGCCGACGAGCAGGCGCGGCGCCACGCCGCCGGATTGATGCGCGTCAATCACGTGGGCGAGGTGTGCGCTCAGGCGCTCTATCAGGCGCA
>Ga0075429_100001114_pt1 | contig 21671 bp, 18 predicted proteins | sample RhiMetdeltSRZDD3_FD_75295 | JGI IMG/M metagenome (GOLD analysis project Ga0075429, IMG submission 75295) | Populus rhizosphere microbial communities from Tennessee, USA - Rhizosphere MetaG P. deltoides SRZDD3 | ecosystem: Host-associated > Plants > Roots > Rhizosphere > Soil | place: USA... | reverse complement strand
CCGGCCGGGATCGCGGCGCGCCATGACGGCGCCCGGGGACGGGCGCGGGCGACCGCACCGAGGAGAACTGCCGCGACGGCCGCGTACCCGGAGTAGAAGGCGGCGTGCCAGATCGTCCAGAACGAGTCGGGTAGCCCGTAGCCGTGGGCCCAGCCGTCCCAGTACAGGCCGCCGAGAAGCCACGCGCTCGCGGCGAGCACGAGCCAGTCGAACCGAACGCCGAGGGTGTCGGCTCGCGGGAGCGCCGCGGGTCGTGAGGCCGTGAGGGTCGCCATCGATACCTATATACGCGGCGCGACCAGCCGGCGTTGCGCGTCGAGCCAGCGGTCCGCGTCGGCGGCACGGGTGAAGTGGTGCAGCTGCAGGTGCGCGTACTGGGGACGGGCGAGAAGCTCCGGCATCTGACGCTTGCGGCGCCGATACGTCCTCAGCGCCCAGACGTACAGCGAATCGGTCGAGAAGAACGAGTTGCGGACGGTCTCGCGGTTGCCGGTGCCCGGCCAGATCTCGACGCCGCTCCGGATGCGCGTGAGGTTCCGGCGCGTAAGGCGCGTGAGGATGAGCCAGAGCGGCAGGTCCAGCCAGACCACCGTGTCGGCCTTCCCCCAGACGATCTCGCGCGCGCCGCGCCCGCCGTAGTTGCCGTCGACGACCCAGCCGTCGGCGCGCGTGGCCGAGGCGATCCGCGCCCGGAATTCGCGTTCGTCAGCCATCGCCCAGTTCGCCTCCCAGTTCAGGGCGTCGAGCTCGACGAAGTCCACGCCGAGGATGTCGGCGAGCGCGCGGCCGAAGGTCGTCTTGCCGCTCCCCGTGGAGCCGACCACCGAAACGCGCTTCATGGAGCGCGACGATATCCTCGGTACCCCCGTGAAGCTCCACGAGTACCAGGCCAAACAGCTGCTCGCGCGCGCCGGTATCCCCATTCCCGAGGGCCGTCTTGCGACGACACACGAGGAGGCCGAGGCCGCGGCGCGGGCCCTCGGCGGAACGGTCGTCGTCAAAGCGCAGGTCCACGTCGGCGGACGCGGCAAGGCCGGCGGGATCAAGGTCGCGAAGACGGCGGCCGAGGCGCGCGAGCACGCGTCGACGATCCTGCACATGCAGATAAAAGGACTGCGCGTGCGCAAGGTGTACGTCGAGCGCGCGGCGCAGATCGCGAGCGAGCTGTACCTCGGCATCACGCTCGACCGCGATCGCCGGCGCCCGGTCGTCATGCTCTCGACGGTCGGCGGCATGGACATCGAAGAGGTCGCTGAGAAGGAACCCGACAAGATCGCGCGAGGCTGGCCGGATCCGCTGGTCGGACTCCTTCCATACCAGGCGCGCGCACTCTGCTTCGACGCGGGCGTGCCGGCCGCGCAGCGGAACGCGGTCGCGGACATCGCGAGCCGCCTGTACGGCGTGTACGCGCGGACCGACGCGATGCTCGTGGAGATCAACCCGCTATTCATCCAGACAGACGGCTCGGTGATCGCCGGCGACGCGAAGCTCGAGATGGACGACAACGCGCTGTTCCGTCAGACGGAGCTGCGTGACTGGAAGGAGATCTCCCCGGATGAGGAGGTCGAGGAGCGCGCCCGCGCGCTCGGCTTCAGCTTCGTGCAGCTGGACGGCGACGTCGGGATCATCGGCAACGGCGCCGGCCTCGTGATGGCGACGCTCGACGCGGTCCAGCGCGCAGGCGGCCGTGCCGCGAACTTCCTGGATGTCGGTGGAGGGGCGAAGGAGTCGGTGGTGCGCTCGGCCCTCGAGATCGTGCTCGCGAACCGCAAGGTGAAGAGCGTCCTCATCAACATCTTCGGCGGCATCACGCGCGGCGACGAGGTCGCGAAGGGGATCCTCTCGGTGATCACGACGCATCCACCGAGCGTTCCGCTCGTCATCCGGCTGTCGGGCACCGAGGCCGAGGCCGGGCGCAAGCTGCTGGAGGGGGCGAATGTCGTTTCGAAGACGACGATGGACGAAGCCGCCGCCGAAGCCGTCGCGCTGGCGGGGGGCGCGTGACCGGGGTTGCAGGGGCGGAGCCCCTGCGAGAAGTAGGTGCGGTGCTCATGGCGGCGAAGCCGACATGAGCGTGCTGCTCGGTCGCGACACGCGCGTCCTCGTTCAGGGCATGGGACGCGAGGGCACCTTCCACGCGACGCGGATGCGCGATTACGGGACGAAGGTCGTTGGCGGGGTCGTGCCCGGCGCCGGCGGCACCACGCGCGAAGGCTTCCCGATCTTCGACACGGTGTCGCGCGCGGAGGCTGAGACCGGCGCGAACGCGTCGATCATCTTCGTGCCCGCGTCGGGGGCGATGGATGCGATGCTCGAAGCACTCGACGCCGAGCTTGGACTCGTCATCGCGATCACTGAGGGCACGCCCGTGCAGGACATGCTCAAGGTCGCATCGGTGCTCGAGCGCTCGGCGACGACGCTCATCGGCCCGAACTGCCCCGGCGCGATCACGCCCGGTGAATGCAAGATCGGGATCATGCCCGCGGAGAACTTCTCGCCGGGACCGGTGGGCTTCGTCTCGCGCAGCGGCACCCTCACCTACGAGATCGCGGACCTCTTGAGCCGCGCGGGCCTGGGTCAATCGACGTGCCTTGGGATCGGCGGCGACCCTGTCATCGGTCTGCCCACGCCGGATGCGGTGCGGCTCCTCAACGAGGACCCGGCGACCGAGGTGATCGTGATCGTCGGCGAGATCGGCGGCAGCGCCGAGGAGAGCGCCGCCGAGTACATGCGCGCGAACGGCAAGAAGCCGGCTGTGGCGTTCATCGCCGGACGTTCCGCGCCTCCTGGAAAGCGGATGGGTCACGCGGGCGCGATCGTCTCGGGCAATCAGGGCACGGCGGAATCGAAGGTGAAGGCGTTCGAGGCGGCAGGCATACCGGTCGCGAACGCGCCGAGCGAGATCCCTCGCCTCGTGAGGGAAGCCCTGCGCAGCTGAGCCGTTCCTCGCCGCGCCGCACAGGCAAGCGGCCGTCACAAAGCGGTCGCATCACACGTTCTGGCGCTTGTGAGGCTCTTCACCTTTCTTCTCACGCTGGTGCTGTGCTTCACGACGGTCGTTCCGGCATTCCAGCCGGGGGGCGGGCGGGCCGCGGCGCAGACGCTGGCGAACGGCTTCACGCTCGTCGGAGATTTCCGGGGTAACGGCGCGCAGCAGCTCGCTTCCATCTACGACCCGAACGACGACTTCGGCCTGCGCATCGTCGTTCTGGACCAGGGGGCGGACGGCAAGTTCACGCACACGCAGTGGTTCCTCGCCGGCGCGAATCAGTTCGACGTCTCGGCCATGAAGCCGGTCGCCGTCGATCTGAACGGGGACAACAAGACCGACATCGCCGTCCTCTACAACGACGGCAACCTCTCGGTCCGGCTGCTCGTCTGGCTCTCCACCGGAACGAGCTTTGGGTACACCGGTAACGGTGGGTGGTGGCGGCACGCGATGTTCGACTGGAACAAGGCGCATGCGCCGCTCGCGGGCGTCTGGGACGCGACGCCGAAGACCGGACTCCTCATCCCCTATCTGCTCGGAAACTCACAGCTGGTGTTCCTGTATCTCATCGTCACCGGGTCGGGACTCTTCTATGCGGGCGACGGCCCCGCCTACGCGTCCGCACCGGGACAGATCGACCCGGCCAAGGCGCGCTTCCTGACCGGTCACTTCACGCGCCCCGACGGCGTCGAGCAGATCGCGATGGTCTACCAGCACCCGAACCATCAGATCAAGGTCCAGATCTTCGACCCCGCCCCGCAGGCCAATGCGCCGGTCGGCGGATTCGCGGAGATGTGGTCATCGCCACCGGGCACGTTCGATCTGACACGCGCGAAGCTCGCCGCGGGCGACGTCGACGGCGACAGGATGACCGACATCCTCGCGCTGTACGGGAGCGCCGACGGCAAGACGCGCCTTCAGCTGATGCCGGCCAACGCGCGCTTCGTGCTGCGCGACGCGAGTGGCATCGCGCCGATCGAACCGTCCGTGCTGTCGTGGAGCGAGACCGGGTTTGTCGCCGGGGACTGGAACAAAGACGGCAAGGCCGACGCGGCGACGATCTCGGCTTACGACGACGGGACGACGCACGTGGGGACGATCGACAACACCGGCACAGTGACGTTCGCGTACAAGCCCGACACCTGGATCACACCGCCGGGCGAAGTCCAGAAGCTCGTCGGTTGCGTTCGATGCTGGCCGCTGAACGGGATGCCCCTCACGGCCGGCGGTCCGAGCGTGCTGCGCCGGCCCCTCGCCGTGAAGATCGACAACGCGCCGAACGCGCGACCGCACTACGGCATCAGCCAGGCGGACATGGTCATGGAGCTTCTCGTCGAAGGCTTCATCACCAGGCTCGCGGCGTACTTTCACTCGCAGGATCCGGACACGATCGGCGCCGTCCGCAGCGTGCGATTCTCCGACCGCTACACGACGCCGATGGTGCGCGGCTCGCTCGTCTTTTCCGGCGCATCGCAGCTCATGGAGCGCCTGGTGCGCGAGGACATCGCGGCCGGGCACTACGTGGGCGTCTCGGGGCAGCTCGGACAGGGCAGCGCGTTCTACCGCACGAACGTCGATGGCCGAGTGGCACCGCACAACCTCTTCACGTCCTCGCAGCGGCTGCGCGACGCGACGAACGAGGTCGGCGGCGGCGCTCCGGTAGTCGTGCCGCGATGGGACTTCCTCCTCTCCGCGCAGCACGCCGAGACCGCCGGCGGATTCCTGGGAAGCGTCCCGGCCGTCCGGATGATCATCCCGTACCGGCTCGACGCACGCGTTCGCTACGAGTACGACGCCACCTCGCACACCTACGCACGCCTGCAGAGCGCGAGCAACGCTCTGAACTACCGGCGCGAGGTCGACGGGATGAACGGGCAAGAGATCGCGGCGCGCAACATCGTGATCATCAACACCGACATCTGGGCGACCGACGTTCGCGACGACGCCGGCGGCGCGGCCAGCCTCGACATGCGCCTGACCGGCAGCGGCAAGGCCAGCATCTTCCGCGATGGCCGTCGCCAGGACGGAACCTGGTCGCGCGCCACGAACAACGACGCCTTCGTGTTCACGAACTTCTACAACCAGAAGATCTACCTCTCGCCGGGACAGACCTGGATCCACATCCTCCCACTCGACTGGGACGTCCCCTCGAGCTAGACGACTGCCGGCCGGTGTGGGCGTGGATCGCGTCGCGACACGACGTGCGTCAGGCGGGGGCGGCAACTCTCTCGCTCGCTGCTGGCTACTGCGCCGTCGCGGAGCGAGACGGCAAGCAGCCGGCGAAGGCGAAAGCCGAGCCGTAGGCCGGCCCCCGGCTGGGCGCAGACGCTCGCTCGAGAGTTGCCGCCCCCGCCTTCGTCCGCCTCCTGCGCTTCCTCGCCCGCTAGTCCTCTAGCCTCTCATCGTGCAGACGGCCGCTCCCGTTCTCGAGATCGGTGTTGTCCTGCTCGCTGCCGCATTGGCCGGCGCGATGAGCCGGAGGCTCGGCCTCCCCGCTGTGCTCGGCTATCTCGTCGTGGGTCTTCTGGTCGGACCGTTCACCCCCGGTTACGTCGCCGACCGCGAGCAGATCCAGGTCCTCGCCGATGTTGGCGTCGTTCTGCTGCTGTTCGAGGTCGGCATCGAGCTCGACCTGCGCGCGCTGCGCCGCGAGCCGCGCGGGATCCTTCTCGCGGTCCCGCTTCAGGTCGCGATCGGCACGCTCGCCGGGGCAGCGGCGTTCACCTGGATGGGCACGGGCGCTCTGGGCGCCGTGACGCTCGGACTGGCGATCGCTCTCTCCAGCTCGGTCGTGGTGGTCAACATCACGCGTAGCCGGATGCGCACGACCGACGCCGTCACCGACCGCGCGCTCGTCGTCTGGGCGATCCTGCAGGACGCGGTGACGCTCGTGGCGGCCACGATCCTCGCGGTGCTTCTCGCCCCCAGCGGCGACGCGCCCGTGCTCGCGTTCGCAAAGGCCATCGCGTTCGTCGGATTCGCCGCGGTCGCGCAGCTCGTCGTCATGCCCTGGCTGCTGGCGCGCGTGCGCGAGCAGCCGGACATCTTCCTCATCGTCGCCGTCTCGGTCGCCCTCGCGAACGCCGGCATCGGCGCGGTGGTCTTCGGTGTCCCCGTCGCGCTCGCCGCGTTCGTCGCGGGCCTCCTCCTGTCGATCCGCCCGGAGGCGCAGGAAGCGCGCAGGGAGGTGCTGCCCTTCCGCGACCTCTTCGCGGTGATGTTCTTCGTCGCGATCGGCACGCTGGTCGAGCCCGCGACCGTGCTCACGGAGCTCACCGTGCTCGGCGTCGTGCTCCTGCTGGTCGGACTGAAGATCGTGACCATCGCCGGACTGGCGGCGGCCTTCTCCGTACCGGCACGGCGCCCGCAGCTCGGCGTCGGCCTCGGTCAGATCGGGGAGTTCAGCTTCGTCGTCATGGGCCTGGGCGTGGCCGCGGGCGTCGTCTCATCCGGTCAGTTCAGCGCCGTGCTCGCCGCCGCTGCGCTGACGATCGCCGCGTCAGCGGTCGGAGCGCGTCTGTTCCCGAAGAAGGCAACTGCTGCGAACGCGTGACGCGTGTGGCGGCACGCCCAGCGCACAATGACGACCGCCATGCTGTATGTCGAGAACCCGCTCCATAGGTTCCGGCTGCCGGCGCTCCTCGTCCTCATCGCTGCGATCTACGGCACCACGGGGTACATGCTCGTCGAAGGTTGGAGTGTCCTCGACGCCTTCTACATGACCATCACGACCATAGCGACGGTCGGGTTTGGCGAGATCCATCCGCTCAGCGACGCCGGCCGCGGTTTCACGGTGACGCTCATCGTCGGCGGTGTCGGTGCGATGCTGTACGCCTTCGGCGTCTTCGCCGAGGCCCTCGCCGAGGGCCGGTTCGCGCTCTATCGGAGGCAGCGGCGTATGACCAGCGAGATCGGAAGTCTGCGCGATCACTTCATCATCTGTGGCTACGGCCGCATCGGAACCCAGATCTCGAGCGAGTTCGACCGCCAGCGCATCCGGCATGTCGTTGTGGAGACCAACCCCGATCCGCTCGCGCGTCTCCGCCGGGACGGACGTCTGTTCATCGAAGGTGACGCCGCCTCTGAGGACATCTTGCGTGCCGCAGGCGTCGAGCACGCCAAAGGTCTTCTCGCCGCCGTCGACTCCGACGAGCGCGTCGTGTACATCACGCTCGCTGCGCGCGCGCTCAATCCTGCCCTCTCCATCACCGCGCGTGCCGGACAGCCTGAGTCGATCCGACGTCTCGAACTGGCGGGCGCGAGTCGCATCGTGTCGCCGTACCGCATGGCCGGGCGCCTCATGGCAGAGCTGGCGCTTCGTCCCGCGGTCGTTGACGTCATTGAAACGATGCGCCACGGCGGAGGGAGCATTGGGATCGAGGAGATACTCGTTGGTGCCGAGTGCCGCTCACGCGGAAAGAGCCTTCAGGATGCCGGCCTGCTCGATGCGGGACGCGCACGGCTGCTCGCGCTCCGACGGCGCGATGGCGGGATGCATGTGAATCCGAACCCCGAGCTCCTGCTCGAGGCTGGCGATCTCGTTGTCGCGATGGGCTCAGAGGAGGAGCTGACCGTTACAGCGGCGCTCCTCCAGTGAGCCCGTTAGACGGTCATCTGCCGAGGAATCCGATGATCATTCCCTGGACGACGAGCGCGAGCACTGAGTACCCGGCGACGATCGCGAAGAGGCGCGGGTGCCGTCCCGCGAAGAGCACCTCGGCGAACATCGCCGCGGCCACGATCCCCATCCCGACGTAGAGGCCGACGATCGCGCCGGCGGCGCCGCTGTTGGCGCCGGTCTGTGCGATGAGCCAGGCCATGGTGATCGCCTGAACGACCGCGGCGACCGCGGTCATCGCGTAAAGCGGGCCCGGCCCGGCCGGAAAGTTCTCACCCATGACGTGTCCGGAGAGCTTCATCCAGCTTCTGCCGAAAGCCCACGTTCCGTACCACAGAAACCCGATGACCATGTTCGCGAGCGCGGCAATGATGATGGCGAGCCAGTTCACCTTTCCCTCCTACGCGTGACCTAGCTCCCCTGGACGGAAGGCTAAGGCAAGGGCACAAGCATTGGGACCTCCCGGGCGTATTCCTCGTACTGGGCGCCAAACCGTTCCCGGAGCAGGCTCTCCTCCGCGCGGGCGCGCAGGTAGAAGGCGGGATACGACACGAGGAGCGTTCCCAGGACCAGGAGCAGGTTGCCGGTGGCGAGGCACAGGCCGGCGAAGTGCAGCGCAAGCCCGGTGTAGACCGGATGCCGGACGAGGCCATAGGGGCCACCGCGGATGAGCTCGTGATCCTGATGCACCTCGAGCACCAGGTCGTAGTGGCGTCCGAGCGCCACGATCGCCCAGAGAGAGAACGCCACGCCGAGGACGCTGAGCGCCAGGCCGAGCCAGGCGAGGACCTCCGTCACCGTCAGCTCGGGACCCGGCCGAAGCGCGATGACGACGTACGGCACGGGGAGGAAGTACGGCGTGAGCGCGGCAAGGCCACCCGCGGTGCGGACCGTCGCGCCGCGTCGCGAAACCGCGCGCCGCTGCGCCACCTGCGCCGACACGATGAACACGAGCCCGCCCGCGATCGCGGCGGCGGCTATGAGATCGCGCGTCGCAGACGCTCCGCGGACAGGGCGTTCGAGCCGTCCTCGTCGTGACGGAAGTACGTGTAGACGTCCTTGCCCGTGTCGAGGAGGACGCGCAGCCGCGCCGCCCACGCGTCGACAGCGTCGTCGGGATACCCGCGCGCGCTCCGCAGGCGCGCGTACGCGAAGCCGCCCGTGTCCCCGAGTGTCTCGACCGGCGAGGGTGACTTCTCCCCCTCCGCGTGCACGAGCGGCACGTTCGCGGTCCGCAGGAGGTCATAGACCTCGGGCACATACCAGGACGGGTCGCGTACTTCGAGGACGCAGCGCAGGTCGCGCGGCAGAGCGGCGAGGAACATCGCGAGGCGGTCGTCGTCGCGCTTCACCCACGGTGGAGTCTGGAAGAGGATCGGTCCGAGGCGCTTGCCGAGCAGCCGCGCGCGCTCGAAGAAGATCGGCAGCGTCTCCGCAGGCTCGCGCAGCTGCTTGCGGTGCGTGATCTGCTGCGACGCCTTCAGGGCAAACACGAACTCTTCAGGCGTTGCCGCGATCCATTCCGCGACGTTCTTCTCGGTCGGGAGGTGATTGAAGGTGTAGTTGATCTCGATCGTTGCCAGGCGCGTCGCGTAATGACCGAGGAATGCCGCGCTCTTGGTGCCTTCGGGGTAGAACTTCGGTCGCCACGACGTGTACGCCCACCCTGACGTGCCGACGAACGCGCGCCCGCTCACGCGGACCTAGTCCTCGATGCCCTTCACGGCGTGGCGGCCGAGGACGGCGTACGCGATTCCGGCGACGAGCGAGTTCGTTCGCTTCAGGTTCGCCAGCAGATCGAGATGGATGCTCGATGTGTCGATCGATTCGCGCAGGCCCTCGTGCAGGCGCTGGATGTGCGTCTGGCGTAGCCGTCGCTCGAGGATATTCACGACGCTCTTGTGACGGATGACCTTCTCGGCGATCGAAGGATCGTTCGAGGCGAGCGCGGAGATCGCGAGCTCGAGGTTCTCGACGACCTTGGCATGCAGCTCGCGGACCTCGGACCAGCCCTGTTGGCTGAACACGTGATGTCCCCCGATCTTCTTGGCCGCGAGCTCCATCAGGTTCTTCTCGATGACGTCGCCGATCTCCTCGAGATTCGCGATCACGAAGATGAGCGCCGTCTCGCGCTCGGCCTGCTCCTCGGTGAGCGCCTGCTGGCCCACGCCGATGAGGAACTGCTTGATGTCCTCCTCGAGCTGGTCGATGACGTCGTCGCGCGCGACGACCTGGCGCATGAGACGGTCATCGTCGCGCTCGAGCACCGCGAGGGAGTCCCGTAGCGATTGCAGGACGATGTCACCCATACGCAGGGTCTCGCGCAGCGCCTGCCCGAGCGCGACCGCCGGGGTGTCGATCGTTTGGCGATTCAGGTAGATCGCGCCCGTCGACGTCGTCGTGCGGTCCGGCACGAGGCGTGTGAAGAGGTCCGCCGCGATGTGGGTGAACGGCATGAAGACCGCGGCGAGGATCACGTTGAAGAGCGTGTGGGCGTTCGCGATCTGGCGCGGAACGTCCGGCGCGGTGCGCGCCACGAGATCGGCGAAGACGCCGGCGAATGGGATGAAGAGCATCACGCCGAGCACCTTGAAGGCCGCATGCGCCGCGGCGACGCGGAGCGCCTCGGCGTTCTGGCCGATCGCGGCGAGGAGCGCCGTCGCGGCCGTGCCGATGTTCGCGCCGAAGATGATCGGGATCGCACCCGACAGAGGCATGAGTCCGCTTGCGGCGAGAGACAGCGCGAGTCCGATCACCGCGGCGCTCGACCGCACCAGCGCGGTGAAGACCGCCGCGACGAGCAGCAGGATGAGCGGCTGTTCGGTGAGGGCCTCGAGTACGTCTCGAAAGAGCGGACTGGTCGCGAGCGGCACCGTCCCGTCGGACACGAGCTTCATGCCGAGGAACAGGAAGCCGAAGCCCAACACGGCCTGGCCGATGTAGCGAAGCGTGCCGCGGCCGATGGCCCAGGTCAGCCAACCCAGGAACACGACCAGCGGCGAGACGGCCAGAAGGTCGAAAGCGAGGAGCTGCACGGTGACCGTCGTGCCGACGTCGGCGCCGAGGATCACGCCGATCGTCTGTCGCAGCGAGAGCAGGCCGGCTGACGCGAACCCGACGAGCATGACCGTTGTCGCGCTCGAGGACTGAAGGATCGCGGTCACGCCGGCGCCGACGGCGAGCGCTTTGAAGCGGTTCCCGGTGAGGGTCGAGAGGACGTGACGCAGCCTCGTCCCGGCGGCGCGCTGCAAGCCCTCGCCGACGAGCCGCACTCCGTAGAGCAGCAGCGCGGTGCCACCCAGCAGCGAGAACAGCACGAGCTCAGCGGCAGTCACCGGGGCAGTATCGCCCGCTACTCGGTCCTCAGCGCGCGACGGTGAGCGTTGCCCTCCCCGATGTACCCGCGGCGAACACGAAGACCGCGGCCTCGCCCTCGTTCGGCGGCGCCGCGAAACCGAAGCGCGCGTTGCCGAAGCTGTCCGTCGCGAAGCTTCCGATCGTGAAGAGTCCGACCGAAAGCGTCGCGCGCGCGTTCGCCTTCCCGATCCCGTTCTCGGTGACGCGGATGTTCGCCACGGCGATCTCGCCTGGCCGCACGCGGGCGCGGTCGAGCGTCACCGTCACGACGGCCGTTCCGCCGGTCGGCGCGCGCAGCGTGACGTTCGACTTCGCGGTCGTCTCGTTGCCGGCACGGTCCTGCGCCACGACACTGATGGCGACCGGGCCGACCGGCGGCGTGAACGTTTCGCTGAACGAGCCATCCTGGCCGGGCACGATGAAGCGTCCGTTCACGGTCACGACCGCACCGACCTCGGTCTTTCCCTGCACGACCACGTTCGGCCCCTCGACAGTGGCGCCCGTGGTCGGTGCGAGCAGCTCCAGCGTTGGCGGCTCGCGATCGAGGATGACCGTGTACCCGGACCGCGCGACGACATCCTTGCCGGACAGGAGCGTCAGGCCGATCGCGTTCGCTCCGTCTTTGAGCGTAAGGGTCGCGGCGAACGTCCCCGTAGCGTCGAGCTGCGCGTTCGCGACGACCGCGGCGTTGAGGACGATCTCGACGCTGCGCCCCGGCGCGAGCGCGAACGAGGGCACGCGGCCGGAGAGCGATAGCTGGGCCTCACGTGTGAAGTCCGGAAGTCCGTTCACCACCGGCTCAGCGCTGACAACGTTGCCAGCTCCGGTCGGCAGCTCGATCTGGGCCGTGCCGAGCTGGCCGCCGATCGACTCGGTGACGCTCGCGGTTATCTGGCGGATGCCGTCGGCGACACCCGCGCCGATCACCGGGCCGGTCATGATCAGGAAAGCGCCGGCGACGGCGAGGATGGCAGCGTCGAGAACCAGGGTCCGCCGCCGGAGCCGTGGTGCGATCCCCACGGAGCGCGCGGTATTGCGGTAGGTGTCGCGCGGGACGCGGGTGCGACGCACCTGGGCCGTAGCTCCTACCTTCACCGTTCCTCCAGCCAAGATAGCGAAAGGGCGCCGGCCCTATGGCCGCCGCCCTCCGCTGGTGGGTGGGATGAGGGGCTTTCAGTTAAGGCGGGCACCGCCACGGTGCCTAACGCGGCCGCGCCGCGTCCGTTTCGTCCTCCCCGCAGTGTTTAGTCAGGGCTGACCCTGAGGGCGCGACTGTACTACCGCTCTCGCGCGCAAGCAAGAGGGCGTGGCAGCCGAGCGAGCAGCAGGCGGCCGACCGACACCGTTATGCGACACTCGAAACGTGACCGACGACGGCCGCTCGAAGGTCGCCTCACGCGGGCTCGAGGGCGTCGTGGCGACCACCACCGCGATCTGCAAGGTCGAGGACAACAGCCTTGTTTATCGCGGGTACTCGATCGACGAGCTCGCCCCGAAAGCTGAGTACGAAGAGGTCGCTTACCTGTTGCTGAACGGCGATCTCCCGACGAAAGACCAGCTTCGGGACTTCAAGGCGGAGCTGGTGAAGCACCGCACGCTGTCACCGTTCCTTCGCAACATCCTGCAGGAGATGTCGGAGAGCGGAACGGCGATGGACGTGCTCCGCACGGTCGCGTCGGCGTCGGCGGTCGAAGACCCGGCGGAAGGGGACAACTCGCAGGAGGCCGAGTACCGCAAGGCCATCCGCCTCACCGCGAAGCTTCCGACGATCCTCGCCACGTACATGCGGCGCCGGCGTGGCGAGCAGCCGATCCCCCCTGACCCCTCTCTGGGTCACGCCGCGAACTTCGCGCGCATGGCGGGCATCGACGGTCATCCGCGCGCCGCGGAAGTCCTCAACACCTGCTTCATCCTGCAGGCGGAGCACGGTCTCAACGCATCGACATTCACCGCGCGCGTGGTCGCCGGCACGAACGCGGATATGCACGCCGCGGTGACCGCGGCGTTCGGCGCGCTCAAGGGCCCGCTCCACGGTGGTGCGACGGACGGGACGATGAAGATGCTCGACGAGATCGGCTCGCCCGACCACGTCGAGACGTTCGTCGACAAAGCGCTCCAGCAGAAGTACAAGTTCCCGGGCTTCGGTCACCGCGTGTACGTCACCGAGGACCCGCGAGGCAAGCACCTTCGACGCTTCGCGATGGAGCTCTCCAAGATGTGGAAGGGCAAGCCCTACTTCGAGATCCAGGAGCGTCTCGCGAAGGCGATCGCGGAGCGACGTCCGAAGATGTCACCGGCCGCGGCAGCGAAGGTGAACGTGGTGAACGTCGATTACTACGCCGCGACGACGTACACCTACCTCGGCATCCCGGCTGACCTCGGCACGTCTCTCTTCGCGCTCGGGCGCATCGCCGGGTGGTGCGCGCACATCATGGAACAGCACGGGGACAATCGACTCATCCGACCCGAGTCCGAGTACACCGGGCCGTCAGGAAAGCGCTACATCCCCATCGCGGAGCGCTAACCGGCTCTTCGACGCGGCAGTCAGCGCGCGCAGGAGGCCGTCCCAGGTGAGCGGACCGTGGATCACCTGGTGCACGACGTGATCGCTGTCGAGGATGAACGTCTGTGGAAGAAGGCCGGGTGAGATGTCCTGCAGCACCGCTCGGCTTCCGACCAGAGGCCGTACGCGCCGGTGATCTTTGACCACCTCCAGAGCCGACGCCTCGCTCTCGTCCACGCCGACGGCGATGATCTCGAACCGCCGGCCGACCGCGAGATCGGAGATCAGACCAAGCTGCTGCGTGCATGTCACACACGACCTGGTCCAGGTCGCGATCACGATCAGGCTGCCCGCGAAGTGATCCAGAGACCGCGGCGCGCCATCGGTCATCCGCCAGGTGAGGACCATCTTCTTCCCGACGGCCGCGTTTCGTGCGGCGCTCACCGTGCCCGCGATCGCGTTCGGCGCGTCCGACGCGACGACCGCGCGCGCCGGCGCGGCTCGCGCCGCGACGCCGTCGAGAACGTACGGGGCGCCGTCGTCGTCGAAGACCAGGAACCGACCGCGGGACAGCGCGTAGCCGGCTGCCTGGAGGATCTCGCCGACCTCGGCTTCATGCCACTTGTCGTCGCTGTCGATGTCGAGAACGCGGACCCAGCTCCGGCCGGGACTGGACATGAGGATCCGTCCGGACATCGTGGTCGGCGGCACGCGGTCGTCCTCTTTGATCGTCAGCATCGGCCGCGTCGTTCCCGTCGCGATGTCGTACGCACCAAGAGCGCCGCCCAGCGCGTACGTCAGCGCCTCGTGCGAGGTCAGCCGTATGTATAGGGGTGCGCCCGTGTCGTATGGACGCAGCTCACGCGCGACGAGTGTCCGGTCGTCGACGTTCTTCTCCGCGGTCCCCGGGAAGGCGCCGTCGGCCTGGATCGTCAGCACCGTCGCGACGCCGTCGGTGGTGCGCGCGCCGGGCGTGATGTCGGTGGCGCGCACCCCGCTGGGCAGCCCGAGTGGAACGCGGTAACTGCTTCCATCCGCGCCCGCTGCTTCGAGCGCGTCGCCGCCGGCCCAATAGACGACGTGGCCGTCCGCGTCCCAGGTGAGCACGGATAGCGGGGACGGCGCGGTGGCGATCTCACGCTGCGCGCCGCCGTTCCGCGGGAGGATCACGAGCTTCGACGGACAGCACGGGGTGCTGAACGCGAGCGACTGGCCATCCGGTGAGACGAGCTGCCCTTCGGCGCGCGGGTAGGTCAGACCCTTTCCCAGCTCGCGCACGCTGCCGCCCGGCTCGAGTAGCGACACATCGAGGTGCAGGAACGCGCCACCTTCCTTCGTGACCTTCTTGCCGATCACGACACCGGATGAATCCGGCAGCCAGAACGGATTCATCCCGATCTCGCCCAGCTTCAGCGTGGCGAGGCTGCGACCCGCGAGGTCGTAGATCGTGTGCGTGAACCCTTCGCGTTCGACGACCAGGATCATCTCGCCGTTCGGAGATACGCGGATGCCGTGCTCGCCGAACTTGGCGGTGATAGGCAGCTTCGCCAGCACCACCGCCGGCGCCGGCCGAACGCTCGTGAGCGGCGACTGGCTGGGGCGCGACGGCTCGGGCGCGGTGCAGGAGGCCACGAGCACGGCCAGCGCAGCGACGGCGGTCAGGGCACGCATCACACGTATATCAACGCATGAAGGGGGCGAACGCGCGTCTGAGTTGTATCTGATCGCCGTTCACAAGAACCTAGGACACGTGTTGGGCTGGTGCGGTGGCGACGTTACTCGTCATAGCACGCGAGCACCGCGTCCCACGCCAGCTCTGACGCGGCGACGCCGAGGCTCACCTCGTCGAGCGCGGGATCGTCGACGGCCTGCGTGGAGCATGCGTACAGGATGTCCCCGTCCCAGCGTGCATGGAACGGCTGGATCGCCCGCGCCATCGAGGTATGCACCTGCCTCGCGATCGACCGCAGCTGCAGCGGATCCAGACGCTGATCGGTCGCGACGCACGTCAGGGTCGTGTTACGAGTGCGCGGCTCCGCCGGCGGGTAGTACGTCCCCGTCTCGCTGATGACCTGGGCGGCGTGCTGCCGCCGGCCCTTCGAATCGCGGTTGCCCCGCACCACGTTCCCGCTCCGGTCGACGATCGCGCCATAGGCGTTCACGACCGTGAACACCACGATGCGCGTCTTGCCGACGATGCGGAACGCGGCGCCCTGCCCCGACAGCTCCGCCGTTTCGCCATGCCCGGCGGTCGCGGAGCAGCCCGCACCGTGCGCGCCCATCGGGAACACGCCGGGACGGAGCGCGCGGACCGCCGCGCGACCGAGCTCCTTGTCCGGATACACCGCATTCGCGCGGCGGCCGAAGTCGAAGATGATCGCGCCCGACACGAGCGCGATGTCCATCCACCTCGTGGAATAGCCGCGTTTCGCGAAGAGCTCCGCGGCAACGCCGGTCGACGCCTCGAGCCCGTAGAGCGATCCGCCCGCGAAGCAGATCGCGTTGACGACCGTGAGGTACTCGCCGTTGATCCCCGGTGAACCGCCACGGACATCGATCTGCATCGACGCGACCTTCGGGAAGTGGATCACGGTGCAGCCGGTCGGACCTTCGGCGTATTCCGCCACGCCTATCTCAAGACCCGGAAAGTCGAATTCGAGTATGCGCCGCGCGCCGATGTCGGTGCGGGGCGCCGGGTGAAGCTGGTCGTTGCTGATCACGACCGTGCGCTACGCACGGAGCGACGCACGCAGGCCGCCATCGGCCGCGATGCGCACCGCCGCCGCCGCGAGGATCTCCGCGGTGATCATCGCGTTCCTGTGCGCGAGATCGCTCGCCGAGGACTCGCGCATCACGTGCGAGTGGCCGGAGATCGTCGTCTCGCTCACGGGAAACCCGATGTAGTCCGCGGGCGCGACCTGTGACACGTTGCCGAAGTCGGTGGACGCGAGCACGAACTTGCCGCGCACCGTGGGCAGGCCGCGTCGCTTCAGCTCGTCCGCCAGGAGGTCGCCGATCCGCGCGCTGGGCTTCACCGGTGCATATAAGCGCATATCGTCGTGGATCTCCGCCGTCGTCCCCGTCTGCATCGCCGCGCCCTCGACCATCTGCGCGAACGTGCGCTGCATCTCGTCGAGCTTCTCCACCGTGGCCGCGCGCAGACCGAAGTCGCACTCGGCAAGCTCGGGGATGATGTTCTGGGCCGCGCCGCCCTTGGTGATGATCCCGTGGACGCGCGTGTCGGCGGGCAGGTGCTGCCGCCATCCGTCGATCGCGACAAAGAGGCGGATCGCCGCGGACAGCGCGTTGCGCCCAAGATGCGGCGAGAACGCGGCGTGCGCGGCGACGCCGTGAAAGGTCACGCGCTTCGCGACAACGCCGAGCGAGCTTCCGCCGAACTCCCAATCGGGGTCGCTGGAGGGATGGGACGACAGCACGGCGACGGACTCGCGGAACACGCCGGCGTCGATGAGGTCGATCTTTCCGCCGCCGCTCTCCTCCGCGGGTGTACCAACGAGCTCGACGCCGACCGTGAGGTCCTTGACGCGCTCGGCGGCGAGGAGGAATGCACCGACGTTCGACATCGCGATGAGGTTGTGGCCGCAGGCGTGCCCGATCTGCGGCAGTGCGTCGTACTCGGCGAGAAGCGCGACCGCCGGACCTGCGGGACCGACACGCGTCCGGAACGCGGTCTCGAGGCCGCCGAGCTTCTGCTCGACCTTGTGACCGTGCTTCTCGAGCAGCGTCGTGATGTTCTTCACCGCGGTGCGTTCCTGGTACGCGAGCTCGGGCGTGGCGTGGATCGCACGTGAGAGCGTGACCAGCTCGGTACGCAGCGCGTCGGCGGTCATGAGGTCACCCTCGCGCCATTCTGGATCGACCGCCGCAGGGAGGCATCCGACGCGAGGCGGCGCGTCGCAGCCGCAAGCGCCTCAACCACGAGCAGGGCGTTGCGATGTGCCAGGTCGGTCACGCAGGCATCGCGCATCGCATCGGAGTGTCCGGCGATCGGAGCGGGGGTCACCGGAAAACGGATCCAGTCCGTCGGGATCTTCTGCGAGATGTTGCCGAGGTCGGTCGACGCCGTCACCAGCTCGCCACGGTCGGCCTCGACGCCGCGGCTGCGCAGCTCCTCCGCGACAACGTCGCCGAGGCCGGTGTTCGCCGCGACCGGCGCGTACAACGGGAGGTAGTCGGTGATCTCGACCGTCGTGCCCGTCTCGAGCGCCGCGCCCTGCGCGACGTCGGTGAACATCGCGACCATCTCGTCGAGCGTCACGAGATCCTTGGCGCGGAGCCCGAACTTCGCCTCAGCGCGCGCGGGGATGACGTTCACGGCGTCGCCGCCGTGCGTGATGATCCCGTGCACGCGACTGTCGGTCGGAAGGTGCTGGCGCCACGCGTCGATGCCGATGAAGAGTCGGATCACGCCGTTGAGCGCATTGCGGCCCAGCCAGGGCGAAGAACCGGCGTGCGACGCCGAGCCGCGGTAGATCACGCGCTTCCCAACGATGCCCAGACCGCTTGCGCTCACGCCCCAATTCCCCTGAGCCGCAGGGTGCGTGGACAGCGCGAACGCCACCTCATCGAACACGCCCGCACTCAGCATGTCGATCTTCCCGCCGCCGTCCTCCTCCGCTGGGGTCCCTATGAGCTCGATCGCCATCCCCGGCTCCTTCTCTGCCGCGGCATGCAAGAACGCGCCGACGTTCGTCATGGCGATGAGGTTGTGACCGCAGCCGTGACCCACGCCTTTGAGGGCGTCGTACTCCGCGAGGAGCGCGATCGAGGGACCGGGAGGGCCCACGCGGGCGCGAAAGGCCGTTTCGAGGCCGCCGATACCCATCTGCACTTCATGACCATGCGTCGCGAGCAGCGCGGCGATCCGTGCGGCGGCGCGACGCTCCTGATACGCGATCTCCGGATCGGCGTGGATCTCGCGGGAGAGTTGCAGGAGCTCCTCGGTCAGTCGGGAGGAAAGTGGCGTCACGACGCTGTATACTGTCCCATAGCGACATTTCCCCTATTGGCTTCTGCCGGGCGCGAGCGCACCTCGAATGCGCCCCCCGGTCCCCACAGGACGTAAGCAGCAGCGCAAGCAGACACCAGCAAGGAGCAACACACCGCTTGGACACCCCAGAGCCAACACAACCACAGACACCCGAACCGAACCCCACGGCAGCGACCCCATCCGCCGGCGACACGAACGGGCCGACCGGCCCCGTTAACGGCCCGACCAACGGCCCCGCTGCGCCGGCCACGCGTCGCGAGGCCGCACCACCGGCGCCGAGCCGCAAGTACTACACCATCACCGAGCTGAACGAGGCGAAGCCCAAGGACATGCTGGCGATCGCCAAGGAGTTCGGCGTCACCGACATCACGCCCGCGACGCTCAAGCCCGAGCTCATCACCCGCATCCTTCAGGCGCAGACCGAAGCCCAGGGCAACATCTTCGCCCAGGGCATCCTCGAGATCGTCGAAGACGGCTTCGGATTCCTCCGTCGCCGCAGCCTCCTTCCCTCACCTGACGATGTGTACGTGGGCTCGAGTCAGGTGCGCCGCCTCGGCCTGCGCACCGGCGACTACGTCACCGGGCAGACCAGGCCACCAAAGGACAACGAGAAGTACTTCAGCCTCCTGCGCGTCGAGGCCGTCAACGGCGTCGACCCCGAGGTCGCGAAGCGCAGACCGCTCTTCGAGGCGCTGACGCCCGTCTTCCCAGACAAGATGTTCAACCTCGAGATCGAAGGCGCGAACCTCAGCCAGCGCCTCATCAACCTCGTGAACCCGCTCGGCTTCGGACAGCGCGCGCTGATCGTGTCGCCGCCAAAGGCCGGCAAGACAACGTTGCTCAAGGACATCGCGAACGGCATCGCCGGGAACCACCCCGACGTGCACATCATGGTCGTGCTCGTCGGCGAGCGGCCTGAGGAAGTCACGGACATCCGCCGCTCGATCAAGGGCGAGGTCTTCTCGTCCACCTTCGACGAGCCCACCGAGAATCACACCCGCGTCGCCGAGCTCGCGCTCGAGCGCGCGAAGCGGCTGGTCGAGACCGGTCGCGACGTCGCCATCCTCCTCGACTCGGTGACGCGCCTCGCGCGCGCGTACAACCTGGCGGTGCCGCCATCGGGCCGCACCCTCTCGGGTGGTATGGACCCCGTCGCGCTCTACCCGCCAAAGCGCTTCTTCGGCGCCGCGCGGAACATCGAAGGGCCGAACGGTCAGGCCGCCGGCTCGCTCTCGATCTTCGCCACCTGTCTCGTCGACACCGGCAGCCGCATGGACGACGTGATCTACGAAGAGTTCAAGGGCACCGGAAACTCCGAGATGATCCTCGACCGCAAGCTGCAGGAACGGCGCACGTTCCCCGCCATCAACATCCCGGCCTCCGGCACACGGCGCGAGGAGATGCTCCTCTCGCCCGAGGTCATGAAGCAGGTCATCCTGCTGCGAAAGATGCTCTCCGCGGTCGGTCAGATCGAAGGCACCGAGCTACTGCTCCAGCGGCTCGGCAAGACCAAGACGAACAAGGAGTTCCTCGCCTCTATCGCCAAGGCTATGGAAGCGGACGCCAAGAACTAGTAGCCGCTGCCTGCCGAACTAATCCGTCTGCCGTGACGTACGAGCCTCGATGAGAACGCGCGGTCTGGCGGCAGCCGCCGCCCTGGTCCTCCTCGTCACGGTCCTTCCGGTAACGCAGATCCCGCCTTCCGGACCGATCGAAGGACGGCCTACGGCGACGCCGACGGATCCGTCCGCGCTACCGACAGACGCGCCGCTCAGGGCTCTTGATTGCAGCGCGCCGGTCGCGCTTCCGGCAAAGATCGATCGCATCCTCGGCCTGTCACTCTCGCCCGACGGCCTCGCGATGGCGGCGGGGAGAAATCTCGACCCGAATTCCTTTTCGCGCACCCTTAACAGGCGACCAGCCGATCCGGCGTTGCAGCACATCCAACTCGTGGACCTCCGCACCCTGACCGTCATCGACGACATCGGATCCGGGGTCCGCCCGCTGTGGTCGGGTTCGGGCCGCTACCTGAGCTATCACCTCCCGCAGGGCGGTGGCCTGCAGGGGGCGACCGATCTCGTTGTCTTCGATATCTCTCTCCGGCGCGAGATCGCCCGCTTACGCACCACAGACATCGTGAATGCGGGCGCAGCGTGGGACGGCGACGCCCTGGTCTATCTGGACGGCGCGGACGTGCACCGGTGGGAGCCGACGGGCGATCGCATCATGAGCACCATCCTCGCGGCGTATCTGCCTCCAGAGGGCTTGCCGGTGATCAGCGCGGACGGCCGCGCGTTCGCCAACGCGATCGGCCTGGACGGGACGGCCCCCGTCAACGCGTTCGTGATCGAAGCCGCGACCGGCCGAGCGACGACGCTTTCGGGGGTGCGCAGTCTGGAGTGGTCGCGAACCGGCCATCGCCTCCTGGTGAGGTACGACGATCGTCGCGAGCTCATCGACGAAGATGGCACAGTCCATCGCGCGGACGGGCCGTTCGAAAGCACTGTCGTGCTGTGGTCTCCCGACGGCCGGCAGCCGCTCTTTCACGACCCGCCGACCGCTGGGGCACCGTACCCGGCGACACGGACCTTGACCGACTTCAACGGCCGGCCGACGGGGATCACCGTTCCCACGGCAGTGTCCGGTTCGTTCGATCGCGACAGCCGACGGTTCATCGGCCGCTGGTTCGACGGCTATTTCCCGCCTGAGCTACGCGTCTACACCTGCATGCCCGCCTGATCGCGCGCGCGGCATGTCAGAACCCGTAAAGGAGATGCAGAACGTTTCCGATCGTCCGCGTGGCCCCAAGCGCGAGCGCGCCCACGAGGCACGCGTAACCGACCTGAAGCGGTAGGCCACGCCAGCGCACGAGCGCCGCGAGCGCAAGAGCTCCGAAGATTCCGAGCGCGACGAGCACATTGCCGCTCAGGCCGTCGACGCCCGCGGAGGCCACGAAGAATCCCGCCATCGCCAGTGAGAACAGGGCGAGCAGATCCACGGCTCGCGCCGTCGTTCCTGACAGCGCGGGCAGCGCACGCAACCGATCGAAGAGCCACGCGGTGAGCACACCGAACACCACGAAGAGGGCGGCGAACATCGCGATGTTGAGCGGCGCGGATCCGAAGCGCGTGAAGTCGAAGTTGAACGGATCGAACACCGTGAAGCCAAAGGCCGCGAGCAGGGCGACTCCGTA
>Ga0075429_100001111_pt1 | contig 21690 bp, 19 predicted proteins | sample RhiMetdeltSRZDD3_FD_75295 | JGI IMG/M metagenome (GOLD analysis project Ga0075429, IMG submission 75295) | Populus rhizosphere microbial communities from Tennessee, USA - Rhizosphere MetaG P. deltoides SRZDD3 | ecosystem: Host-associated > Plants > Roots > Rhizosphere > Soil | place: USA... | reverse complement strand
GTAGCAGAAGAGATGGCTGTCCAACCGAATCAAGTACGTGTACTGGTGATGGACACGGATTTGACTCCAAATGGCGGGCCCACCACAGCCTCACGCCAGACGTTTGTCACCGGCAATGCGTCACGCTATGCGGCAAAAACTCTGCGCGATGCTATCACCGCGACTCTCGCTGAAAAATATGATGTGAAGCCGGAGCAAATTCGTTTTGAAAATGGAATCGTCCACGCCAACGGACATTCGATGACCTACGCCGAAATTGCTAAAGAAATGAAAGCACTGGGACAATATCCACGGGCGTTGTATAAATACGAAGCACCGAAGACTCAACCATTGGGCATGCTTACCGAAGATGGTAAGCACGGTGATATGCATTTTGCCTTCTCGTTTGGCGTGCAGGCCGCAGAAGTGGAAGTCAATAAATTGACAGGCGAAGTGCGTGTGCTGAGGGTCATCTCTGCCAACGACGTGGGTATGGCGGTCAACCCGCTGGGTTTGCAGGGACAGGTCGAAGGTGGCGTGATGATGGGACTCGGCAACGCGATCACCGAAGAATTTCTCATGGATAATGGTTATGTAGTGAGCGACCGTCTGGCACGCTATCGCATGCCTGGCATTGTGTTGACGCCTGAGATCACGTCCATTATCGTGGAGCATCCGGTAAAGGCGGGTCCTTATGGTGCGAAGGGAGTAGGGGAGATTAGCAGTATCCCGACCACGCCCGCCATCACGAACGCGATTTTCAACGCGGTGGGCGTGAGGATCGATAAATTGCCTGTTGATCAGGAGATGATTGCGAGGGAGATTTGGGAGAAGGAGGGGAAGTAGAAAGTTGAAAGAGAAAAAGGACTCTCAAGCTTGAAACCTTGAGAGTCCTTTTGATTAAGACCTGACAGGTCTGTGTTTAGTTCAAGTAAAATCACTCCATGTCTAAAATCTTTACTCGTACGTTTCGTGTGCGTTGGGGGGAGTTGGATCCCAGCGGTACGGTCAGCCCTGCGAATTATTTGCGCTATCTTGTCGAGACCGCATGGGATTGGGGCGTTGCGGCGGGCATGGACGTGAACTACAGCCGAAATCCCGATGTATTCTGGGTGATCCGTGAAACGGAAATCCATTTCTTGCGTCCATTACAGCATGACGATGTTTTCGATTTTACGATCTGGATGGTCAACTGGCAGAGAGTGCGCGGGACGCGCTGTTTTGAACTCACACGCAAAAATAATGGGGAAGTGATCGCACAAGGCACACAGCACATTGTCTATATGGATGCGAAAACGGGGCGCCCGACGAATTTGCCTGAAGAAGAGATCGAGAAGTTTCGGCTTGACGATCCGCGCGTGTTTCCATTTGAAAGATTCCCGAAAATCGCGGCCTTTGAAAATTCATTTGTCACCCAGCGGCAGGTGGAGTGGATGGATTTGGACTCATATGAGCATGTCAACAATGTGATTTATGTCAATTACGCAGAGGAAGCTGCAGTGCGGGATTTTGCAGCTCGAGGGTGGAGTCCTGTCAAATTGACGGAGGCAGGCTTGAGCGTAGTCACGAGACGGGTACATGTCCAGTACTTGTCCATTGCGGAGTGGGGCGAGACGTTGAACATTTCTACTCACATGCTCCATGTCAACGATATGGGTGGTTCACGGTATGTCGGCATTACCCGCGCGGATGGTTCGTCTGTGGCGGAGTGTATCCTTGATTGGGAACTCGTAGACCGCAAAACTGGCCAGGCGCGGTCTCTGCCAGATGAATTGCACGGAAGGTTTCAAGACTGAGAGTCCTGTTGGCATATCGGGTAAAATCAGCCTATGGGCAAATTCGTGGGCTATCGCTGCTCGCTGTGTGGTACGGAATATTCTCCTGCAGAGATTACTTACACTTGCCCAATCGATGGTGGGAACCTGAATGTGCTGCTCGACTATGAGGCAATCAAGAATAAATACAAACCCGATGATATCCTCTCCCGCAACGACCGATCGCTGTGGCGGTATTTGCCGCTTTTGCCTGTCTCCGCGCCTGAGGGGGATGTAACCCCCCTCCATACTGCCGGCGGGACACCTGTTTTTGGGTTGGCATCCCTTGCAGAAAAGCTTGGTTTGCAACACCTGTGGCTCAAGGACGAGTCGCGTAACCCGACCGCATCCTTCAAAGATCGTGCTTCTGCCATTGTCGTCGCGCGTGCCCGGGAGATTGAAGCGGAGGTAGTGGTCACCGCCTCGACGGGCAACGCGGGCGCGGCGCTCGCAGGCATGGCTGCCGCGGTGGGGCAAAAAGCCGTGATCTTCGCTCCAAAATCTGCCCCACAGGCGAAGATCGCGCAGTTGCTGAGCTTTGGCGCAAAAGTGATTCTGGTGAATGGCACCTACGATGACGCCTTTGACCTCACCATCCAATGCGCAGAGGAATTCGGCTGGTATTGCCGGAACACAGGCTACAATCCATTTACCGCGGAGGGAAAAAAGACCGCTGCGTTCGAGATTTGGGAATGGTGGCAGGAGGCACACGCCAGATGGCATGATGAATTTGGCGAAGAGCTTAACCACGCACCACTGACGGTTTTTATCCCGGTAGGGGATGGGAACACCATCTCCGGCATCCATAAAGGCTTTAAAGATTTATTTCAACTCGGCTGGTTGGCGCGCATCCCGCGTATCATCGGCGTGCAAGCGGAGGGTTCAGCCGCGATCTCGAATGCCTTTCACGGGAACACAGAGACCATTACGCCCGTCTCAGCCAGGACAATTGCTGACTCGATTTCCGTGGATTTGCCACGCGATGGCGTCCGTGCGGTCCGTGCGGCGAAGGAAACGGGCGGTACATACGTTAATGTATCAGATGAGGAAATTCTCAGGGCCATTGCGGAGCTTGGCAAAGTAGGCATTTTTGCCGAACCGGCCGGGGCCACAGCGTATGCTGGTTTGGTCAAGGCAGCCACTACCAGCGTGGTGGGAAGCGCCGATCCAATCCTGGTGCTGAATACCGGCAGCGGCCTCAAGGACGTTCAGGCTGCGATGAGTGCTGTGAAGTCTGCTCCCATTATCGAGCCAACGCTGGACGCTGTAAAAAGGTTGCTATGAACAAAGATATGCAATGGAGTTTGCCGTTTCGATACATGATTGGAATCATTCTCTTCGTCGCGCTTGTGGCTTTACTATTTTACGCGCATGATGTCGTGCGAAATGTGGCGATTGCGGCGTTCGTGGCCTATCTGATCAATCCGGCGGTTGTCTACTTTTCCAGCAACGCACGCATGTCGCGCACGGCGGCAGTCAACATGGTGTTCTTTACGACATTGATCCTGTTGGTGGGCGTGCCCGCCACCCTGGCACCAATTTTTTACGAAGAAGCCCAGAGCGTCATACGAGACTTATTGGACTTGTCCAATCAACTGAGCGGTATGCTTTCTGAGCCTGTCGTCATCGGTCCGTTGGTGTTTCACCTGGAGGCCTGGGGACAAAGCCTTAACCAGGTGCAGGGTGCATTTTTAACTCCGCTGCCTGAAGATGCATTGCAGTTCCTCGAGACCACCTCCGTTGGTGTTTTGTGGTTTCTCATTATATTGGTCAGCATCTATTTGTTTCTGTCCGAATGGGAACGCATGCGTGAGAGCCTGTTTAATTTTATTGTGCCAGACTATCGCTGGGAAATGGAAGAGTTATATGCTCGTATTCGCAGGGTATGGATGGCTTATCTGCGTGGACAGATCGTCCTGATGATCATTGTCGGCGTGGTATTTACGATTGTGTGGCTGGTTATGGGCATTCCGGGCGCGTTGGTGTTGGGCATGCTGGCGGGTTTATTCACTTTGGTGCCAGATGTGGGTCCGTTCATTGCCGTGGTTTTTGCCGCGGGTGTGGCATTGCTGGAAGGTTCCCGCTGGGGGCCACTGGCGGAGCTACCTAATTTCTGGGTGGCTGGTGTTTTGGTAGCCGTCTATCTGGTGTTGATAAATTTGAAGAATTTTTTCCTGCGTCCCATCATTATGGGACGCAGTGTGCACATGAATGAAGGCTTGATCTTCATCGCCATTCTCATTGCCACGATTCTGGAGGGCATTTTGGGCGCGTTGTTGATTGTTCCACTGCTTGCCTCGGCGGTTATCATTGCAGGCTACCTTCAACGAAAAGTACTCGGCCTGCCAGCCTTCGAGGACGACGGAAGCCAGCAATTTGTTGCCCCCCCTGAAAAGATCAATCCGCCGCGCCGTGGGATTCGCCGACGGACAAATACTATGGTCGAAGAATCGGCGGCGGCCTCCGCGCCGCAACCTGCTTCCGCCTCATCGGCCGAATCCAATTCGAAACCGAGTCCTGCTCGAAAGAAAAACAATAAATGAAGATTACTTATTCGATCATCGCGCCTATTTTCAACGAGAAGGAGAATCTCTCTGAACTCCATCGCCGGGTGTCCGAAGTGATGGACTCGTTGGGCGAGGCCTGGGAACTGATTCTGGTGGACGACGGCTCCACCGACAGCTCAACCGATATGATTCGCGAACTCGCGAAAAAGGATAAGCGGATTCGCCCGGTAATTTTCGCCCGCAACTTTGGGCATCAGATCGCCATCACTGCCGGCTGGGATTACGCCCGCGGCGACGCGGTGGTCATCATTGACGCGGATTTGCAGGACCCGCCCGAACTGATCGTGGAGATGGCGAAGAAGTGGCGTGAAGGATATGAGGTCGTCTATGCGGTGCGAAAAGAGCGTGAGGGCGAATCGTGGTTCAAGTTGTGGACAGCCTCGCTTTTCTATCGCCTCATCTATCGCATTACCGATGTCAAGATTCCACTCGATACCGGCGATTTCCGCTTGATGGATCGCAAAGTCGTAAATGTGCTCAAGCAGATGCGTGAGAAACATCGTTTCCCGCGCGGAATGTCGTCCTGGGTGGGGTTCAAGCAGATTGGCATCGAATATAAACGTGCGGCGCGTGCAGCCGGTGAGACGAAATATCCATTCCGAAAAATGTTCCGCCTGGCGATTAACGCGGTGACCGGGTTTTCCTACTTCCCATTACAGGTGGCTACCTTCTTTGGGTTTGTGTCGGCAGGAATTGCCATTCTTGCCATGCCAGTCGTCATTTACTTGCGGGCGAGCGGCTCACAAGCTTTTTTTGGACAAGCTACGACTCTGCTGGCGGTGCTATTTCTGGGTGGTGTGCAATTGATCTGCCTGGGCATCCTTGGTGAGTACATCGGACGTCTGTATGACGAGGCCAAAGATAGGCCGTTGTATATTGTCCGTGATGCGCCGGAAGAGTAAGAAATATGGCTGTGCTACTACCTCAATTTTTTTATGAGATAGAGAGCCAGACTGTCATCGACGATGACTTCTTCCCCATAATGAATTTGACGATCTTTGTGATGCAATCCGCGGCCATCCGGGACATAGCCTCTCAGCACATACAATTGCTGCGCCGCACCGTAATCTGAATCCATGCCGACTCCGATTCCTGCGATCGGACTCGTCTTTGCTATTTCACTCTCCGCTTTATCCATCAAGGCCGTGCCAATGCCCTGACGTCGAAATTGAGGTAGGACATTGAAATCGGCAATCTCTGGAATCGTCGCTTCTCGAAAAGGCGGATACGTGGATGTCCAGCAAATCGTGAGATATCCGGCAAATTTATTTTCAACGAACGCAACAAACACATCACGGGCATCGAAAGCTTGCTCTGCCACATAGCGTTCGTATTGGGCAGTAGGCTTATCCCAACCAAGTTGCTCAAATGCCTTGACAATTTGTGGAATATCATGGCTATCAAGTAGTCGGATGAATGGCTTCGCTTTTATCAGGTTTCCTCCGGGAAATTTTCGATTTATTATAGACTAATGAGTGGATTTTTATCACCATCGTATCTGCCATTGATGCTCTGGCCCTTGTAATCGAGATTTCTGGCTATAATTTGTATACGATATCTCTACCTGCTTTGTTTCGCACTACTATTCGGTTGCGCTCCAAACACACCTGCTTTTGGAGAACACGACATGCATGTCATTCGCTATCTTGCCTTAGGTGATTCATATACAATTGGAGAAAGTGTTGAGTCCGGTGAACGCTGGCCCAATCAACTTGCTTCTCTCATGGAAGCTTCCCCCGAATTTGCCGGCGGTCGCGTGGAGGTTTCCATCATCGCGCGCACAGGCTGGACCACGCAAGAGCTCTGGGACGGGATTCAAAGTCAAACGCTTGAACCACCTTATGACCTGGTTTCGTTATTGATCGGGGTCAATAATCAATTTCGAGGATATGACATCCATGAATACAGAAAGCAATTTGTCTTTTTGTTGAACAAAGCAATTGAATATGCAGGCGGTGACCCCAAACAGGTCATTGTTCTGTCCATACCCGACTGGGGTGTGACGCCCTTCGCGCAGGGGCGTGATACCGGACAAGTTGCCGAAGAGATTAATGCGTTCAATGTCATCAACAAACAAGAGACTGAGAAAGCCGGAGCGCATTATGTGGATATCACGCCAATTTCTCGTCAAGCGGTGAACCATGCCTCCCTGGTAGCACCAGACGGGCTGCATCCTTCTGGTAAGATGTATGCACAATGGGCTCAACTTGTACTGCCAGTTGTCCTAAAAAATTTGAAATATCATTAAAGAGGAGTAGCATATTACTCTTCCCCTACAAGTCATAAGGAGAAAACCATGGCTGAAATTGATTACGATAAAGTGCAGGAGTATATTACTTCCCTTGTCTCTCCGCGCGATTCTGTATTGCAGGAGATGGAAGAGTACGCGGCCGAAAATCGTTTCCCGATCATCGGCCCCGCCTGCGGGTATTACTGCTATCAACTGGCGCGCATCCTTCAGGCAAAATCTGTATTTGAGCTTGGCTCAGGTTATGGATATTCCACGGCCTGGTTTGCCAAAGCGGTGAAAGAGAATGGAGGAGGGGTAGTACATCATACGGTTTGGAATGATGATCTCTCGAAGATGGCCATCGACTATATATCCAAACTGGGGTACAAATCCCTGGTTGAATTCCACAACGCCGAAGCCGTGGAAACCCTGCGTCAGACAGAGGGTCCCTTCGATATCATCTTCAATGATATTGACAAAGAAGGGTATCCGGATTCGCTTCCAGTCATTAAAGAGAAACTTCGCTCGGGAGGGCTTCTAATCATCGATAACATGATTTGGCACGGACAGATTCTCGACCCAAATGATCATGAAGTGAACACAGACGCGATCCGCCGCTTCACGCACGCCATCACGACAGATACGGATTGGATTGTGTCACTTATACCCATGCGCGATGGAATGATCGTTGCATATAAAAAATAGGGTAGCGTACAGCGCTGGTCTGGACATGCCTAAATTGATATGGGACTACTTGACCTATAATGCCTGTTAGGAATATCATGGCTTACAACTTCGATAAAATTCCCAATCGCCGTGTCCCCGGCGTAACGAACAAATGGACGCTCTACCCTGAGGATGTGATTCCCATGTGGGTTGCGGATATGGATTTCTCCGCACCGCCTGCGATCTTGAAGGCTTTTGAGAAATTCGCGAAGCATGGCGACTTTGGGTATCAGCTTCCATCCACAGCGTTGTATGAAACCATTGCAGCGCGCATGGATAAACTCTACAACTGGAAAATTTCAGCCGATATGATCGTGACAGTGCCCGGCGTAAACAGTGGATATAACGTCGCGACGCGGGCGTTTTGTACGTCCCGCCGGGGCTATTTGATCCAACCACCTGTCTACAACGAATTTCTCGAAACGGGTCTTAAAACGGGTGTCCCGCAGATGGAAGCTCCGCTGCAGGAAAAGGCCGAAGGAAACAGGATCAGGTATGAGGTCGATTTTGAAGCGTTTGAGCGGGCCGCGAAAAAGGTCAATTTATTCCTATCCTGTCATCCACATAACCCGATCGGCCGCATCTATTCCGAGAGAGAGCTGATGGATATGGCCGCGATCTGCAGCCAGAACGATGTGTTGATCGTCTCCGATGAAATCCACAGTGAGTTGCTACTGGATGGGAAGGCGTTCCAACCCACTGCTGCGTTGAGCCCGGATATCGCGAACAGAACAATTACCTTGGTCGCAGCCTCCAAAGGATTCAACGTCCCCGGATTGCTTTGTGCGTTCGCAATAATTCCAAACGAGGAAATACGGAAGCGATATCAGGAGATGGTCTACAAAATGGGACTGTTTATTACCGGCCCGGGTCTGCTCGCCGCGCGCCTCGCCTATTCGGGCGTTTGCGATGCATGGTTGAAGGCATTGCGAAAATACCTGACCCAGAACCGCGATTTTCTGGTGGAATATGTAACGAAGTATCTTCCAGAAGTCCGCGTTACAGTTCCCGATGCAACATATCTGGCATGGCTCGATTTTTCTACCCTGCGATTGGAACCCTCGCCTTATGAATTTTTTCTAAGGAACGCGCGCGTTGCCCTGAGCGATGGGAAAAAGTTTGGTCAGGGCTGCGAGCAGTTCGCGCGTTTGAATTTCGGCACGTCGCGCAAGGTGTTGAGGGAGGGATTGGAAAGAATCAGAAAAGCAATGAAATCGCGCTAACTTCAGAGAAGCCCCATGAACTACAACTTTGACCGCATCGTCGAACGTCGGAATACGAATTCCCTTAAGTGGACCCAATATCCTGCGGATGTGTTGCCTTTATGGGTGGCGGACATGGATTTTCAGACACCTGAACCCATCCGCGATGCATTACGCGCCGCTTTGGACCACGGCATTTTGGGCTATGAGTTTCTCCAGCGCCGGACACAGCAAGTGGTCGCCGCGCGCATGGAGCGACTCTATGGCTGGCAGGTGGATCCTGACTGGGTTGTGGCTACAACTGGTGTTGTGACAGGGTTCAATATTGCCGCGCGTGCCATCTGTAATCCTGGCGATGGCGTTTTGATTCACACGCCAGTGTATAACATGTTTTACCCGCTCTATAAACACTTGAAGTTGACTCAGCAATCGGTGCCGATTACCTTTGCCACGGAAGGCCACGTCCTGCATCCCCAGATCGATATAGACAGGTTTGCCGGGGCTTTTCAGACCAACAACGCGCAGACACGCATGTTCCTGTTTTGCCATCCACATAACCCTTTGGGGATGACGTTTACACATCAAGATTTACAGGGTATAGCCGAGATTTGCTTGCAAAATGAAGTGACTACCGTATCGGATGAAATTCACAGTGAGTTATTGTTAAATAGTTCAAAGCACATTCCCCTGGCCACACTTTCCCCAGAAATAGCGGATAAGTCCATCACACTCATAGCCGCCAGCAAAACCTTCAATACGGCAGGTTTGTTCTGTGCCTTTGCCATCATTCCCAACCCGGAGCTGCGGGCGCGCTTTACTCAGGTCAACGAGGAAATTACAGGGCATGTATCCAGCCTGGGATTAATTGCCTCCGAAGCCGCATTTTCTGGTAGCTGTGATGACTGGCTCAAAGACCTCCTGGTCTACTTGAGGGATAACCGTGATTTTGTGGCTGAGTATCTGACTGAAAACTTTCCGGATACCCGGTTCACGATACCACATGCCACGTATCTTCAATGGATCGATTTTGGCGAATATGTGAAGTCTGGACAAATCGATACGCTGCCGTTTGACTACTTCCTTAATAAGGCCAGAGTCGCGTTAAGTAGTGGGAATATCTTCGGTGAAGGGTTTGGAAATTTCGTCCGTTTGAATTTTGCTGCCCCACGCAGTTTGGTGGCGGAGGGCCTGGAACGTATGCTTCGATCTTTAAAATAAAAGAACGGATGGGGAATACCCATCCGTCGGAAAAACTTATGTATGACGTGAAGGAATAGGGGACGTGCATGCCTTCCTTTCGTAGGAAAACGTCTGGTGCTAAAGCTGAGCTTTGACCAGGTTAAGGCTTCCCAGTCCTTCCGCAGTTAAAAATTTCAGGCGGGACCTCTATGGCTACCTCCTTTCTATTACAGTCATCATACTCCTAATGAAAATGCTTTACATTAAAAACTCTATACGCTTTCGTTAAAAAATGATTCTTGAAACATGTGTACGATGATTATTGAGTTTGATTCTTGTTTAAGAACTTTGCGATCAATGCTCCGGCCGGCGCAGCCAGCACAAGAGCCAGTCCGCCTGCTATGATCGAACCAATTACTACCAGACTTCCCATCCAGATAAATGCGTATCCTACCGGATCTTCTTGGACCACCTCGCCATTCGCATCCAGACACTGAAGTACGTATGCGGTGCTAGGTTGGCGATTGCCATATTGATCGGTGCTGGTCGTTTCATAGGTACGGTGCCCGACGGTGGTCCCTTCGGGACAAATGAACTGTCCCACGGTTTGCATGGCAAAATCCGTGACGGAGGTGAACCCGCCAATGAACAACGCGACCGGGATTAAACAGGTACTTATCAAACAGAAGACAATGAACCAGATGATGCAACCTGAAAGAGTGCCTGTGGTGGCCGACTTCATATTTTCTTTGCTCCATGGTGTTGTGATGTAGAAGTTACAATACAACCAAACACCCCGAAAGCGAATAGGATGCTGGTCATCCTTACGGAGGCGGCATGAAAATGATCTTGTTCTCCGGTTTACCCGGTACCGGAAAAAGTACGTTGGCCGAAATCATCGGAAGACAGCTTTGTATTCCGGTATTTGCAAAAGATTGGCTGGAGGCATCCTTATTGCGGAGTGGTTTGAAGTCGAAGATGGATGACAAACTCTTAGGTTTTGCTGGTTATGAACTGCTGACAGTGTTAGCGGAGCGACAGTTCATGCTGGGCCAATCTGTGATTCTGGATAGTGTCGCGAGCACGCAGACGATTCGGGACACTTGGCGTCAATTAGCAAATCAGTATCAGGCAGAGTGGCGCGTCATGGAGTGCATCTGTTCTGATGTAAATCTGCACCGTGCGCGCCTGAATACGCGTCACCGCAATATTCCGGGCTGGCATGAATTGGAATGGGCGGATGTAGAAAAGGTAAAGGGGTATTATCCACCATGGGATGAGCAGCACCTGGTGTTGGATATGGTCAATCCATTGCAGGAAAATCTTTCCAAGGCCAGGTCATACTCTGAGATATAATTCGAAATTGTCTGACAAATTTTCCGGAGGATGTTGTGACTACCATCGATTTGACCAGCCATCCAGAACGCCGTGCCCGCGCCGTCCAGCGCGCAAAAGAACGCAATATTATCATCCCTACGTATGCCCAAATGAAAGATCCATTAAAGATTCCTGCCAAAGTAAAGGAGGAATTGGGAAGCATTGGACTCTGGGACATTCACCCGCGCAACCTTTTCCGCATCAACTGGCACAACCAAGCCACTGCTTCGGACGGAACCCCTTCGACCCTTCGACACGCCCGATCGGGCAGTCAGGACGCCGCTTCGCTCAGGACAAGCTTTGGCGGAGTCAATTTTCTCGAGCTTCCTTCTTCGCTGACGGGGGTTCCCGCGCGAATTATCGCTCTGGTAGGGAAGTGGTTCCCGACCGGTGCGCATAAAGTCGGCGCTGCGTTCAGCTGCTTGGTGCCGCGGCTGGTGACGGGTCAGTTTGACCCGACCACGCAAAAGGCCGTCTGGCCATCCACTGGGAATTACTGTCGCGGCGGCGCATATGACTCCGCATTGTTATCCTGCGCGTCCATTGCGATCCTGCCTGAAGGCATGTCCAAAGAAAGATTCGAATGGTTATCCAAGGTCGCGGGCGAGACGATCAAGACTCCGGGCTCCGAATCGAACGTCAAGGAGATTTTCGATAAATGCTGGGAGTTGCGCAGGTCCGGACAGGACTTGATGATCTTCAACCAATTCGAGGAGTTTGGGAATTACCTGTGGCATTTTGAGGTGACGGGCCACGCTATGGAAGAAGTGTTCAACCAGCTGGCTGGCAAAAATGGGCGCTTTCGTGGCATAGCCTCGGCCACCGGTTCAGCCGGCACGATTGCCAGTGGCGACTACATGAAGAAGCTCTTTCCTGACAGTAAAATTGTGGCGAGTGAGGCCTTGCAGTGCCCAACTCTGCTCGAAAACGGATTCGGCGCGCATCGCATCGAAGGCATTGGCGATAAACACGTGCCGTGGATCCATAACGTCAAGAATACGGATGTTGTTGTTGCGATTGACGATAACGCAGTCGTAAATATCGCGCGCCTTTTCAATGAAGAAAATGGACGCGCGTATCTTGTTGAAAAAGGTATTCCGGAAGAGTTTGTCAGTCAACTTGATTTGCTTGGTTTCTCTGGTATTTCGAATATCCTGTCCTGTATCAAGGCCGCCAAATACTACGAAATGGATGAGAACGACATCATGATCACGGTCCTGACCGACTCGATGGAGCTTTATCGCTCACGCCTGCACGAGATGCACCAGGAATTTGGTGAATATTCCGAGCGCGATGCGGCCGCGGACTTTGCCCGCTACCTGTACGGACAATCTACAGACAATATGCTCGAACTCCGCTACACAGATCGCCGCCGCGTGCATAACCTCAAGTACTACACCTGGGTCGAGCAACAGGGTCGCACGTACGAGGAGATCCAAAAGCAGTGGTACGAGCCGAACTACTGGACCGATATCCAGAAACAAGCCGACGAAATTGATAACTTGATCATTGAATTCAATAAAGATGTGGGATTAAGTTAGAATACGGCCTTATCCGTGGCGGGTAGATGTACGTGTATCCGCCAAGTTTTTGTTGGAGAATGCCGTGAATCTCGAATACACGCCCTACGTCCTGCCGTTCATCATTTCGACCGCGATACTGCTTTCCTTGGGCATCTATGCCTTTCGCCTGAGGAAACGGATCTCCATTGCCGGGCTATTTTCCCTGCAGACCTTCGCCATGGCCATATGGGCTGCCTGTTACGGCATGGAACTGGCCAGCCCCACCTTGGAAGGCAAGATCCTGTGGGCGAAGATGAAGTACTTAGGCGCCACTACCGGTCCGGCCCTGTGGTTCATTTTTTCGTTGTACTATACCAACTATAAGCATTTGTTGACGCGACCCGTACAAATTGCACTCGCCAGTTTCGTGCTTGTCACCATTGTGGTCGTTTTTACAAATGAGTACCATCACTGGTATTGGACGGAGATCACGATGGAGGCCGGTTTTCCCGAGACTCTATCTGAACAGGGTTTCTTCTTCTGGATCTATGCCTTCTGCATGTATTCCCTGGTACTGGCCAGTGCGGTCATCTACTCCATGTATTTCCGAACAGTGCCTGCCTACGTTCGCAGGTCGTCCGCATTTATGATGGCGGGTACTTTCCTCCCGTTGGCGGTGCGCATTCTCGAGGACTTTGTCGGCTGGGATCCGTTCCCGCAGATTGATAACGTCATTCTGTTCCTGCTGCTCTCGGCCGTCCTCTATGCGATTGCGCTGTTCGGCTACAGCGCGCTCGAGATCCTCCCGATCGCGCACAGCCTGGTGGTGGAGAACATCAACTCGGGTATCATCGTGCTGGACGTGCTGGGGCGCGTGGTGGAGATGAACCCTTTTGCCAGGGATCTGATCGGCTCGAGACGTGATTCTGTTACTGGACAGCCATTGGAAGTGATCTGGACGCCGCGACCTCAGTTCCGTTATTCGCCGCAAATGAATGAACGGTCAGAGGAGGAACTGTCGATTGAGAGAGCCGGTCAAACGATGTTTTTCATAGTCCAGGTCTCGCCTATTCGAGATGAGCAAAATTATCTCATCGGGCATGTCATCAGCCTAGTGGATATCACCGACCGCAAACACGCCGAGATCGAACTGGCGCGGCTGGCGCGCACTGATATGCTGACCGGTGTGACTAACCGTCGGCATTTCTTTGAACTGGCCGACGTGGAATTTAAGCGCCTCAAGCGTTATGGTCATCCATTGGCGATCCTCCTGATGGATATTGATCATTTCAAGAGAATTAACGATACCCATGGTCATCAAGCCGGAGACTTTGTGTTGAAGTCCTTCGTGAGCACATGTCAAAAACACCTTCGCACGACCGATATCTTTGCACGTTATGGCGGCGAGGAATTTATCTGTCTGCTCTACGACGTGGATCACCAGCAGGCTTTGGAAACAGCGGAACGTCTCCACAAAGCAATTGCAGACACCCGTTTTGATTTTGCAGGAAAAAGAATTTCCGTGACGATGAGCATTGGGCTGGCTTTCGCGCAGGCCAATCAGACATTGGATGTTGTGATCACGCTGGCTGACCAGGCGCTGTACGAATCAAAGCACAATGGACGTAACCGAGTCACGACTGCAAATGCCGGATCCATTTCCTTTTTGGATGTAACCTCGCATCTTTCCTAACTTGAACCTGCTCCCCTCATCCTGACACGTATACGCGTCCCTTCCATGTGACTCCCTTACGCGAAAGCACATTCCACGTAGAGGTGAACATCATCGCGCCGAACACCGCCGCGCCGAGCGGTGTGGTGAGCGAGTACCACGGCGAAATCCCCATTTTATTGGCGATAAAGGATCGAGCATAGATCAGGTATGTCCACAACAAAAGGGACTGTACGAGGACGGTCAAAGCCATCCAGCCGCCACCCTTCAAATACCAATGCACTCCAAGGGCGGGCCAGACCGGCATAAACAGCGAAACGATCAAGGCGAGCCACGCGCCAAAAATCCCCAATGCCGTTAACGATGGTTGATCACGCAGGCCGAGATAGATATTCTTCGTCCAGCCTTCCCACATTTCAGTCAGGGAGGTGTACATGTGCGTACGTGCCATTTGCATGCCATCGGCAACAATCAGACGATACCCATTCCATTTGACCTGTTCTGCAATGGCCTTGTCTTCGACGATGCTGCCTTTGACGCTTTCATGCCCACCAATTGCATCATATACAACGCGTTTGACCAGAATGAATTGTCCGTTGGCGATGGCATCTTTGCGCTGGGGGTCGTTCACTTTGCGCGGAGAAAAACCGGCGGAAAGACCGGTCATCACGAGCGGCATCACCACCTTTTCCCAGAATGAGTCCATGATTTGAAATGTCATGATGGTGAACATATCTGCCTGAGTTTCAAGGGCTTTATCGTAACAGGAGGAAAGAGTCGGTGGCGAAATAAAGGTATCCGCGTCTATAAAACAAAGCCACTCGCCGTGGGCAGCCGCTGAAGCCTGGAACAAAGCATGGGGCTTGCCAGCCCAGCCTTTCGGCAGGTCCGAACCGCTGATTGGGCGCAGGCGGGAGTCCTGAGATGCAACCTCAGCCAGAATAGCAGGTGTCGAATCAGTAGAGCAATCATCCAAGACGATCACTTCAAAGTTCGGGTAATCCTGCGCAAGCACCGCCTCCGCACAGGCGCGGATATTGCGCTCCTCATTACGAGTCGGGATGCAAACGGAAAGGAGCGGCGCATGGATGGGGGGAGACACAGGCTCGACGACAATGTCGAGATGATATTGATTGTGAAGCCAGTGAACTATGAAAAGACCCGCGATGAAGAAGATCGTGGAGATAATAAGATAGATTAGCATGTGCGTTGCGTAATGTATTACGTGATATGGTAACGCGATACGCTCAAGCAGTGCTCAGTTGACAACCCTGATTGTGCTGCCACGGTCAGACTTTTCAACTTCAATGCGAGTGGGAAAGGCATCCTTGAGTTCATCGAGATGAGTGATCACCAAAATCTTGGCAAAATCATGCCTCACGAGGTTGATCGCTTCGATCAGGCGTTGGCGTCCCAGGGCGTCCTGCGAGCCGAAGCCTTCATCGATCACAAGCGTTTGCAGGCGTGCGCCTTTTCGTTGTGCGAGAATTTCCGAGAGCGCCAACCGGATTGCAAAGTTGACGCGGAAAGCTTCACCACCCGAATACATCTCATAGTTGCGTGAACCAGCGCTGTCACTGATCTGGATGTCGAGTGTCTCTTTTAGTTCGTCGCGGCGCCTATCTTTGTATTCTGCCTGGGTAACAAATCGAACGGACATTTGACCATCGGTTAATCGTTCGAGCAACTCGTTGGCCTTTTCTTCTATTTCTGGCAAAGCCTGCTCGATCAACAGCGCTGGAACGCCATCCTTGCCGAAGGCACGCTCCAGCGTTTTGTGTTGCGCGATCTGCCGATGCAGTTCTTCCCGTTCCTTTTCAAAATCGGCTCGCCGGGTGCGCTGCGTTTTGAGAATATCCACACGTTGCTGAGCCCCGCCGAGTTGACTGCGGATCCTATTCTCATCTTCGCGCAGCCTGAATAATTCGCGCTCGGCTTCATCGAGATTCGGCGAGTTTAATTCGGCTGCGCTAAGGGTTTGAGCAGCGGCCTCATATTCCTCCCCTAATTGTTCGGTCTCCTCCTGCCGCATTTGTCTTTCCTGTTCAAGATTTTCAATTTCGCTTTCGATCTGCCGGCTTACTTCCTTAGCCAGTTTCAAGTTGTTCTGTACTTCCTCTGCACTGCGCAGTTCTTCCTCTCTCAAGCGCGCTTCATCATGCGAAGCCGCATCGTAGCCGAGCCTGGCAAGTTCCTTGTCAAGTTTGGCGAGCTGCTTTTGTTCGTCCACGGCATATTTGCCGCTTTCTAAAAACTTCTCTACTTCCTTCAAGCGTTTTTTGCCGGTAGCTTCCCACTCTTCTGCCAGGGCTTGCAATGTTTCCATCCGTTCCGTTCGTTGAGAGACTTCACTGACAAATTTCACGCGTTCGTGTTCAGCGGGGGCCAATTTCATAATGTGTAAATCGTAACTCGTAATTTGCTGAGAAAGCTCGGCCGTCTCTCTTTGGTTTGCGCGGAATAGGTCGCCTTTTTGTTTGCCTTCCCCTTCCAACTGCTCGAGTGTGGACAGGCGATGTTCCTCACTCAATTCCTGACCGCATAATGGACAGGTCGCGCCGCCAGCCGACTTGAGCGTATCAATTCGTTCTTTCAGTTGATTCATGTCGACTTTCAGCGTATCATTTTCAACTTTCAAAGCGGCCTGCCGTTCACGTGCCGCGTTCCGCAAATTCTCTATTTCCGTCCGTTCAGCAATTCTGGCTTCCGCTTGCCGTAAGGCCGTTTCCGACTCTAGAATGCTATCTTTCAAACCCATTACCGCCGTCTGCTGGCCGCTCACTGCCTCTGCCTCTATCGATAAAGAGCGCGCTTCCTCTTCCAAACGTGCTTTCTCTACGGCAATTTTCTCCAGCAACGGCGCGCGGTTTTGCTCGTGCTCAAGAAACTCTATTGAGACCTTATCCCACGCGTTGAGTTCCTTACGTGCCTTCTGCCATTCTTTGTAGGCCGCTTCAATTTCCCTGGAGCGGTTTACAAGATCGGCATAAGAGGCACGGTCGGCTTGTTTGGTAGAGAGACGAGCCTCCAGGGCGAAAAGAGCGTTGCGCGAGCGTTCGAGGGCGGTTTCGAGTGTGGTGGTCAATTTCCGCTGCTCATCTAATATTGCTGCAGACTTTTTGAGGTTTTCCAGGATCAGTTCCTGCGCTCCACGCGCCGCCGCCAACTGCTTCAACGACCCCTGCAGCTCTTTCAACCGATTCTTGCGCGTTTCCTCCTCTCTTAGCTCCGCATCGATCTCTGACATCCGCCCATCGATTTCCTCCACGTCATGTTCAATGGCCCTTCTTCGCTCGGCAGTTCGATTCTTATATTCTTCCCATACTCCCAGACCAAGGATATTGCTCAACACTTCCTTGCGTTTCGTGGCGTTTTGCTGTGTGAATTGGTCGGCTTTGCCCTGCAAAAAGAAGGAGGCATTGACGAAGGTCTCATAATCAAGCCGCAACGTCTGTTCGATGCGCGCCTGGGTGTCGCGGGTGGTCTTCTCGGTGAGTGTTTTCCAGCCGTCATGGTTTTGAATCTGGAACTCCAGCACGGTGTTTTTGCCGCGCGGCAAGGTCCGCTGTATGCGGTAGGTATTTTGCTCATGGGCGAAGGTGAAAACGACCTCTGCCGCCTTCACATCCAGGCTGAGGTTGATCACATCACTGCTTTTGCCGCGCGCCTCCCCAAACAATGACCAGGTGATGGCATCCAACAGGGACGATTTACCCGCTCCGTTTTGTCCGGAGATGCAGGCCAGGTCAAAATGATTGAAATCCAGATCAACCGGATCACGATAGGATAGAAAACCTGCAATTCGTAGATGCTGAGGTATCATAACGAAGTGTACCCTTTCAAGGGTAACGTAGTGTATCCTGACGGTAGCAGGGCGTACCGCGGGGGGTGATAGTGATGGATTATAATCTAACCATCATGGCTGAATCCTCCGAGGTGCGGGCGCGGCGACGTCTCATTTTGACCTCCATCATCCTTGCCACCATCCCCTGTTATTGCCTTGGCTTCATTGCAATCACGCTTCGACCAAATCCTTCCCAATTGACCATAACCCCAACTATGACCGTGACCTGGACGCCTACGGTTACGCCCACCAGCACGATCGCCACTCCAACCATCAGCATAACTCCATTGATCATCACTGGCACCGTCACGAACACCATTACACCCTCTCCCACGTATACCCTCACACCATCACAGACCTTTACGCCGTCTGCTACCTTCACGCCCTCTCTGACGCCGTCGCTAACGGCCTCCCCAACTCAAACGAACTCGCCAACGATAACACCGTCCGTCACGTTAACGCCTTCTCCTACGAGTACCCAAACTCCATCCCTGACACCTTTCCCCTCCAATCCCTAACATGACAGATATTCTTCCCTTCCTGAAATCCATGATTTCGGTTTCGGGTGTTTCAGGTTACGAAACCGCAGTGGCTAAAATCATTGAGGATAAATGGCGGCCGCTGGTAGATGAGGTGTCCTTGAGTCGGGTTGGTTCCCTGCATGGTCTCAAACGCGGCAATTCGGCGGATTCGAGCAAAAATTCTGGCAAAAAGAAGCAGCCCTCGATCTTGATCGCCACGCATATGGACGCAATTGGGATGATGGTATCAAAGGTCTCGGATGGCTTTTTGCATATCACAGCCGTTGGCGGTATCGACGTGCGCGTGTTGCCAGGCGCCTTTGTGACCGTGCATGCGAGCAACGCGGAGGAACTTCCAGGGGTTATTGCCATGCCTTCGGCAAAGCTGCTGCCTGAGTCAGTCAACGGTAGCGAGGTTCTTGCAATTGATTATTTGCTGGTAGATACGGGCTTAACGCCGCGGGAAGTGGAGCGCAAGGTCAAAGTCGGTGATCTCGTCTCTTTTGCAAATGAACCCATGGAGCTGGCCGATGAGGTGATCTCCGGTCATACACTGGACAACCGCTCCTCCGTCGCGGCGTTGACAGTCTGCCTGGAGGAATTGCAGAGCAAAAGCCATGTTTGGGATGTCTGGGCAGTGGCGACGGTGCAGGAAGAGACCAGTTATCTGGGCGCATACACATCCGCATTTGCGTTGCGACCACAGATTGCGATCGCCGTGGATGGTACGTTTGCCAAAGGACCGGGCGCCAATGGCTGGCAGACTCATCCGATGGGGAAGGGTGTCGGTATCTGCATGGGACCGAACATGCACCCTTATTTACACAAGAAACTCACCGACCTGGCGACGAAACTCGAGATCCCCTGGTTTTTGGATGTGACCAGCGCACACTCCGGCACAGACGCTTACCCGATGCAGGTCACGGCTGAAGGGATCCCAACCGCCTTGGTCGAATTCCCGATTCGTTATATGCATACGCCAGTGGAGGCGGTTTCGGTGAAGGATATTCGTCGTGCCGGGCGGTTGCTGGCTGAATTTATCGCGTCGCTGGAAGAAGATTTTGTCGATTCGATACTCTGGGAATGATTTTGGAATTGGTCAGCGTACTGGCAGATCGCGGGAGTACACCCGAACGGGCACACGAGCTTCCTGAATCCAGAATGAAATAGGAACTATGCCAACTTTTGGAAACGCTCAACTAAAATTACTGGAAAGACTTTGCAATGTCATCTCGATCTCAGGGGATGAGGGCGAGGTGCGCAAAATTGTATTGGAAGAAATCAAGCCGCACGTGGATGAGGTTCGGGTGGACGCGTTAGGCAATGTACTGGCAACGCGGCGCGGACGAGGCGCGAAGCGGATGCGCGTCATGCTGGATGCGCATATGGATGAAGTCGGCTTTATGTTGGTGGCTGATGATGGAGAAGGCATCTATCGCTTTGAAACGGTGGGCGGAATTGATGCACGGCATTTGCTCGGCAAGCAGGTCTATGTGAGCAAAGACTCTACACCGGGTGTGATCGGTGGCAAGCCGATCCACCTAATGGATAGCGGTGAGCGCACGCGCAAAGTCCCAGTGGACGGCTTGCGAATCGATCTCGGCCCATCGGGTAAGGCAAAGGTGGGTGATCGCGCAGGTTTTGCCACAAGGTTTCGTCGTGTGGGGCCGTCGATTCTGTCGAAGTCGATTGATGACAGAATCGGTGTTGCCACGTTGATTGAGTTGGTGAAAAACCAGCCAACAAATGTGGACTTATGCGCGGCCTTTACCGTTCAGGAGGAAATTGGCCTGCGCGGCGCGAGAGTTGCAGCGCAATATTTCAACCCTGACCTGGCCATTGCAATAGACTCAACCCCTGCCCATGATCTGCCTGTGCATAACGGCGGTGAGAATATGACCTACAACACGAAACTTGGGCTGGGTCCTGCAATCTATATTGCGGATAGCTCGACTCTGCACGACCCGCGGCTGGTGCGCTTTCTACAAGGCGTGGCCGAATCTGAATCGATTCCGTATCAGTTGCGCCAGCCAGGTGGTGGCGGCACGGATTCGGGCGCTATCCAGCGCGCGCTGGCTGGCATCCCAACAGTTTCCGTTTCTGTGCCACATCGTTACACTCATTCTCCCATGAGCATTTCGCGCGTAGACGATTGGAAGAATACACTGGCTTTGTTGCAGGCTGCACTCAAGCGAATGACGCCTGAGTTGATTGCGAAGAGATAATGTTTTCATCCAGTCAGGGACCTCTCTCGTGGACTGCCAATGTGGTAAATCCCTGACAGAACAGTTGAAATTTACAGGAATCTGCATGAATGGATTAATAACACTTGTCGGTGCCGGGGAATATTTGCCCGTAATGGAGTACGTTGATCGCTATCTGTTGGATAGCCTCAACGTTGGTACGCCGCGCGTGGTATGTTTGCCTACTGCGGCCGGGGAGGAAGGCTCTGAAAGCGTGAATCGCTGGTCGCGCATGGGCGTGGAGCATTTCAAGAAGCTTGGCGCGGATGTGACTGCTTTGCCCATTATTGACAAAGTTTCTGCCAACGACGAACAGTTTGTATCGAAGCTGGAGAATGCCGATCTGATCTATTTCTCAGGTGGCAACCCAAGCTATCTCTATCAGACTATGAAGGGCTCGCGCGCCTGGGCTGCCATGCAGAAGGCCTGGAGCAATGGCGCGGTTTATGCAGGCTGTTCGGCGGGTGCGATGATTCTAGCGAATCGTATTCCCAGTTTTCGCTTGTTTAACACCGCGGAGGGCTTTGGCCTTGTGCCGGCGCAATTTATCCTGCCGCACTTTGATGCTATTCCAATAATGTTTAAGCCATTAGTGTCGGCGTTGAAGACACAGCTTAAAAAAGGCGAACGTTTGCTTGGCATCGACGAGAACACTGCGTTGATCGGTCAATTGGGCGGTGAGTGGAAAGTGATGGGTCAAGGCAAAGTACATGTGTTCATGCGTGATGGAAAAAAGACGTACAATCATGAGCAGACGTTCCAGTTGTAAGGAGCATTAAACGTGAGTCATTCGAACTCTCCAACCAGGAACGTACAACGATGAAAAAACTCCTC
>Ga0075429_100001110_pt1 | contig 21698 bp, 16 predicted proteins | sample RhiMetdeltSRZDD3_FD_75295 | JGI IMG/M metagenome (GOLD analysis project Ga0075429, IMG submission 75295) | Populus rhizosphere microbial communities from Tennessee, USA - Rhizosphere MetaG P. deltoides SRZDD3 | ecosystem: Host-associated > Plants > Roots > Rhizosphere > Soil | place: USA... | reverse complement strand
CGCCGGCGGCCATGGCCTCGAGCAGCGATTGCGACGTGGAATCCGAGAGCGAAGCCGATACGAACACCTCGGCGCGTGCGAGCAGTGCCGCCATCTCGGCCGGCGGGATGCGGCCGATGAACCGGTACCGCCCCGCGGGCAGCCGTTCGCGCGCGAGCTGCTCGAGTCGGGCCCGCTGCGAGCCATCGCCCGCGAACACCACGTGCGCCGACTCGTGCTTGAGCAGCAGCGGCGCCAGCGCGTGGATCACGGTGGTCAGGTCGTACACGGGTTCGTGCATGCGCACGCTCACGATCAGGCCGGGCTCGCGCGTCGCGGCGGGCCGGAATCGCTCGCGGTCCACGCCCCACGGCACGGCGCGCACGATCCCCGGCGGGGCGCCCGCCCGCCGCGCTGCCGCGGCCAGGTTCTCCGCATCGCACAGCACGAGCGAGGCGCGTTGCATCGCGAAGCGGGCACGAGCGCGCTGGAGAGGGTTGCGGCCGGCGGCGAGCAACAGGTCGCTGCCCCAAGCCGCGATCGAGAACGGCCGCCGGCCCGCGAGCGCAGCCATGAGCCCGTAGTTGGGCACGAAGTGCGAGTCCACGAGGTCGGGCTCGAATGCCGCGAGTGCGCGCCGCAGCGCCGGCACCGCCAGCGGGTAGCGCAGCACCCCGGGCAACGGTGCGGCCGGCAGCGGCACGGCGGCCAGCGGAGCCGGACCGCGCTCGAGCGAGAACACGCGCACGTCGTGTCCTCGCGCGCGGAAGTGCTCGACCCAGCGCTGCGTGTGCACCACCGAGGCGTTGGCGAGCGTGGCGATCCTCATGCGCGCTCCCCGAGCGGCCGCCCGCGGCGGCGCCAGGCCTGCGCACGCGCGAGCAGCCGTCCGGCCGGGCCCGCGTGCTGTGCTCCCAGCCAGCGTACCGCGTAGCGTTCGCCCTGAGCACCGAGCGACGACTTGAACGCTGCGACGTGTGGCAGGCCGGTGCTCGCACCCAGGTTGAGCCGCAGCCGGCCGCGCGAGGCGGCCCACTCCGCCACGCCCCACAGCAGCCGTCCGAATGCGCCGCGACGGCGCGCGGAGAGGTGCGTGCCGCTCCACCACACGAACGTCTCGTGCGGGCCGTCCAGCGCGAGCGTGGCCGAGACCACGCCCTCCGGCGATCGCAGCGTGAACAGCCGCGCCACCGGGGAGTCCGATCCACCCGGCTGAAGGAGCCGGCGCGACAACTCGAGCGGCAGCGGACGGTGGCCGCCCCAGTGCGCACTCTGCGCCAAGTGCAGCGCGTAGGCCGCATCGAGCGCGCCCGGGTCCTCGCCGAACTCGTACGGCCACTCCAGCGACTGGTCCAGCGACTGGCGCTGCTTCCGGCCCATGCTCGCGCGCACCGACGCGAGACCACCGGCCAGCGGCAGGAGCGCGGCCTCGAAGCTGCGGGTCTCCCCCGGCAGTCGTTCGAGCGCGCCGGCATCGGGAGCGGGGGCTCCCGGCCGGTAGAACGACCACGAGCCGCCCACGGCGAGCTGTTCGCGTGCCAGTCCCGCGAACGCCGCGGCGAGCATCGCATCGGCGTGCGCATGCCCACCCGGGCGTGCCACGGGTGCGCCGGGCAACAGCCACGGCAGTGCATGCAGCCAGCGGAACGGCCCGCGCCGTTCGATCATCACCGGTGCGCCGGCCGCGAGCACGCCCGCTTCGTACGCCACGAGCAGCCGCCAGTCGAAAGCCGGGATCGCCGCCGCGATCGCCTGCCAGAGCCCGGGCCGGTGCGCGGGCGAGGCCGCCGGATCGCGTTCCACCAGTGCGTCCCATCCGGCCGGTACGTGGTCGAGCACGGCGGTGAAGCTCGCGTCCTGCGGCACGTGCGTCATGTGCGCCGGCTCCGGTCCGGCCGGCGGGCGCAGCCTGCGCAGGCGGTCAGCGCACGACGACGACGCGCGAGTTGGCCTCGGCGCCGCCGCCTCGCACTCGCACGAAGTACATCCCGCTTCGGACCTGGCGGCCATCCAGGTCGCGGCCATCCCAGATCGTGGCGCCGTTCCCGGCGACGCTGAAGCGGTGCACGAGGCGCCCCGTCAGGTCGTGGATCTCGCCCTGGTAGGCCGATGCCTCGCCGGTGAGACGCAGCACCATGCCGGCGCCGGTGAGCCAGGCCGGGTTCGGGTAGAGCTTCACGTGCAGCGACGGCAGCACGGGTTCGGGGGGTGGGAGGTAGTCGGGATCGAAGCGGTTGATGCCGCCGGAGGTCGCGACCCAGACCGCGCCCGAGGGTTCGGCGTAGATGGCGCGCACTTCGAGCGTCGCGAGTGGCGAGTTGTCGGGCGTGTAGTCCACTGGCTGCTGCCCGCGCCGGTGCACGCGCAGCCCGCCGGTGGTGCCGACGAACACCGAACCGTCGCGGGTCACGGCCAGCGGGTGCATGCTCGCGAGCGCGGGCGGCCCGGCGATCTGGAGCGTGGACACCAGCGAACGATCTCTCTGCCGGAATCGCATGAGCCCGTCGGAAGCCAGCACCCACACCGAGTCACCCTGTGCCGCGACCCCGAACACGTCCTTGAGGCTCGTGTTCGGCACGTCGGAAAGCGAGATGTCGGCGTCCAGGTTCCCCGGCACCGTGAACGTGGAGAGCCCGGCGGAGCTCGTGCCCTTGTAGCCCACCCACATCTGGTTCGATCGGTCGCAGGCGAGCCCGCGGATGAGGCCGTTGCGCAGTCCGGGGTGCTCGGTCCCGAAGTTGCGCACGAACCGGCCATCGGCGGCGTACAGGTCGAGTCCCTGCGGGTTGCCGATGTCCGCGCCGATCCTGTCGGAATCCAGGCCGAACCAGCGCCCTGCCTGCGCCCCCGGGGTGGAGTCGGCGGCCGCGGCATGGATGGTGTAGTGCAGGTGCGCGCTGTCGGCATTGCCGCTGGCGTAGAACAGGTGCTGGAACGCGGGCGGTGAGGTGCTGTCGGCCAGGACCGAGAGCGGCCCCTCCCAGAACGAGACCCACTTCCGGCGGAGCGGATCCACGAGGATCGTGGACGGGAACGAGGTGCCGACGTAGGTGGTGTCGCAGCCGGAGCCCGAGCACGAGCTACCGGCGGGATAGTTGCGCCACACCCCGCTCTTCATGTGACTCACGCCTTCGCCGTTGTAGCTGACGTAAAGTGTGCCGTCCGACCACGCCAGCGCCCGGCAGTTGTTGCCCACCGGTCCGGGCGGCGTGCGCGATGTCCACTGCGGCAGGGCGCGTTCGAGCAGCCGGCCGCCGGTGGAGCCGAACACGAACGTGTCCGGCTCGGCGGACCCCGTGAGCGACGGCACGATGATCGAACTCACCTCGAGCGCGGGGGTGTCGAGATTGTCCGTCGCGGGGCTGTTCGGGAACTGCGTCCACACGCCCAGGGGGCTGCGCATGTGCGTCCCTGCGAGCGTGGTCGCGAGGATGATGCCGTTGTCATCGCGCAGCCGGCGCACCGCCTGGCCGCCACCCGACGCCGCGGGATTCTCGATCACCCACGACGCGGTGCCCGGAACCCAGCGGAACCCGCTCTGGATGTTGCCACCCCCCGAGTTCAGCCCGCTGATCAATGCCAGCAGCGTGCGCCCGTCGGTCGCGATGCCACGCACGTTGATGTTGGTGAGCGGGAACACCGCGGTGATCTCGGTCCAGGGTTTGAGGCGTTGGGACAGCCGTGCGACGTAGATCGCGTTCGGCGTGGAGACGAACAGCGAGTCGCCGGTGATGGCGATGCCGCCGATGTTGTTGTTCGAGAACGGCGACGGCGTGCCGAGGTCCGGCACCGAGCCGGCCACCGTCTCGCCGTCCCACAGCGCCAATCCGCGCGTGGTTCCGATCCACACCGTGTCGCCCTGGGCTCGCAGCGCCAGCGTGGTGTCGGAGGGCAGGCCGTCGAACGCGTTGAGCAGCGACCAGTCGCCGCTCGTGCCGAGCCGGCTCACGCCCTTGCCCGGGACCGCAGCGAACAGGTTCCCGGTCCGGTCGAACGTGACGGCCCGCACGTTGTTGCCGGCGAGCCCGCTGGGCTCGCGCGTGATCGGGACCCATTCGTCGTTCGAGCGGCGGAACCTCAGCAGGCCCGCCTCACCGGTGGCGACCCAGACGGTGTCGCGATGCACGAGCAGGTCGTTGCACGACCTCATGTGCAAGTAGGTGTCCCACTTCCCCTGCGCGCGTGCCGACGCCGGAGCGAGCGTCACTGCCAGCAGCACCGGCAGCAGCGTCCGGATCCCGGGCAGGGCCGCGAGCCGCATCACAGCTGGCCCACCATGTCGAGGAAGCGCAGCTTCCACACCAGCCAGGCGGCTTCGACGATGATCTTCTTGTTCATCTTGGAGACTCCGGCGCGGCGGTCCACGAACATGATGGGGATCTCCTTGAGGCGGAGCCCCTTCCGCCAGCAGCGGAACGACATCTCGATCTGGAAGCCGTAGCCCTCCGTCTTCACGCGATCGAGCGCGATCCCCTCGAGCGCGCGGCGCCGGAAGCACTTGAAGCCCCCGGTCGCGTCCGCCACCGGCAAGCCGGTGATGACGCGCGTGTAGACGTTGGCGCTGTACGAGAGGATCAGCCGCGACAGCGGCCAGTTCACCACGGTGACGCCATGCAGGTAGCGCGAGCCGAGCACGACGTCGGAGTCCTTCGCCGCCTCGAGGAAGTCGCCGATCGCGTCCGGATCGTGCGAGAAGTCCGCGTCCATCTCGAAGATGAACTCGGCGCCGTGCTCGAGCGCGAAGCGGAACCCGTCGCGGTACGCCGAACCCAGCCCCATCTTGCCCGGCCGCTGCAGCAGGTGGACGCGAGTCGACTTCGCCATCCGTTCCTTGACCCGGTCCGCGGTGCCGTCCGGAGAGCCATCGTCCACCACCAGCACTTCGAGCTCGAACGGCAGCGCCAGCAGCCGCTCGAGCAGCGGGTCGATGTTGTCGCGCTCGTTGTAGGTGGGAATGATGATGAGCTTCTCCATCAGGTCGCGGTCTCCTCCGTGGCCGCCGGCACGGCAGGAACCGTGCGGCGGCTCAGCCACCAGCCAGCCCCGAGCAGGGCCAGTGCGACGACCGCGCTGCCGATGGACAGCCACAGCCCGGCGATGAACGACCTCGACACGAACTTGAACACCACCTTGTGTCGGCCCTGCGGCACGGCGACCGCGCGCAGCGCATGGTCGGCGCGCAGCAGTCCGGCCGGCCGGCCATCCACGCTCACCTGCCAGTCCGGATACCACAGGTCGGCGAGCCGCAGTACCGCCGGTCGCGTGGCGTCCACCTCGACTTCGACCTCGTGCAGGCGGTAGCGCGTGATCGTCGCCGTGCCGGCGGGCTCGGCCGCTCCCGACGGGATGCCGGGATCGGAGGTGAGCCAGGTGAACCCGGCCGGGTTGCGCACCACGGCGGTCACCGAGTCCAGCACCGCGCGACCGGTGTCCGGGACCACCTGCCAGGCGCCGACCACCGTGGCGCGCGGCATCGCCAGCGCGTATTCGTAGACCACGCCCCCCTGTCCCGCGAACACCTGCTTGAGCAGCGCGAACCAGTCGGCGGGGATGTCGGTGGGCGAGACGGGCCGCGAGAACACCCAGTAACGCGCATTGAGCAGCGCCAGCCACGGCAGCTGGTAGAGCGAGTTGGTCTCGACGAGGTCCTGGTACAGGCGAGGTTTCGCGGCGTGGTAGCCGCCCAGCGTGGCGACCCCGAATCCGGCATACCGGTTGTCCTGGAACAGCTCGGACTCGGGGAAGAACGCGCGGAACGTGCCGGGCCCGCTCACCTTCTCCAGATACTCCACCACCTCGTCGCGCCCGGCGTCGAGGTTGCGCGCCACGGGCTCGCCGACGGTGGGCTGCATGACCGCGCGACTCACCGGCCACAGCTCCGAGAGCAGCAACACGAGCGTGACGACCGAGGCGAGTGCGACGGGCAGTTTCCCGCGTCGCGAGAACCACGCCACCGCGGTGAGGCCGAGCCCCAGGAACGCCACCTTGCCGAGGTCGCCGGTGAACATGGTGAACGCGGCTCGCGCCGCCTCGGCTCCCAACCGCGGCTGCTGCGCGAGCGCCGACGTGACGTAGGCCCCGCGCAGCGATTCGGCGCCGAACAGCGCGAACAAGCCGAGCAGGCCGAGGGCGATGGCGACGCCACCGAGCACGCGATCCACGAGCTCGGGCCGCGCCTTGTCACGGCCGGGCTGCACGAGCACGCCCCAGCCCCACGCCGCGGCGAGCGCCATGCCGAGCTGGAACAGGAGTAGCACCATGACCGGGATGCGGAACTTGTTGAACAGCGGCAGGTGGTCGTAGAGCAGTCCGTAGAGCGGCGTGTGGCGGCCCAGGCTCAGGATCAGCGCGAACGCCGCGATCGCGCCCGCGAACACGCGCGCCGCGCTGTCGCCCCCACCGCGACCCGCGAACCCGCACACCGCCAGCAGCACCACGATGACGCCGAGGTACGGATTCGGGTAGTCCGTGAACGGCATCGCGCCCCAGTACGTGGCCCCGCCGAAGCCGACGAAGTTCGGGAACACGATGCTCGGCAGCTCGTACATGCCCATGCTCCACGACGTCGCGTAGCCGAACGCCACACCGCCGCTCGCCGACGCCCCGCGGATGGAGTGCTGCGCGTAATCGCGCAGCGGCAGGTTGTAGACGCCCGCCACACCGAACGCGAGTGCGGCCGCGCCGCCGATCGCGAACGCACGGACCACGAGCGGCGGCAGTTCACCCGGCTTGCGCGCGGCCATCGCCAGCACCACCGCCGTGTACACGCCGATCGCGATCCAGGTGTAGAAGCAGATCTGCACGTGCCCGCGCAGCAGCTGGAACCCGCCCGCGAGCGCCAGCCAGCCCAGCTCGGGCAGCGTGCCCTTGCGCAGCCAGCGCGCGGTGAGCCACAGCATGAGGGGCAGGTAGGCCGAGTCCACGAGCTGGCTGCCGTGGCCGTGCGAACCCACCGCCACCAGGTTCGGCTGGAACACGAACGCCACCGCGCCGATGAGCGCGCCCTCCGGCCGCGCACCCCATTCCCGCGCGAGCAGGAACATGAACAGCCCGCCGAGGAAGTAATAGAGGAGCAGCCAGGTCAGCTCGGGCAGCGGCAGCACCTTCTGCAGCACCGCCAGCGGCCAGTCCGGCGGGTAGATGAGCGGGTTGTAGGCCCCCGAGCCGAACGACGGCATGCCGAGGAACACGAACGGGTTCCACAGCGGGTAGACGTGGTCGCGCCACAGCGACTGCTCACCCATGCGGACGAAGCCGGCCGGCGCGGTGGCGTCCGGCGAGACGAACGTGCGCCCCTCGAGCGAGACCTCGTGGAAGAACACCAGCGTGAGCAGCGCCACCACCACCGCCGCCCACGCCGTGGTCAGCGTGAAGCCCTTCGGGTGGCGGCCAGGTTCCGGCTTGCGGCTCATGTGAGGGTCTCCAGGTTTCACGCGGCCGCGACCCGCGCCTCGATCTCGGCCACCATGCGCGCGGCGAGCGCGTCCCAATCGTGGCTTCGGGCGAGCGCGCGGCGGCGCGACGGGTCCGGGGCGGCATCGAGCGCTGCGGCGAGCGCACGCTCCATGCTCGCCGGGTCGGTGGCGAACTGCACGTCGGTCCCGCTCGCGGCAATGTCGAGCAGCGGCGACGTGATGACGGGGCATCCGGCGGCCAGGTACTGGTAGACCTTGTTCGGGTTGATCCCCCTCACGTACGGGTCGTCAGCCCGGAACGGGATGACGCCCACGTCGAGCCCCTGCATGTAGGCCGGCACGTCCGCATAGGGACGCGGGCCCAGCACCGCCACGCCCTCGCGGCGGGCGAAGTCGGCCACGGCCGCATCGGTCGCGGGCGTGCCCGGTCCCACCAATACCACCGTGCCCCCCCGCCGGTTCCGGCGCAGCGTCTCCAGCAGCTCGAAATCGAGGAAATGCGACAGCAGCCCGACATAGCCGATGCGCGGCGCGGGCAGCCCGGCCAGGTCGGCCGGCAAGGGCCGAGGTGGCTCGAAGTGCGACATCTCGACTCCGTTCCCGAGCAGGATCAAGGGGCGGTCGGTCTCCGAGGCCAGCAGCCGGCGGTAATGCTCCGAGACGACGAACACCCCCTGCGCCTGGGCGAGCGTGCGCTTCAGGTAGGGCCCCGCCCAGTGGGGAGTGGCGGAGAACTGCAGGGGGTGGTCGTTGAAATCGTAGAGTAGCAACTTCCGGCGGAGGCGAGAAAGCAGCCCTGGGGCATAGATGTTGGACGCCAGCACGACGGGCTCCCGCTCCACGCCGAGCCGGCGGAGCATGCGATGCAGGTAGGCCTCAGCCACCCGCTCGATCAGCGCCCGCCCGGGCGGGGTCGCGGTCACGGCGTTGTAGAGCGGCTGCGTCGTCCCGGGCTTGAGGAACGGGACCGTGAACACGGTCACCCTCCCCTCCTGCCGCGGCTCCCACGGGTCGTCCGCCCCGAACGCCGGCGGCTGCGCGAAGAACACGCGCCAGCCGGACGGGAAGCGCGACAACAGGAACTGCTTCCGCGTGCGGAAGTAACCCCAGCGGACCTCGGACAGGACGAGAAGATCCAAGGTCAGTTCGAGGTCACACCCGCGGCGAGGTCGGCTTCGTGGTGCGCGACCGCGTCGGTGTATCCCAGGTGGCGTCCCGCCGACGTGGAGGGGTCCGCCGGGCGGCCGGTCACGCGCGGGTCGCGTTCGAGGTAACGCTGCGACCACGCCTCCAGGGACAGCCAGCGCCAGATCTGGAGTCCGATCTCGCGGCGACCGGCGAGGAAGTCGTCGAGTGCCGTCTCGAGCGCACGCGCGTCCACCCAGTCCTGGAACGGCCCCGGGCGTGACAACCGGCGACGGGCCTCGGCGGCGTACCGGCCGCGCAGCCACAGGTCGGCCGGCGTCTCGAAGCCCATCTTGTCGCGGCGCTCGAGCACCGACCTGGGCACGCGGTCGCCGAGCGCACGACGCGCGATGGCCTTGGTCGTGGTGCCGTCCAAGCGCTGCGGATCGGGCAGCGAGAACGCCAGTTCGACCAGCCGATAGTCCAAAAACGGCAGCCGCGTCTCGATACCGAACGCCATGCTGCTCCTGTCCTCGTAGCGCAGCAGGCTCGGCAGCTGGCGCACGGTGGTGTCGAACGCGAGCTGCTCCCACAGCGAGCTGCGCGTCGAGCCGGCCGGGCGCGGCGCCTGCGACGCCACCTTGCGCAGCCGGCTCGACAGCACGCGGTCCTTGCCCTGGCCGAACCGGCCGCGAAGCTCGGCCACGAGCGCGCCGGGCAGCCACGGCTCGAACGTGTGCAACAGCGTGGTGGCGAGGCCGAGCCGGTCGGAGACCGGGCCGAACAGCGCGCTGAATCCTGGCCAGTCTCCCGCCGTCGCGAGGTCGCGAAGACGCGAGGGCAGGTAGCGGAAGTAGCCGGCCAGCGTCTCGTCACCGCCCTGGCCATCGAGCAGGACTTTCATATGGGGCTGGCCTCCGGCCAGCCCGTCCTTACCCGCGGCCAGCCCGTGCTTGCCCGCGGCGAGCTTCATCACCTGCCACTGGGAGTACACGCCGGGACCGGCGGTGGGCTCGCCCTGCTGGTCGGCGAGCGTGTCGAACACGCTCCAGAGATCCGAGCCGTCCGGGACCACCACATGCGAGTGTGCCCCGCTCGCCTCGGTGACCGCTTTCACGTACACGCGCTCGTCGAACGCGGGGCCCTCGTCGTACGCGCACGTGAACGCGTGCAGCGGCTTGTCCGCGAGCTTCGCCGCGGTGGTGAGCACCGCGCTCGAGTCGAGTCCGCCCGAGAGGCAGGAGCCCACCTCGACGTCGGCGCGCAAGCGCAGCCGCACCGCGTCGGTGAACAGTTCCCCGAACTCACGCGCCAGCTCCTCGGGGCTCCCGTTGGCCCGGCGGTCCGGGTCGAGGCTCCACCAGCGCTCGCTGCGGAAGCCGTCCTCGCCGACGGTGAGGAAGTGCCCGCCGGGCAGCTGGTGCAGGCCCTCGAAGAACGTGTGCGTCTCATGATCCACCCAGTCGAGCGCGAGCAGGTCGCGCACGGCCGGCAGGTGCGGCTGGATGCGGAACGGCTGGGTCAGCACCAGCGCGCGTGCCTCGGACGCGAACGCGAACGCGTGCCCGTCGAACTGGTAGTAGAACGGCTTCACGCCGAACCGGTCACGCGCGCAGAACAGGTGCCGGCGGTCGGCGTCCCACAGCGCGAACGCGAACATGCCGTTGAACCGCTCGACGCAGTGCTCGCCCCAGGCGCGGTAGGCCGCGAGGATCACCTCGGTGTCGCTGCGGCCGGTGAAGTGCTGGCCGGCCTGCTCGAGCTCGGCGCGCAGCTCGACATGGTTGTAGATCTCGCCGTTGTAGACGATCCACTGGCGCTCGCCAGACGCGCACATGGGCTGGTGCCCGGTGGGTTCGAGGTCCACGATGGCGAGCCGACGGTGCGCGAGCCCCACACCGTAGCGGGCGGTCGCCTGCGGTCCCCGGGACAGGCCCGGCGCCCACGGCAGGCCGGAACGGAACACGTTCGCCGGCGTGTCGGCGCCACCGTGCGTGAACGACTGGCCGCCCACCGGATCGATGAGCACCAGGCCCTCGTCGTCCGGGCCGCGATGGCGCAGCAGGCGCGCCATGGCCTGCAGCCGGCCGAGGTCGGCGCGTCCCTGTCGGTCATAGAGTCCGGCGATGCCACACATGTCGTCCGCCTTTCGTCGCTTCGCGGTTTCCTCAGGACGTGGCCGGCCGGTGCCGCACCGAACCCGCGTCCTTCCACACGTCACTCTTCCATGCCAGCAGCGCGAACGCCACCACCGCGGCGAAGCGAACGGCCACGCCCGCCGCTCCCTGCGGGGAGGCATGCACCGTGACCGCCCCGAGCAGCACGCCCGCCACGAACAACACCACGAGCCGCGCCCCGCGATACGGCAGCGGGTACAACCGCTGCGCGATCAGATATGTCAGCACCGCGGACGCGGAGTGGGCCGCGAACGTGGCCGCCGCGGCCCCCTCGGCGCCGAGACGCGGCACGAGCAGCGTATTGGCCAGGGCCGCGACGAGCGCCGCACCGCCGGCCGAGACACCGAGCCAAGGGTTCCGCAACGACAGGTTGATACCCAGAGCGGCGACATAGTAAGCGCCCTGTGCGACCGCGGCAAAGCACAGCCATAGCGCGGGTTGGGCCGCCGCAGCGTAGTCACCGGTGGCCAGCAGGCGGATCGCGAGTGGTGCGATCACCGCGCACGCCAGCGCCCCCGTCGACGCGATCGCCACGTAGAGCCCGAGCACGCGCGCGTAGAGCCTCGGCGCGTCCGGGTCCTTGGCCCGTGCGAACGCGAACGGCATGAACGCCAGCTGGAACGCCGACACGCCCATGGTGACCACGGCGAAGAACTTCATCGCGAGCGCGTACGTGCCCACCTCGTCGAGGGACGCGTAACGCTGGAGCGACCAGCGGTCCACCGAGCCGATCACGCCGTAGGCGAACGCCACCGGCACGAGCGGCAGTCCGTAGCCGAGCATGCGCGCGAGCACGGCGCGGTCGAAGCGCGGGCGCAGGTGATGCCGACAGAGCACCAGTCCCAACACCGACGCGATGGCGTCGCCGGCGAGCTTGCCGTAGAGGACACCGGCCACACCGAGTCCGCGCCCGAGCACGAGATAGACCGTGATCCCGCCCACGAGCACGGTCTGCGTCACGTTGAGCGTCACGAACTTCCACGGCTGGAACGTGACGCGCAGCAGGTCGTTGCACCACAGCGTGACCAGCGTGAACGGCAGCGTAAGCGCTCCCAGCCGCAGGTACTTCGTGTAGGCCTCGCTGCCGAGGAAGTGCGTGGCGAGCGGTCCGGCGGCCAGCGCGAGCACCAGCGAGACCGCCGCCGCGGAGCTGATGCGGAACAGGAACGACGTCGAGGTCATGGTCACTCGCGCCGGCCGGTCCGGCTCGTGGTAGAAGAACCGCGCCAGCGCGCCGTCCATGCCGAACACCAGCACCAGCAGCACGCTCGCCGAGTAGCCGGTGACGAGTTCCGCGACGCCGTACTGCTGCTTCAGGAGCACGCGCGTGAGCACCGGCACCAACAGCAGGTTCACGGCACGGCCGCTCACCTGACCGAGGCCGTAGACCAGCGACTCCCCGGACAGCTGGCGCAGCGACTGGCGCAGGTTCACGCCGCGCCGAGTCCGCGGTAGAGCTCGACGAGGCGCCGGGCGATGACGTGCGACTCGTGCTCGCTCTCGACCCAGGCGCGGCCGGCGGCACCCAGCGCACGACGGCGCGGCGCGTCGGTGAGCAACGAGGCCAGTTCGTCCGCGAGCGTGTCCACCGTGATGCGCACCACCGGGCAGCCCGCGGCGCGCGGCTCGAACTCCGGCCGCACGTACGCCAGCGCCGGGCGCGCGAGCGCCATCGCCTCGACCGCGACCATCCCGTACCAGCCCATGAACACCTGGTCCACGAGCACATCGGCCTGCGCGAGCAATTCGCGCAACTCGGGCCACGGCAGCTTCTCGACCGTCCGGAACTCCACGCCGGGGAAGCGTGGCCGCAGCTTCTCGAACGCCGCCTCGATGTGCGGCGTGCCCTTGATGAGCCGGTTCGTGGGCGCGTGCAGCACGAGGCGCGGCGCCTCGCGGAACGGCTGCGGCTCGTAGTCCGGCAGCCAGCACGCCACGTGGATCTGCTGCGCGCCGGGAACGCTCTCCAGGAGGTCCGGCGTCGAGACCAGGCGCGTGTCGGAAGCGGTCTCGCGCAGGATGCGCTGCTGCCGCGACGGGATGCAGAACGGCTGGCACTCGCTGCACGTGGACCAGCGGTGCGTGGCCAGCATGTGCGCGCGGTTGCGGACGTCGCAGCCGTGGAAGTGGAACACCAGCTTCTTGCCGAGCGCCCGGTAGAGCGGCAGGTCGAGATTGTGCGGCGGGATGAGCGTGCGCCCGAAGTGGAAGTGGAACACGTCGTGCCGGCCGAGGTGCCGTGCCACGAGCCCGGCATAACCGGCATAGCGCGGCAGCACCGGCATGTTGTCCAGTGGCGGGCTCTCATCCGGGTGGTACTGCGCGAACGTGGGATTCGTGGTGAGCGACCACGCCGCCACGCCGAGATCACGCAGCGCGCGCGCCAGGATGCTCGGCTGCCCTGCGATCTCCGATGGCGCGTGCAGGACGCGAAGCGTCACCGCGAGCGTCCGAACGGATTCGGCTTGCCGCAGTACGGACACAGCCACGTCGAGCCCTCCCCCGGACCCACCACCGCGTGCTCCCCGCACTCCCGGCACACGTGCGTCACGTGCCGGAACCCCACCTCGCCTGCCTTCTCGAACGTGAGCACGAAGTTGGCGTCCTTCGCGAGATCCCAGCCGAACGTGCGGTGCAGTTCCGCGAGCGCGTCCGTGAATCCGCCCTGCAGCGGCTTCGTGCGCGCGTCGTTCATCCAGCTGAACCCGGCCGGCACGCGCGCCGTGGCCGTGAGCCGCAGGCCGCGGGCGTAGAACAGGTCCACGACCGTGTGGAAGTCGAACCGCTGCTGGTGCTCGATGCGCTTGTTGAACTTCATCAGCGCGTACTTCGCGAAGTAGCCCGCGAACCGGTAGAGCCGGTCGTCGAACGCGGCCGCGCGCGGCACCGACAGGTAGAGCTGCCCCCCCGGCTTGGTCACGCGCGCCAGCTCATCGCAGCACGCCGCGAGTTCGGTGACATGCTCGAGCACGTAGTGACACACGGTGAGGTCGAACTGGTCCGCTCGCAGCGGCAGCCGGGCCAGGTCGCCACGGAACACACGCGTGCGCGCATCGCGGGGCGGCGGCCCGGGCGGGAACTTGATGTCGAAGCCCGTGATGTCGAGGTCGGTGCGCAGCGCGTACGGCCACGAACCTGGTCCGCAGCCGGCGTCCAGCACGCGCGCGCCCGACGGCAGCGCGGCGATCACCTCGCGCAGGAACACCGGCCGTTCGTGCGCGGCGCGCACGGGCTTGGAGGCGGACACGACCTTCAGCGGACCCCCCATGGCTCGTTCAGCAGCTGCGTTCGTTGGGCTGGATCCTTCATCAGCAGCACGGCGCGCTGGACCTCTTCGGGTTCCCAGGGATCGCCGCGGTACGACAGGACGAGTAGCCGGCCGGTATGTCCGGGGATCGCGTAGCGTCGCAGGCAGCGGATGTCCAGGCTACCGAATGTACTGATGCGCAGCTCCGGAACGCCTCGCCAGCACCAGGCACTCGCCTCCACCACGACGCAGCGCGCGGTCATGCCTTGTACACCCGCCACAAGCGTCGACTCAGCGACCACAGCCCCATTCACGATCGAGCTCTCGTGCTCGTCTACGATGGGTAGCCGACGCAGGCTCTTATGCAGCCTCTGTAAGCGCGTGCCGAAGAGAGAGTCGGCGTAGTCCCCCTCGTCCGTCGCCTTCATCCGGCTCCATTCCAGCACCCGAGGGAGCTCGGGCTCCTTCGAGCGCAGGTCGAAGTAGTAGAGCAGGTTCCGCTCGCCGCCACTCTCGTCGTGTCCGATCTGCTGGCAGTAGAGCCGTTCCTTTGCCGCATCCCAGCCGAGCACCGCGACCGTGCGCGGCCCGCCGTGATAGGCGATGCCCGGACTCGCGCATGCCGAAGCGAGGAGCATCGCCCCCGCCAACTCGCGTAACCTCACAGCCGCACCTCCGCCGGGTCCTTCCCCGCCAGCGCGTCCAACAGCGCGCGCGGCACCGCGGCCGCCGCTGTGCCGTGGCCGCGCGCCAGCAACAACACGGTGTAAGCCGCCTGTTGCGCGATCAGCGCCGGCAGCCACGTGAGTCGCCCGAGTCCGCGCGCGTGGCGCGACCACAGCGTCACGTTCGCGCGCAGCCGCTGGTAGACCTTCCACGGATTCATCGCCCCTCCCGAGCTGGCGCTCACCCGGTGCCAGAGCCGCGCCGTCGGCACGAACAACAGCCGGTAGCCGGCCGCGCGCGCGCGCAATGACCAGTCGGCGTCCTCGGCGTAGATGAAGTAGCGCTCGTCCAAGAGCCCCACCTTCCGCCAGGCGTCCGCGGTGGCGAGCAGGCAGCAACCGGTAAGGTAGCCGGTCTCCTCGAGCGAGCGGTACTGCCCGCGGTCGCGCTCGCGGATGCCGCGGTGCGAGCTGTGCGCGAGTGCGGTGCGACAGCGTCCGCCCGCGTACCAGATGCGGTCGGTGGGTGGAGCGAAGTAGATGAGCGGGGTGACCGCGCCCGCGCGCGGGTCCTCGGCGAGCGCGGCCAGCAGCTTCTCGAGCAGCGCGGGGTCGGCCAGCACATCGTTGTTGAGCAGCATCACCGCATCGGCGCCCGACTCGAGCGCGCGCTTCACGCCGAGATTGTTCCCGCCCGCGAACCGGCGGTTCTCGGTCAGCGCCATCAGCTCCACGCCCGGGAACTGCTCGCGCACCATCTGCTGCGAGCCGTCGGTCGAGGCATTGTCCACGACCAGCGTGTGCAACCGCCAGCCCTCGGGCACGTGGCAGGCCGCGAGCGAGGCGAGCGTGTCGCGCGTCAGGTCGCGGCCGTTCCACGACAACACCACCACGGCGAGCGAGCTCACGTGCGGTCCAGTTGGACCGCGCGCCACGCGAGCGCCCACGCCCACGCCGCGCCGGCGAACAGCAGCAGCGCTGCCCCCGCGAGCGGCGCGCGCGGCAGCCCGGCATAGCCCGCGTAGAGCCACCACACGTCGATCGCGTGCAGCAGCGTGAGCTGCTCGCCGGGCGTGATGCCCGTGCGCGGATCCACCGTGCCCCCCTGCACCAGCACCGGCGCTTCACCGCGCAGGTGCTCGGCCGCGTTCCTCGACAGCATCCGCCAGTGACCGGCGATCGGCGTGAAGCGCGGGTTCCAATGGCTCGCTTCCATGAAGTGCGGATCCTCGAGCGGCAGCGTGTAGGGGTAGTCGCCCGCCTCGCGCATCTGCGCGCCGAAGTAGATGCCCACACCGCCGAGCGTCACGACCAGGCCGAACGCGCCCAGCGCCCACGCGGCGCGCCGGCGCCAGCGCGAAGCACCCTCGAGCGCGAACGCCACGGTCAGCGCGGCCAGCGGCAGCAGTGGCACCAGGTAGCGAGGGCCCCACGAGCCGTCACCGCCCCAGTGCTGGAAGCGGCCGTAGAGCACGACGCTCACCGCCCACGCCGCGAGGATCGCCCAGCCGGCACGGCGCACGTCGTCGCCACGCCTCGCCGCATCCGAGTGCGAGCGCGAGCGCAGCATGGCGGCCAGGCCGGCTGGAGCCAGCCACACCATGGGCGCGAACCACGCCACGCCCTTCCCGGACGACAACAGCAGTCCGTAACCACCCACCCACAACGGCGTCGAGAACGCGGACAGCGACGCCTGCGCGCCGTAGCCGGTCTCGAATGGCGTGCCGAAGCGGAGGGCGTTGTAGACCGCGTGGCCCACGAGCGCTGCCGCCACGCCGCCGAGCGGCACGATCCACGCGCGCGGCCGGCGGAACCCCGCCGCCATGAGGCAAGCCAGCACGATCGGCAACACGCCCAGCTTGGCGGAGACGGCGAGGAATGCGCCGAGTGCCGCCTCGCGTTCGCCGCTCACCGCGTCGGCTCGCGACTCCGAAGCCCCCGCCCGTGCCGCACCGGTCAGTGCCAGCAACAGGCCCAGCGCTTCGACGGGCTCGGCCATGAAGCTCTTGGCGTAGACCCAGAGCGGCGTGGTGAAGCCGAGCAGTACGCTTGCCGCCAGCGCGTGCGCGGCCGCCACGCGCATCCGGCGCAGCGCCACGTAGAGCGCGGCGAGCAGGAGCGCGGCGACCGCGGCATTGAAGAACGACACCACGAAGCGCGCGGCGAGTTCGCGCCGCGGCCCCTCGAAGCCGGCGGCCGCGGCGGCGATGTCGCCGGTCACGACGAACGGCAGCGCCAGGACGGCCTGGCCCGCCGTGTTCTTGCTGTAGAAGCGGCCGTCGCGCCCCTGCAGCGTCGCACCCTCGGGCACCGCGATCCCGCCGTCGCGCATGGCGCGCGCCAGTTGCAGCATCGTCACCTCGTCGCTGCCGACGATGCGGCCGCCGCCGCTCCAGGCGAACGTCAGGAACGCGGCCAGGGCGAGCGCGAGCGGAGCGCGCTTCATGCCCAGCCCCGCGACGGCGCCAGCTCGTTCACCAGCTCGACGGTCGAGCGTGCGAGCGATTCCCAAGAGTGCTCGGCGCGCAGTGCGGCGATCGGCGCGGACATCCGCTCGCGCTGACCCTCCGCCCAGAACCGCACGATGGTCCGGGCGAGCGCATCGGGGTCTTCCGGCGGACAGGTCAGCCCGGTCACGCCGTCACGAACGGTCTCGGTGATGCCGCCCACCCGTGTGGCGATCACCGGCGAGCCCAGCGCATACGCCACGTGCGTCACGCCGCTCTGCGTTGCCGAGCGATACGGGAGCACGGTCATGTCGGCGGCGCGGAACAGTGCCTCCACCTCGTCGTCGGCGATGTAGCGGTTCAAGAGCCGCACGCCGCCCGCCTCGCGCGCGAGTGCCTCATACGCTTCCGGCTTCTCGTAGAACTCGCCCGCCACGATGAGCGTGGCGCCCGGCCGGTCGGCACGAACGCGCTTCCACGCCGTGAGCAGCGTGTCGAGTCCCTTGTAGTGGCGCACGTAGCCGAAGAACAGCGCCACGTCGCCTTCCAGGCCGAGCGAGGCGCGCGCGGTCTCGCGCGTCCAGCGCCCGCGGTCGAACTGCGCGTAGAACGGGTGCGGCACTCGCCGGCGCGGTGCGCCGGGCTTGAGCTGGTCGAGATCGCGTTCCACCGAGTCACTCATGACGAGGTAACCGTCGGAGTTGCGCATCATCCAATCCGAGAACGCGGCGTCGTAGAATCGCGGTTCATGCGGGAGGAGATTGTCGCACACGAGCACGACGCGTGTGCCGCGGCGGCGCAGCGGGCCCACCGCGCTCGCGAACGAGGGCGCGAAGAACGGCATCCACCACTTGAGGATCAGCGCGCCCGGTGCAAAGCGCTCGAGGTGTGCCGCGGTGCGCCGCCAACTCCACGGCCCGATCGAATCGAGCAGCGCCTCGGTCGGGAACCGCGGCCGCGGCGCCGACTCGTCGAACTGGCTCGTGCCCGGGAACAGGAACCCGGGGTACTGGCGGGTGAACGTGACGGCGCGCACCTCACCGTGCGCTTCGAGCGCCTCGCCGAGCAGTTGCAGGTATTGGGCGAGCCCCCCGCGCCACGGATGCAGGGGGCCGAGCAGTCCGATGCGCCGCGAGGCGCGCGTGCCCGTCCCGGGGCCGGTCATCGGCGAGGGATCAGCGCTCGTGCGCCACCGGCCACGAGCGCACGCCGCGCGGCTCGAACTGGAACGGCACCACCTGGCCGCCCAGCTTCTCGAGTGCGGCGGCCACGCGATGGCGCCGGTCGAAGCGCGTCAGGAACAGGAAGTAGCCGCCGCCGCCGGCACCGGTCATCTTGCCGCCGATCGCGCCCGCCTGGCGGGCCATCGTGTACATGCGGTCCACGTGCGGTGTCGAGATGCCCTCGGCCAACTTCTTCTTGTGCATCCACGCCTGGTGCAGCAGCTCCCCGAAGCCGTCCACCTGCCCCAACAGCAGCGCGCGCTTCATCTCGGCGGTCTGCGCCTTGAGCGCGTGCAGAGCGGCGACCGTGCCCTTGCGTCCGCTCTTGTAGCCCTTGGTCTGCCGCTCGATGATGTGCGCGCTCTGGCGAGTCTGCCCCATGTAGCACAGCAACAGCCGGTACTCGAGCTCTTCGAGCGTGTCGCGACGCAGGCGCAGCGGCGTGACCACGGTGCCGTCGCGGCCGAACTCGATGTAGTTGAAACCGCCGAACGACGCCGCGTATTGATCCTGCCGCCCGCCGGCGAGCTTCAGGTCCACGCGTTCGACGCGATAGGCCAGCTCGGCCAGCTCGTACGGCGTGAGGTCGAGCTTGAGCCACTCGCGCAGCACGCCGAGCAGCGCCACCATGAGCGTGCTCGAAGCGCCCAGTCCCGATCCGGGCGGGGCGTCGGAGTGCGTCCACAGGTCGGAGCCGCGGCGCACCTTGAGCGCCTTCACCGCCGCCTTGAGCAGGTCCAGCGTGCCGTCGATCTTGACGCGCCTCGCGTGCTCGTATTTGGCGACGACGTCGTAGTCGAGCGAAGCGAGCGTGAGGCGCGTATCGCGCCGCGGCCGCAGCGACGCGTAGGCGTAGTGGTTGATCGTCGCGGACAGCACACAGCCGCCGTGCTCCTCCGGATACGGGCTCACGTCGGTGCCGCCACCGCAGAACGACAGCCGCAGCGGAGCGCGCGCCCGGTAGTAGTGGATGCCCGACTTCATCGCGCCAGCTCCCGCTCCGCCCGCTCCCAGTCCTCGGGCGTGCCGATGTCCCAGAACCGCCCCGCGCAGTGCCGCCCGAACAGCGCGCCGCGCGCGGCCAGCCTCGGCAGCACGTCGCGCTCGAGCGAACACACCCCCTCGGGGATCTCGCGCCACAGCGCCGGCCGGAACGCGTAGACGCCGCCGTTCACCCAGGCCGGGCCGCGCCATGCGTCGTCCTTCTCGACGAAGCCGGTGACGCGTCCGCTGGCGTCGGTCTCGACGCGGCCGCGCGCGCGCGCATCCGCCACCTCATAGAGCGCGACCGCGCCGAGCGCACCGTGCTCCCAGCGGTCGCGGTGGAGCGCCCACGGGTCGCCTTCGGCGAGCGTGTCGCCGTTCACCACCAGCGCGGGACCCGAGACGAAGGGTTGCGCCAGCCGCAATGCTCCGCCCGTGCCCAGTGGCTGCTCCTCGACCGACCACTCCAGCGACACGCCGCCCGCGGACGCACCCAGCTCCGCGCGCAGTGAGGCGGCACCGTGCCCCGCGAGCACGACCGCATCCCGAACGCCGTGACCGGCGAGCCATTCCAGCTGGCGCACGAGGAACGGCTGCCCGCCGATGGGCGCCAGCGGCTTGGGCAGGTCGCCGAAGCGCGGCTTCAGCCGAGTGCCCAGCCCGCCCGCCAGGATGAATGCCTTCATGCCTGGTCGTTGAAGCGGCGGCGCACCGGGTACTCGGCTCGCGCCGACTGGTGCGCGATCATCTCGCCCAGCAGCCCCATCAGGATGAACTGGATGCCCAGCAGGACGCTGGCGGCGCCGAACAGCATGAGCGGCCGCACGCGAAGCGGTTCGCCGTTCAGCCACTGCACCGTGAACCACACGCCGAGCCCGAATCCGGCGACCAGGAACAGCAGCCCGATGCGGCCGAAGACGTGCAACGGCTTCAAGGCCGACGTCGAGATGAACGCGGCCGTGATCAGGTCCAAGAAGCCGTTCACGAACCGCGACGCGCCGAACTTGGACTGGCCGAAGCGGCGCGCGCGATGGTTCACCCCCACCTCGCCGACGAGGAATCCGCGCCAGTGGGCCAGCGCCGGCAGGAAGCGGTGCAGCTCGCCGTAGACCTCGAGCGCGTCCACGACCTCTCGCCGGTAGAGCTTGAAGCCGCAGTTGAAGTCGTGCAGTCGCACGCCGGCCACGGCACTCGTCACGCGGTTGAACAGCTTGCTCGGCCAGCGCTTGCTGATGGGGTCGAGGCGCTTCACCTTCCAGCCCGAGACCAGGTCCAGTCCGCCCTCGAGTGCGGTGAACAGCCGGGGCAGCTCCGACGGGTCATCCTGGAGATCTGCGTCCATCGTGCACACGAACTCGCCGCGCACCGCCTTGAAGCCGGTGGCGAGCGCGGCGCTCTTGCCGAAGTTGCGCGCGAGCAGGATGCCGCGCGCGTGCGCGTCGTCGCGGCACAGCGTCTCGATGACACGGTCGGTGCCGTCGCGCGAGCCGTCGTCCACGTAGACCACTTCCCATGTCGTGCCGAGCGCCGTCATCGCGGCGCACAGTTCGCGGTGCAACTCGGGCAGGCTCTCGGCCTCGTTGTACGCCGGCACCACCACCGACAACCGCGGTGCCTCGGACGTGCTGCTCACCGAACGTTCCCGTACAGGGTGCGCGCCCACTCGGCCTCGGCCGCCAGACCGTCGGCGATACCCACGGCGGTGGCGTAGTCGAGGTCGGCCGCGAGCCGGGACGCATCCGCACGCGTGCGCATCGGGTCCCCGGGCGGGCGGGGTTCGAACTTCACTTTCGCCTTGACCCCCAAGCTCTTCTCCAGCAACGCGATGGCCTCCAGCACCTCGACCTGCGAGCCGCCGCCGATGTTGTACACGCCCTGCGGCGCCGCGCGCTTCCACGCGCGCACGTTGGCCTCGATCGCGTCGCTCACGAACGTGAAGTCGCGAGACTGCTTGCCGTCGCCGTACACGGGGATGGCCTCGCCGGCGATCATCGCGCGGCAGAAGCGATGGAACGCCATGTCGGGTCGCTGGCGCGGACCGTAGACGGTGAAGTAGCGCAACGCGCACACGGGAAGTCCGAAGTTGCGGCCGTAGAGCATCACCAGGTGCTCGCCTGCCAGCTTGGTCACGCCGTACGGCGAGAACGGACGCGGCAGCAGGTCCTCGCGCGTCGGGTAGGTCTCGGCGTCGCCGTACACGCTCGACGACGAGGCGTAGATGAATCGCTCGAGCTTCGACTTCTGGTAGCGCTCGAGCAGGCGCTGCGTGGCCAGCACGTTGTGCTGCGTGTAGGCGGCGAACTCCCGCCCCCACGACGCGCGCACGCCCGGTTGTGCGGCCTGGTGGAACACCACGTCCACCTCGGGCAGACCCGAGAGGTCCGCCGTGCCGAGGTCCAGGTCCACGAGCGAGAACTTCGGGTGACGTTGGGCGCC
>Ga0075429_100001108_pt1 | contig 21701 bp, 16 predicted proteins | sample RhiMetdeltSRZDD3_FD_75295 | JGI IMG/M metagenome (GOLD analysis project Ga0075429, IMG submission 75295) | Populus rhizosphere microbial communities from Tennessee, USA - Rhizosphere MetaG P. deltoides SRZDD3 | ecosystem: Host-associated > Plants > Roots > Rhizosphere > Soil | place: USA... | reverse complement strand
CTGTTCGAGCTGGACCTCGCGACCGGCAAGCGCACCGACGTGACCATCAAGCCCGAGGGTGGTACCGCCGCCTGCGGCTCGGTCGGCTACATGCCCGGCGAGCGCGCCGTGCTCATGACCTCGGACTGGAAGGACGGCCGGTCGCGGCTCTATCTGCGCGACCTCAAGTCTGGCGCGGTGAAAGAACCCATCCCCGCGATGTCCAAGTGGGAGCTGGATGGCGCCCTCACGGACGAGGATCGGCAGTTCCTGGCGCTCGCCGTCAACGAGAACGGCTACGGTGCGCCGTACATGTACACGCTCCCGGACTTCAAGCCGTTGCCCGCGCCCACGGCCGAGAAGGGTGTGCTGGGCGTCTCGAGCTTCAGGAACGGCACCCTGGTCTGGTCGCTCAGCAATGCCCGTCGTCCGAGCACGGCGTTCGCCACCACGTTCTCCAAGACCGCGAAGAAGCCCGAGGACCACGCCACGCGCCAGCTCACGTGGACGGACAACCAGGGCATCGACTTCGCGAGCTTCTCGCTGCCGGAACTCGTCACCTACAAGGCGTTCGACGGCCGCGAGATCTCGGCGTTCCTGTTCCTGCCGCCGGGTTACCAGAAGGGCACGGCGATCCCGTTCATCGTCAACTACCACGGCGGCCCGGAGTCGCAGCACCGGCCCAGCTTCAGCGCCGCGGACCAGTTCCTGCTGACGCGCGGCTTCGGGCTGCTCAAGCCCAATGTCCGCGGCAGCACCGGCTACGGCCGCGAGTTCCAGATGCTCGACGACTACAAGAAGCGCTGGGACAGCGTGCGTGACGGCGTGGATGCGGCGGAGTGGCTCGTGACCAGCGGCTATTCGCAGCCCGGCCGCATGGCCACATTCGGCGGCTCCTACGGCGGCTTCATGTCGGTGGCGTGCATCGTCGAGGACCAGGAGCGCGTCGATCGCGGGGCGCGGAAGGAGCGGCTGTTCGGCGCTTCCGTCAACGTGGTCGGCATCGCGAACCTGCGCACGTTCCTCGAGCGCACCAGCGGCTACCGCCGCGCGCTGCGCGAGGTGGAATACGGCCCGCTCACCGACAAGGAGTTCCTGGAGAGCGTGTCGAGCCTCAACAAGGTGGACAAGATCCAGGTGCCCATGTTCATCGGGCATGGGTTCAACGACCCGCGCGTCCCGGTCGAGGAGGCCATGCAGCTGGCGGCCGCACTCAAGCAGCGCGGACGGAATCCCCGCGTGTTCATCGCCCCCGACGAGGGCCACGGCTTCGCCAAGCTCGACAATCGTATCTACTTCAACGAGCGCGTGGTGTCGTTCCTCGAGGAGACGATCGGCAAGAGCATGCCGCAGGCGATGAGCAATCCCTGAGATGAGTGGTCACCGCGGCGCGCCGGAGCGAGAGACCTCGCTCCGGCGCGTCGCGTGAGCGGGGGGGGACCGAAGGATGCACCGGACCTCGACTGCAGGCCTCGCCGCCGCGATCGCAGCCGGTGTGCTGTGCTGCTTCGCCCCCGGCTCGGCGGCGCGCGGGCTCGGTCCTCCGGAAGAATTCCAGGCGCTTGCCGATTCGCTGATGGCGGCGGAGATGGCCAAGTGGCGCGTCCCTGGCGGGGTCTTGGTCGCCGTTCGCGGCGGGCAGGTGCTCTACGCTCACGGGTACGGCTACGCCGACCTCGAACAGCGCACGCCGGTGGACCCCGAGCGCACGATCTTCCGCGTCGCCTCGGTCTCGAAGCTCGTCACTGCCACGGCCGCCATGCAGCTGGTCGAGCGCGGACAGCTGGCGTTGGACGCGGACGTCAATTCCTACCTGAAGGGCTTCCAACTCGAGCCGGCATTCCCCGAACCCGTGACGCTGTTCCATCTGCTCACGCACACGGGCGGATTCGACGATCGGAACATCGCCCGCAAGTCGCTGCCCGGCGTCGAGACGGAGCCCCTCGGCCAGTATCTCGCCCGCCGGATGCCGGCGCGCATCCTCCCGCCGGGCAGGTACCTGAGCTACTCCAATCATGGCATGGCACTGGCCGGGCTCATCGTCGAAGAGGTCTCGGGTCGGCCGTTCGACCGTTTCGTCCACGACCACCTGTTCACGCCGCTCGGGATGAAACGCAGCAGTTTCGCCGCGCCGGTCGTGCCGGCCGATCTCGCGCGCGGCTACGACGACTCCGATCCGCCGCGACCGCTGCCTGCCGAGTTCGTGAAGACCGTGCCCGCATCCATGCTGACGACGACCGGAGCGGACATGGCCCGATTCGCCATCGCACACCTCCAGCTCGGGAGCATGGGCGCCGAACGCATCCTCGAGGCGCGGCTCCTCCAGGAGATGCACCGGCGCCAGTTCACGCAGGACTCCCTGCTGCCGGGGATCGGGTTCGGTTTCTGGGAGCGCTTCCAGAACGGTGAGCGGGGCCTGTGGCACGACGGGGACGGCGCCGGCTTCACGAGCCTGCTCTATTTGTTGCCCGAGCACGACACCGGCTTCTTCATCGTCTTCAACGGCGAGGGTGGAAACGCGGCGCGCGGTGCGATCCTCAAGGCCCTGCTCGATCGCTATTTCCCCGATGAGCGGCCGGCGGTCACAGCGGTGGCCTTCGCAGGAGCCGCGAGCGAGGCACGGCGGTGTGCAGGGCCCTATGTGAACGATCGCTACGGGCACCTGGGGATCGAGAGGCTCGTGAGCCTCGTGGACCTGGTCGAACTCCGGCGGGACACGGACAGCACGCTGGAATTCCTCGGGAACCGGTACGTGGCGATCGCCCCGCTGCGCTTCCAGCGGGTGAATGGCCGTGGCTTGCTGGTATTCGAGGCGGATGCCGAAGGCCGCGTGGTGCACATGTTCACGGGCGGGTCGATCGCACGGGTCTACGAGCGTTCCCCGTGGTACGAGGCGCCACGTGTGCAGCTGGGGATCATCGCCGCCTGCGTCACGGTGTTCGTGACGACGCTGCTGGTGTGGCCGCTGGTGCTGATCGTGGGGCGCAGGCGCCGAGGCATGCGAGGGGCGGGACTGCTTCGCCGCGGCGAAGCCCTGGCGATCGCGATCGCGCTGCTCGATCTGCTGTTCCTGGCCGGGTTCTCCTACTATCTCGCGCAGTCGCCACCGCCGATCGTGTACGGGATCCCGCCGATGCTGTTCGCGCTGTTCACGATCCCGATCTTGAGCCTGCCGCTCACGGTCGTGCTGATCGTCGAGTGCCTGCGGAAGTGGGGGGACGCGGCGGATTCGCGCCGGTCGCAACTGCATTTCTCGCTGGTCACGGTCGTTGCGGTGGGATGCCTGCTGTGGCTTTCGGAGTGGAACTTGATCGGGTACCGCTTCTGAACGACCGCCGCACGAGCGCTCGAGCGCTCGGAGAGGAATTCGCCGCGGCGGGAGGTGAGTTCACGCTTCGCTGACGCGAGCCCTGTCTCACCGGGCGATAACGTCGTTCACGCGCAGCTTCCGTGAACTTGAACCACCATCGGGCGGCCGGTGACGGCCGTAGGACATCATGGCCCGTCCCCGCTTCGGGACATTGTCGGTGGAACGGCGATACGACCTGCTGTTGTCGCTCTCGGGTCGCATCCGTTCGACGTTGAGCCTGGACGAGGTCCTCGGTCACGTGCTCGACGCGGTCCAGTCCGCGGTGCCCTACGACGCGGCCGGCATCTTCGTCCTGAATCTTTCGGCGCCCCAGCGGCAGTCCGGGCGTCCCGGACAGGTCATCGCCGGGATCGTCCAGCGCGGGTTCGACTTCCGCCCCGCCGAGAACGACTCGATGCTCATGAACGGCCACGGCTTGGTCGGTCACGTCATACGTACCGGCGAGGTCGTGGATGTGCCCGACGTCAGCAAGGACTCCCGCTACGTCGTCGGCCGCGAGTCCACCCGGTCCGAGATCGCCGTCCCGATCCTGGGGACCGGGGAGCCCATCGGCTGCCTCAACCTCGAGAGCGACGAGCTGGACGCGTTCGACGAGGAGGATCTCGAGATCCTGCACGTCTTCGCCGACGCCGCCTCCGGTGCGATCGGCCGTGCGCTGCTGCATCGCGAGCTGCTGGAGCGACGGCGGATCGAGCACCAGATGCACCTGGCCCAGGAGGTCCAGCATCGCCTGCTGCCCGCGCGCGCGCCGAAGGTGGCGGGCTACGAGATCGAGGGCATGTGCCTGCCGACGTTCGAGATCGGCGGTGACTATTACGACTGCATCGATCTCGCCGAGGACATGTGGGGCCTGGTGATCGCGGACGTCTCGGGAAAGGGGATCGCAGCGGCGCTCAACATGACCGCGTTCCGCTCGATCCTGCGCTCGCAGTCGAGGCGGCGGCGCGAGCCCTCACACCTGGCGAATCGCCTGAACGTGCTGATGCCGGACGCCACCTCCGAGTCGGCGTACGTGACCTGCGTGTACGCCCTGCTCGAGCCGGCCGAAGGCTGCCTGCGCTACACGAACTGTGGCCACAATCCGCCTCTGCTCGTGCGCGAGAACGGCTCGATCGAACGGTTGGACACGGGAGGGTTCCCGCTCGGGGTCTTCAGCGACTCGCGCTACGAGACCGGCGTGGTGATGCTGCAGCCGGGCGACGCCGTCCTGTTCTACACGGACGGCGTGGTGGAGTTCCGTGACCCGGCCGGTGAGGAGTTCGGCATCGAGCGCCTGTCGTCGGTGCTGGTCCGCTCGCGCCAGCTGCCCGCTCGGCAGGTCATCGACGAGGTGCTGCGCGCGACGCGGCAGCACGGCGGCTGCGAGGTGTTCGCGGACGACGTCACGGTGATGCTGGTCCGGCGGTCGGCCTGACGCGATCTCGGCTGGCGGCGATCAGAACCAGCGGCGCACTCCCAGCACGGCGCCGCCGAGATCCACCGAGCCCACCTTGAGGCCCGAATAGCCCGCTTCCAACTGCCAGCCGTGCGTGGTGAATCCCACCGTGGCGCGAGGGGTGAACACACCGGCGGCGCCCAAGCGTCCGCCGCGGACCGCGAGCGCCACCACCCAGGGTGAGCCCGGCATCCAGTCCACCGCGTACAGAGCGTCAAGGCCGGTCGCTGACCAGCCATGGTCGATCAGTCCATTCACACCCAGGCCCACTCGGAACTGGAGCCGAGGGCCCTGTGCGAAGCGATACGTGAGGTCCCCGGCGACGAGTCCGAGTTGGTCGTCCTGGCCCGTGCTCGCCTGTTCGCGCACCAAGCTGCCGGTGAGGTCGAGCCCCCATCGGTTGGATCCCTCGATCCGCACCCAGGATGCCAGTCGGTCGATCTGGTCCGTTGCTGGACTCCATTCGACGGCGACCGCACCCAGGAGCGGCCGTGCCATCGCCGGGGGGTCGCGCTCGGGGTCGAACTTGAGCTGCAGGTATCCCGGAACATCAGAGTATGGGGCAGACGCAAAATACCCCGGTCGAGTGGGGGCGTCCCCGAGTGAGGTCGCGGGAATGATGAACGGCGAGGCCACGACGAATAACGTGACCTCGAGGATGAGCACCGCGAAGGGCGAAGCCTCGGAGTCCGACGAGATGTCGACGCTCTCGGTCGTTCCCGCGCTGCCTTCTGCCTTCCCGGAGTCCTTCTTGTCATGAGTGTCCTTGCGCAGCGAGTCCAGTTCGCCGCCGAGTTGGATCCGTGGTCGCCTGGTGGCGGCGCTCGCGAGGGTCACCCATCCGGACGCGCCCAGTACCAGCAGGACCAGCATGGCACGGCGCAGCGGGCGAACCATCCGCTTCGTGGAGAACAACAGGGAGCGTTTCATCGGCTATTCCCTTCGGCTGCCCACGGGGCATGGAGTGGCCAGCGCTCGGCTGTGTTGCTCCGGCGCCAACTCTTCGGTGAGCGCCCCGAGTGGATGTAATGCTCGTGCGGCCGCCGGAAGAACACCATCGGGTTGCGACGCGAGCTGTGGATGCTCTCGTCGAGCCCCAGCTCACGCTTCACCTCCATCAGCCGGTCGTAGACGCCAGGGGCCACAGCCGGCGCGGCCGTGAAGTGCGCCACACGCTGCTGCATGAGCCAATCTCGGACGACGCGTGATTCCCCGGGGCAGTCCGGATAGATGTCGTGGATGCTGATGGGCGTCCCTGGTGCCACACGCGGGAACAACTCGCGCAGGTACCAGCGCGCGAACTCGGCAGTGTGCGCGCAGTCCAGGAACAGGTAGTCGATGCGCGGCGGGAGGAACGGGAGCTGCCGCGTGATGTCGCCCTGCGAGAAGGTCCAGCGCCCGGCTGCCAGTTCGCGCGGCACGGTGCGCGTGCTGTGGTCGAAGATGTCGTAGGAGAATAGCCTGCCTGACCCGTTGTCCCGCAAGGCGGCGAGCAGCCACGACGTGGACCAGCCGCCGTCCGGGGCGATCTCGACGACGGTGTGTGGCCTGAACTCCCGCAGCAACAGGTAGGTCGTCTCGGCCTCGACATCGTCGAGCTGTGGCTTGATGAGGCGTTGGTAGTCAGCGGGAATGCCGAGCACGTCCAGTACGGATCGAAGCTGCAGGCAGGAGGCGATGCGCTCGAGGTGCAGGTTGCCGCGATTGGCGTACAGCCTCCGCTGCTCGTTGCGGACTCGTTTCAGTGCTGTGGCGTGCTTGCGATAGAGCCCGGCGACCAGCTCGACGTTCTGCATGGGAGACTCCTGCATTCGAAGTGCGACGGCACCGCCTGCCAAGCTCGCGGTGCCATGCGACTTCTTGAGGGTCTGATGGATCCCGATGCACGCTTCGCCGGGGGACTGGCATCACCAGGGAGGAACGGTGAGACACGGAGGCACACGTGGCTCGTGCGGACCATAGGACGATCGCAGCGCGAGTCCATGGCAAAGTTCGTGGAGAGCGCACGAATCGACGTGAATCCGATCTACGCGTGGAGCCGAGTTCTGCTCGAAGAGCGGTCGCCGCTTTGGATTCGACTGGAAATCCCGCCACGCGACATCGTGCGAGGAACGCTCGCCACTACCGCCCGCGCTCGACAGCGAAGCCGATGCGGGCCGTGAATGTCTCGACGGGGCCACTGGTGACGACATAGTGAGTGTTGGGATAGTCGCCCTCCACGCCCGGTGACGTGACGTAGTGCGCTGCGCCGAGGTGGCGGTAGTCGAACTCGCCGAGGATCGCCAAGTGATCGGTCCCGGGCACACGAAGTCGCGCGCCGACCCCAGCCGCCCACGCGAAACCGCTCTCGCTCGGTGGCAAGCCCGGCACATCCGCTTCGATGACCGGGTGGCCGTCTCCCAGCACCTCCATCGGCGAGAGCTTCTCGATCCCGCCCATGGCGTGCACATAGATCCTGTTGCGTGACCTCATCGGGCTCCACTGGGCCCCGATCATGCCCCACGTCAGGCGGCTCCCGGTCTGCACGTTCTGGAGATCGTCGACCCAATAGCCGTTCGGGTTGTCGACGCGGGCGCTGTCCACGCTGCTGCCGTGCTCGCTGCGGCCGTACTCGACTCTCAGCGCCACCGGCCAACGAGAAGGCTCCACGTTGAACGTGAAACTCCACCCCAGCGCTCGCTCTATGTTCGGGGGTTGGAACGAGCCGGTCGGTCGTGAAAACAGGACCTGGGTACTGAACCAGGTCGATGTCGATGGCTGCTCCTGGGGCTGGACCGGCGTCGCCGCGGGCGGAGCTGCGGGCGTGGGTGCGGGCGTAACTGCGGCGACGGGAAGCGGTGTGGGCGCAGGGCGTTTGTATACCGGCACCCAGCGGCGGACGGCCATGCCAGACAGCCCGCCGAGCACGACGCCGACGGGCGCGACGTAGAAGAATCCGGTCACCGCGCCTTCACCCACCGAGGCGTCGGTGCTCGTGCTCGCGGCGATCGCGGCCATGCCCAGCAGCGCACCGAAGGTTCCGAACACAATGCCTCCGGACACGGCACCCCGCACGCCGCTGCCCCCGCGTACCTCGACCCTGTCGACCTGGTCCCACGCGATGCGTTGGGGGGGAGCGGTGAGCGTGTCATGCTTTTGCGCGCGGCCGTGCACGCGCAACTCCGTGAGTCCCTCGGGTCCCGCAACACCTGCATAGCCCTGGAACGTCCCGAACGAGCCATGCGCGCGGAACAACTCGCTTCGCTTGATCCGCTCGCAGGCGTGAATGACTGCGGGATCTGTGCTCGCGACGGAACTCGGCACCGGCGTTTCCGAAGCTGCGGCCGAGGGAACGAGCAGGGCCACGAACGCGAGCAGGAGGAAGATCAGCGGCATCGTTCACCGAGCATAGGCCGACCGTGGCGGATGCCCTCGTCAATTCTCGAGAATGCCGGAGGCGCTTCGCTCGAACGGGAGAGCGCTCGCCCGTGCATGTGCGGTCGAAGCACTGCATCGGCTTGAGCTTGGAGGAGAAATCTCATATTGGAATGCGCAACGAATATCAGACGATTCGCGACTCACGCGAGGTGCAGCAGCGTTGTCTGTGTCATAAGCTAGAGTTTCGATCCGGGACCCGAGTGCGCTTGGCAGTACGCTGCGGCTCCGTGGGTCGAGACACGCTGCATGCCGTGTTCGTCCGATGCTCGATGCCCCATTCGCCAGCCCAACACTCTTCGAGGATGCTGCCTCATGGGAGACCGTTCGATGAATCGTGCCTGGAGTTCCCGCGTGAGCTCGCCGTCACGGACTCGGCATGCTCGCGTCGCCATGGCGATCCTGATCGGGCTTGCCGCCCAGGTCACGCTGTCCGCGGCGCCGGCTTGCATGGCCCAGCAGGTTCCGGATTCCAGCTTCGACGTGAGCGTGGCCTCGCCGGCTTTCGTCAAACGCCACCCGCATGTGGTGCTGGACGAAGCGCACCACAACTTCCACACCGCGGCCGGCCGCTACCTGCCGTTCGCGGAACTGGTGCGCCACGACGGCTGCCAGGTCCTGGCGGGGAGGGAGCGGTTCTCGGAGAAGAGCCTGCAGGGCGTGGACGTGCTGGTGATCGCGAACGCGCTCGGTCACGAGGACATGGATGACAGCGCGGCGTCGAATGCGGCATTCACGCCCGCGGAGTGCGCGGCCGTCCGTACCTGGGTGGAACACGGCGGGTCGCTGCTGCTGATCGCCGACCATGCCCCGATGGGCGCGGCGGCGCGGTCGCTCGGCGAGGCGTTCGGCGTGGACATGCGAAATGGCTACACGGTCGACACCGTGCAGGCGTTCGAGCGCAGCCCGACACGGATCGTGTTCGAAGAAGGCCACGGGCTCGCGGACGACCACCCCATCGTGAGGGGCAGGGCCCCGGAGGAACGGGTGCGCCGCGTCGTGTCGTTCACGGGGCAGTCGCTCGCCGGGCCGCCCGCGGCCACGAAGCTGCTGCGGCTCTCGGATAAATCGGAAGACCTGCTGGTCGGCCTCGGGCAGGCGGGCCCCGACGTCCCGGCCGAGAAACGCCGCTCCGCGGCGGGCCGTTCACAGGGGCTGGCGTTCACGCACGGCAAAGGTCGCGTCGTCGTGCTCGGCGAGGCCGCGATGATGACGGCGCAGCTGGCGGGGAGCGGACGGACCCCCATGGGCATGAACGCCAAGGGCAGTGACGACCGGCAGTTCGTGCTCAACGTGGTGCGCTGGCTGGGGCGCGCGCTCGACTGAGCACTCGGTGCGGCTCCGGCGTCAGCTCGGTGCGCGCCGCGCCTGCCAGTCGCGCGCCAGCAGTCCCATGAACACGGTGTCGGAGATCTCGTCCGCCACGACCCAGCGCTCGCGAAGCAGGCCCTCGCGCACGAACCCCAGGCGTTCGACCGCGCGTATCGACGCGGCGTTGCGCGGGTCGATGTCGGCTTCGAGCCGGCGCAGGCCGAGCGGCCCGAACGCATAGTCCACGACGGCACAGAGTGCCTCGTGCATGAGACCGTGCCCCCAGTGCACGCGCGCGAGGCCATAGCCGATCTCCCCGCGGCCGCTCTGTGGACTGAAGTCGAACAGCGACACGTGCCCGAGCATGCGGTCGTCCTGGGCCCGCGCGACGCTCCAGCGCAACCCGATGCCGGCGGGGAAGTAGCCCATCGCACGTTCCACCGCGGCGACCGCTTCCGAACGGTCGCGCATGGGCGGCTTGCTCCAGTAGCGCATGGCCACCGGATCGCTTTCCAACTCGAACACCGCGTCGGCATCACGAGCGGCCGTCTCGCGCAGCACGAGCCTTTCGGTCGTGAGCACGGGGAAGGACTGCGGGAAGTTCATGCATGCTCCGGGCGCCGAGACAGGGGGAAGGCAGGGGTCGCGCAGGGCAGCTTGGCCGCGAACAGGTTCCGAGACAACCGTATCAGGCTCCGGGCCTCTTGGCAGCGAGACGGCGTGACGTCGCCTTCGTCTTGGTTCTCGCGAGCCGGAGCCGTATGGCGTCGGCCAGCGCACCGGCGAGCAAGATCACCCGCGATCCCCTGCGCTTTCGCTTCCACGGCCGTCCTGTGTGCGGTCGAGGCGAACTCGCTATCTTGCTCGTGTGGCAGTCAGTGCAGGATCCCATCGAGCGCAGGAGGTGAACATGCAGGCCGTACTCGGTTCCGTTCGCGCGACCATGATCAGAGGCTTGTTCCTGCTTGTCCCGGTCATGGTGTTCGGCCTACTCATCGCAAAGGCCCTCAGTATGCTCCGGGGCGTGGTCGAACCGCTCGCGGGAGCGATGGGGCCCCTCGCCGGCATCCCCATGCCCAACCTGCTCGCGGTCGTCGTGCTGATCGTGATGTGCTTCATCGCGGGGCTGGTCGCGAAGGCTCCCTGGTCCCAGCGGATCACCCAGTGGATGGAGACCACGGTGCTCGCGAAGATCCCCGGGTACACGTACATGAAGGGCATGGGAGAGAGTGTGGCCGGCGTGGAGGGCGCCACCGCGTACCAGCCCGTGCTCGCCCGCATCGAGGATTCCTGGCAGCTCGGGTTCATCGTCGAGACCATCGAGCCGGGGCAGTACGCGGTCTACGTGCCGGGTGCACCAAGTCCATGGTCCGGAGCGGTCTACTTCATGGCGGAATCTCGGATCAAGCGGCTCGACATGAAGATCGGCGACGTACAGGGTTGCCTCAAGCGAATCGGCATCGGATCGAGCCGATTGCTCCAAGGGAAGTTGGGGTGGACATCGGAGTGATCCGCGCCGCTAGCGACTAGCCTGGTCCGGCACGGTGAGCGTGTTCAACCACGACGCGGCCCGCGCGATCACCGACGCGACCTGCGAGGCGTTCTCGGGCCGGATGTGCCCTCCGGGGTGGCGCGCACGCACCGCGTGCGGGAACGTGGCGTGGAGCCGGGCGACGCACTCGGGCGGGTAGCGTTCTTCGTCCTCGGCATCCACGAACAACACGGGTAACGCGCGGGCGAACGAGCCGTGGTGCGCGGGCTCGAGCGGCGAGACGAGCCGCGTGCCGAGCGAGGCGGCGATCGGCGCGAGGGCACGTGCGGCCATGCCCCGGCCCAGTTCGTTGCCGACCTCCGATCGCAACAGCCGCCGAAGGTCCGCTGCGCCATCCACCAGCACCAGCGCGTCCACGTTCGCGAGCGCCAGTGCCGCGACGGTGGGCGGCACGCCGAGGCTCGCGCCGATGAGCGCCACGCGAGCACCCGGGCGGGCACGGCGCGCGGCCTCGACGCCGCGGGCGATCGCCCCCGGCGTCTCGAGCAGTGCGCCGCGGATCGCGGGGACGCGCAGCAGGAACTCCTGCGGCTTCATCTGGCGCGGGCCCTTCCACGGCCAGCTCACGGCCAGCACCCCGATGGGCAGGGAGTCGGGCACCAGCAGCGCTGAACGGTCATCGGTACCGATGCCGCCGAGGAGGACCACGACCCACGAGGGGTCTGCGTGCGCGCCGGCCCGCCAGACACCGGTCACCGTGTCGGATTCCGCCGCGATCATCGACCAGCGCTCGAGGCCGCGACCCAGTCCGGGTGCCGGTGCACGCTCCAGCGTCACGAGCGGGTGATGGCGGGCGCGCAGTTCGCGCGCCGGGTCCCCGGGATGCGTCCACCACCACGCGAGCGCGCCTAACATCGCCAGCCCCGAGGCCGTGACGGCCGCGGGGAAGGAACGGGCGCCGAGCGGGGGCGGCTGGCGGCTCGAGGGAGTGCGCATGAGGGACAGTCTAGCCTCGGGCCGCTGAAGCCGGTGCGCGGCCCAAAGGACGGCTGCCGGCGGAGGGTGGCCTCGAACCCTGCCGGTCATGAGGCGCAAGGGTATCGATCCAGCCGAATTCCCATCGCGCAGGCGCATCGCACGCACGTATAGTCAATATCCACCTGCAGGTCACGTGAGCCCGCCGCCACGTGGTCCGCCCGCGGACTCCCGATCCGACGCGGAGGAACCATGCGCCACGTCCACAGCGTCGCTCGTCGCACGGTGCTCCTGTGCGCGCTGATCGGCCTCTCCGCCGGCGTGAGCCGGGCGGATCACCTGTTCGCGATCACGGGGCCGCAGGCTCCGCGCCTGGAGCGGGTCGATCCGGTCACGGGCATCTCGCTCACGTCCACGGCCTTCCCGGCCGGCGTGACGCTCAGCGGACTGTGCGCCGACGGCGCGGAGTTGCTGTCGATCGACGGTCTCGACGACAACATCTCGGACCGGCTGTTCCGGATCACGCCGCTCTCGGGTGCCGGAAGCGTTCTCGGGAACACGCTGTTCAACTGGAGCCAGCGCAGCTGTGACGTTCACCCGGCTTCGAACACGCTTTACGCCATCACGGACACGCCAGGTCCCACGCCGCGGCTGTTCCGCATCGACAGGTCCACGGGTACTGCGACGCTGGTGGCGACCTCGGCTTTCGTGCCGGGCCTGGACCAGGTGACCGCGCTGGCGATCTCACCGTCGGGTGCGGCGTACGTCAGCGACCTGGCCAACACCAGCCTGTTCCGGATCGACCTCGTCACCGGCGCGCTGAGCTTCGTCGGCGACTCGGGACCGATCGGCGTGAGCGACGGCTTCAGCGACCTCGCCTTCGACTCCATGGGCAGGCTGTGGGGTGTCCGGGGCCAGGGCGGCCTTTATCGGATCGACACGGACACCGCCGTTGCGACCAAGATCGCCAACTCCGCTCGCTGGTCCGGAATCGCGTTCGTACCCGAGGGTGTGGTCGCCGCCGAGCGCACGACCTGGAGCCGGCTCAAGCAGCTTTACCGCTGACCGCGGTGGTACCGCCCCTCCCCGCGGTCGTGCGAGAGAACGCACGCCCCAGGCGCCCCCGGGAGAACACTGCGCGGCAAGCCCCCTTCGCGCTCGGGCTGGCTCAGCCGACCCGGTAACCTTTCCGCGACCCCAGTCGTAGTCTGCTCCAGCGCTTCGAGGCAGGCGAATAGGCCGTACCCACTGGACTGTGGAGAATGCGGGACCATGAAACGTCGATTGCTGTGGGGAGGCGGGGCGGTCCTGGTGATCGCCGTCGTGGCGGGGGTCATCGCCGCGCGCGGACGTGAGAGCAAGGGGCTCGAGGTCCAGACGGCGAAGGTGAGCCGCCAGGAGATCGTCCAGAAGGTCAGTGCGACCGGCCGCATCCAGCCGAAGACGCAGATCAAGATCAGCGCCGACGTGAGTGCCAAGATCAAGAAACTCGGCGTGGTCGAAGGTCAGTGGGTCGAGAAGGGCGCTTTCCTGGTCGGGCTGGATCGCGAACGCTACCTGGCGGCCGTCGAGAGCGGAGAGGCGAGCGTGCGCTCGGCACAAGCGAACGCCACCCTCGTCCGCCAGAACCTCGACCGCGCGCAGAGGGAATTCGCGCGCTCGCAGGAGCTGGTGTCGAAAGGACTGGAATCGCAGGCGGACTTCGATGCCAAGCAGACCGCCCACCAGGTGGAGGACGCGCGATACAAGTCCTCGATCGAGCAGGTCGAGCAGGCTCGTGCCGCGCTCAAGCAGGCACGGGACGACCTCTCCAAGACGACGATCTACGCGCCCATGTCCGGCACGGTCAGCGAACTCAACAAGGAGGAGGGCGAGATCGCGCTCGGCTCGCAGTTCCAGGCTGACGTCATCCTGGTCATCGCCGACCTCTCGGAGATGGAAGCCCAGGTCAACGTGGACGAGAACGACATCGTCTCGATGCGCCCCGGCCAGGCGGCGGAGGTCCAGGCTGACGCCCTGCTCGGGCAGTCGCTCCCCGGCAAAGTGACCGAGATCAGCAGCAGCGCGAACTCCGCGGGCGAGGGCACGAGTGAGCAGAAGACCGAGTTCGAGATCAAGATCGGTATCACGGCGCCCCCCGCGACGCTACGGCCCGGCATGACGGCGAGCGCGGACATCGTGACGAACACCAACCCCAAGGCCCTGAGCGTTCCGCTCCAGAGCGTCGCCCTGCGCACCGTGGACCAGCTCGTCAAGAAGGGGGAGAAGCGCAAGGACGCCGAGCCGCACTTCAAACCCGACAAGGACGGCTTCGTCGAGGTGGTGTTCGTGATCGAGGGCGGGAAGGCCGTCGCCCGGCAGGTCAAGACGGGCATCCAGAGTGACGAGCTGATCGAGATCCTGGAGGGCCTCAAGGAGGGCGACGAGATCGTCACCGGCAGCTACCGCGCGATCTCGAAGGACCTCGAGAATGGCGCGGTGGTCAAGATCAACAACGAGAAGAAGCCCGAGAAAGCCATGGCCGCCGGGGCGCATGGCTAGGAGCCGGAGCCGATGAGATCGCTGCGGATGCTCGCGGAGTCGGTGCGGATCGCGCTGCGTGCGCTCGTGGCGAACAAGGCCCGCGGGGCCCTCACGACTCTCGGCATCATCATCGGCATCGTCGCAGTCGTGACCACGATGACCGCGGTGAACGGACTGCAGAGGAAGTTCCGCGAGAGCTTCTCCGCGGTCGGCTCGGACGTGCTCTATGTCTCGCGCATGCCGTGGGTGGTCATGGATGACTTCTTCCTGTTCCGCAATCGGCCCCGTCTCGAGATGCGCGAAGCTCGGGCGTTGGAGCGCCGGCTGCGCGGCAAGGCGCTGGTGAATCCCTCGCTGGACCGGAACGTGGACGTGAAGCGCGGTTCCGAGACGCTGGAGGGAGTGGCGCTCATCGGCACGACCGAGAAGCAGTCGCAGTTCTCCACCGCCCAGCCTGCGAGCGGGCGATTCCTGATGCCGAACGACCTGACGTACAAGAAGAGCGTGTGCGTGATCGGGAGCGACGTCCGCGAGAAGCTCTTCAAGGGCGTGGACCCGCTCCATCGCACGCTCAAGCTCGGACGCCACGAGTACCGAGTCATCGGCGTGATGGAAAAGCAGGGCGGAAGCTTCCTCGGCGGGCCGAACTTCGACCGCCAGGTCTACATCCCGATCACGTCGTTCGTGCGGAACTACGGGGGCCGCCGTCACGCAGACGTCAACATCGCGGTCAAAGCGCCGAGCCAGGAGGAGATGGCAGATCTCGAGTACGTCGTGATCGGCGAGATGCGCAAGGTGCGGGGACTGCGCCCGGTCGAGTCCGACAACTTCTCGATCAATCGGCTCGACACGCTGGTCGGGACGTTCAACAACGTCATGGGAGTCGTGCTGCTGGTCGGCCTCCTGGTCACGAGCCTGTCGCTGTTCGTGGGCGCGGTGGGGGTCATGAACATCATGCTCGTCTCCGTCACCGAACGGACCCGCGAGATCGGCATTCGCAAGGCGATCGGCGCGACGCGGCGCAGCATCCTGCTGCAGTTCCTGTTCGAGTCCTCGGCCATCTGCCTGTTGGGCGGGACGATCGGCATCCTCCTCGCCGCCGGCGTGACCGCGCTGCTGAATGCCACGGTGATGCCGGCGAGCCTGTCGCTGCCGATCATGGGCATCGCCGTGCTGATCTCCATCCTGGTCGGCGTGGCCGCCGGCGTCGCACCCGCCTACCGCGGGGCGAAGCTCGATCCCATCGAGGCGCTACGCTATGAATGAGCGCGTGAGGCCGGTCCGGTGAGTCCTCGCGACGTGCTGGCGATGTCGCTCGGGGCGATCATGGCCAACAAGCTCCGCAGCGTGCTCACGCTGGTGGGCATCGTCGTGGGCGTGGCTTCGATCATCGGCGTGATGACGGCGATCTCACTGGTGCAGGCCACCATCGAGCACGAGATGAGCGTGCTCGGCGCGCAGACGTTCCAGGTCCAGAAGTGGCCGGCGGGCGGATTCGCGTCCGAAGCGGAGCGGCGCAAGGCGATGCGCCGCCCGGCGCTGACGTTGGCCAACGCCGACGCGATCCGCGGGCAGGTCCCGACCGTGGACCTGGTGGGCTCGGAGATCTGGGACTTCGGGTTCGTCGTGCAGTACCGCGGGGAGTCCACCAACCCCAACGTCTCGATCGTGGGCGGCACACCCGAGTACCCACCCAACAACACGCACTACGTCGGGCTCGGCCGCAACTTGTCGCCCATGGACGTGCGATCGGCCGCGACGGTGGTGGTCATCGGGCATGCGATCGCGCAGAAGCTGTTCCCGTTCGTGGACCCGATCGGCCGCGAGGTCCTGGTGGACAAACGGAAGTACCGGGTGGTCGGGGTATTCGACGAGAAGAAGTCGGCGTTCGGCGGCAACTTCGACAACTACGTGCTCATGCCCGTGACCACCTATGTGAACGTCTACGGGCTCACGGACCGCTGGGGTCACACGCGCTCGGTGAACATCACCGTCCGGGCGAAGACCCCAGAACTGATGGATGAGGCCATCGACCAGACGCGGCAGATCCTGCGCGCGCAGCGCGGCGTCAAGCCCGGCGATGAGGACAACTTCGCGTTCTACAACAGCGCCAGCCTGATCACCGAGTTCAACAAGATGAGCATGGGTGTGAAGCTCGCCGGGTTCGTGATCGGCATCATCGCGCTGATCGTCGCGGGCATCGGGATCATGAACATCATGCTGGTCGCGGTCACGGAGCGGACCCGCGAGATCGGCCTGCGCAAGGCGCTCGGTGCGCGTCCTGCCAGCATCCGGTCCCAGTTCCTGCTCGAGGCGGTCGTGCTGTGCAACATCGGCGGGGTGGGGGGTGTGCTGGCGGGTTTCGCGCTCGGCAATCTCGTCGCGGTGTTCGCGCACTTCCCGCCGCGCGTGCCGCTGGAGTGGGCGGTCATCGGGCTCATCTTCTGCTCGGCCGTCGGCATCGCGTTCGGCATGCTGCCCGCGATCCGGGCCTCGAAGCTCGATCCGATCGAGGCGCTGCGGTACGAGTAGGGCAGGGGCGCGGCGGACGGCGCCACCACCACGCCGCCGTCTCGCGAGCCCCGTCCGGCGCTGGATTCACGCCCAGGGTGCGCCGATTCCCCCTGTGCGAGAGCACGGCGAGGCCGTAGTCTGGCGGGCTCGAACCCTGTCGCGTTCACCCGAGGAGACCGGCCCATGTCCGAACCGCGCACGCCGCCCCCCGCACGCTCACGAGGAGCCGGACCGGGGGCGCTGGCGCGCGCGCTCGACCTGATCGAGCGACTCGGGAATCAGCTGCCCCACCCGGTCACGATGTTCGTGCTGTTCGCGGTCTTCGTGGCGATCGCGTCGGCGATCGCGTCGGCGTTGGGCTTCTCGGCGATCCATCCCAAGGACGGCAGCACCATCGTGCCGGTCAACCTGCTCACGGTGGACGGGCTGCGCCGGATGTTCACCGAGGCGACCCGGAACTTCACCGGATTCGCTCCGCTGGGGACCGTGTTGGTGGCGATGCTCGGGATCGGCGTCGCCGAGGGCAGCGGCCTGATCGCGGCGGCGCTGCGCGCGATGGTCACCAGGGTGCCGCGGAAGCTGCTCACGGCGACCGTGGTGTTCGCCGGCATCCTCGCTCACCTGGCGGCCGACGCCGGCATCATCGTGTTGCCCCCGCTCGCGGCGATCCTGTTCGCCTCGGTCGGTCGGCATCCGCTCGCCGGCATCGCCGCCGCCTTCGCAGGCGTGGCGGGTGGCTTCAGCGCCAGCGTGCTGCCCACCACGCTCGACGTGCTGCTCGCCGGGCTCACGCAAGAGGCGGTGGATGCGTCGCGGCTGCTGCCGGGCTACCACGTGCAGTTGCTCGGCAACTACTGGTTCATGATCGCGGCCTCACCGGTGCTGGTGATCGCCGGCACGTGGATCACGCACAAGTTCGTGGAGCCCCGGCTCGGCACCTGGGCCGGAGCAGGTGACGACGCCGCTCGCGACTTGACCCCGGTCGAGAACCGGGGCCTCGTGGCGGCAGGTCTCGCCACGCTCGGGACCATCGCGTTGTTCGCGCTGCTCGCTTCACCGGTCGGCCCGCTGCAGGGCGAGGGTTCGACGCTGCTCGTGCGGCTGCGGCCGTTCTTCGACAGCATGGTCACGCTGGTCATGCTGTTCTTCCTGATCCCCGGGCTCGCCTATGGGATCGTGACCGGCAAGATCCGCAACGATCATGACGTGGCGAAGATGGCCTCGGACTCGATGGGGACGATGGCCACGTACATCGTGCTGGCTTTCACGGCCGCCCAGTTCGTGAGCTGGTTCGCATGGTCGAACCTCGGCGCGATCGTCGCGATCACCGGTGCCGATGGCCTCAAACGGCTGGGCCTGGAAGGCGCGCCGCTGCTGGCGGCGTTCGTGCTCTTCTCGGCAGGACTCGACGTGTTCCTGGCCTCGGCCTCGGCGAAATGGGCGATCCTCGCCCCGGTGTTCGTGCCCATGTTCACGCTCCTGGGCTTCACGCCGGAGGGCACACAGGCGGTCTACCGGATCGGCGATTCGATCACGAACGTGATCACCCCGCTCATGCCCTATATGCCGTTCATCCTCGCCTACGTGCAGCGTTACGACCCCAAGGCGGGCACCGGTACGATCATCGCCATGATGCTGCCGTACTCGATCGCGTTCCTGGTGCTGTGGACACTGCTGCTGATGGTGTTCTACTGGGCGGGCTGGCCGATCGGGCCGGGAGTGGGGTTGGTACTGCCGAGATAGCCGAAGCCACGCGTGCTGCGACTCGTCTGGTGACGGTCCCCGACGTCATCCCCGTCGCTGGAGGCACTTCCATGCGCACTGGCAACCGGCAGCGCGGGTTCGAACTCCGCGACCCGGCCCGCCTCGTCCTCGTCCTGTGCCTGGTGTGCAGTCTGGTGGGCTCGCCTGCCCGTGGCGAAGGGGTGCACCCCGAACTGGGGCTCGCCTTCAGCGGGTTCCTGAGCGTGGGCGAGCTTGCGAAACTGACCGCGCACGGGATCGGTTGCGATGGCGCGCTGCACGTCGTTCGCATCTACCGGGGATTCGGCCTGCGCGGCGCACTCGGCTATCAGAGGCTCAAGGGTCACGACATCCCGACCGGTGAGATGACCTTCCCCCCGAGCGGCCCTCAGGAAGGTGTGTTCAAAGCGACCCAGCACTTCTATTGGACCGCGATCGGTCCGGAGTGGCGCTCGTCGGTCGGCAGTTCACACATCGACGCCTACCTCATGTTCGGCCGGGCGGACGCGAGAGCGGACTACTCACAAGCCTGGCTCGATACGCAGGGCGACCTCCAGCCCAGCACCCGAACGTCGCTCGTGGTGGCGGGCGCCACGTGGATCCCAGCCGATCCTCCGATCGAACTTGGGCTCGAGCTCCTGTGGGGCGGCTCCGCCACATTCTGGGCCGATCCCCCCGTGGTGGTGGACGACGCAGGCACCCACCTCCTCCAGTACTCCTCCGCCTCCATCTCGGGCATCGCTCTCCGAGTGGGCTATCGCCTCTGGCATCCGCGACGGCACTCATGAGCCCGGACGATTCCGTCGGGCGTTCCCGCCTCACACGCCCGCGCTCACCACACAAGCCGGCGCGCCGGCAGGCTCGGTCGCATCCAGTCGTGCGCGAAAGCGCAGGTGGCGCCGGCGCGTCCACTCCACGAGCGGGCCCCAAACGGTGTGCGTGAGGCGGTGGCGGATCAGGAACTCCCACATCCGGTTCGACCGCTTGTACAGGTACGACATCGCGAGGTAGGGAAGCACCGCCTCGGGCTGCTGCGGACGGCGGCGCCAGATGGAAGCGTGCGAGAACAGGCGCTCGTAGCACCGGGCATAACCTTCCGCCAGCTGTTCGGGCGTCATGTGACGCGGGCGGAAGACGACATGTGACGTGTCGTAGCGCGACCAGTCCCGGTGCAGGAGTCGATCTTCGGCCTCGAACTGCCGGAACAGCGGCGTGCCCGGGTAGGGCGTCAGGATATGGAAGGTCGCGCATTCCAGGCGATTCGACTCCACCCACTCGATCGTGCGCTCGAACACGTCCGGACGATCGTGGTCGAATCCGAGCACGAAGCTACCGTTCACCTGGATACCGTGGTCGTGGAAGATCGCAACGCGTCGCGCGTAGTCCTCGGGGCGCGGGCTCTTCTTGCGCTGGTCGGCGATGTTCTCCGCCTGCAGCGACTCGAAGCCGACGAACACGCCGGTGCACCCGGCCAGCGCCATCTGCCGGACGACGTCGGGGTGGTCGGTGACGTCAATGGACACGGCCGCACTCCAGATCCGCTCGATGGGCCGGAGCGCTCGGCACAGTTGGGCCAGGTATTCGGGCCGTGAGCCCAGGTTGTTGTCCACGAACACGGCATAGGGCTGGCCATCGGCGAGGATCTCGGAGGCGACCTGCTCGGGATCGCGCAGCTGGTACGGCATGTGGAGGCCGTCGGTCGAGAGGTAGCAGAATCCGCAGCGGCTATGACAGCCACGGGTCGCGATCACACTGGTGCTGGTGAGGAAGTCCCGCCGCGGGAGCAGTTCGCGGCGCGGGGCGGGGTCCTCGCGATAGGGCCGGCGATAGCTCCCGTCGTAGCGCGGCCGCAGCGCGCCCTGGGTGGCGTCGCGCAGGATGTCGGGCCACACCTGCGTGCCCTCGCCCACGACCAGTGCGTCGGCGTGAGGCGCGCACTCCTCGGGACACGAGAGCACGTGAAGCCCGCCCATGACGACCAACGAGCCCATCGCGCGATAGAAGCGGGCCAGAGCGAACGCGCGCTCGGCGAACGTCAGGTGCACGCTGATCCCGACGACGTGCGGGATGGGTTCCACCGGCGGCGGCCCTTGCAGCAGGTTCTCGTCCCAGTAGCGCACCGACCAGTCGTCGGGAGTGGCCGCGGCGATGCTGGTGAGTGCCAGCGTGGGAGTGAGCACGTGCTTGCCGAAGCTGGCGTGCGGGTCCTTCGGGTAGAACGGATTCAACAGCAGCGCGTGACGGGGGCGCACCGGCTTGGGCCCGACCGGCGGCGTCAGTCGGGGCGGCTCGCGCATCGCACTCGGAAGGTAGTGGGTTCGCATGGAGCTCTCCTCCTGCGTGACGTGCCCGCTCCCGAGGCTGAGGCTGCAACGAGCGCGAGAGGCCGTGCAACGCTATCACAACACAGGGTCCGGAAGCGGTGACCCGGCCTCGTCGTGCTTCGCGGGGCCGGCCCTCGAGGATCGCGCCATTGCTCTTCGTCGGCATAGTCACGTCGGTGATGCCGCTCGGACTCGCGCGGACGCTGCGCAAGCGCTACGGCCTGGCTAAGGAGCCGAGAGCCGACTGACCAGGGCAGTGGGGCTGCGCGCCGCCAGCAACGAATCTGCAGCGAGTGGGGTGCGGAGCGCTCCGTCGGCGTCGAGTGATGGCTTCTGTGCGAGCCAGGCACTCCTACGCACACGGGCAGCGGTGAACGCCTGCTCCCACTCGGCCGCATCGTGCGCGTAGAGCTGCGGCTGGGTCACCGCCACCGCAGCTCCGCGTTCGCGGTCCAATGCACCGAACCCCCAGAACGCACGTGCGTCGCCAAGTGTTTCGCGAATGGAGAGATACAGGAGGCCGGGTACTCCCGACTTGCGATCGACGGCGCGCTGGTCCTCGTACTGAGGAGGCACGATCGAGACCTGGACCTGGTCACTCGGGCGAACGGGGGCACGGCC
>Ga0075429_100001107_pt1 | contig 21716 bp, 21 predicted proteins | sample RhiMetdeltSRZDD3_FD_75295 | JGI IMG/M metagenome (GOLD analysis project Ga0075429, IMG submission 75295) | Populus rhizosphere microbial communities from Tennessee, USA - Rhizosphere MetaG P. deltoides SRZDD3 | ecosystem: Host-associated > Plants > Roots > Rhizosphere > Soil | place: USA... | reverse complement strand
CGAACAAAGCCGCGGGCAAAGACCTGGTCCGGCAATTTCGCAAAATTGCCTTCTTCCAATGCTTTCACGAAATCCGTCCGGATTCGTGTCTTCGAGGCCACTTCCTCTACCGTCAGCCCCTTGGTCTCTCTCACCTGCTTGAAAAAATCGCCGATCGAATCCATATGGCTCTCTTTACGGCTTCAGCTTTGCCAACAGTTCCTTGGCGACTGCTGCATAGCTGCCGTTCTTGTCCAATGTCGTGACTTGCGTCAGCGCGTCTTTTGCCCTGCGTTCGAACCCCAGTTTGTAATACACCCGTCCCAATTCCAGTTGCAGCATCGCCGGCGGGACATTCGGCGGATTGACAACCAAGGCATCCTCCAGCGCTTCCATGGCTCCTTGATAATCCCCTTCATGTGCCAGCGCCTTGCCGAGTTGGTAGCGGGCCAGATCGGGAGTGCTGTAGAGGGGATTGCTCAAGGCGCGTCGAAACTCAGCGATCCCCTCTTGCCAACGATCTTGGCTTGCCAGCACCTGGCCCAGATAGGTATGAGCTTCGGAATAATTCTCATCAATCTTAATCGCTTCCCGAAATTCCCTTTCAGCCTGAGACAATTTGCCTTGATACACCAGAATATGACCGAGCCCGTACCGCGCTTCTTTGTTCTTGGGGTCGAGCTGCACCGCCTTCTGAAACGAGACATAGGCTTTTTGACGGTCTTGTTCCAGGCTCGCCATCCCTTCCTGATAGTAGCCCTTCGACTTTTGCTTCATCTCATCGGACGTCGCGCAGGCTCCGACGAGTGCCACCGTCAGCATCAGTGGCGCAACAAATCCGGCACACAATTTGGACGACAGGTGTACCCGGTTCACGGAAGGTCCTCGAAATGGGTCAGGCGCTTGAAAGCCCGGAAGCGATCCTGGATCTCTTTGTAATCCAGGACTCGCAAACGGTCAAGGCTAAAGGCTTCTACGGTAAAGGAGGCCATCACGCTTCCAAAGATGATGGCCTGCTTGAACGACTCAACGGACCGGTTTCCGGTGGCGGCCAGATAGCCCAGGAAGCCGCCCGCAAAGGTGTCCCCTGCACCCGTCGGATCCCGGACGTCCTCCAACGGAAAGGCGGGAGCCCCGAACACCTGGTTCTCGTTGAACATCAGCACCCCGTATTCGCCCCGCTTGATGATCAGATGTTTGGGCCCTCGCGCCAGGACGCTGGCGGCCACTTTGACGAGGTTGGAGTCTCCCCCCAAGGCCCGTGCTTCACCGTCGTTGATGATAAGAATGTCTACCTTCTCGAGCACCCGCCATAAGGCGTCCCGCTTGCCACTGATCCAGAAATTCATCGTATCGCAGGCCACCAAAGGCGGCCGTGGCAGCTTATTTAGCACATCCAACTGCAACTCGGGGTCGATGTTGCCCAGAAACAACACGTCGGGTGACCGATAGGATTCCGGAATCTTGGGGCGAAAGGTCTCAAACACGTTCAGCTTCGTATCGAGCGTGTGAGCCTCGTTGAGCTGGTGGGTGTATTCCCCCCTCCACCTAAATGTCGCGCCGGAACGCCGTTCCAGTCCGGCAAGATCAATGTTCCGGCTCTTGAGGAAGGCAAGGTGCTGGGAGGGAAAATCCTCGCCGACCACGGCAATGAGGTCAACCGCCGTGAAATAGCTCGCGGACGTGGAAAAATATGTGGCCGATCCTCCGAGCACCTCCGTGGCCTCGCCGAAGGGTGTTTTCACGGTGTCCAATGCGACCGACCCGACGACCAAAAGTTTGCCCATGATTCACCGTTTTCCTTTCACAGGTGGAAGGACCCGTTCGATCAAGAGCGCCAATCTCCGGCGGAGGGCGGGGGGGATCTTGTCGGGAGCGGTCACGATCGCATGTTGCAAGGCACGCTGACATTCGCAGCTCGTCGCTGACGCAGCCGATTTCAGAGATGCACGCAGCAGCCGTTTCGCCAGCGCAACATTTTGATGCAAGGTGGCGAGAATGGCCTCCACGCTGACGCACTCCTCAGTCTCATGCCAGCAATCATAGTCAGTCACCAGTGCCACCGTGGCATAACATAGTTCGGCTTCGCGGGCGAGCTTGGCTTCCGGCAGATTCGTCATACCGATTACGCTCACGCCCCACTGACGATACAAATGTGATTCAGCTTTTGTCGAAAATTGCGGGCCTTCCATACAGACGTACGTACCGCCTTGGTGCACCGTGGCTCCGACCGACCGGGCGGCGCCGAGAAGCGATGCGCCGAGCGAGGCGCACACCGGCTCGCCGAAGGCAACATGCGCAACGAGGCCCCCGTCAAAAAATGTCGAGAGTCGTCGCTTCGTCAAATCAATAAACTGATCCGGCAGGACCACGTCGCCCGGCTTCATGGCTTCCTTCATGCTGCCCACCGCGCTCACGGAAATAACTCGTCGGACTCCGATCGCCTTCAAAGCATAGATGTTGGCCCGATAATTGATCTCGGAAGGATGGTATCGGTGGCCGTGGCCGTGCCGCGACAAAAACGCAACCCGAACTCCGTCAAGCTCGCCGAGCACGATGGCACTTGAAGGCGATCCGAATGGCGTTCGCACGTCCACGCGTTTGACCTGATCGAGCCCTTCCATGTCGTAGAGGCCGCTTCCGCCGATGATGCCGATGTCCGCACGAGACGCCCCCGTGAACTTGGCCACGATGCTGCCTTTCCTACCGTGAATTAGGAACTATGTTTCAACATCTTCGTCCATCCTTACGAGAAAAGGATGAATCATGTCCATCACTCGGCTCACCGTCTGTTCGGCCGGCTCGGATTCTTCTATCATGAGCCAGGTCAGCTCCGGTTCCCGGCGGAACCAGGTCATCTGCCGCTTGGCAAACCGTCTGGTGTCGCGTTTGAACTCGCTCACCATGTCATCCCAGCTGCAGTCACCGGCAAGATATCTGGCCACGTGACGATATCCCAGCCCTTTCATCGCGGGGGAATCCCGCCTGTACCCCCTAGCAAGCAATGTCTGTGTTTCGTCCACCAAACCGTGCGTGAGTTGCCAATCAATCCGCTCCTCGATACGACGATAGAGCTGCTCTCGCCCTCGGTTCAACCCGATGACGAGAGCAGAAAACGGTCGCTCGCTAAATCCATGCTTCGATTGGAAGGACGACAGAGGCAAGCCGGATTGGAGATAAACTTCCAGGGCCCGGAGGATCTTTGAGGTGTCTCGAGGGTGTAGCTTGGCCGCTGTCAGGGGGTCGACCAGAACCAGGCGGGCATACAGCTGCTCACTCCCTTGCTCACACGCGTCGTGGCGAAGCCGTGCCCGCACAAGAGGGTCGCTCGGAGGCGCTTCACAAAGCCCTTGCAAGAGCGTCCGCACGTAGAGCCCGGTGCCGCCGACCAGCAAGGGAAGCATTCCCCGTCGATAACACTCGTCGATTGCGGCAGCAGCATGGCGCCGGTAGAGACCGGCATTGAAGGATTCGTCGGGATCCACAAGATCAATGAGACGATGGGCGATCCCTTCGCGGGCAATGAGCGTGGGCTTGTCAGTGCCCACATCCATTCCCCGATAGACCTGGCGTGAATCCGCCGTCAGGATTTCGCTTCCGAGATATTTTGCCACGTCGACGGCAATCCGGCTCTTGCCGACGGCAGTCGGTCCGAGAATCACCACCAGGGGCTTCCGGCGCAGTTGCCGCTCGGAGAGTGAAGGCATGATGAGATGAGGGCAGGTCGTCACGACCATCCGGTCCGGCCGAAGAGCGTGTCCAGTTCTTCCGCCGAGAGGCGGAAGGCGGTGCGCCTTCCATGCGGGCAGGTGGACATCACCCCTTCGTCTATCCAGTCGCGCACCAGCTGTTCGATTTCAGGAAGCGCCATGGTCCGCCCAGCTTGGACGGCACTCTTGCAGGCCAGCGTCGCGAGAACTGCCTGTGCACGTGCGTCCAAAGAAGAAACACTTGACCATTCAGCCAAGTCCTCCAGGACGTCGCGTACGACTGAGGCCCCGTCGACGGGCCCCACTCCGACAGGCACCGCCCTCAAGACCACGGTATTGGCACCGAACGGCTCAAGAACCAGACCCACCTGTTCAAGATCGCTTGCATATTTCTGTATCAGCGTATGTTGGGCGACGGTCAAATCAATCGGCTCTGGTATCAGCAGCGGCTGGGTCGACATGTCACGCGTCATCCATGTGCGCCACAAGCGTTGAAACAACACTCGTTCATGAGCTGTGTGCTGGTCAATCACGTGCAATTCGCGCCCCACCTGCGCAATCAAATAGGTTTGAAGCATCTGTCCCAAAGGCGTAATCGTCACATCCTGCGACGCTGGATAGGCGGCCGTGCGCTCCGCCGCAAACAGTGAGGCCGGCATAGAAGCCAGGTGCTGGTCCGCTTGCTCCGCCTGTCGCCATCCGGAAGAATCAATGGAGGAGCCGCCGGCCACAAAGGGCGCCTCGGTAGCTGCCGCGGGATCGTCAGCCAAGCGAAGGACCGCTTTACGCTCCACTCCACTGAACGCATGTCGCACGCTCTGGCGTACGAACCGGTGTATGCCTTCCTGATCGGCAAAGCGGACTTCGCGTTTTGCAGGATGCACGTTCACGTCGATGCGCTCGGGATCGAGATCGAGGAACAGTACATAAGTCGGATGGTGGCCTTTTGCCAGCAAGGAGCCATACCCTTCGCTGACCGCATGGAACACTGCCGCACTGCGGACTGGACGTCGGTTTACAAAAAGATCCTGTGGCGCCCTCGAAGAGCGCGCATGGACAGGATCGATCATGACGCCGCTGACTGTGCATCCGGCGATTCGGCCCCGCACCTCTACTGTTCTCTCGAGAAACGGCTGGCGATACACCTGCAGAATCCGATCTCGATCGCAAGCGACGGCCGCATGATTCAGGACTTCCTGGCCGTTATGGGTCAGCCGAAAATGGACGAACGGCCAAGCGAGTGCCGCTTGTTGGACCACGGTGCTGATATGCGAGAATTCGGTTGGAATTGACTTGAGGAACTTTTTTCTGGCAGGCTGGTTATAAAAGAGGTCAGAAACTTCGATTCTGGTTCCGATCACTGCTGGCGCATCGACCAGGTGTTGAGGCACTCCGCCGATCAATGACAGCTGCGCCCCGACCTGTTCCTCGTTCGTGGCCGTAGTCACCAGCACTTTGGAAACGGAGGCGATGCTGGGCAGCGCTTCCCCCCTGAATCCCATCGTGCCAATGGAGGCGAGGTCCGCATCAGATTTCAGCTTGCTCGTGGCGTGACGCTCGAAGGCGAGGGGAAGGTCGGACCGTGGGATACCCTGGCCATCGTCGGTCACACGGATGAGTGAAGTACCCCCATCCTTGATGTCGACGATGATGTGCCGGCTGCCGGCATCAAGACTGTTTTCGATGAGTTCTTTGACGACGGCGGCAGGCCGCTCGATCACTTCCCCGGCTGCAATCCGGCTGATGACATCGGCCGGGAGCACTCGGATCGTCGGAGAACAGCGTGCAGCGGGCACCAGCTTAGGCTCCCAACACCCATCCCATCATCGAATGTCTGCCAGCTTGTTCTTGGCAAGCTTGGCTTCGTCCGAGGTGGGAAATTCCTCAAGGACCCGCTTCAGATTTTTCTTGGACTTCACGAGATCGCCGGTCTCCGCCGCTGCCAATCCTAACTTGTAGAGGGCGGCAGGGACCTTTTCATTGCCCGGAAATTCAGTTGAGACATATTCGAACGCCTGCATCGCGCGCGCATAATCTTTCTGCTGATAATAGGACTCCCCAAGCCAATAGTGGGCATTCGGTGTAAGCGAAGTCCCCGGGAAATCCTTGACGAAACGCTGAAAGCCCGAGACGGCCAGATCGTATTTGCCGTTCAGATAATCGTTATACGACAGGTTGAACGCTGATGTGGGAGTAATTGCAGGCACGTTGGGGATGATGGGGGACCCTTCTGATCCAGCCCGCTGAGGCTTGATCGTTCTGGCGGGATCGGCCGGAGAGGCTTCAGATTTCAGTGTCGGGGAAGCCGTCCCTCCCTCGTCCAATCTGGCTACACGGGCCTCCAGTTTCTGCAGCCGCGCATTGAAATCCTCGAGCCTGGTTTTCGGCGCTTCCACATCTTTGACTCGTTCCAGTGATTCCATGCGGCGCTGCAGCGCGTCTAACCGCTTCTGATCCTGGTCTTGGGACTTGGCTACAGTCGCCAGATGGTCGCGCAGCTCTAAAAAATCCGCATGCTTCGCGCATCCTGAGACTGTCAAGGCCGTCACGGCAACGAATCCCACCGCCAACATCATTATGCCCTCGTGCACCGTTATCGTAATTCCTTTAGTTGGTTGAGTTTGTCATAGGCCTTGCCGGCTTCCGGACTCTTGGGATACAGGGTCACGACCTGCTTGAAAGCCGAGGAGGCCCGCTTCTTGTCTTTCAGCGCCAGGTAGGCGAAGCCTTTCTTCAGTATGGCCGCCGGCACTTTCTCGCTCTGAGGATAGTCCATCTCAACTCGGTCGTAAGAATCGATCGCTTGCTTATAATCTCTTTTACCGTAATGAGATTCACCTAGCCAATAGCGGGCGTTGGGTGCCAGCTCTGAATTCGGATACTCGGTCAAGAATGCCGAGAACCCTTCGCGAGATCCTTCTAAGTTGCCTTCCTTAAAAAAAGCCAACACGCGTTCGTATTCGGCCCTATCTGAGCGTTCGGCCTGACGCACCGGAGCAGCAAGGGCAACGGATTCCGCCGGTTCCTCCGGCGCAACCGCCCGTTCCGCGACATGATTCACCGTCTCCGGGTCCTGCCGTGCCGCGGCAACCGGTTCAGCTTCATGGTGAGACACGCCTTCCGCCGGGCCAACCGCGGAGGACCGCTGCGTAGACTTTGTTGCTGCTGGCTGCTGACGCTGGACGGCTTTCGGACTCGTCCCACGCGTATGAACCTCCTGCGTCACGTGATCGAGCGACTTGGTGAGTCCATCGATCCGACGGTCTTGCTCGGCCACCCGCCCGTCGAGCTTCGTGACGTTCTTGTTGATCTCGCCCATTTGTTCGTCAATGCGGGCAGCGAGTTTCTGAGCGACCGCATTGACGCTCTTATTGACTTCACCAAGATGCCCCGACATTGACCTCGTCGTCTCATTGATGTGCGCGGTGGATGCCTTGGTATCTGCCTCGACCTTGCTCGCCAAGGACTTGCTGGCTTGTTCTTCCTGAGCGACCCGCTCCCCCAACGAGGTCAGGGAATCTCGAAACCCCGTTAAGGCCTGATTGAACTGCGCAAATTTCGCCGACAGCTGCTCGGTGCGCGCCTGATTGTCCGCCAACGCCTTGCGCTGTTCTTCCAATTTCACATCCAAGCTCTTGGCGAATGCCGCATTAGTCTTTTGGACCGCATCAATGATGTCCTTGCGCAACACTTCCATCTGGTGATTGACGTCGTCGAGTCGCGTATTGACGTCCACCCGCAGCTGATCACGGTCCGCCTTGTTCTTAAGGTCTTGCACATTGAGGCTTTCGCGCACCTGCGCAAAACGATTAGCGCTGTCAGCATCGAGTTTTCCGGACAATTGTTCGAGCTTCCTGGTCTGCTGCTCGAGGACGGCGGACCGCTGCTTCAGGTCATCCTGAGCCCGTTGTATCTCCTGGGCCTGATGGTGCGCCCGTTCGAGTTCGCCTCGAAGTTTAGGCAGCTCCTGGCTCTTCAGCTCCTCAAGCTCTTGCCGCTGTTGCGCGCCCCGCTGAGCCAAGGCGTCACTTGATTCCTTGAACCGACGCTCGGCGCTTTTTAAATCTGCTTGCTGTGCCACGCAGCCGTGCAAGAGCGCGACGAAGAACACACCCACAACTGTCCCGACACTTGCGACATTCCACCCGATGTTCATGGTGTTACCTATACTCGACTCGTCGTTTACTTGCCTGACTTAACAGCCAGATGTCCTCGCCGGTTCTGCTGATAACAGGATTCTGCATGCTCTTCGCAGGACGGACGCTCTTTTCCATAGGATACGACTGACAACCGGTTCGCGCTGATGCCCAACTCCACCAGAAAATTCCGCACGGCCTTGGCGCGCTTCTCGCCTAGCACCAGATTGTACGCCGTAGTCCCACGCTCGTCACAATGGCCTTCGACTTTGACCATGGCAGCCGGGTTGGTCTTCATCCAATCCGCATCACGAGTCAACGCTTGTCGCTGGTCTTCCGAAATCGTCCAGCTATCATAGCCAAAATAGACGTCCCGGAGTCCAGCGCTGGCCGAGGCGGCTTGCTCAGCCCGCATTTCGTCCAACTGACGGCTGGCGGCATCGGAGGGATCAGCTTTGGCCAGCAACGATCCGCCCATACCCGCTGAGGCACCTGCCGGACTGGCCCCAAACCCGCTGGCCACATGTTCTTCCGACGGATTTTTGTCCAAGCCGCGCAGACCCGAACCTCCAGATTGCATGCTGGTATCAGGGAAATTTCCAACTCCGGTCTTCGAGCCCTCCGTGCTGCCGCTCTTCGCAGTACTCCCATGTTGCGACGATTGAGTGTCGCCGCCTGATTGCACGGACTTCTTCGAACAACCCGAAACGCCCAATAGGGCGACGCTGGCAACAAGTGCCATGGCGATTCCGGAATATGTTGTGCCCATGCGCGTGTCTCCTCTCTCTACGTTAATCATGTATGTGTCACGTTGCCTTTTTGAGTCGCTAGGATGCCGGAGACCAACTTGGCGCACTATTGTGGCTTCCCTCAAATGTCAGGCGTTCAAGGTCCTTCCCGTCAGCATCGATCATATAGATGTGGCTTTTTCCGTCAGCCGTAGAACTAAAGGCCAGGTGACGCCCGTCGGGAGACCAGGAGGGTGAGTCATCAATGCCACCCCCTGTAGTCAATTGCATACGCTTTTGTCCGTCAGGGCTAATGACGCACAACTTATACTCCTTACGGGGTGTCCGGCAGACGTAAGCGATCCAATTCCCTCTTGGAGACCAGGCAGGAGCGGCGTTGTAGTCGCCCTCGAACGTCAAACGGCGCACGTTTGAGCCGTCCGAGCTCATTAAGAATACTTGGGGACCACCCCCGCGGTCGGATACAAAAGCAAGTTCTCTACCAGTCGGAGACCAACTGGGAGAGAGGTCACCGGCAGGATTGGTTGTGAGACGCTGGACGGCCTTTGTCCTGGTGTCTAACCGATACAACTCCGAATTTCCCTCATGGCTTGACGCAAACGCCAGGAAATTTCCGTCCGGTGACAAAGCGGGTGTAATGTTCAATCCCCCATACGAGACGAGAGTCCAGCGCTTCCCCGTCGCCAGTTCGATCATATCGATATCTTGCGTATTCCGATCACGGTAGGCGGTAAACACCAGGAACCGCCGATCCGGAGACCAGCGGGGCATCAGATTCAGGAACCCATCTGCCGTCAGCTGCCGCGCATCATATCCGTCATAATCCATGACGAACAGCTCGCGAGCCGCTCCGTGGGCCGACACATACGCTATCTTGGTTCTGGCTATCCCCGGTTCACCCGTGTATCGAAACACGAGTTCGTCAGCAAATCGGTGGGCCATCAGTCGCACGACAGAAGGCGACCCGGCGTACCGCTTTCCCCCGACGATCTCGTCGCTGCCGCTGTCATAGACGAAGCCCTCCATGTTGACGTCGTCTTCTTTCTCGCCTTTTTTGAGACCTGCCTTGCCCCATACCAACACGGACACGCCGTTCTCAGCCGCCTGTTTGAACACGGCTTTTGACCCATTTCCCAGCCCATTTCCGACGTCGCGCACCTTGATCCCCAGGCTGGGGAGGTCCATCAGTTCGAATACCAGGGAGCGCTTGACGTCCTTTTTCAGGACTTCCTCGAGACGTCCGCCGAGCCAGTCCGGTCCGCCGTTGTTTTCGATGCTGACCACCCCGAGCGGAATTTTCTGAAAGTCCGGCCTCGTCGCCTCGAGAAAGACGTCGGCCGCACCAGAATCCAGAATGCCGGCGGCTGCAGCCAACAAACACAGCCCGCACAAGACAAGGCTCATCACGATTCGTCGATTCATCCCGCGATCTCCCCGACTCGAAACACCATTTCAACGTCCTGATAGGCGTCGGTCATCTCCGCTGGAAACGCAGGAAATTGACGCGGCTTCAAGATGGCTCGCTGACCCGACATGTCGAAATAGCTGTTCCCAGACGTCTGTTGGATGACCACATCCTTGACGATCCCATTCTTATAGAACCTGAATCGGACCACTGCACTGTACGTTTGTCCGGTCACATCGATGGGAGGCGGCTCCCATTGACTCCTGATGATCGCTTCCACTCGCCCCCAGAACGGATTCGTGCCGGATGACCCCGACGTTTTCAATTGCGTCTGGGGCGCCTTTACTTGTGGCAGGGCGGCTTCCTGGTGAGGGACAGCTTTAACGGGCGTCTCTTTCGGGATATCCAGCTTGGCCGCCGGTTTGAATTCCTTGACCTTCTTGAGCTCCTCTTCGAGTTCGCGGTCCAGCTCTTCGCTGATCGATGTTCGCTGCGGAGTCTTGGTCACGGGATCCGGCATAACATCCGGAATGCGAGGCAGGTCGGGAACGTGGACTTTCGCTTGCACCTGTGGACGAGGCTGTGCCACTGATTTTGCCGGCGTCAATTCTCCAAATCTGGGTGCATCCGGCGGCAACTCAAGATCCTTCAGAATATCTTTGGCCACACTGGCACGCGCCGGTGTCGAAACAGGAGGAGCTGCGGGGGCAGGCATTCTGACGTGTGGAGCGGAAACGGGAACCGGCTTGGGTTCAATTCGTTTGACAGGTTCGACCGGCCTGCTCTGCTCCACAGGTTTCATCGGCGTGGGTAAACTGACCAGGTTCACTTGCACTGAAGCCAAAGGCCGCTCACCATGAGGGGTCAACCGAAGTCCCATTGCGACCAGCAGAGCCACCAGGTGCAGAATCAGCGAGATGGTAAGCGTTCGACCCAGACGAGCAAGAAACCTGTCCTGCTCGTCATGATCGAACCAGAAAGCCGAATGCACCTGTGCGCGAGCGACCATCCCAACATCCCTCTCAGCAGCGACGTGTTTAGCTCTTACGAGAGGGGCCGCGCGGAATCGATGCCCCCCCGATGTGCTCTGGCCCCACCGGTTCGGTCACCATTCCGATCTTCTCGATTCCGGCTTTCTTCACCCCATCCATGACCTGGACGACGATGCCATATGGCACCTCACGATCGGCCCGGAGGTAGAGCGACACATCTGCATGCTCGTGTTTCAAAACTTTCAGTTTTTGCTCAAGCTGGGCAACCCCGACCGGATCCTTATCCAAGTATAGCCGTTGATCTTTCTCGATGGTCAGCACCGTTCGCATTTCCGGCTTGATCGTGTTGCTCGCAGATTTCGGTAGATTGATGTCCATACCGCGGTACAACATCGGCGCGGTGACCATAAAAATAACCAGTAGCACGAGCACGACGTCGACAAGCGGAATCACGTTAATTTCCGCCATAAAGCGGCGCTGGCGCGACTCGAACATCATCGTTGCGCTCCAACGGGGATCGGCTTGGCCTTGATGGTTGGAATCGAGAGTGACGTCATCAACTCGATGGTCACAGTGTCCAATCGAAACGCAGTCCGGCGGATCCTGGAGAGAAAATAGTTGTATGCGATGACCGCCGGGATGGCCGCAAACAAGCCGGCAGCCGTGGCAATCAAGGCCTCCGCGACGCCGGGAGCCACAGCAGCAATGCTGGCCGTGCCTTGAGCACCGATTTCCCGGAACGCATCGATGATTCCCATCACCGTTCCCAACAGGCCGATAAACGGGGTGATGTTGCCTGTGGTTGCCAGAAATGGGAGGTACGATTCCAGTCTCGCCAACTGGCTGTGGGAAAGATGGGCGGCGGTTCGTTCCACGAGTTGGCGATCGGCCACGCCTGCCCCGTCCTGTCCACGCAACCCCGCAACGCGATCCATCACGCCTTCAAACAGGATGGCCGCGGGGCTTGATTCCATGCGTCGCACCTGCCGGCACAGGTCATCCAAATCCTTCGCCTTCGCCAGAAGAGCCATGAACTGATGATCCATGCGGTCAGCTGCTGAAAACGCACGCCACTTGAGGAAGATGATGGCCCAGCATACGACGGAGAATACAAAGAGCAGGAGCAGCACAACCTTCGAAACTGCGCCCAGTGAGCCGAGAAGGCCCGTCAAGCCGATTTGAAACATGGGTCGATACCTTTCGTGGTCTCGTCGAAGAGTCCGCCTACCCTTGGGAGTGTAACAAATGCGTGAGGAAATGCGGCGCTGGTGCCTGTGACCACTGGCCTAACAGGGGCATCGCTCAAGACGGCCTGACTCCATTGTAACCGCTGAAACCGCCTGCGGAAGTGAATCCCAATGGCCATATATGCGGGACGAAAAAGATGGCGGGGCCGACGGGATTTGAACCCGCGACCTCCAGATTGACAATCTGGCGTCCTAAACCAGGCTGAACGACGGCCCCTCGTGACTCTACCTATTGCGGATGATTTGATTGATCAGACCTATATATAGCGGATGGTCTAGTCTGTCTACAATATTTATTCCTGCTGCTGGACGAAACCGCCCCGCCGTGGGTGGTAGGCGGAACAGGGATCGAACCTGTGACCTCTGCCTTGTAAGGGCAGCGCTCTTCCAACTGAGCTATCCGCCCGATTTCCTTAATAAGCTGGCGGATGCTACCAAGTCCGTTCATTCTTGTCAACCGAATCTCGCACTGTTCTTGCACATTCTCCGGCTACTCCCGGGCTTCTGTGACGGCTCTCCCATCCTTCCGGCGTCTCTGCCGTGGGAAGAAATTCGCATGTACTTCTTTGAGCCGCTTCCGTTCGACGTGCGTATAGATTTGCGTTGTCGCAATGTCGGCATGTCCGAGCATCGTTTGCACCGATCGAAGATCCGCACCTCCCCCTAACAAATGTGTGGCGAACGAATGCCGCAACATGTGAGGGGACACGGCTTTCGTCAACCCGGCCCGTTGCGCCCGTGCCCGCAGAGATTTCCAAAATGCCTGGCGCGAGAGAGGCGTCCCGCGACGCGAGACAAACAAAAATCGCGACGCCCTCTGTCTCAAGAATCGCGGCCTGATCGCGTCCAGATACTCCAGCAGTACCCGTCGGGCCGGCTCGCCCATCGGCACGATCCGTTGTTTCGAACCCTTTCCCGTCACACGCAGATAGCCAACCTCAAGGTTCACTTGCAACGTCTCGACAGAAATCAACTCGGAGACACGAAGTCCTGTCGCGTAAAGTAATTCCAGCATCACGCGGTCGCGTTGATCTTCCAGCGTCGATTGAGCGGGACTCTCAAGCAAGGCCGCGACCTCGCGCGCGGACAGCGTCCTGGGCAGACGGATTCCGCGCCGGACCGGAGCCGCATCGAGCGCCGTATAGTCATCGATAATCTGTTCTTGACGCAGGAAGCGAAGCCATCCGCGAACGGCGGATAAACAACGGGCCGACGAGACAGGCGACAACCGCACAGCATGCAGCGAACCCATAAAGTTCCGCACGATGTCAGGCGGGAGCCGCTTTGACAAGCCGATCTTCCGCTCGCTGAGATAGCGCTGAAATTTCGCGAGATCGCGCCGGTAGGCTTCGATGGTGTTACGAGCGAGGCCGCCTTCGACACGAAGATGATTGAGATACCGCTCGACCAGCGCGTCGGTTTCCATTTCGGCGATGATAGCCAATCGTTCTCATGAACACAACGCGACGGCGGGTGCGTGAAACCTTGACACCCTCCGGGGATTCCGATACTAGTCACTCTTGACGATCTTCATGCGTACCAGCCACGATCGCCACTGCGTCCGTCGCGCCCTACGGCTGCCCGACCTCCATCGTATACAGCTTCCGGTCGCCGGTTGTGTCGCGCTCACCCTGGCGCTCGTCACGTTTGCCATGCCGGCGCCCCATCCCGTCGCTGCCGCAGAGACGGTGAAGCGTGCACCCGCCAGCAATCCCTCCCTGAATCAGGCCAAGCGGTTGATCGATGCAGGACAGGCAGAAGAGGCCATCACAATTCTTCGGCGATTTCTCGGGACTAACCCGAAGCCGGAGTTCCTCGACGACACGTACCTCCTTCTTGGGGCAGCCTTGTACCGAGGACAGCAATATCCGGAAGCGCTCAAATATCTGCAGCAACTTCAAACAGAATTTCCCTCCTCGGAAGTGATAGACCGCGGCAAGTTGATGCTGGCACGTACCCATGCCGCAATGGGAAATCCCGATCTGGCCTTGCCGATCCTCACCGGGCTCCGCACTCTCTCCCAGGACGATGTGACGAAGCGCGAAGCCGTGCATATGAGCGGAGAGCTGTACTTTCAGAAAAAGGAGCCGGCTCGGGCGATTCAGGCCTGGCTCGACGAGATCGCGTTGAGCTCGGACGAGCAAGCAGAAGAGATCCGGACCAATATTACCGAGGTGATCACCGAATCCTTTGACAAAAAAGCGCTCGAACGGATCCGTGAAGCGTATCCGAAACAGTTCCCCGGGGATCTGGCCGCGCTTCGGCTGGTTGACCTATACATGGGACGCGGCGAAGATCACCAAGCGTCCCGACAAATCCAGCAATTTCTCGCCCATTTTCCTACTCATCCCCAGAGAAACAGGCTCTCGGAGATGCTGGAGGCGCTGCAAACCAAGCTGAAATCCAGCCAATATGTAATGGCGGCCGTCCTGCCACTCTCAGGAAAGCTTTCGTCGTTTGCGAATGATGTGCTGAGCGGCGTTCAACTCGCCGTGGAATCAGGCGGCGAGCGCGGCGGCGGGCCCTCCATCGGCCTGCTGGTCAAAGATCTCGACGCTTCCCACGCCTCCTTTCTCGACGATTTTTCTCAGCTCCTGTTTAATGACCGGCCGGTCGCGGTTATCGGCCCGCTCTTGTCTAAGAACCTCCCGGTGATGGCAGAATTGGCCGAACGCTCGCACACGCCCCTCCTGACGCCAACCGCTATGCTGCCGAACGTCCGACGGCTGGGCAGCTTTACGTTCAGCACGGCGGTGACCTACCAACTGCAGGCACGGAAAATTGCCGCATATGCGACTGGCGACCTGGGCTTCCGCCGATTTTGTATCCTTCACCCAGACACGGCGTACGGACGCGAGATGGCCCGCTTGTTTGCCCTCGAAGCGCGGCAGCGCGACGCAGAGATCATCGCGATCGAGTCCTATAAAGAAGGCGACTCTGATGTGGGCGCACAGTTGAAACGGATGAAAGCGGAGGACCTCAAGAAGTACGGGCTCGCCGTCCAGGTAGACCCTCTGAAAGTGGGCGGGAAACTCACGAAGCTCGACAAGAAAGTGCTGTACACTCCCGGCTTCGACGCCGTGTTCATCCCTGGGCGAGCGGCGGACGTCGGCTTGATCGCTGCGCAATTAAACTTTCACGACATGAAGGTCCCGTTTCTTGGGAGCAACGGGTGGAACGCCCCCGATTTCGCAAGAACAGCGGACCAATCCATTGACGGTGCGGTGTTCGTCGACGGATTTTTCGCCGAAAGCCCGAACCCCAGCATTCAAGATTTTGTCGACCGCTATAAGAAGCGGTTCCAGACTGCGCCAACACTCTTCGCCATGCAGGGATATGATGCGGCTAAATTCGTGGTCGACGCGATCAAGAAAGGCGCGACTTCCGGGGATGCAATACGCGATTATCTGACGAGCCAGCAAGACCTGCCCGCGCTGGCCGGACCGGCCGCCTTCGCTCAAGACGGTACATTGAACCGGCCTCTCTTTTTGATACAAGTGAAACGTGGGCGTTTCACACAAGTGGATTAAGCATGCACGAACGGCAGGATGGCAACATTGGCCGCCGTGAATGGGCGCCGGTCCGAACAGTGACCATCGTCATCACTGTCTTTCATTCACACAACGAGTAGCGATCCATTCCCATGACCGATGTAACGCAGATCCTCTATGCCGTCTCGTATAAGGCGCTTCCCCTGCTCATCGCGATCGTCCTCCATGAATATGCGCATGGATGGGTCGCCAATAAATGCGGCGATTCAACAGCCAAACTCCAGGGGCGTCTCACGATCAATCCATTGGCTCATATCGATCCGTTCGGCACCATCATCGTTCCCCTGATTTGCCTGATGCTGCCGGGCAGCTTTCTGCTTGGGTGGGCCAAGCCCGTTCCGGTCGACCCCAGAAACATGGGACGGCCGCGACGCGACATGGCCATCGTCGCCGCCGCGGGACCTGGGATGAACCTCACGCTGGCAATAGCCAGTGCGGGGCTGCTGGCGCTGCTCTTGTCCATCGATCCGTTGCTGATGACAAGCGATTCGAGGGCCGATACGCCGGACACCGCCTCCACGCCCGCATTCCGATTCTTGCTGCCGGTCGCCGTGATGGCATTGTATTCGGTCCTGGTGAATGTGTTCCTCGCCATTTTCAATCTCATGCCCATTCCACCACTGGACGGCGGGCGAATCTTATTGAGTCTCCTGCCTCCGCGCCCCGCTCTGGCACTCGCCCGATTGGAACCCTATGGGATGATGATCCTGATCGGCCTCCTCGTCTTCGACCGGCAACTCCGCGTCATCCACACCTTTACCAGTACATTCGCGTCCGGGCTTTCCGGTACAATTCTATCCACGGCGATCGGGTTCAGTGCAGGAGCCTCTCCATGACAAGCCGACCGAAACGAGTGCTGAGCGGTATGCAGCCCAGCGGGCTGATGCATCTTGGGAATTATCTCGGCGCACTTCAGAACTGGAAACAGCTTCAGACTGAATATGAGTGTTATTTCTTCGTCGCAGATTGGCATGCGCTCTCGACGAATTACGCCGACACCTCCCGGGTCAGAGAATTTGTGCGCGAGCTCCTGATCGACTGGTTGGCAGCCGGCATCGATCCCAACCGGTCGATCGTCTTCATTCAGTCGCGTGTGCCGGAGCACGCCATACTGCACCTGCTGTTATCCATGATCATTCCGGTGTCATGGCTTGAGCGCAATCCGACCTACAAGGAGAAGCAGGAAGAAATCAAGGAAAAGGATTTGACGACCTACGGCTTTCTCGGCTATCCCGTCCTGCAAGCGGCCGACATTCTCTTGTACAAACCGGATTTCGTGCCGGTGGGAAAAGACCAGCTCCCTCACTTGGAACTGACGCGTGAAGTGGCCAGGCGATTCAACGATCTCTACAAACAGCAGGTATTTCCCGAGCCGAAAGAACATCTGACCAAGTTTCCCAAAGTGCCGGGCACTGACGGCAGGAAAATGAGCAAGAGCTACGGCAACACCATCAACCTCTCCGACACTGAACCGGTCGTTCGGCAGAAATTGAAAACGATGGTGACTGACCCCGCTCGCGTCAGGCGGATGGACCCTGGAAATCCAGAGCTCTGCCCGGTTTTCGACTTTCACAACATGTTCTCATCGCTGCCGATCATCGAGCAGGTCAATCGGGAATGCCGCACCGCGGAAATCGGTTGCATTGATTGCAAGAAACTGGTTGCGGATCGAGTGGTGGAAACTTTGAAACCTATGTGGGACGCCCGAGCGGCTCTTCTCAAGAATCCGTCCGAGATCGATGACCTCGTGCAGGCAGGCAGCCAAAGGGCCGCCGTCGTCGCAAAGGCGACGTTGAACGAAGTGACAGAGGCGATGAAGATTTGAGAGATGACCGGCCCGATGAGTGTCCCGTACTCGCGCAACGCGCGGTCAATGGGAAGAAGGCGGCGTCTTGGCGCCGCGAGGGCGGGTGGGAGAGAAAACGACCCTCGATGGACGCCCGGTTGGAGACCCATACTGGCCGGTCATGGTGAGCTGAGGATGGAATCACATGGAGGGAAGGCGCTGGTCATTGCGGTTGCACTTTGGCAACTCACAGGAGACCGCGCGTGGGCGGTGGATCCTCCTTGCGACGCCTTTCCGCCTGCAAAGCAGCTCCGCTGCGTGGAGGTCTGGAAGGACCTGTACAAAGAGGACGGGCCGGCGATCGCCCAATTTGGACTTGACCAGCTGAAGCGCCGTGAAGAAGGCAAGATTACCGCCCAGCAGCACCTCGCACAAAACATGGACTTCATCAAGCAGGCAACAGAAAAACGTCTGGCGCGATTGAACGAGCGCATGGCGAAGGAGTGAGCGCAGCCAGGTTCTTCATCGCGTCTTGAGGCGACGAGGCTGTCGGCGAGGGAGCCTCACCCGGGTGTTACAGATCCTGGGGCTTGGGTTCCTCGGGAACGACGCCCGCCGAGTTCAGGAGATCCCGCCCGACAATAATCGGCGCCTTGAAATGAATGGCCAGCGCGATCGAATCCGAAGAGCGGCTGTCGAACACTTTGACGTCGCCTCGAAACGAGACGCTCAGCGCTCCATAATAGGTGCCGCCCTTCAAGGTAATCACCGATTGCGTCACCTTCGCACCGAACGTGTCGAGAATGGTATGCATGAGATCGTGAGACAAGGGCCGGTGCAACTGCTCGCCATTTAATGCGCCCTGGATAGAGACCGCGACGGTGAGATCGACAAAGATGGGGATGGTTTTGCCTTCGGCCTGCAGGAGCACCACCGGTCCATGGTCGGAGATGCGCACCTTCACGTCGGCGATCGTGACTTGATCCGATTGTGGCCCCGACGCCGCCTCCGCCTCTGCGTGCACGACGGGTGGCCCCCATGCAAAGGACAACACGAATAACGCCAGCCATCGAGCACTTGTTCTCATCGCCGCCTCCTCATCCGTTCACGCGCGAACGAATTGGTTCCTGTCTTTCTCCCACCCGATCTCCGTTTCAGGCCCGTGACCGGTCACGACGGCCGTCGCGTCCTCGAGCGTGTACAACCGTTCAAGAATCGAGCGCTCGATCGCATCAAAATCGCCGCCCCACAGATCAGTCCGTCCGATACTGCCGCGAAAGAGGGTATCTCCCGTCAGCACGACACGCGCAGCCGGGAGATGAAAGCTCATGGATCCTGGCGTGTGCCCTGGCGTGTGTAGGGCAATGGCGCTGACCTGTCCGATTTGGATTGTTTCTTCGTCCGCGAGCCAATAGTCTGGCGGCGGCACAGGAGTATACGGAACTCCGAACGCCCGGCATTGGATTTCGAGCATGTTCCACAACTCGCGATCGTCCTTGTGCAAGCACAATGTCGCAGCGGTAGCCTTCTTCATTTCGCCGGACGCCAAAAAGTGGTCAAAATGCGCATGGGTATGCAGGATCTTTGTTACCGTCAGCCCTAGGTCGTGCACCTCGCGAAGAATCCGTTCGGCCGCGCCACCCGGATCGACGACCACGGCCAGTTTGGACACGGGATCGCCAAGGATCGAGCAATTGCAGCCGAGCGGGGGCACGGCAAACGTCTTGCGGATGAGTTCTGCCATACGCCAAAAAGATCTGTAAGTATGCTAACGCGCAGGCCGTTCAGCTGCAACCGAGGAGAGAGGCCCCTGACGGAACGATGAAACTTGCGGCGCAGTCAAGGAAGTAGTTCGTTACTGAGGGCGACCTGCCCAGACCACTTCACTGTCGAAGATGCGCCAGTGTGCGCCGGACCGATGAAGCCATACCGCAAAACCGGCTCCAGCTCCAGTCGGTCGGTTGTATTCGACATAGATCAGGGCTTGCTCGCGGCCAGCTGTATACCCGACGCGTGAGAAGCCCAGCCGGTCGAGGATAGCGGGCGGTTCGTCAAGCGGCTCTTCTTGTATGAAACGACCGCTCTCCGACACGGGGATGAACGGCAGAGACGTTTCCTGTTGCTCGGTTCCATCCCGGGAAACGAATCGATATCGCACCCCAAACCCGAAACGCCCATCAAGCTTCGAAGGCGCTTGGTTTTTCACGAGGAAGTCCCGTACGAGCTCGCCCGGTAGACGATCGTCAAAAATTTCATACTGATGAAACGTTTCCGGTTTCAGAGGGCCCTGTTGCTCTGGATGCAATCGTGTCAGTGTTGCCCGTTCGAGTACCACAAGTTTTGTTTCCGGCGTGAGGAATTTTTCGTCGACGATGAGATCGTACAAAGGATAATCCTCGGCAGGTACAAAGGAAGAAGTGTCGGGTCCTGTCTCAGCTGGCGGGGGGGATGCAGCGCCCATGGACAGGGCCCAGGTGAGTGCCAGGAGGCTGAAACCTATCATGAACGATCGCATGGACGACAATAGCCTGCCCTCAGAAAGGGGTCAATCGGCCAGAATGTGAATTGCCCATGGACAAGAGACCCCGAAGCATGGATAATCCGCTCATCCATGTGGTGTTGTCGACATCGCTCGATTCTCCTCACCCTTGTCCTGACGACTTTCTTGCCTCTGTCCGGTTGCAAACCGGATGAATCTCCTTTCAGGGCTGAGAACGACATACTCAAGAAGCAACTCGCCCGGCAGGAGTCCCTGGTCACCTCGCTGCAAGACGGGAACAAAGTCATGCAGCAACAGATCGACCTGCTGAATCAGGAGATCCGTGACGCCAAGAAGGCAGCAGAAAGCGCCAGAGCTGAGGCAAAAGCCGCAGCCGAACAGCTCGACAAACAGCTGATCCAGGCCCGCAAACTGACGGCGGACATCAAGAAGACGGCCATCGAGCAGGCCGCACAAAGTATTCAGCTAGAACAAAAAGGCGCGCAATTTGAAGATCTTCCTCGGCCGCTACACGCCGTCACTAAGACAGTCGAGGAAGCGCTGGCGCGCAACGGCTACCAGGTGAAAGTCAGTATCAAGGCCGATCAGAAGGCCGTGATCGTCACGGATCGCAAGGTCTCCAATCCGGTTTCTCTCGAAGTGGCCGGCTTCCGGAATCAATATGTGATCGCCGTCCAATCACAGCCGTTGAACGTCACCCGCTTGAGCGTAAAGGCCGAATTCGAAAAGCTGGCGCAGGGCGGGCGGATCTTGAGCGTCAGTGCGGAAGAAACCGCAGAAATCGAACGACGACTTATCGGCGAAGTCAGCAAAGCCCTCTCCTCTCCCAGCAAGACCTGATGCGCAGGGTGTTCGTCTGGCTTGCGGCAACTGTTCTGTCGCTACTCGATATCAACGCAAGCCAGGCCGGCAGCGCGCACAAGCCTTCACCGCAACTGGCCGGTCATCTTGCCTCGATCGCCGGTCTGGCGCAGTCCGCGCCAACCGTCCAGATCCCGGCCGGCGAATTCACGGTTGGCAGCAAGCGGATCGACGACGATCCGTATGGCCTTGGGACGCAGTTCGACGATACGGAACTTCCACAACAGCGCGTCTGGTTGGACGCGTATGCCATTGACCGTCATGAAGTCAGCCTTGCCGAATATCTGTCGCATCTGCGACAGGGCAGCCAGCATCCCGCCGACGAATTACAGAAGCTAATTTGGCATGTGATTACGGTGCACTCGGTCTCGGATCACACGCTGGCGCGGTGGCCGGCCCTCTACGTCACCTGGCACGAGGCGGCGAGATTTTGTACATCAAAGGGAAAGCGGCTGCCGACTGAAGCGGAATGGGAGAAAGCCGCCCGTGGTCCCGACGGCCAACTTTTCCCCTGGGGCAATGCCGCTCCAAGCTCTGAACGGGCGATGTTTGGCCAGCATCATGTGCATGAAATCCCCATTTTGGCTGCGGTGGACTCGCACCCAGCGGGACGAAGTCCCTACGGTCTGCATCACATGGCCGGCAATGTGGCGGAGTGGGTGCAGGATTGGTTTGGTTTGGACTATTACGCCTATATGCCGGGCCAGAATCCGAGCGGTCCGGCAAGCGGCCGCTATAAGGGCGTACGCGGTGGCTCGTGGAAGAGCAAGATCATCATGCTTCGCACCGCCACCCGGAGC
>Ga0075429_100001106_pt1 | contig 21723 bp, 20 predicted proteins | sample RhiMetdeltSRZDD3_FD_75295 | JGI IMG/M metagenome (GOLD analysis project Ga0075429, IMG submission 75295) | Populus rhizosphere microbial communities from Tennessee, USA - Rhizosphere MetaG P. deltoides SRZDD3 | ecosystem: Host-associated > Plants > Roots > Rhizosphere > Soil | place: USA... | reverse complement strand
ACGAGCAAGGCACCCTCGCCGGGCGCGAACTCCTTCAGCATGAACGCGCCGGTTCCGATGGGATTCTCGGCCAGGCCGCCGGGCGCTTCGACGGCCTCGCGGGGCACGATCACCGGCGACAGCGAGTCGACCACGTTCAGGTAGAACCTCGGATCCGGCATCGACAGCTCGAACTTCACGGTGTACTTGTCGACGACGTGGATGGTCTTGACGAGGGCGGCGCGCGTGGAATACTGCGCCTTGTCCTTCAGCAATTCGTACGAGTACTTCACATCCTCGGCGGTCATCTCGCGCCCGTTGACGGGCGGCCGGCTGTGGAACCTTACCCCTTGTCGGAGCTTGAAGATCCACGTCGAGGGATTCACCATCTCCCAGCTCGTGGCCAGGGTCTTGCGGATCGTCGGCGTTCGCTGGACCTCGGGGAAGTACCACGTCGATTCCCATTCGGTGAGCGTGTCCCAGACCAGCGCGAGCTCCGGACGATAGCCCGCGGTGGGATCGAACGCTCTGACCGTCGCCGGGAAGTGCAATACGCCGCCGTAGCGCGGCGGTGAAGGCGGCACGGGCGGCTGGGCGGGAAACCGCGTATCCAGCTCCTTGATGAACGCCGGCGCCGCGTAGGCGTAGCCCTGAGCATCGCCGGCCGGCGCCTGCTTGTCCTGCGCCGCCGCCGCGGAGGGATACCAGGCCGGTGCGATCAGGGCGATGCCGAGGGTGAGGGCCGACAGGACCGTCTTCATCTCTCTACTCCTTCTACGGAGTGCGGATCACGAAGGTCGCGAGAGCCGGACTGTCGAGAAAACGGCCCGATGCTACGTCGGTCTGCGGAAGCGGTCAAGCCGCGCGGGCGGAGCCTCTCACTTGGCGAGCACCTTCACCGTCGTGGCCGTGGATTCGACAGCGTGCGCAAGGGACGTCGCAACTCGACGGCATGATCCGCCGTGGACCCGGCTTGTGCGCCGGTGCGCCAGGCGGTACAAGGAAGCCCATGACAACCATGACGGACGAGCAGAAACGGATCCGCGGATACCTGGAGGCGCAGGGCGCCAAGCTCTCCCCGGCGGCGATCGTGGAGAAGGTCCGCGAGGCGATGGGACGGCTGCGCGCCGCGGCCCTGGCGGTGCCGCCGGCGCGGTTCGCCGAGGCGCCGGAGGCAGGTGAGTGGAGCGCCAACCAGGTGATGGCCCACGTGGTCGACGCCGGGCGCCACTTCGGCGAGGGCATCGTAAACGCGCTCGACGGCCGTCCTCCTGGCCTGCGGCGCCATGCCGACGAGCGGCCGGCAGCGCCGCGACATACCGCGGCCGAATGGCTCGCGCTGCTCGATCGCGACCGCGAGGACCTGTTCGAGCGGGCGCTGCGCGCCGATCCGACGGCGCGGCTCGAGCAGTCGATCTCGCACGGCATGTTCGGCCAGCTCAACTGGCGCGAGACCCTGCTGTTCATCCGCGTCCACGACATCGATCACGCGGGACAGCTCGAGAAGATCGCGGCCGCGCTCGCGCCGCGCGGCTGATGCGAGTCGCCATCTCGCTGCGCCTGGCCAACGACGACTGGGCGCGCGCCAGCGCGTGGGTCGTCGAGGCCGAGCGGCTCGGCGTCGATTGCGTGTGGTCGGCCGAGGCGTGGGGCCACGACGCCGTCACGCCGCTGGCGTTCCTCGCCGCGCGAACCACGAAGATCAAGCTCGGCTCGGGAATCATCCAGGCCGGCACGCGTACGCCCGCGCTGATCGCGATGACCTCGATGAGCCTGGCCTCGATGTCGAACGGCCGATTTCGCCTCGGGCTCGGCGTGAGCGGGCCGCAAGTGATCGAGGGCTGGCACGGCATCCGGTTCGATCGGCCCGTCCAGCGCATGCGCGAGACCGCCGAGATCGTCCGCCGCGCGGTCCGCGGCGAGCGACTCGAGTACGCGGGATCGGTCTACACCCTGCCGCTGCCAGGCGGCGAGGGCAAGGCGCTCCGCTCAGCCGCGAGGCCCCAGCCCCAGATTCCGATCTATCTGGCGACGCTCTCGCCGAAGAGTCTCGAGATGACGGGCGAGATCGCCGACGGGTGGCTCGGCACCTCGTTCATGCCCGACCACGCGCGGATCTTCTTCGACCACATCGCCGCGGGCGCCGCGCGAGCCGGCCGCCCGCTCGGCGCCCTCGACCTGCAGGCCGGTGGGGTGGTGGCGTTCGGCGACGATGTCGATCGGCTGATCGCGCCGCGCAAGCCGGGTCTCGCGTTCTCCATGGGCGCCATGGGCTCGCGGCAGCACAACTTCTACAACGACGCCTACAAGCGCGCCGGCTATGTCGACGTCGCCGCCGAGGTGCAGCGGCTGTGGCTGGACGGCAAGCGCGAGGAGGCCGCGGCGCGCGTGCCCGACGAGCTGGTGCTGAAGGCGAATCTGCTAGGGACGGAGAAGATGGTGCGCGAGCGCCTCGCGCAATATCGCGCGGCCGGCGTGACCACGTTGAGGGTGGAGCCGGCCGCCGACGACATCGAGACGCGCGTGTCGACGCTCGGCCGGCTCATGGACCTCGTCCGCGAGATCTGAGTCGGCGCCAGATCTGAGCGGGGACTACCTGGCCGCGGCCGCCCGCGGTTGAGCGAGCACCTCGGCCGCCTGCTTCTCGACCACGGTGCCTTTGAAGAAGTCCGGGTTCACCTCGCCCCAGAATCGCACCGCGTTCGCGAACATGAAGTCGCGGAAGTCCTCCGAGGTGATCAGCTCGTGCTCGACCAGCTCGTAGGCCTCGGGCACGACCTCGGTCATATCCGGCACGTCGAAGTGGCCGATGTCGGAGCTGAAGATCGCATTGAGCCGGGCGCCCATCGGGTTCGCCTTCTTGTTGAAGGCCCAGGCGTTGACCGGATCGTCAGCCTCGCAGCCGAAGTAGAAGCGCGGCACGAACAGATCCTTGATGTCGCTCTTCGCGCCGATCTTGCACCGGAAGTAGTCGTCGAGGTCCTCCAGCCCGCCGGTCAGCTTCGAGTTGGAATCGCCCTCGAGACCTTCGCCGCGGCGGACGGCCTCGACCAGGTCCTGGCGCCCGTACTGCTGCGCGTAGCCGAGCAGCGCCTGGACGTCGAGGTTGTCCGGGTTCGTCGACTCGATCGCCTTGCGGTTGCGCTTCTCCCAGTGGCCGATCAAGTCCGCGTAGAGCATGCACGCCCAGCCGACGCCGCCCTCGAGGAAGGCGAAGTTGAGGTTGGGGAACCGCCGCGTGACGCCGCCGAAGAAGATCGCCTTGGCCACCGCGTGGCCGGCGGAGGCGAAGTGGCCGATGTGGTTGTAGCAGAAGTTCGACGGCGAGTTGCGCAAGAGGATCGAGCGCGCGCCGTTGTGGAAGCTCGGCGCGATCTTGAGCTCGAGGCACTTCTTCCACACCGGATCGTAGTCGTGGTCGCTGTCGATCCCGACCACGTCGTACCAGTCGACCACTTTGGCCGCGTCCGGATTCTCCTCGGCGAGCGCCTGCACCTTTCGTCGCATGAGACCGCCGACCATCATCACCTTGTAGCCGAGCTGCTTGGACGCGAACTCGAGCTCCTCGATCGCTTCCTCGGGCGTGTACATCGGGATGATCGCGGCCGGGATGACGCGGTCCTCGAGTCCGCGGAACTGATCGGCGGTGAAGACGTTGTAGGCGCGGCAGATCGCGCGCCGCAGCCGCGGGTCCGGCATGCGGTGGAAGCCGAGCCCGGTGGTCGGATAGACGACGCAGAAGTCGAGGCCGAGGTCGTCGAGGCGCTCGTGCATCAGCCGCGGCAGCATCGCGGTAGCACGGTCGAGCGCGTTCTCCGACGGCGAGCCCCAGAAGGCTTCCATGGCGACCCGGCGCCGGCGGCGCTCGGGCAGCGACATCCTGAGCGCGCTCGGCACACGATCGGTCGCGAGAGCGAGCGCCTCGACGGCGGCGTCGCCGCCGATGCGACGAAACTCCTCGCGCATGACGGGCCCGTACTCGAGCCAGTGGCCGTCGGCGTCGATGATCGGGTGGTCGAGGCGAGAGCGGAGCTTTCGGGCCTCGGTCGAACCGTTCGTGGGCATCGCCGCACCCCCAAGGAGCTGGAAATTTGGGGGAATCATACACTCAACCCAGCGCCGGGTCGTCCGGGGATGACCTCGGAAGTCGCCCCGGGCATTACCCCGGACGTAATTGATCTCGGCGGTGCTCCGGGTGAGGATGCGGTCGGAGGGAGACGACCATGCTGCGAGTCGCGTTCGCCGGCACCTTCTCGGCCACACTCGAGCCCGCGGTCCGCACGCGCCTGGCGACCCCCTGCGACGTCGTCGTCACGGACGAGAGCGGCGTCGTGCCGCGGCTGTCCGACATCGATGTGCTGGTGACCCTCGTGTTCAATCGCGAGATGGCCGCGGCGACGAGGAAGCTCAGGCTGGTCCAGGTGCCGGGCGCGGGGCTCGATCGCGTCGACCGCGCGGCGCTGCCGGCGGGCGCCGCGCTCGCCAACGTCTATGGCCACGAGATTGGGATCGCCGAGTACGTGATCGGCGCCATGCTCACGCTGACGCGAAGCTTCAGTCGCATCGACGCCGCGCTCCGGCGGGGAGTGTGGGAGAGCCAGTGGGGCGTGGGCGGCGCGCCGCCGGCGCCGTGGCCTGAGCTCGCCGGCAAGACGCTCGGCATTCTCGGCTACGGCCACATCGGGCGGGCGCTGGCGCGCCGGGCACGCGCGTTCGACATGGAGGTGCGCGCGATCCGGCGCGACGTCGCGCGCGCCGAGACCGACGATGGGGTGCTGCTCGGCGGGCCGGAGGCGCTCGACGAGGTCCTGCGACGATCCGACTACCTGGCGGTCACAGTCTCGCTCAACGAGCAGACGCGCGGGCTGATCGGGGCGCGCGAGCTTTCTCTCATGAAGCCGACGGCCGTCCTGGTCAACGTCGCGCGCGCCGAGATCGTCGACGAGGCCGCGCTCTATCGCGCGCTGCGCGAGCGGCGGCTCGCGGCCGCCGCGCTCGACGTCTGGTATCGATATCCGAAGAGCTCCGAGTCGACCTTGCCGGCAATGCAGCCGTTCCACGAGCTGCCGAACGTGCTGATGACGCCGCACGTGTCGGGCTGGACCGAGGGCATGCTGGAGGCCCGGGCGACGCTGATCGCCGAGAACATCCAGCGCACCGCGCGAGGAGAGCCACCGCTGAACCTGATTCGCTGATCAGGCGGGCTCCTACTCGTGTCGTTCTTCTACGGCTGGGTCATCGTGGCCGCCGGCTTCGTCACCATGGCGGTCGGCGTCAACGCGCGCACCGCGTTCTCGTTGCTGTTTCCGCCGATCCTCGACGAGTTCGGCTGGGAGCGCGGGCTGACCGCGGGCGCCTTCTCGTTCGGGTTCCTCGTCTCGGCCTTTCTGAGCCCGCTGGTCGGGCGCTTGATGGATCGCAAGGGGCCGCGAGTCGTCATCGAGATGGGCGTGCTGGTGATGGCGAGCGGCCTCTTGCTGGCGCCGCTCGTGAGCCGGCCGTGGCATCTCTACGCGACGCTCGGCGTGCTCGTCGGGGGCGGCGCGAACTGCCTCGGCTATACGGGCCAGTCGCTGTTCCTTCCGAACTGGTTCGTGCGGCGGCGCGGGTTGGCCTTGAGTGTCGCGTTCTCCGGCGTCGGCGTCGGCTCGATCGTGCTGCTTCCCTGGCTTCAGTCGATGATCGCGCGCGCCGGCTGGCGCGCCGCCTGCTGGGCACTGGCGGTGCTGGTGCTGGTCGTGCTGGCACCGCTGAATCTGGTGCTGCGGCGCCGGCCCGAGGACGTCGGTCTGCAGCCCGACGGTGACGCCACGCGCGGCGTCACCGCCGCCCGGCACACGAACGTCGTCGACCCGGCGTGGGCCGCCGTCGACTGGACGCTCGCGCGTGCTATCCGGACGAGCCGCTTCTGGTGGATCGCGGTCGGGTACTTCTTCGGGCTCTTCGCGTGGTACGCGGTGCAGGTGCATCAGACGAAATATCTCGTCGAGATCGGCTTCAGTCCGACCTTCGCCGGCTGGGCCCTCGGCCTCGTGAGCCTCTTCGGCGTGCCGGGGCAGATCGCGCTCGGTCATCTGTCGGACCGTATCGGGCGCGAGTGGATCTGGACGGTCGGAAGCCTCGGTTTCGTGCTCTGCTTCCTGGCTCTGCTGGCGCTCCGGCATGTGCCGAATGCGTCGCTGCTCTACTTCATGATCGCCTCGCAGGGAATGCTGGGCTATGGCCTCACGTCCGTGATCGGCGCCATCCCGGCCGAGATCTTCGAGGGCCGCCACTATGGCTCGGTGTTCGGCACGCTCATGCTGGCGGCCATCGGCGGCGGCGCCGCCGGACCGTGGGTGGCCGGCGCGCTCTACGACGTCACCGGCAGCTACACGCTCGCCTTCTCGATCGCGATCGCCGGCTCGGCGCTGTCGGCACTCGCCATCTGGCTCGCGGCGCCGCGCAAAGTCCGCGCCGTCGGTCACGCGCGGTAGTAGAGTCTTCGCCGGAGCCGAGCTCGGCTCGACGGGAGGAGCGGCGATGATCACGGGCAGGACCGTAGCGGCGCTCGTCGTGATCGCGGCGGCGGTGTGTGCCGGCGGAGTCTGCGCGGCACAGGCCGGCATCGAGAAGCTCTACGTGCTCGATTGCGGCGAGAACATCGGCAAGGACCAGTCGCGCTGGTCGCCGGGCGTCAAGGTGGGCAAACCGATCGAGTTCTCCGACAACTGTTATCTGATCCGGCACGACAAGGGGCTGCTGCTCTGGGACACCGGCATTCCCGACTCGGTCGCCGCGATGCCCGACGGCATGGTCGTGGCCAACGGCGCGATCACGTACCGCCGGGCCAAGACGCTCGCCTCGCAGCTCGAGCAGGTCGGCGTCAAGCCCGCCGACGTCGCCTTCGTGGCCGTGTCGCACACGCACGGCGACCACGTCGGCAACATCGCGCTGTTCCCGTCGTCGACCGTGCTGATCCAGACCGCCGAGTACGACTGGGCGATGGCCGGGCCGGCCAAGCCCACCTTCACGGCGACGCAGACCATCAAGAAGCTCACGGGCGACCACGACGTGTTCGGCGACGGCAGCGTCAAGATCATCTCGACGCCGGGCCACACGCCCGGCCACCAGTCACTGCTGGTGTCCCTACCGAAGACCGGCGCCATCCTCCTCACGGGGGACGCGGTCCACTTTCAGGACAACTGGACGCACCGGCGTGTGCCGTCGATGAACTTCAACCGCGACCAGACGCTCGCCTCGATGAAGCGAATCGCCTCGTTGGTGGCGGAGCGTAAAGCCCAGCTGTGGATCAACCACGACAAGCCGCAGAGCTCCCAGTTGAAGTACGCGCCCGCCTTCTACGAATAGGAGAGGCGGGTGAAAAGGGCCTAGCGGCCGCTTTTGACCCGCCTCTCCCGATGCCCCGCGCGAGCTTCGAGCGGTGCGTTACTTGCCGTCCGAGACTTTGACCGCTGCCAGGCGCTCGATGACCGTCATGATCACGCTCGTGTCTTGCTCGCCGAGGCCGGCGGCGAGGGCCGCCTGCTGATAGCGCTGGGCCACGTTCGCGAAGCTCACGGGGACGTGTAGCTCCTTGGCGATCGTGTTGAACGTGTCCAGGTCCTTGTTCATCAATGCGACCTTGAAGCCAGGCTCGAAGTTGCGAGGGATGAGCGCCGTCGGGATGCGCTCGAGCGCCTTGCTGCCGCCGCTGCTGGCCTTGACCACCTGGTAGACCGTCATCGGGTCGAGGCCCGCCTTCACGCCGAGGGCGAGGCCTTCCATCATGGCGCACGAGTTGACCGAGGCGCACATGTTGTTGATCGCCTTCACGATGTTGCCGGCGCCGACCGGGCCCACGTGGAAGATGTTGGGGCCGATCGCCTTCAGGACCGGCGTCGCCTTCTGCAGCGGCTCGGCCTCGCCGCCGACCATGATCGCCAGGGTGGCCGCGCGCGCGCCGCTGACGCCGCCGCTCACGGGCGCCTCGAGGAAATGCACGCCGCGGGCCTTGGCGCGCGGCTCGATCTTGCGCGGCGTCGACGGCAGGACGCTGCTGAGATCGATCAGGATCGTCCCGGGCTTGGCGCGATCGACGAGCCCGCCGGGCTCGAGGTAGATCGCCTCGACGTCCGGCGAAGCCGGCAGCGACGTGAAGACGATCTCGGCATTCTCGACGACCTCGCGCGCCGAGCCGGCTCGCTTGGCGCCGCCCTGGATCAGGTTCTCCATCGCCTTGGGGTTCATGTCGAAGACGATCATCGGGAACGCCTTCAACACGTTCGCTGCCATCGGGTTACCCATGTTGCCGACACCGATGAAACCGACACTCACCGCCATCTGATTCTCCTTGATTGAAGGCGCGCCTCGGCCGGCGGGGCCCCAGCCCCACGACGGCCTGCAGCGCGCACTCTGTTCATAGGCGCGCCTCGGCTGGTGGGGCCCCAGCCCCGCGACAGCCTGCAGCGCGCACTCTGTTCATAGGCGCGCCTCGGCTGGTGGGGCCCCAGCCCCACGACGGCCTGCAGCGCGCACTACCGAGTATTGACGATCTTGTCCCACATGTCGGCGTACTGCTGCCGGTAGGGCGGCCAGATCTTCTCCTCGGCGATTTTGCGGAACGAGGCCACGTCGGCCTGGTTCACCTTCATACCCTTGGGCTCCAGGATCTCCTTCGCCTTCTGGAAGTTGTCGACCGATTCCGTCAGCTCGCGCACCTTGACCTGCGCCTCGCGCCCGACGTCGAGCATGAGCTTCTGCTGTTCGGGCGTGAGCGAGCGGAAGAGGTCCAGGTTCATGACCAGCACCGTCGGCCCGTAGTTGTGATAGGTCATCGACGCGTACTTGGCGACCTCGTACGCCTTGAGCGCGTTGATGTTCACGACCGGCAGATCCGCGCCGTCGATGACGCCCTGCTGCGCCGCGGGGATCACCTCGCCCCACGGCATCGGCACCGCGCTGGCGCCCAGGCCGTTGACGGTGTCGGCGAAGACGCGACCCTGCTGGACGCGCATCTTGAGTCCCTTGAGGTCGGCCGGCGTGTTGATCGGCCGGCGGTTGTTCCAGAAGTGACGGAAGCCGTAGTCGTAGAAGAACAGGACCTTCAGCTTGTACTTCTTCTGGAAGGTCTCGTCGAGACCCTTGCCGATCTCGCCGTTGAACATGGCGTAGGCGTGATGGTAGTCGCGCACGAGGAATGGCGTCAGGAACACGCACATCTCGGGGAAGACGGTACACGCCGCGCCGGCCGGGCTCCCCATCGCGATGTTGCCTGACTTCACGGCGTCCATGATCTCGAGCTCTTTGGTCAAGAGCGTGCCGCCGTGGAACACGGCGTTGAGGCTGCCCGCCGAGCGCTTGGTCAGCTCCTCGCACATCCACTTGAAGACGACTCCGCTCGACTCCGGCGGCGGCGTGACGTGCGCCAGGTCGAGCTTCTTCGCGCCCGGTTTGGCCTGACCGACCGCCGGGCTTCGGACGCCCGACAGAGCCACCGCCACCATCACGACCGCCGTCACCGCACCGAAGACCACGCGTCCGCGCATCGCGCCATCCTCCTTCACTTGACTTCGAGGCGCGCCAACTTTACCATCCGCCGCGCCCTATGCGCGGCCGATTGTCGTGGATCGGAGCGATCCCGCACGTCGTGATCACCGTGCTGATGATCGTGGTCACCGTGGACATGCTCGTCGGCGTCTTCCTCCGCTACGTGATGACCTGGATCTCGGCGACCTTCGACCTGCCGACGATTCGCTTCTTCTGGGTCGAGGAAGTCGGTGAGTGGTCGCTGGCCTGGATGAGCTTCATCGGCGCCGCGCTCGGCATCCGCCGGGGCGTCCACTTCGCGGTGCACCTGGTCCTCGACCGGATGCCGCGCGCGCTCCGCCGCTCGGTACTGGCCGCGCAGTGCCTGCTGATCGTCGTCTTCGGCGCGCTGATCTCGTTCTTCGGCTGGCAGGTCGCCGAGCTGAACAGTCAGTCGTTCTCGCCCGCGCTCGTGCTGAACCTGCGCTGGCTCTATCTCTCGTCGGTCGCCGGCGGCATGCTCATGATCGTCTACGGTTTCATCACGCTCGGCGACGTGATGACCGGCCGCGGGCCGTGGGGCGAGCTGGTGAAGGGCGGCGCGGACTAGCCGATGGTCGCCACGGTCGTCATCGTCTTCGTCGTGCTGGTCGCCCTCTCGACGCCGATCGTCTTCGCGCTCGGGCTTTCCGGCATGATCGGTCTGGCGCTCGGCAATTTCTCCTTGCAGAAGATGCCGTCGGCGCTGGTGGCCGGCTCGCAGAGCTGGGTGCTCCTGGCGGTGCCGACGTTCGTGTTCGCCGGCGCCTTGATGGAGCGCTGCGGGATGTCCTACGCGCTCGTCAACCTCGCGCGCGGCCTAGTCGGCTGGGTCCGCGGCGGGCTCGGCATGTCGGTGGTGCTCGCCGAGTACTTCTTCTCGGGCATCTCGGGCTCGACGATCGCCGACGTCTCGGCGATCGGCTCGATGCTGACGCCGCCGATGCTGCGCGCCGGCTACCGCCCCGAACACGCCGCGTCCCTGGTGGCCTCGGCCACCGCGATGGGCATCCTGGTGCCGCCGGCCATCTTCATGATCGTCCTCGGGCAGATCATGGACACGTCGGTCGTCGCCATCTTCCTCGGCGGGTTCATCCCCGCCGCGGTCACCGCGGCGTGCTTGATGGTCGTCATCTTCGTTCAGGCCCACCGGCTCGGCTGGCCCAAGGACGAGCGGCCGACCCGCGCGAGCCTGATCGCCGCGGGCCGCGCGTCGCTGGTGCCGCTGGTGGTCCCGGTGGTGATCGTCCTCGGGTTCTTCTTCGGCGTCTTCACCGCCACCGAGGCCGGCGCGCTCGTGGCGGCGTACGCGGTGGCCGCCGCGCTCTTCTACTACCGCAACGTGAGTTTGCGCGAGATGTGGGGCCTGCTCCACGAGACGGCGCTCCTGACCGCCGCAGTGATCTTCCTGCTCGCGGTGGCGAGCATCTATCAGTTCCTGATGGGCATGCTCGGCGTCCCGGCGCTGCTCGGCGAGATCCTGAAGCCGCTCTACGGAACGCCCTGGCTCTTCCTGGTGGCCGTGTCCGTGCTCGTCATGCTGTTCGGCATGGTGCTCGAGGGTCTTCCGGCGGCGGTTGTGCTGATCCCGGTCGTGTTCCCGATCTCCAAGCAGATCGGCATCCATCCGGTCCACTTCGCCACCGTGCTCACCGCCGCCGTCGGCATCGGGTTGTTCTTGCCGCCGATCGGCGTCGGCCTCCTCATGGCCCTGCGCTTCGCCGACATCTCGGTCGGTCGCCACTTCCGGGCGTACTGGCCGTACGTGGTCTCGCTGCTCATCGGGCTCTTGATCCTGATCCTGTTTCCCGAGCTGACCTTGTTCCTGCCTCGCCGCGCCGGACTGGTTCGCTGAGGCCGTGACGAGAAAGAGGATGCGATGCTCTACATGATCATCGAGCGCTTCAAGAACGGCGATCCGGTGCCGGTGTACCGGCGGTTTCGCGACAAGGGCCGGCAGGCGCCCGACGCGCTCAAGTACATCTCGAGCTGGATCACCACCGACCTGAGCCTCTGCTACCAGATCATGGAGTGCGACGATCGCGCGCTGCTCGATGAATGGATCACGCGCTGGAACGACGTGGCCGACATGGAAGTGATCCCGGTGATCACATCGGCGCAGGCCGTGGAGAAAGTGGCCCCGCGTCTCTAGCCGTCGGTTACTGCCGCACGTACAGGATTTCTGTTAGAGGCGCGTCCGGCGCGCGGGGCCGGCTGGCCCGCACGCGCCGGACGCCTACGAACTCAGGCTAAGGAGCCTGGATCTCGTTGGTCGAGTGCGTGGTCGAGTCGTCCGCGGAGGCCACAGACGCCAGCGGGGCGGCGATGGCCATCAGCGCAAGTGCGAGAAACAGGAAGCGCTTCATTCTGATATCCCTCCCCTCTTGTGTTATGACTACTGGCGCCCGCGGATGGGTTCAGGGAATTGTTACCTGGTCGAGAAGGAGCCGACATGCGAGTCGCCGTCGTTCAGATGAACAGCGGAGAGGACAAGGCGCAGAACCTGTCAACGGCCGAGCGCCTGCTGCGTGAAGCCGCGGACCGCGGCGCGGAGCTGGCGGTGCTCCCCGAGCTCTTCACGTATCTCGGGCGTCGCAAGCAGCATCGCGCGGTGGCCGAGCCGATCCCGGGCTCGACGTCCGAGCTTCTCGCGCGCATCGCGCGCGAGCGCCGGATGCACCTGGTCGGTGGCAGCTTTCTCGAAAGCGCGGCCGGACACGAGCGCCTGTTCAACACGTGCGTCGCGATCGACGCCGACGGCTCGATGACCGCCCGCTACCGCAAGCTTCACCTGTTCGACGTCGACGTCGAAGGCAATCGCTATCGCGAGTCGGACACGATGTCGCCGGGCGAAGATGTCGTCCTCACCAAGCTGGGCGACGTTCCCGTGGGGCTCACGATCTGCTACGACCTGCGATTCCCCGAGCTCTATCGTCGACTCGGAGCCGGCGGCGCGCGCATCATCACCGCGCCCTCCGCGTTCACGTTCGAGACCGGCAAGGACCACTGGGACCTGCTCGTCCGCACGCGGGCCGTCGAGAACCAGGTGTTCGTGCTGGCCGCCGCGCAGGTCGGCACACATCCGCCCGGGCTGGCGTGCTACGGCAACGCGATGATCGTCGATCCGTGGGGCACCGTGCTCGCCCGCGCACCGGAGGGCGAATGCGTGGTCGTGGCCGACGTCGACTTCGAACACCAGGATCGCATTCGCGCGAGCCTGCCGGCGCTCACGCACCGGCGCACGGAGATCCTCGGGCTCTAGAGGCTACTCGGCGCTCAAGAGCTCCAGGAAGCCTCGCGCCGTCGCGGCCCAGGTGAAGCGGGTCATGTCCTGCGCCGCGCGGGCGCCGATCTCAGCGAGCCGCCCGCGGTTCTGGTAGGCCCACTCCAGCTTCTCGACGATCTCCTCGAGATCCGCGTCGTGCCAGATCTTGGGCGGCTGATCGGCGTCGCGGACGGTGGCTTGCCGGAGACGCTCGAGCCGAAGTGAGTTCTCGCCGGTGAGGACATCCTTGTGGCCGCTGCCGAACGAGGCGATCGGCGGCCGGCCGCACGCCATGTATTCCATGAGGACCAGGTTGGTCCCGCCCTCGCAGCGGCTCGGAAACAGCCCGACGTCGCTGTTGCGGTAGATGCGCGCCATCAGGGGGTTCGGCAGCGGACCGAGATGGATCGCGCGCGTGGCGTCGACGCCGTTCGCGGCCAGCACGCCGTCGATGAGCGTTCGGTACTCGAGCGGCCCCGCCGGCGGCGCGAACCGGATGTAGGGCGAGGCGCGCATCGTGCGCATGCTGGCCGGCCACTGGTTGAACCAGGACGTCACCAGCACCACGTCCTCGTGACGCTCGTGCAGCACCTTGAAGGCCGCGATTGCCAGATCTTGGCCCTTGCGGAGCCCGAACTTGCCGCCGGAGAACACGACGAAGCGGTCATCGAAGAACTCGCGCCCGTTCGGGACAGCGTGGAAGATCGTGGGATCGACGCCCTGCACCACCGTCTGCACGTCGGCGAGCCCGTGCTGGCGAAGGATCTCGGTGCACCACGAGGAGCCCGTCGCCAGCACGTCGTAGTGCTTGCGCGCGTTCTCGATGCTGGCCGGGGCAAACGCGGTGTTCTCGAAGAACGCATACCCGACGTTGCGCGGTCCGCGCAGCCTGGGCCGCATCGGCGCCAGGTCGGGGCCGGGGACGCCCTGAAGGACCGGGTGCTCGACCACCTGGGCCGCAGGCCCCGACGGCTGAAGATCGTCGGGCGCCAGCAGCGTCCGCAGCGCCGCCAGCTCCACCGGGTCGCCGACCAGGTCGAGCTCCAGGCGGTCGGTGATCAGGCGCACGGACACGGCCCGGGCGAGCTCCCGGGTGATATAGCGCCCGCAGATGCCCCACCCATGCGAGGCGCCCAGCGGCAAGGCCACGTACGCGAGCTTCAGGGGTGTCTCCACTCGACTAGCGTACGAAGGAGGATGACGCGCAGCGAAACTTTACGACGGGGGGCCGGCTTGCCCGCCGCCCACCGCCGCGATAAGGTCGGGCCCCGGAGGAGGGGTTCGGACATGGCGAATCCGGAAGAGAACATTTTCTTGGCGGGTCTCGGACGCACGGCCGCGAACTTCGCGCCGCTGAGCCCGCTTGGTTTTCTGCCGCGCTCGGCCTCGATTTACCCCGAGCGCGTGGCAATGGTTCACGGCGATCGGCGAATCGTCTACCGCGATTTCGAGCGGCGCGCCCGCCGCCTGGCTTCGGCGCTCACCCGACACGGCATCGGTCGGGGCGACACCGTGTCCGCCGTCCTGCCCAACGTGCCGGCGATGCTCGAAGCCCACTTCGGCGTCCCGATGATCGGCGCCGTCCTCAACACGATTAACACGCGGCTCGACGCACGCACGATCGCCTACATCCTCGAGCACGGCGAAGCCAAGGTGCTGCTGACCGACCGGGAGTTTGCCGGTGCGGTCGGGCCGGCCCTTGAAAAGCTTCGGAAGCGGCCGCTCGTCATCGAGGTGGACGACGTCCTCTACCAGGGGCCGGGCGACCGGCTCGGCGAGATCGAATACGAGGCCTTCCTGGCCGGCGGGTCCGACGATTTCGCGTGGACACCGCCGGCCGACGAGAGTGCGCCACTCACGCTCAACTACACCTCGGGTACCACCGGCAACCCCAAGGGCGTCGTCTACCATCACCGTGGCGCCTTTCTCGAGTCGGTCGGCAACGTCATGATGTGGCCGCTGCCACCGCGCGCGGTCTATCTGTGGACCCTGCCGATGTTCCACTGCAACGGCTGGTGCTACACGTGGGCGGTGACGGCGATGGCCGGCACGCACGTGTGCCTGCGCCGCGTCGACCCGCCGCTGGTGTTCCAGCTGATCGCCCGCGAGCGCGTCACGCACATGTGCGGGGCGCCAACCGTGCTGACGATGCTGATCCAGACGCCGGCCGAGCAGCGCACCCGCTTTCCGCAGGTGGTGGAGCTCGAGACCGGCGGCTCCTCGCCGCCGGCCAAGGTGATCCGCGCGATGAGCGAGATGGGCTTCAACGTCACGCACCTCTACGGCCTCACCGAGGTCCACGGGCCGTCGACCCTGTGCGCGCCGCAGGAAGCGTGGGAGACGCTGTCACTCACCGAGCGCGCCGAGAAGGTAGCCCGCCAGGGCGTGCGCTATCCGACGCTCGACGGCCAGATCGTGGCCGATCCCAAGACGCTCAGATCGGTGCCGGCCGACGGGCGCACGATCGGCGAGGTTCTCTTGCGCGGCAACACCGTGATGCTCGGCTATCTGAAAGACCGGGCGGCGACCGACGCGGCGTTCGACGGCGGCTGGTTTCACACCGGCGACCTCGCGGTGCAGCATCCCGACGGCTACATGGAGATCAAGGACCGCGCCAAGGACATCATCATCTCCGGCGGCGAGAACATCTCGTCGATCGATGTCGAGATCGCCCTCAACCGCCACCCGGCCGTGCTGATGTCGGCGGTGGTGGCGCGACCCGACGAGAAGTGGGGCGAGACGCCGTGCGCGTTCGTCCAGCTGCGCCCCGACGGCCAGGCCACCGCCGAGGAGCTGGTCGGGTTCTGTCGCGAGAACCTGCCGCACTTCGCAGTGCCGAAGACCATCGTGTTCGGCCCGCTGCCGACCACCTCGACCGGCAAGGTTCAGAAATACACCTTGCGCGAGCGCGCGAGGGCTTTATGAGCGTCGAATTCTTCCGGCCGCCGCTCGAGTATCCGCGCATGCCCTACGATCGGATGCTGTCGCATGGCGCCGAGCGCTATCCCGAGAACGTCGCGATCATCTTCCGCGAGGTCAGCCTGACCTACCGCGAGCTCGAGGCGCTCACCAACCGCTTCGCGCGCGCGCTCACCGCGCTGGGCGTGGCGAAGGGCGATCGGGTCTGCGTGCTCTCACCGAACTGCCCCGAGTACATCATCGCGTTCTACGCGATCGCGCGGGTGGGCGCCGTCGCCAGCCCGATGAACCCGTCGTACCGCGAGCGCGAGATCGAATACCAGCTGAACGACACCGAGGCCGTGGCGATCGTCACCCACGTCAACCTGGTGCCGCTGGTGCACGCGGTGCGCGCCCGCACCCCGCACCTCGAGCACGTGATCGCCGTTGGTCCCGGCCAGGCGTCCGGTGCCGGCGTGCGGGGCTTCGCGGATCTGATGGCGGCCCAGCCGTCGACGCCGCCGGCGCGCGTCGAGCTCGACGACGACGACCTGGTGGCGCTGCCCTATTCGAGCGGTACGACGGGGCTCCCCAAGGGGGTGATGATCACCCACCGGAACCTCGTCACCAACAACATCCAGTTCGTCGCGTGTATCCGCATGCGCGACTCCGACCGGCTGATGCTGTTCCTGCCCTTCTATCACATCTACGGCACGATGCTGATGGGGGCGGCGGTCTACACGGGCGCCACCTGCGTGCTGATGGAGCGCTTCGATCCCGTCGAGTGTCTCGACCTCGTGCAGCGCCACCGTGTCACGCTGTTCTTCGTGGTGCCGCCGGTACTGCTCATGCTCTCGAACTGGCCGGAGCTCTCGAAATACGACGTGTCGAGTCTGCGGACCACGATGGTCGGCGCCGCGCCGGTCGCGCCCGAGCTGGCCCGGCGCTTCAAGCAGCTGACCGGGGTGCCGGTGCTGCAGGGCTACGGCATGACCGAGGCCTCGCCGCTGACGCACGTGAACCCGGTGTACGACGAAAACCTCAACGTCGTCGACTCGGCCGGGCTCCTGGCGCACGACACCACCCACAAGGTCGTCGACATCGAGACCGGCGAGAAAGAGCTCGCGCCCGGCGAGATCGGCGAGATCTGCATTCGTGGGCCCCAGATCATGCGGGGCTACTGGCGCGCGCCGGAGGCGACGGCCGCGGCGCTGCGCGACGGCTGGTACTACAGCGGTGACATCGGCTACGTCGACGAGCGTGGCTATCTGTTCATCCGCGACCGCAAGAAGGAGATGATCAAGTTCAAGGGATTCGGCATCGCGCCGGCCGAGATCGAGGCCTTGCTGGTCGAGCATCCGGCGGTGGCCGACGCGGCGGTGATCGGCAAGCCGGACCCCGAGGCGGGCGAGATCCCGAAGGCTTTCGTCGTCACGAAGAAGGGCCAGCAGCTCACGGCCGGCGATGTGATCGCGTTCGTGAAGGGCCGGCTGGCAAACTACAAGGTGCCGGGCGAGGTCGAGTTCGTGGAAGCGATCCCGAAGACGGCGTCGGGCAAGATTCTCAGGCGCGTGCTGAAGGAGCAGGAGCTCGCGAAGGGCTGAGCGCGGCGCTCAACTCGGACGCATCGTGTACGTCCAGCACTCGCCTTCCAGCAGCACCGTGCCGTCCTGGTTGGTGATGACCGCCCGGAGCTGACAGACCGGCTTGTCCGGCTTGAGCGACAGCACCTCGACCTCGGCCGTCAAGGTGTCGCCGAGGTACGTCGGGGCGAGATATTTCAGCGACTGGCTCATGAACACCGTGCCGGCTCCCGGCAGATCCATCGCGACCAGCGCGTTGAGCATCCCAGCCGCGATGCCACCCTGCGCGACCAGCCGTCCGAACCGCGTGCGCCGGGCGAAGTCGGCGTCGAAGTGGAGCGGATTGCGGTCGCCGGTGATCTGGGCGTAGAGCTCGACTTCCCTCTCGGTGACGGTTTGCGAGCGCCGCGCGCGCTGACCCACCGAGAGACCGAGAGGACCGATGCGTTCCGTCGTGCTCATGGCCGGCAGCATACTTGACTTGCCTGGTATCAGCACGGTATCGAGGCGCGTAGTGTCGTCTCGCCGGCTGATCCCGATGATCGTGCTCGGCGCCGTGACCCTCGCAAGCCCCGGCGCCGCGGCGCCGCCCTGCCTGGAGCACGAGCTCGGCGTCGTCACCGCGATGCCGCGAGCGCTCCGGCCCGGCGTCTCGCACGCCCAGCTGGTCGACGCGATCGCGCCGGTGATCCGCGACGAGCTCGGTCTGCCGTTCGCGAGGCACCACAAGGTATACATTTGCGACGACGAGACCGCCTTCACCGAGGGACTGCTCCGCAATTTCGGGGCGGGCGCGGTCGGGGGCGCGTGGACCATCGTGCCGTCCGCCGCCGGCCTCGCCACGCGCGTCGGCGTCTTCCTCCGCGGCGACTACCTCACCCGGGCAGACCTTCAGCGCCGCGTGACGGTCGTCGCGCACGAGCTCGCGCATCTGAGCCAGCAGGAGCTCGCCGGCTCCGGCGACGATCGGCTGCCGGTGTGGCTGCTCGAGGGCCACGCGGACTGGGTGGCGTACCAGGTGCTCGACCGGTTGAAGCTCCGGCCGTACGGCGAGTCCCGCGACGGCGTGGCCCGATCGGTCGCGGGCGCGGTGACGCCCGTCGAGCATTTTCCCGATCTCGACGCGCTCGCCGGCCACGCGGCCTGGAATCGCTCGGCGCGGAGCATCGCGGCGACGTATGGTCAGGCGTTTCTGGCGGTCGAATTCCTGATCGGCCGCTCGAGCCATGCCGCGCTCACGAGGTTCCTGGGCGTCGGCGGCGCCGACGATTTTCGCGAGCGCTGGCCCACCGCGTTCTCGACCTCCTATCGTGACTTCGCGGAGGCCTTTCGCGCCCATCTGAAGACCGTGGGCCGGCCGGCCACCGGCCCGGCGGTCGAGCCGCCGCGACCGTGACGCGCTCGAGTGTCGCGCTGTCGTTCGTGCTGATCGGCTTGTGCGCCGGCTGCGCGGGCGTGGGCCTGGGCGGCCCGTATCGGGTCTACGAGATCCGGTTCGAGGGCGTCGCGCGACCTGCGCTCGGCGCGAGCCCCAGCGACGAGGAGCTCATCAACGCGGCTGCCTGGCTGATCAGCCACGACCTCGAGCTGCCGTTCCCGCCGGCGATCAAGGCCTACGTCTACGTTAACCAGGCGACCCTGGTCGACGGACTCATGACCGTGGCCGGCGACACCAGGGACGAGGCCTGGGACAAGGGGCGCTATGCGGCGGGCGTCGCCGCGCGCGCGGGTCTGTTCCTACGCGGGGACTACCTGGCGCGCATGCATCACGTGGCGCGGGTCGGCCTGATCGCGCACGAGCTGGCGCACATGAGCCAGCTGCGGCTGCGCGAGGGCGGGCGCGGCCGCGCCGCGCAGTGGATCCTCGAGGGCCACGCAGACTGGGTGAAGATGCGCGTGCTCGATCTCCTGCGCTACCGCGCGTACGCCGAGTCGCGCGATCACGTCGTGCGAACCGTCGTGGGCTCGCCGGTGCCGATCAAGCTGTTTCCGCCCCTGGAGGACCTCGCGGGGAATCCGGCCTGGGTCGCCGCCACGAACAAGCTTGGCGCCTCGGCGACGTACTGCCAGGCGTTCCTGGCGGTCGACTGGCTGGTCGAGCACTACGGCAGCGCGAAGATGACTGAGTTCCTGGGCAGCTTCGCGCGCGACGCCAACCCGCGCGAGCACTGGGGGAAGGTGTTCCCGATCTCCTACCGGCAGTTCGCCGAGGAGTTTCGCCGTAAGCTCGACACGCTGGCCGGGTCTACCGCGCCCGCGGCAGCAGGGGGCACCCTGTCGGCATTGCAGCCTTCTTGCGGCTGATGATCGAGCTCGCGTACTTCTCGAGGTAGTGGGTGATCGTCTCGACGCGGATCTTCACCGAGCCCGACGGCTTGGTCGAATCGAGGTCCTGGAACGAGAAGAAGAGCGTGCCCGAGCGCTCGACGATCTGCTGCACGGGCGTGTAGGTCGGCTGGTCCATCCCACACTCGTAGGACGACATCCGGATGACGCAGGCGATCCACGGAATGCGCGCGGCCGCCTTGGCGCCCCAGAGGATCTCGTTGGTGTTCGAGCTGTAGGACGACGGCCACACGTCGCGGATGTCGAACGGCGACTTGATGTGGCCGGCGCGGACGTCTTCGCCGAACGCCCAGTCCATCAGGTCGGCGTCGATCGGGAAGTACTGCATCCAGAGGATCGGATAGCCGTAGGCCTGCAGGTCGACCTCGATCTCGTGGCCGATGCCGGGATCCATGTGATACGGCCGCGCGATCACCATCAGGCACGCGCGGTCCTCGCGCGCGCACCACTCGAGCACCTCGCGCGATTTCTTCCTGAGGCGATCGCTGAAGTCGCGCAGCGCCTTGAACCCGGCGTCGGCGGCCTTCGCCGTCTCCTCGTAGGTGAGCCCGGGGAAGGCGTCGCGCAGGCCCTCGAAGAGCTGCTTGGGGACCAGCAGCGGCTCGTCGAGCGAGACGAACGGCGAGACGTACTTGATGCCGGCGTCGGCGAACGCGTCCGACTCCTTGATGAATCCGGCCTTGATGTTCTCGGGCGCCGCCATCACACGCGGGCAGGTGAGCGTCTTGGCCACGTGGCCCGAGAGGAACGACGGCAGGTTGTAGATCATCGGCGAGAGCAGGATGTCGAGCTTCTGCCGCTGGCCGAACACGAGCTCGCCGTAGTGCCCGGACATGCACTTGACCGGATAGCAGCAGTCGACGGTGCCGCGGCCCTTCCCGAACTGCCGGCCTTGCTCCTCGGAGGTGTCCGACGAGAACACGACGTTGCGCGGATCGACCCCGAGCGAAGTCAGGAACCCCATCCAGAACTGATGGGTGTTCCAGAGGTTCAGGACGCGCGGGATGCCGATCCGGAGCTTATTCCGCGATGGCCCCGGCGCCGACCCGGCGGAACGCGTCCTTCCGAACCATCTCGGCAACGTTAGGGTACTCACGCTTGACCTCCTCGAGCTTCGCCTTCACCACGCGCATCTCGTTGACGTCCTCGACGAGCCCCTTGGGGCACGAGTTGCCGCTGATCACGCGCTCCCAGCCCGGCGCCAGCGGCAGCTTGCTCCACTCGCGGCCCTTGGCGCCCGGCAGCTGGACGTCGATGAACGTCCGCGTGCAGTTGATCGGGCACCACTTGCAGACGGTCACGGCGCTGGTCGTGCTGTTGTAGGTCAGCGCGGCGATCGTATCGAACCCGCGGAAGTGCGAAGCCTCGCCGCGCTTCTTCCAGTCGGCCGCGCAGAGCGCCGCGCCGATTGCGCCGGCCTCGCCGGAGTAGGGATGCAAAACCACCTCGGCGTCCGGCACCTTGCCGCGGATGAAATCGACCTGCGCCTTCACGACCGCCATGTTGCGGTGCGTGCCGCCTTGCAGGATGAACTTGCGCCCGGCGGCGCGCAGATTCTGGAGCTGGCCGGCGTAGATCCACACGTTGACCGGCAGCACGGCCGCGAGCGCGGCCATGATCTCCTCGGCCGACCAGCCCTTGCGCTGCTGGTTCACGATGTCCGACTGCAAGAACACGCCGCAGCCCATCGTGAGGCTCGGCATCGCCTTGGCCTCGAAGGCGCGATCGGCGTAGGCCTCGAGCGGGATGTTGTAGCGCTCGGCCACGCCCTGGAGAAACGCGCCGTTGCCCGACGAGCACTGCGAGTTGAGGCGAAAGTCGGCCACGGTGCCCTGGCGCAGGATCATGATCTTCACGTCGGTGCCGCCGACGTCGCAGATCACGTCCGCGTCAGGATAGAAGTGGAGCGCGGCCGTCGCGTGGGCGACCGTCTCGACCACGCCCATGTCGGCGCCGAGCACGTCCTTCAACAGATCCTTGCCGTAGCCCGTGAGCGCCAGGCCCCCGATGTCCGTGTAACCGGCCTCGTGCACCTGGCGGAACAGCGACTGCGCGTCCTCGATCGGGTTGCCCTTGGAGAGCGCGTAGCACGAGAACAGGAGCTCG